>Ga0255338_1000375_pt1 | contig 158696 bp, 150 predicted proteins | sample MeOH1_35cm_T4_19_FD_203715 | JGI IMG/M metagenome (GOLD analysis project Ga0255338, IMG submission 203715) | Sandy soil microbial communities from University of British Columbia, Vancouver, Canada - MeOH1_35cm_T4_195 | ecosystem: Engineered > Artificial ecosystem > Sand microcosm >...
CGCGCTGCCGGTCGTGTCGGCCACGGTCGCCGACCCCGCCGGCATCGACGCGGCCTCGATCGCGCTCACCCTCGACGGCGCGTCGGTCGCCGCCACCTACACGGCCGCCACCGGCCTGGTGTCCTACCAGGTTCCCGCACTGCTCACCCCCGGCGCGCACACCGCGCAGCTCGTGGCCGCCGACCTCTATGGCCACACCACCACGACGACGTGGACGTTCACGGTCGTCGAGAGTCCCGGTACCGCCACACTCGCCTTCAGGTGGGAACCCGGGAGCTGGAGTCAGGCCGACCTGCACATCGAGGATGCAGCGGGGAATGTGATCGATTCCATCACCTTGCAAGGTTCAGGAGCCGAACTCGACTGGGACGTCACGGTCGCAGTCGGCCACAGCTACTACCTGGTCTGCGACGCCTACTACGATGGGGACTCGAACACGGATGGCGGCGGCTACGGCTACTGGGTTGACGCGAGCCTACCGGGTCAGACCTACGTATGGTGGTACTAGCGGCACGCCGTCGATATTCGCGCCCTGCATTCCGTGTCGCCTTCCTAGCGCGCCCGTTGACGTGCGGCCGCGCCTTCCATAGCCTTTACCAATGCCTGTAAATACTGCCGTCACCTCCCGATACCGCCGCACCCTGTGGCTTTCGCTCGCCGCTGTGTGTGCGCTCCTCGGCATGGGGCTGCTGATCCAGTCGCTCCGGCTCGGTGTGTACCTGTCACATGCAAACGCCGCCCAGCACGCTGCGAACAAGCAGATGGCGGATCTGAACACGTCGCTCGAGGCCTTCCGAGGCGACCCGGAGTCCGCGAAGAAGACGAGCCCTCGCTTCCGGCAGGCCTCCGCTTTCCTGACCAAGCGCGCGAGTGAGATCGCCGCAACGAACGCGCCGTGGCCCGCAGGCGACTACAAGCGCAAGCTGCTGGCCGCAACGACGGCGTCGGGCGCATTCGCCACGGACGTGGGGGCGTTCGCCGACCGCGTGACCGCGCGCGCCGAGCTGTTGGAGCGCCTCGCGAAGGACGTCGCGGCGTTCGAGAAGTCGCTTCGCGACGCGAAGACGACCGCGGCCGGCCATGCTGCCACCCGTCGCCTGCGCGGGAAGCTCGCGGCGACCGAGAAGGCCCTCCACGCGCTCCCGCGCTCCGAGCTCGCTGTGTACTCCGACGGTGCGCTCCTGACCGGCGTGGGCAACCTGTCGAACGCGCTTTCCGGGATGGAGCGCGGCATCGCAAGCCAGAACCGCGACCAGCTCGTCATTTCCCTGCTCGCCCTGAAGCGCACGCTGGAGTCCGATTGGGGCAAAGCGCTGCTGCAGCCCGATACCGCGGGGGCAGCGACCTACCAGCGGCGCGCCGTGGCGATGCGTACGCTGGCCGAGCAGGCGCAGGCGGCGCAGGTGGCCGCCTCGCGGACCCGCTCGTCCCTCGCGTTCTTCGGGGCGCTGGCGCTGCTCTGCGCGGCTCTCAGCGGGCTCTACGCGCTCCCACGGTAGTCGCACGCGTCCGCACGGGCGTTGGAGCGTCGACGTGCCTACCTGCGGCGAGGATGAGCACGAGGTTTGCTGTAGAATCCAGTGAATCCATGCGGCCCCGCGATCGCGCCCGGTCCGCGCTCGTTACGTCGCGTGAACACATCGTGGGGGAGGCCGATTCTGGCTACTGCGCTCCAACAGATACTCGACCAGATACGGACCTATAATCCGGGCGCCAACCTCTCCGGAATAGAGGACGCGTACGCGTTCGCTGAGACCTCTCACGCAGCGCAAACGCGCAAGTCCGGCGAGCCGTTCATCAACCACCCGGTCGAGGTTGCGATGATCCTCGCGGGCCTGCACATGGACACGTCGACCCTGCAGGCCGCGCTGCTCCACGATGTCGTCGAGGACAGCGGCGTCGCGCTGAATACGATCGGCGAGCGCTTCGGCCCCGAAGTCGCCGACCTCGTTGACGGTGTCACCAAGCTCGGCAAGATCAAGTTCCAGTCCCTCGCCGAAGCCCAGAGCCAGAACCTGCGCAAGATGCTGATCGCGATGGCCAAGGACATCCGCGTCATCCTCATCAAGCTCGCGGACCGGTTGCACAACATGCGCACGCTCGCGTCGCTGCCGCAGGAGAAGCGCCTCGAGAAATCGCTCGAGACGATGGAGATATACGCGCCGCTCGCGCACCGCCTCGGCATGCAATCGATGAAGTGGGAACTCGAGGACCTGGCGTTCTACTACCTCGAGCCGCGCAAGTACCACCAGATCCAGAAGATGGTGTCGGAGTCGCGCTCGGCACGTGAGTCGTACCTGACGCAGGTGATCGACGAGATGCAGCGCGAGCTGGCCGCGATCAACGTCGTCGCCGAAATCTCCGGTCGGCCGAAGCACTTCTACAGCATCTATCAGAAGATGACGCAGCGCGGAAAAGAGTTCTCGGAGATTTACGACCTCATCGCGCTACGCGTGGTCGTGGACTCCGTGAAGGACTGCTACGCCGCGCTCGGCACCGTCCACTCGATCTGGAAGCCCATGCCCGGGCGCTTCAAGGACTACGTGGCTATGCCCAAGTTCAACATGTACCAGTCCCTGCACACGACCGTCATCGGCCCGGCGGGTCGTCCGCTCGAGATCCAGATCCGCACCGAGGACATGCACCGCACTGCCGAGTACGGCATCGCGGCGCACTGGCGCTACAAGGAGGGCGGCCGAGGCGACACGCTCGACGAGCGCCTCGCGTGGCTGCGGCAGATGCTCGAGTGGCAGACCGATCTCAAGGACCCGGGCGAGTTCATGGAAGCGCTCAAGGTCGACCTGTTCGAAGACGAGGTCTTCGTATTCACGCCGAAAGGCGACGTGCGATCGCTGCGCAAGGGCTCGACCCCGATCGACTTCGCGTACGACGTGCACACCGAGGTAGGCAACCATATCGTCGGCGCGAAGGTGAACGGCGCGATCGTCTCGCTGAGCTACGAGCTGCAGATGGGCGACCGGGTCGAGATCCTCACGAACAAGAATGCGAGCCCGTCGCGCGACTGGCTCAACATCGTGAAGACCTCGCGTGCGCGCTCGAAGATCCGCAACCACTTCTCGAAGGAATCGCGCGTCGACGACCTGCAGAAAGGCAAGGACGAGCTGCAGAAGATCCTGCGCAAGCAGGGGCTGTCGATGGGTTCGTCGGCGGGGGCGAAGGCGCTCGACGCCGTCGCCAAAGAGATGAACTACCAGCACTCCGACGACCTCCTCGCGTCCATCGGGGCGGGGAAGACGTCGGCCAAGCAGGTCGTCACGAAGATCATCAAGCACCTGGCCAAGGACCAGCCGGCGCCGAAGAACGCCGAGCCGGAACCCGCCGCGTTGTTCCCGCTGCACACGCCGATGACGCCGCCTCGGGAGAAGCGCAAGCGCTCCGGTACGGGCATCCGCGTGAAGGGCATCGACGACGTGCTCGTACGCCTCGCGCGCTGCTGCAATCCGGTGCCCGGCGACGAGGTGGTCGGCTTCGTGACGCGCGGCCGGGGCGTGTCCGTGCACCGGCGCGACTGCCCCAATGCCAAAGAGCTCCTGAGCTCGCCAGAGCGCATTCTCGACGTGGAGTGGGACCGCGCGAACGAGTCGACCTACCAGGTCGAGATCGTGATCGAGGCGATCGACCGCACCCGTCTGCTCAACGACATCTCGACCGTGCTCGCCGACGCAGGCGTCAACATCCTCTCGGCGCAAGTGGGCACCGACCGCCACGGCATCACGAACATGCGGTTCCTGTTCGAGTTGGGGAACATGGAACAGCTGAATTCGGTGCTCGCGAACCTGCGGCACATCGACGGCGTGTTCGAGGCGTCACGGATGCTGCCCGAGGCGGCCGTGGCCGGCAAGCGGAACGGGAAGCGATGAACGTCGAGCGACTCGTGCTCGGACAGCTCGATACGAACTGCTGGCTCGTCTCCGACGAGGCCGGCGGCCCACTCATCGTCATCGACCCCGCCGCCGAAGAAGAGAAGCTGCGGCGCGCGATCGCGGGTCGCGAGGTGGCCGCGATCGTGCTGACCCACGCGCACGCCGATCACCTCGGCGCGCTGCACGCCCTGCGCGAGGCGGGCGTGCCGCTGCTCGTGCACGCGGCTGACGCGCTCGCGGTCACGGACGCCGAGCGCAACCTCGCGACATTCCTTGGCACGGAGGCGCCCGTCGATCCACCGGATCGCGTGCTCGAGGACGACGACATCGTCGAGGCGGGGGAGCTCGCCCTGCATGTCATCCACACGCCGGGCCACACGCCGGGCGGCATCTGCCTCTTCGCCGAGGACCACCTGTTCGCGGGCGACACGCTGTTCGCGGGCAGCGTGGGCCGAAGCGACCTGCCGGGCGGCGACGGCCGTGTTCTGGCGAGCTCCATCGCCGAGAAGCTCGCACCGCTTCCCGACGACACGCGCGTGCACCCCGGACACGGTCCCGACACGACGATCGGCCGAGAGCGGCGCATCAACCCGTTCTTCCCGCGGGCGTAGTGGCTTTCGCTCTCGCGCATCTCGTTCGGTTAGCGCTTCGACGCGTACCCGCGGCGGTCGGGCTCGGCCTCGCCGACCCTCGTCGGCACGTGACAGGCGGTATACTGTCTGCTCGTGACGTCGCCAGACCCCGGAGGACCCTCGCCGTGTCGAAGTACCGCGCCCCCAAAGGCACCGCCGACATGCTCACCGACACCGGTCGCGTGTGGGAGTACCTGCAGCGCACGGCGCAGGAGCTGTTCGCGCGCTACGGCTACGAGCCGATCTACACGCCGATCTTCGAGCACACGGATGTGTTCGCACGCGGGATCGGCGAGGCGACCGACATCGTCTCGAAGGAGATGTACACGTTCGAGGACCGTGGCGGCCGCTCGATAACGCTGCGACCCGAGGGCACGGCGTCGGTCGTACGGGCGGCAATCGAGCACAACCTGGTGCCGACCGGCTCGTCGACGAAGCTGTACTATGCCGGCCCGATGTTTCGCTACGAGCGGCCGCAGGCCGGCCGCATGCGTCAGTTCTGGCAGCTCGGCGTGGAGGCGCTCGGCCAGCCTGAGCCGACCGTCGATGCCGAGGTCATCGCACTGCTCCTCGAGTTCTTCCTTGCGGTCGGGCTTCCACGCGAGCGCATGCGACTGCTCATCAACTCCATGGGCGACCAGGCGTGTCGTCCCGCGTATCGGGACTCGATCGCTCGCTTCATCCACGACAACGCCGAGCAACTCTGCGAGGAGTGCCGCCGACGCGCCGAGACGAACCCGTTGCGCGCGTTCGACTGCAAGAACCCGCAATGCAAGGAAATCATGGCCCACGCGCCGCTGCTGCGTGACGAGCTGTGCGACGAGTGCGCCGAGCACTACGCAGCCGTGAAGCACTACCTCGATGACCTCGGGATCGACTACATCGAGGACCCGACGCTGGTGCGCGGCCTCGACTACTACACGCGCACGGTGTTCGAGATCCAGGCCGAAGGCCTCGGCGCGCAGAATGCGATCGGCGGCGGCGGGCGGTACGACTGCCTCATGGCGCAATTCGGCGGTCCGGCCACACCCGGCCTCGGCTTCGCGCTCGGCTTCGAGCGCACGATGATCGCGCTGGCCGACGCCGGCGTCTCGGTCCCCAGCCACCCGGTGGCCGAGGTGTTCGTTGCGCGCGTCCTGCCGGAAGTCGCAGCCGAGACGTTCCGGCTCACGTCAGCGTTGCGCGCGGCGCGCGTGGCCGCCGAGATGGACCACCAGGGTCGCAGTCTCAAGAGCCAGTTCAAGCAGGCGGACCGCGTCGGTGCCCGACTTGTCGTGATCGTCGGCCCGGACGAACTCGCCGAAGGACAGGTGACCGTTCGCGACATGCGCACCAAGCAGGAGACGCGGCTCGACCTCCACGCGGTCCCCACCGCGATCCGCACGATGCTCGAGGCGTAGCGGCGGACGGCGAGGATGGGGTTCGTCTGCAGCCCGCACGGTGCCGAGCGCAGCGCTGTTTCCGCACCCCGCGTCCGTCCTCGGCCCAAATCGGATATCCTTCTCATTCGTATGCACCCTTGACCTGAGGAAGGCGGCGCTGACGCATGTTCGACGCCAGGTACTCCATCCGCACGCACACCTGCGGCGAGCTCCGCGCCGACAACGTGGGCCAGTCGGTCACCGTAGCCGGCTGGGTGCACCGTCGCCGCGATCACGGCGGCCTCATCTTTATCGACCTTCGCGACCGCAGCGGTCTCATCCAGTGCACGTTCAACCCGGAGAGCGGCAGCGTGTTCGCTACCGCCGAACGAGTGCGGCCCGAGTGGGTGCTCGAGCTGCGCGGTGAGGTGCGGCACCGGCCGCCCGGCACCGAGAACCCCAACCTCGCTACGGGCGATGTCGAGGTCATCATCACCGAGGCGTTAGTGCTGAACACCGCCGAGACGCCGCCGTTCGAGATCGAGGCGGGCATCGAGACCGACGAGGTCACCCGCCTGCGCTACCGGTACATCGACATCCGTCGGCCCGAGGTGCTCCAGGCGCTGCTGCTGCGCGACCGCGTCGTCCAGCGCTTCCGCCGCTCGCTCGAGCACCGCGGCTTCGTCGAGGTGGAGACGCCGATCCTCGGCAAGTCGACGCCAGAAGGGGCGCGTGACTTCCTCGTGCCGTCGCGGCTCAACCCGGGCGACTTCTATGCGCTGCCGCAGTCGCCGCAGCTGTTCAAGCAGTTGCTGATGATCGGCGGACTCGAGCGCTACTACCAGATTGCGAAGTGCTTCCGTGACGAGGACCTGCGCGCCGACCGCCAGCCGGAGTTCACGCAGGTCGACATCGAGATGTCCTTCGTGACCGAGGAGGACATCCTCGTGCTCATGGAGGAGGTCGTGCACGAGGTCGTGCGCGAGGCGGGCGTCGACATGCAGATCCCGCTGCCGCGGCTCAGCTACCACGACTCGATGGAGCGGTACGGCTCGGACCGTCCGGACACCCGCTTCTCTATGGAGCTGCACGACGTTTCGCCGGTGTTCGCTACTTCCGAGTTCAAGGTCTTCTCCGGCGCCCTGGCGTCCGGCGGTGCCGTCAAAGCGCTCAATGCGAAGGGCGCGGGCGACTGGTCGCGAGGCCGGATCGACGCGCTCAACCAGCTCGCAATCGACAACGGCGCCAAGGGTCTGGCGTGGGTGGCCTTCACCTCGGAAGGCGAGGTGCGCTCGCCCGTCGCGAAGTTCTTCACCGAGACCGAGATGGCCGCGCTGCGAGAGGCGCTCGCCGTGCAGTCGGGCGACCTGGTCTGCATGGTCGCCGACGCGCGCAACCTCGCCAACGAAGTCCTCGGCGTGCTGCGGCTCCGACTCGCCGACGAGCTCGAGCTGTCGCGTCCGGGCTACGCCGCGCTGTGGGTCGTGGACTTCCCGATGTTCAAGAGCGACGAGGAAGAAGGCGGCCTCGGCGCGATGCATCACCCCTTCACGCGCCCGTTCGACGAGGACCTCGACAAGATCGAGTCCGATCCGCTGGCGATGCGCTCGTACTCCTACGACCTCGTGCTCAACGGGATCGAGATCGGGGGAGGCACGCTGCGTATCCACGACGCATCCCTGCAGCGTCGCGTGCTGGCCGCGCTCGGAATCGAAGCCGAGGACGCCGAGGAGAAGTTCGGCTTCCTGCTCGAGGCGCTCGCGCTCGGCGCGCCGCCCCACGGCGGCATCGCGTTGGGTCTGGACCGCCTCGTCATGCTGCTGTGTGGCGCGCACTCGATCCGCGAGGTCATCGCGTTCCCGAAGACGTCGTCCGGCGGCGATCCGATGACCGGCGCGCCCGACAAGGTGTCGCCGCGGCAGCTGAAAGAGGCGCACATCCGGATCGACTAGCGTGATGTCGGCCGACACGACTAAAGGCCGAGGGCCGGCACGCCGAATGATGAACCGTGCGCCTGTAGCAAGAACAGGTGGAAGGACATCCCCGGTTGTTGGGGTTTACGGCGCACGCTAAAATGGACGCGGCTTCGCCTTGTGGTCTTGCTTCGGCTCTTCAGCGGTCGAACCAACGCGACTTAACCGGGAGCCTCCATATCGCGGCCGAGTGGAATCCCCGCCAGCGGGGAAAGCGCAGACGTCGCGGCTGAGGCACCCACCTGCTTAGGCAGGTTCACCCGGTCGGAGCGCCACAAGGCGGGGTTCTTCTTTGGGAAGGACCTGCCGCCGAGCGAAGGAAGCACGATGCGTAGACTAGTCGCAGCAATTGCCGCTCTCGCCCTGGCCCTGTCGCTCACCGCCTGTGGCGGTGGCGGTGCTCCCTCGGCAACCACCACGACCTCCGGCACCGGGGCGGCCGCCGCTCCCGCCGTGCCGCCTCCCTCGGCCGCAGGCGTCGCCGCCGTTCCCGTGGTCGACAATTCGCCGACCGAGACGGTGACCCTCGCACCACTGCAGGTCTCGCGGGACGCGATACCGTCCTCGATCTCGCAGCGGCTCGAATCCGGTCAGCCGATGCTGATCCTGTTCTTCGACCCGCACCAGCAGGTGACCGACGACGTGCGCGCGGAGGTAGACGCGGTCATCAAGAAGTACCGCGGAACCATCGACGTGGTCTCGTTCGACGTGTCGAAGACGCTCACGCCGAAGGGCGCGAAGGATCCCGAGGCGCAGCGCGTGTCGCTCATGACGAGCGAGCTGTCGATCAGGGTGACGCCGTACATCATCTTGGTCGATCAGAACGGCCTCCAGGTCGGTCGCCACGCCGGGTTCGTCGATCGCGCGATCCTCGAGAAGGACGTCATCCGCGCGACCAACTAGCCGTTCGCGCGACCGGGTGACTCACTCGTCGAGAGGGGCGGCGTGGACCTGTTCTCGGAGCACGCCGAGGAGGCGAAGCGGGCCAACGCCCCGCTCGCCGTCCGGATGCGCCCTCGCAGCCTCGACGAGTTCGTCGGCCAGGCTGCCATCGTCGGGACCGGGACCGCGCTCCGTCGCGCCATCGAGGAGGATCGCCTCACTTCGCTGATCCTCTACGGCCCGCCGGGCTCGGGCAAGACGAGCCTCGCGCGCGTCATCGCCAACGTCACGCATGCCGCGTTCGTGGAGGTTTCCGCCGTGTCGGGCGGCGTCGCCGACATCCGCAAGGCGATCGAGGGTGCCGACGCCCGCCTCGGCATGAACGACACGCGCACGATCCTGTTCGTCGACGAGATCCACCGCTTCAACCGCTCCCAGCAGGACGCCCTGCTGCACGCCGTCGAGGACGGCCTCGTCGTGCTGATCGGCGCCACCACCGAGAACCCGTTCTTCGAGGTCAACGCCCCGCTCATCAGCCGCTCCCGCATCGTGGAGCTCCAACCGCTCTCCGACGACGATCTCCGCACGATCCTCCGCTCCGCCCTCACTGACGAGCGCGGTCTCGCCGGTCGCGTTGTGCTCGAGCCGGACGCCGAGGACGCGATCGTGACGCGCTCGGGCGGCGACGCACGCGTCGCGCTCACGACGCTCGAACTCGCCGCCGAGGTGGGGGAGGAGCGCGAGGGCGTCGTACATGTGGACGCCGAGGACATCGCCTCGGCCGTCACCGTCCGCACGCTCCCGTACGACAAGCAGGGCGACATCCACTACGACGTCATCTCCGCGTTCATCAAGTCGATGCGCGGCTCCGACCCCGACGCCGCCGTCTACTGGCTCGCACGGATGGTGCACGGCGGCGAGGACCCGAAGTTCATCGCGCGACGAATGTTCATCTTTGCCTCGGAAGACGTCGGCAATGCGGACCCGCAGGCGCTGCTCGTCGCACACGCTGCCTTCAAGGCCGCCGAGGTCATCGGCTGGCCCGAATGCCGCATCAACTTGGCGCAGGCGGCGATCTACCTGGCGTTGGCGCCGAAGTCGAACGCTTCGTACACGGCGATTGACGCTGCCCTGCGCGAGGTGCGCGAGGGGCCGGCGCGGGCGGTGCCTGATCACCTCAGGGACCGGCACCGCCCTGGCGCCGAGGATTACCCCGCCTACCGCTACCCACATTCGTTCGAGGACGCATGGGTCGAGCAGCAGTACCTGCCCGATGGCTTGATCGACGCTGAGTTCTGGCAACCGTCGTTCCGCGGCTGGGAAGCCGAGCACCTTTCGCCGAAACGTGAGCGGCGCTCGGAAGAACATACAGAAAATGGTTCGACTGACCGGTCGCGAAAGGGAAAATAGGGACAAGGAACGCTCAGGGGCTTCCCCCCGCGACATCAGCGTCGCTCCAGCCCGCCCCCCGATACTCACGGAGGAACGAATGCCAGCTGATCGAGTCGTGCTGTCCATACCCGCTAAGGGCGAGTACGCCAGGACTGTCAGAATGACGGCCGCGGAACTCGCCGCGAGATTGGGCATGAGCTTTGACGACGTAGACGACGTGCGCATCGCGGCCGAGGAGGCATTCGTGTATGCCGCCGAGCGCAGCAAGCACGAGGGGTCGGTGAGTTTCGCATTCGACCTGCTCCCTGGTGCGCTGCAAGTGACCGTCGGCCCCGTCCCGTCCGCGTGTGAGCCGGACGGTGAGGAGGACCCGCGGTCACAGTACGCCACGTTCATCCTCGAGTCCGTTTGCGACGAGTTCGCTATCGAGGAGAGCGCGGACGAATGCACGATCCGCTTGACGAAGCAGCTCTCGTGACGACAGGAAGGACGAACATCGTGACGAGAAGCACTCGAAAGGCGTCCCGCCGACTGGTGTGGGACAAGGAGCACACGCGGAAGCTCTTCCGCCGCTATCGACTCAACGGTGACGAGGCCGCACGCGACGAACTCATCACCATGTACCTGAACCTCGTGAAGTACCTCGCCAGCCGGTTCCGCAACCGGGGCGAGCCGCTCGACGACCTCATCCAAGTCGGCACGATCGGTCTCATCAAGGCGATCGACCGCTTCGACATCGAGCGCGAGGTGGAGTTCACCACGTACGCGACGCCGACGATCATCGGCGAGCTGAAGCGCTACTTCCGCGACAAAGGCTGGGCCATCAAGGTCCCGCGGCGGCTCCAGGAGCTGTCGTTCCGCGTGAACCAGGCGGTCGACGCCCTCACGCAGCAGCATCAGCGATCGCCCACCATCCCGGAGATCGCGGAGTACCTCGGCGTAACCTCCGAGGACGTGCTCGAGGCGCTGGAGACGAGCGAGGCATACAACTTCGTGTCGCTCGAGAGCGACCGCAACACCGACGGCTCGGACTCGTTCTCGATCCTCGAGTACATCGGGAAGGACGACCACCTCATGGCGGTCGTCGACGACCGAACCACGCTCGCCGCCGCGCTCAAGGACCTCACGCCGCAGGAGCAGCGCGTTCTGTACTTGCGCTTCTTCCAGGGACTCACGCAGACTGAGATAGCGAAACAGCTCGACATCTCTCAGATGCAAGTGTCCCGGCTACTCAGGAAGACGCTGCGAGTCCTGCGCGAAAACCTGGTGAGCGAGGAGGCGTAGGTCCACAAGTGGAGGAGTACCGATCCCCGGCCGACCGCCGGTGGCTACGCCTGCTCGTAGCGAGTTGGGCCCTCATCGGTCTCATCATCCTGCTACTGGGTGTGCTGTGGGTGCTCCGCAAGGACGCCCCAGCACTCATCCCGTTCCTCTTCGCGCTGGTCACGATCCTTTTGCTGCGCAAGCCGGTGCAACGCCTAGCCGACCGAGGGGTACCGAGAGCGGCCGCGGTCGGCATCTGCTACCTGATCGTCACGCTCGCGCTGGTGCTCATCGGCGCGTTCCTGCTGCCGCCGGTGCTCAACCAGCTGAGCGACTTCATCGTCGCGTTCCCGCGACTCTACCAGCGTGCGTACAAGCTGTTCCTGGAGTTCCAGCTGCAGTACCGCGCGCTGCGGCTGCCCGTCTGGACCGAGGGGATCATCGGGCGGTTGAACAATACGCTGACGGCAGGGCTCGGTCAGGCCTCTACGCGTGCGGCGTCCGGCGCGATCGCCGCCGGCCAATTCACATTCAGCTTGCTGTTCGACCTCATCATCGCGCTCGTCGTGTCGTTCTACGTCCTCAAGGACCTGCCGACGCTGCGCGAGGAGGTGCTCGCCCTCGCCGGCGAGCACCGTCGAGATGAGGCCGAACTCGTCTTCTCGAAGATCTCGACCACGCTCGGCGGATACCTTCGCGGCCAGCTGATCGTCTCTGCCATCGTTGGCACGCTCACTGCGATCGCGCTCGCGATCCTGCGCGTGCCCTACGCGCTCGTGATCGGCATGATCACCGGACTATTCAACGTCGTGCCGTACCTCGGCCCGATCATCGGGGCGATGATCGCGGCCATCGCCGGCGCGTTCGTGAGCCCGCTCTTGGCGATCCTCGCGCCGCTCGCGGTATTCGGGGTGCAGCAGCTCGACGGCCTGTTCATCAGCCCGCGCATCATGTCGGAGCAGGTCGACCTCTATCCGGTGCTCGTGATATTCTCCTTGCTCACGGGCGCCGCCCTGTTCGGCTTCATCGGCCTGCTGCTCGCGATTCCGATCGCGGCCATCGGCAAGGGACTGTTCGTTTACTACTTCGAGAAGCACACGCGCTCGACGTTGAAGTCCCAAGAGGGCGTGCTGTTCAAAATGTCGAAAGAGGAGTGCGCCGAAGCCGTCGCTGCCGGGCATCCTGAGGAGTGCCCGGCGGACCTGCGCGCGCAGGTCGAAGCTGAAGGCGAGGCGCGCGAGAGCAAGGACGTATCGCAGGAGCCGCCGAAGGATGAGGGCGGCGATTCTGAGGGCTCGTGACGAATCGGGCCCACGGATAGTCGAGGAGTGCCCGTGAAGTCGGCCGAGATCCGAGAGGCGTACCTGCGATTCTTCGAATCGAAGGGGTGCCGCCGTCTTCCCAGCTCGTCACTCATCCCGGACGACCCCTCGCTGCTCCTGACTACCGCCGGCATGGTCCAGTTCAAGCCGCTGTTCCTCGGCATCGAACGCCGAGACTACACGCGCGCGACCACCTGCCAGAAATGCGTCCGCACCACCGACATCGACATCATCGGCCACACCGGCCGTCACCTCAGCTTCTTCGAGATGCTCGGCAACTTCAGCTTCGGCGACTACTTCAAGAAGGACGTCTGCGGCTGGGCTTACGAACTGTCCGTCGACGTGCTCGGCCTCGATCCGACCCGCCTGTGGTTCTCGATCTATGAGGACGACGACGAGGCCGAGGAGATCTGGCGCGACGTCGTGGGCGTGCCGGCCGAGCGAATCGTGCGAATGGGCGCGAAGGACAACTTCTGGTCGGCCGGGCCGACGGGGCCCTGCGGCCCGTGCTCGGAGCTGTACTACGACCAGGGCCCGGAGGTCGGCTGCGGCAAGGACGACTGCGCCCCCGGCTGCGACTGCGACCGCTTCCTCGAGTACTGGAACCTCGTGTTCATGCAGTACGATCGGCAGCCCGACGGCACCTTGCTCCCGCTGCCGAACAAGAACATCGACACCGGCATGGGCCTAGAGCGTATGGCGGCGATCCTCCAGGGCGTGCACACGAACTTCGAGACCGACGTGCTGCGCGCGATCATCGCGGTGGGGGAGCGCCTCTCGGGCGTGTCGTTCCAGGCCGCCGAGAAGACCGACATCTCGCTGCGGATCCTCGGCGACCACGCGCGGTCGGTGCCGTTCCTCATCGCCGATGGTGTGCTGCCGAGCAACGAGGGTCGCGGCTACGTGCTGCGGCGCCTGCTGCGGCGCGCGGTTCGCCACGGGCGACTGCTCGGCATCGAGAAGCCGTTCCTGACCGAACTGGTGACCGAGGTCTGCGTGCTCATGGGCGAGCAGTACCCGGAGCTCGACGAGAACCTCGACTTCATCAAGCGCATCGTCGAGAGCGAGGAGCAGCGCTTCGGGGCCACGCTGCGCCAGGGGATCGTGTTCCTCGAAGAGCACCTCGTCGCCGAGCGGGCACGCGGCGCCGACGTCTTCGACGGCAAGACCGCGTTCACGCTCCACGATACCTTCGGGTTCCCCGTGGAGCTGACGGCGGAGATCGTCGGTGAGGCGGGCATGACCGTCGACATGGAGGGCTTCGAGGCCGAGATGACGGCGCAGCGCGAACGCGGGCGCGCCGCCGTGAAGGACGAGAGCTGGAAGCAGTTCGAAGGCGGCCTCGCCGATGTCGCCGTCAAGGTCGGCGCCGTGGAGTTCCTCGGCTACGAGCAGGACGACGTCGACGCGAAGGTGGTCGGCATCGTCGTGGCCGGACACGCCGTGCAGGAGTTGCACGCGGGGCAGGACGCCGACATCGTGCTCGACAAGACGCCGTTCTACGGCGAGCAGGGCGGCCAGGTGGGCGACACCGGGGAGATCGTGGCCGAGGACGGCCGCTTCGCCGTCGCCGACACCAAGATCCCGCTGCCGAACGTCTACGCGCACCGCGGGACGCTCGAGTCCGGCTCGCTGCACGTGGGCGACACCGTCCGCGCATCGATCGATCGCATCCGGCGGGAGCGCATCCGTCGCAATCACACCTGCACACACCTTCTGCACTGGGCGCTGCGGCTGGTCCTCGGCGAGCACGTGAAGCAGGCAGGGTCGTTCGTGTCGCCGGAGCGGCTGCGCTTCGACTTCACGCACTTCGAGGCGCTGACCGGCGAGCAGCTGGCGAAGCTGGAGGCGCTCGTGAACGCGAAGATCATGGAGGACCACCCGGTCCGCGCTTACGAGACATCGCTGGTGTCGGCTCGCGAGGCGGGCGTGACGGCGCTCTTCGGCGAGAAGTACGGCGAGTTCGTGCGCGTGCTCGAGATCGGCAACTTCAGCAAGGAGCTGTGCGGCGGCACGCACGTGGGCCGCACCACGGAAATCGGTTTCGTGAAGATCGCCTCCGAAGGCTCGGTTGGCGCGAACCTGCGTCGTCTCGAGGCCGTTACGTCGTTCGACGCGCTGCGCGCCGTGCGTGCCGAGGAGGAGGTGCTCGCGCAGGCCGCCGAGGCGCTGCGATGCCGCCCCGCCGAGGTCGCCGAGAAGGCAGCGGCGCTTGCGAAGCGGCTCAAGGACACCGAGAACGCGCTGGCTGCGGCGAAGCGAACCGGCACTTCGGGCGCGCTCGACGAGCTCGCGGCGTCGGCGGTGGACGTCGGATACCCGCTCGTTGTCGCGCGCGTCGAAGCGTCGGGCGGCGACGAGCTGCGCGAGATCTCTGACGCCGTTCGCGGCAAGCTGCAGGGCGGTGCCGTGGTGCTCGCAGCCGAGGCCGACGGCAAGGCGCTTCTGCTCGCTGCGGGCAGCGATGCGGCGGTGGCAGGCGGATTCAACGCCGGCGCGGTCATCAAGGCCGTCGCGCCGAAGGTCGCGGGTGGCGGGGGCGGGAAGCCGCAGATGGCGCAGGCCGGCGGCAAGGATCCGAGTGGCATCGACGCCGCCCTCGCGGACGCCCGCCAGATGCTCGGCGCGGCCTGATAGCCGGTGCGGACGCTCGGCCTCGACATCGGCGAGCGCAGGATCGGCGTCGCGGTCTCTGACCCCGCCGGCAGAGTGGCAACCCCTCTGAAAGTGCTCGACGCGCGCGCCGTCCTGGGCGACCCTGCCGTGCTGCGCCGCATCATCGACGACTACGAGGTCGAGCGCATCGTTGTGGGCCTGCCGCTCACGCTTTCCGGCGAGGAGGGCCCCCAGGCGAGAATCGCACGGGCAGCGGGCGAGAAGCTGGCCCGTTCCTTGCCGACACCAGTCGTATACTGGGACGAGCGTCTGTCCTCGGCCGAAGCACGCCGCTCGATGAGCGATGCGGGCGTGCGCGATGCCGAGAAGCGTGGGCGAATCGATATGGTCGCCGCCGCGCTCTTCCTGCAAAGTTTCCTCGATGCTGCGAGAGGAGAGGAGTCTGCCCGTGAGTAGGGACCTGCTGCTTCGCCCGCATCGTGGCCGGAAGCGCCATTCGCTCCGTGCCACGATTCTCGCCGTGGTCGCGCTCCTCTTGCTGTTGGCAGTGGTAGCGGGGGCGGCCTATGTGGTCCTGCTACGGCCTGCGTCCGATCACGTCGGTGCCGGCAAGCCGGTTCGCGTGGACATCGCAACGGGCGAACCGACCGCCGAGATCGCGGAGCAACTCAAGGCGCGAGGTGTGATCGAGAATGCGGCGATGTTCCGCATCCACGCACGGCTGTCGGACAGCGACAGCAAGCTCAAGGCGGGCAAGTACGACCTCAAGACCGGCATGACCGACGAGCAGGTGCTCCAAGTCCTCGCGTCCGGCCCGACGGTCCGCTACGTCACGGTCACCATCCCCGAAGGGTTCACGCTCGAGCAGATCGCGGCGCGCTATGAGCGCGACGCGCATATTCCGGCCGCGTCGTTCTACGGGCTCGCCAACGACCCGTCGCGGTTCGCCATGAACTATCCGTTCCTGAGCGGCACCCGCACGCTCGAGGGCTACCTCTTCCCGAAGACGTACCAGTTCGAGCAGGGTGTGACCGCCGAGCAGGCCATCGACGCGATGCTCGCCCAGTTCAAGCGGGAGATCGCTGACGTCGACCTGTCGTACGCGACGAAGAAGAACCTCACGTTGAGCGACGTCGTCATCATCGGCTCGCTCGTGGAGCGCGAGGCCAAGGTCGCCAAGGACCGCCCGCTGGTGGCCTCGGTCATCTACAACCGGCTGCACCTCAGGATGCGTCTCGAGATCGATGCGACCGTGCAGTACGCACTCGGAACGCAGCACCGGCGACTGCTCTACAGCGACCTCAAGATCGACAGCCCGTACAACACCTACCTCCGCGACGGGCTGCCGCCCGGACCGATCGCGTCCCCCGGCCTCGCGGCGCTCAAGGCGGCCGCGCGCCCGGCCGATACGCGCTACGTCTATTACGTGCTCACAGGTAAGGACGGCTCGCACACGTTCGCGGCCACATCGACCGAGTTCCTGCGAGCCAAAGCGCAAGCGAAGAGGGGCCTCCGATGACAGCCGACGACGCAGCCATACGAATAGTCGGGGCGCACAAGACGTATCCGCGAACGTTGACGATCCCGGCCCGTGAGGCGGTCCGCGACGTCTCGCTCACGGTGAAGACCGGCACCGTGCACGGCGTCCTCGGGCCGAACGGCGCCGGCAAGACCACGACCATCAAGATGCTGCTCGGCCTCGTGCGCCCGAGCGGCGGACAGTTCGAGATCCTCGGCGTGCCTGCCGCCCGGGCCGCATCTCGCCGCTGTCTCGGCTTCCTGCCCGAGCAGCCGTACTTCCCGCCCCAATTGACCGCAAAGCAGGCGATGCGCCTGTACGGCCGTCTCCTCGGCATGTCGAAGCGCGAGATCGCCGAGCAAACGGCCGACCTGCTGCGCGAGGTGGGCTTGCACGATCGCGCCGAGACGCAGCTGTCGCGCTTTTCCCGCGGCATGCTCCAGCGTCTCGGCATCGCGCAGGCGCTCCTCGGGAAGCCCCAGGTCGTCGTGCTCGACGAGCCTGCATCCGGCCTCGACCCAGTCGGTCAGCGTGACGTCCGCAGCATCATCCTCGGCCTGCGTGAGGCGGGCGTGACCGTACTGCTCTCGAGCCACCAGCTCTCCGAGGTGGAAGCGATCTGCGATCGCGTGTCGATCTTCAACCGGGGCACAGTAGCCGCCGAGGGCCACATCGACGAGCTGCTCTCAATCGCCGGCCGCTCGTCGTTCGTGGTGGCCTGTCTCGACCGACTGCCCGCGAACGTTGGCCCGCTGGCACACGACGTACACGACGCGCACGGCGGCCTCGGCTTCTCGGCGCTCACGAGCAACATCCAGCTCATTGTCGACGCGGTGTACGCCGAAGGCGGCAGCGTCGTCTCGGTCACCCCCGCACGGACCTCGCTCGAGGACTACTTCACCGGCCTCCTCGAACAATCGCCGGCCGCCGAGCAGGAGGTGGCGTGATGCGCGCCGTTCTTGCGCTCGCCAATTCGATCGTCTCGGACGCTCTCCGCCGCCGCATCGTGTACGTCGTTGCGGCGTTCGCCGTGGTGATGGCCGCCTCGATACCCGCTCTGCCGAGCTACGGCGTCGGTGTGGTCCAACCGGTGTTCCGCGAAGCCGCCCTCGCGCTCATGTGGATTGCCTCGCTCATCGTCGTGCTCGCGCTGGCCGCCAACCGCATCCCGTCCGAGATCGAGAAGCGGACGGCGTACAGCGTGCTCACGAAGCCCGTACAGCGCTGGCACTACGTGCTCGGGACGTGGCTCGGCATCACCCTCGTGATGGCGGGTGTCATCGCGGCATTCACCGTGATCGATCAGGCTGTTGCGCTGCTCGTCTACAAGCAGGCCATGTGGCAACTGTGGGAGGGCTCGTTCGGCATCTGGATGGAGATGAGCGTGCTCGCCGCGCTCGCCGTCGCCGTCTCCACGCGAGGCGGTGCGGTCGTCGTCGCGGTCTCGTCCCTTGCGTTCCTGTTCATCGGACACTCGCGCGAGAACTTCGTGCGCGGTGTGGGCGACTCAGTGCTCGTCAAGTTGTATCCGTCCCTCGATGCCTTCAACATCGTGAATCCGGTAGCGCATGGCTCGGGGATCAGCGTGCCGTACGCGGCGACCATGACACTGGTATTCCTGGCGTACGTCGCCGTCTTCGTCCTGCTCGGCGGGCTGGCTTTCTCGACGAGGGACCTCTAGACCATGACCCGAATGTTCGAGGACAAGCGTCTCGCGCGGGCCGTGATCGCGTTGCTGCTCGTCGTGCTGCTCGTCGCGCAGGCCGGTACCGACGCGCTCACTCCTCGGCAGGGGAAGTCGTCGACCGGCCTGCTCCTCGGCAGGACGAGTTCCGCGTACCTCAGCGGCTTCCGCACGTTCCTTGCCGCGGTCCTATGGAATCCTCTCGATCGGCAGTACGACACGTACTACAAGCGAGCGAACGACCAGCGATTCCTCTTGCCGACGCTACACCTCATCAACACGCTCGACCCGCAGTTCACGCAGCCGTACTACGTCGCATCGTGGTTCCTCGCGAAGCGAGGCAAGCAGGCGGAGGGCTTCGCACTGGCGCGGGAGGGTCTCCGCAACAACCCGAAGTCGGGACTCCTGCGCGTTTCGTATGCGCAGATGGAGTGGCTGATCCGCAAGGACATCCCGGGCGCCGTCGCGATCGCCAAGCCCGCGCTGTCGAACGACACGATGTGGGTCGATGCCGAGGAGAAGTACGAAGGCTACGCGGTCATGATCGCGCTGTTCAAAGCGGCGAAGATGCCCGCCGAGGAGCAGCGCGCACAGCGCATTCACGACCGCATCGGCGCATACTTGCAGGCGCACCCGCCAGCGGGGGGCGAAGACTGACGCGCCGTCGACGAGGGGCGACTCCAACCGAATGAGCCTGCTGACACCGGATCTCTACTACCGTACCGTGCTCGGCATCGACCTCGACGAACTGACGCGGCGAGGTGTCCGTGCGCTGCTGCTCGACCTCGACAACACGTTGCTCCCGCGCGACACGGGCATCGTGGCCGAGGAGTACACGCAATGGCTCCGTCACGCGAAGGACGCGGGCTTCGGCGTGGCCATCGTGTCGAACAACTGGCACGGTCACGTGCAACAGATCGCCGATGAGCTGGGGCTGGACATCTCGGGCAAGGCGCTGAAGCCGTTCCCGCAAGCGTTCCGCCGAGCGATGGCGGCGCTCGATGTGCGGCCGCACGAGGTGGCCGTCATCGGCGACCAGCTCTTCACCGACGTCCTCGGCGGGAAGCTCCTCGGCGCGACGACCGTGTTGGTCGAGCCGCTTTCGCGCACGGATCTGCCGCACACCCTGCTCCTGCGGCTCATCGAACGGCGCATTCTCGCCGATAGAGAACCACTGGGATAGGTTTCGCAAACGACGCATACGGAGGCCATGTGGGCATGCGAGTGAACGGCAGGACGAGGCTCGCCGGAGTCGTCGGTTGGCCGCTGTCCCACACGCTTTCGCCCGCGATGCACAACGCCGCGTACCACAGGATGGGCCTCGACTGGGTCTACCTGCCCCTTCCCGTGGCCGACGAAGATGCGCTCGCCAAGCTGGTCGATGCCGTGCGGGTGCTGCCCTTCGTCGGACTCAACGTGACGATGCCGTACAAGCGGGCAATGCTCGAGATGTGTGACGAGGTCGCGATGCTCGCGCAGATGGCGGGCGCGGTGAACACCGTGCACGTCGTCGACGGTCGCCTCATCGGCTACAACACCGACGCCCGCGGACTGCTCGAATCGCTCGAGCTGGACGCGGGCTTCTCGCCCGAGGGACGCCGCGTCGTGCTGGTCGGCGCAGGCGGTGCGGCAGCCGCCGCGCTGGTGGCCTTCGTCCTTGGCAAGGCGGGTGAGGTGACGGTCGTCAACCGAACGCGGGAGCGCGCCGAGGAACTCGTGGAGCGCATGCGGCCGCACCTGCGCGGCGTGAACGTGGACGCGTACGGCACGGACGAAGCGCAGTCGTTCGTCCGCTCCGCCGACCTGATCGTCAACGCGACCCCGGTCGGCATGGCCGAGGGTGACCCCTCGCCGGTGCCTGTCGAGTGGCTGCGGCCCGGCCAGGTCGTCGCCGACATGATCTACCGCCCCGCCATCACCCCGCTGCTCGAGGGGGCGCGACACGCCGGCGCGCGAGCGGTCGGCGGCCTCGGCATGCTGGTGTCGCAGGGCGCGACGGCCATCGATATCTGGAGCGACTCGACGTCACAGACCCGCGCGCCGCGAGACGTGATGCGTAGTGCTGCTGAAGAGGCACTCGGCGACTGGTCCCGCGCCGAGGAGTCGGATACGTGATGAGCACGGCCACGAGTAAGCGTCTCGGGAAGGTGCTCGTCGACGGCGGTCTGCTGTCGCACGAGCAACTCGACGAGGCGTTGGCCGAGATGGACGGGCAGTCGCTCACCTCGACGCTCGTCTCGATGGGCGTGGCGTCGGAGACGCGAATCGCGCAGGTCGTGGCCGAGCGCATGGGACTGCCGTTCGTCGACCTCGGCATGCAAGAGATCGACCCGAACGCCGCTACGTCGCTGTCGACGGAACTCGCGCGTCGCTACACGGTGCTGCCGATCAAGATCCAAGACGACGAACTCGTCGTGGCGATGGCCGACCCAGCGAACATCTTCGCCGTCGACGATCTGCGTATCGTCACGGGACGCGAGATCCGCCCCGTGGTCGCGGCGGAATCCGATCTGCTCGCTGTGATCGAGAAGTTCGCCGCGGCGCAGCAGAACATCGAGGACATGGTCGGTGACCTTCAGGCCGACCTCGGAACGCACTCCCGAGATGATGACGACGATCAGCAGGACTCCAACGAGGAGAGCGCGGTCGCCAAGCTGATGAACAACATCATCACCGAGGCGATCCGCCAGGGCGCCGGCGACATCTACATCGAGCCGGGCGAGAACGACCTCCGAGTGCGCTACCGCATCGATGGCGTGTGCCAGGAGATCTTCCGAAGCCCCAAGCGCCTTCATCGGCAGCTCATCAGCCGCCTGAAGATCACCTGCTCGATGGACATCGCCGAGCGTCGCCGCCCGCAGGACGGCCGGTTCGGCGTGGTCCTTGACGGCAAGGCGGTCGACTTCCGAGTTGCGGTACTCCCGACGGTCCAGGGCGAGATGTCGGTCATCCGCCTCCTGCGCAAGGACTCGATCATGATGTCCCTGAAGGACCTCGGCTTCCTGCCGCAGCCCATGGAACGGCTGCTCGACGCGCTCAAGAAGCCGTACGGCGCCATCCTGGTCACCGGCCCGACTGGCTCGGGCAAGTCGACGACGCTGTACGCGGCGATCAATGAGACCAACGATCCGAGGACCAACCTCATTACCGTCGAGGATCCGGTCGAGTATCGGCTCGAGGGTCTGTCGCAGGTCCAGGTGCACGAGCGGGCGGGACTCTCGTTCGCCTCAGCGCTGCGCTCGATCCTCCGCCAGGACCCGGACACCGTCATGATCGGTGAGATTCGCGACCGAGAGACGGCGACGATCGCGGTCGAGGCCGCTCTCACCGGCCACCTCGTGCTCTCGACGCTGCACACGAATGACGCCCCTTCGGCGCTCACCCGCCTGACCGAGATGGGCATCGAGCCGTTCCTCTCGGCCTCGGCCATCAACTGCGTGCTCGCGCAGCGCCTCGGCCGCCGGTTGTGTCCGGACTGCAAGGAGTCGTACACCCCGGACGAAGAGGCACTGGAGCGGATCGGGTTCCCCATGCCGGACGGCCGCATTCCGACCGTGTACCGAGCCAGAGGCTGCAAACGCTGTAACGGCCTCGGGTACAAGGGCCGGATGGGCATCCACGAGGTCATGGTCGTCTCGGAAGCGATCGAGCGCATGGCTGTGGAGCACGCCTCGGGTGACGAGCTCAAGCGGCAGGCCGTTGCCGAGGGGATGCTGACGCTCCGCGACGACGGCTTCCAGAAAGTGCTGGCAGGAACGACCTCCATCGAGGAGGTCATGCGAGTTGTCGTCTAGGCGTCGGGCCCGCCCATCGCCGTTGTATCGCCTAGGCGTGCGTGCGAAACTAGGCGTTGCTCCGCGACCGGGAACTGGTCGCGCGTGATTCTCGCGTCTCCGTTCGGAGGCGATCGGCATGGAGGTGGCCGGGATGGTCGATAACGGCATCGGAGACTACTTCATCAGCGACACCGGTGGTTCGTCGTTCGACGACGACGAACTGATCGCGCCGCCTGTCGTCGTGCCGTCGCCCGCGCCGCAGCCCGCGGCGGCGCCCGCTCCTCAGGCGCCCGCTCCGCAGCAGCCCGTCGCGCCGCAGCCGGTCGCGCAGCCGCAGCCGGCGCCGTACGCGCCGGCCCCCGTTGCGCCGCAGCCCGCGCAAGTCGCGTCCCAGCCGGTCGCGCCCATCGCCCCGCAGCAGCCCGTCGCTACCGTCGCACCGGTGAGCCGCGAGCAGCAGCTCGCCGCTGCGCTCGACGAGTTCATGGCCGGCTCGCTCGACGTCCAGGCCTCCGCGCTCGTCAGCCTCGACGGGTTCACGATGGCCTCGGCCCTCCCGCCCGGCATGCAGGAGGACCGCGTCGGCGCTATGTCCGCGGCGATTCTCGGCCTCGGCGAGCGTGCGGCCGCCGAACTCGGCCGAGGACGGCTCTCTCAGGTCTTCATCGAAGGCGATGACGGCTACGTGCTGCTCATGGCGGCAGGAGGCCGCGCGGTTCTGACTGCGCTCGCCGCCGAGAACGCCAAGCTCGGCCTCGTGCTGTATGACATGCGCGCTGCGGCCGACGCCATCGGCCGGATCCTCGGCTAAGGGCGGGGAGCGACGCACGATGGCCCTTCGCGGTAACCTCCGGGACTTCAGCCTCCCCGACGTCTTCTCGCTCGTCACCCTGAGCAAGAAGACCGGCGTGCTGCGCATTCGGCGCTCGGACGGCGCCGAGGGCAGCGTGTGGTTCCGCGATGGCGATGTGTTCTTCGCGCAGAGCAACTGGCACCACGAGCCGCTCGGCGAGCGACTCGTCGAGGCCGGCAAGATCACACCGGCGGCACTCGCGCGCGGCCTCGAGGCGCAGCGCAGCGAGCCGGCGGACGGTCGTCGGCTGGGTCAGATACTCGTGGACGAGGGATTCATCACCGGCTCGGTGCTGGAGACCTTCGTGCAGGAGCAGATCCAGGACACGATCTTCGACCTGATGCGCTGGGACGACGGCGACTTCGATTTCAAGGCCCTGGAGTCCGCCGACGAGGAGGACATCGGGCTCACCGTTTCAATCGAGAACGTAATCATGGAGGGGTCGCGGCGCCTCGAGGAGTGGAACCGCGTCAAGAAGAAGGTCCCCTCGATGGACATGGTCTTCAAGATGGCGACCGCGCCCGGCGAGGGTACGTTCGAGATCTCGCTGAAGCCGATCGAGTGGAACCTGCTGCTGCTGATCGACGGCACGCGCTCGGTTGCGGAACTCGCGCGAGAGACGCGACGCACGGACTTCGACGTGGCCCGTGTCGTGTATGGCCTGTTCTCGGCGGGGCTGCTCGAGGTGGCGAGCGACGAGGAGGTCGAGCGCCTGCGCGCCGAGCGTGCCGAGCGGGAAGCGAAGCTGCCTCCCGTGCCCGCACCCGCGGCAGTCGCGCCCACGGTCGCGACACCGCAGCCCGCTCCCGCCGCACCGGCGGCGCCCGCGCCCGCGCAGCCCGCGCCAGTCGCTGCGCCGGTCCCCGCGCCCGCCGGCGTCGTACCCCCGGTGCCCGCCGAGGAGCCGGAGTTCCTCTCGGCGGGCAAGCACGCGCCCTCCGCCGACGACGTGGCGGTCTTCGAACAGATGATGGGCGTCCTCGAAGCTCCCGCGCCCGCCCCGGCCGCACCCGCGCCGGAGCCCGTCGCCCCCGCACCCGCGCCCGCGCCAGAGCCCGTCGCGCCCGAGCCCGAGGAGATGGCGCCCGCACCGATAGCACCCGGGCCTGAGCCTGCGCCCGTCGCCGAGACGCCGCCGGTCCTGGAGCCGACCCTTCCCGAGCAGACGTTCCCGCTCCCACCCGCGGCCGAATTGCCGCCAGTAGCGCCGGTGTTCGAGGCCGAGACCGCCGTGCCAACGGAGGTCCCCTCCGAGCTGCCGACCGTCGAGGAATGGGTCCCGCTCGGCGAGGCGCCGCCTCCCGCGCCCGCTTGGGAACCGCCCGCTGAAGAGGCACCTTCGCCAGTCTTCGAGCCGATGTCCGAGCTTCCCGAACCGAGCTCACTGACCGGCTTCGCGGAGTCCGCCGCCGCTGCTCCGCTGAGCGACGAGCTCCTCTTCGGCTACGGCGAGCCCGTCGAGCCCGAAGTCGAGCTGCCGCCCGCTCCGATCGCCGAAGAGCCGGCCGAGTTCGAGGTCGGAACAGACTTGTCGGGCCTGCTCGCGTCGCTCGAGGAGGAAGAAGCGGCTGAGCTGCCGGGCGGCGAGATCTTCGGTGAAGAACTTCCGCCGACACCTCCAGTCGGCGTGTTGCACACTGAGACGATCGACGAGCCATCGTCGGGCATGGGGGGCGTCATCTCGACCGACGCATTCCTGGCCGAGTTCGACGAGCCGGTGGACGTCGGATTCGCTAGCGGTATCGGCGATGAGCTGACCGCGCTCACCGGCGGCACCGTGCCGCCTCGTTCTCGACCGACTGCGAGCGTGAACCGTCTCCCCGAGGAGTCGGCGGCGGGGGAGCGATTGCACCGTGATCGAAGCGTGGACCGCGACCTGGTGAACCGCATCATCCAGGGCATCGAACGGCTCTAGAGGACGGAGACAGGACGCCGATGCAGTCTGTGAAGGTCGTCATCACCGGGCCGTTCAACGCCGGAAAGACCACGTTCATCAAGGCGATCAGCGAGATCACGGTGCTGTCCACCGAGCGCCAGGTCAGCGATACGTCGGGCGAGGGCCGCGGCGAGACGACCGTGGCGATGGACTTCGGCAGGATCACGATCTCCGACGACGTCGTGCTCTACCTGTTCGGCACGCCCGGTCAGGAGCGGTTCTCGTTCATGTGGGAGACGCTCTCCGAGGGCATGCTCGGCTTCGTCTTGCTCGTCGACGGCACGAGCCCCAGCTCCATCATGGAAGCCACGCAGATGATCGAGTTCTTCACCGGCATGTCCGACGTGCCGTTCGTGGTAGCCGCCAACAAGGTATCCGCCGAGGATGAAGGCCTGCTGAGCTCGGTACGGCAGTCGATCGGACTCTCCGACACGGTGCCGCTGCTGCCCTGCGATGCCCGCTCGAAGGACAGCGTGAAGCAGGTGCTGCTAGGACTGCTCAACCGCATCGTCGAGAGCATGGACTAAGTGGCTGGGAACCCGTATATCCTCGGCATCGCCGTACTGCTGTTCGTCCTGATGCTCGTGGTCGTGTTCGCGACGTTCCGCCGCCGAGGACGCCGCGAGGCGCTCGTCACCGCACCGCCGCTGGAGCAGCCGTCGATTCGCCGCGAGGCGCCGCCCGCCGAGCAGCCCGCCGGTCCGGAAGTCTCGCCGGCAGCACCCGCACCCGCAACCGTGGCCCCCGCGCCAGTGGCCCCCACACCCGTTGTGGCCGAGCCCACAGCCGCTGAACCCACAGTCATCGAGCCAACACCGCCCGTGCCGACTTCCGCCGGCCCACCGCTAGAGGCGAAACCTCAGCCGCCCGCGGAACCTCAGCTGGTCCCCGAGCCGCCCGCGGCACCTCAGCCGGTCCCCGAGCCGGAGCCCGCGCCGCGTCCCTCGGACGTCCCGCCACTGCCCGCCATCCCCGATGTCCGCATGGTCGCCGGCGACGAGGTCGCGCCGTCCGCCTCGGCACAGCAGATGGCCGCGGTCCCAGCGCCGGCGCCCGAACGGGCGCCCGCACCCGAACCGCCACCCGAGCCCGAGCCTCCTGCGCCGACCCTCACCGCGCCGGCCGCGCTCATCGCGCCGGTCGAGATGCACTTCGCAGACGGAGTCGTCGTCGGCGTGCGGTCTGGTACGCCGACACACGCGCGATTCCAGCGCCTCGCGGCCGATCTTCTCGGCGAGCTGAAGCGCGCGACCTCGCCTCAAGAGCCGCCGTCCGCTTCCCGATAAGTGACGTAGCGCACTGTTGACGTCATGCCGGCGTCTCGCCGTGCGCTCCATCCTTCCGATGAGAGGTCCGTGCGCGTGGCGGAAGCAGGACAGCGTCTCGGCCAGCTGCTCGAAAAGGCCGGGGTCATAACCGATCGGCAGCTGCGCGATGCGCTCGAGGTCCACAAGGCGACCTCGAGTCCGCTCGGACGCGTGCTCGTCGACCTCGGCTACGCCACGCAGGGCGCGATCCTTGCCGTCATGGCGCGCCAGATCGGCATTCCCTACGTTGACTTCAAAGAGCGCCGGCCGTCCCCGCACGCAGTGGCTGTCGTGCCGAAGGACCTCGCGCTGCGCTACACGCTGATGCCCGTGGAGATCGACGAGGAGAACCGGCTCGTCGTCGCGATGGCAGACCCGCAGAACGTTCTTGCGCTCGATGACCTCCGCATCATCACCGGCTACGATATCCGGGCCGCGATCTCGACGAAGGACGACATCCTCGCGACGATCGAGGAGGCATACACCGAGGCCGAGCACACGGACACCGACTTCGCGGTCGACGAGATCAGCGACGGCGACATCGAGCAGATCAGCGACGTCACCTCGGACGCGCCCATCGTCAAGCTCGTGAACTACATCATGACGAAGGCCGTTGCGGACCGTGCATCAGACATCCACATCGAGCCACAGGAGAAGGATCTCCGAGTTCGTTTTCGCGTGGACGGCGTCCTAATCGAGGTAATGCGTTCGCCGAAGAACGTCCAGGCGTCCATCATCAGCCGATTCAAGATCATGTCTGACATGGACATTGCGGAATCCCGCAAACCGCAGGACGGCCACTGCGCCATGACCATCAACGGCCACAAGATGGACTTCCGCGTCTCCACGCTTCCTACCGTCTACGGGGAACGCGTCGTGCTCCGAATCCTTCGCAAGGACTCGATCATGCTGCAGCTCAGCGACCTTGGCTTCCTGCCGAGTTCGCTCGAGCGCTTCGAGAGCTCATTCCGCAAGCCGTACGGTTGCATCCTCGTGACGGGCCCGACGGGCTCCGGCAAGTCGACCAGTCTCTACGGCGCGATCAACGTCCTGAACGACCCCGCTCGCCACATCCTCACTGCCGAGGACCCGGTCGAGTATCGGCTGCCGGGCGTCAATCAGGTGCAGGTGAACCCACGAGCCGGTCTCACGTTCGCCGCCGCACTGCGCTCGTTCCTGCGCTGCTCGCCCGACGTCATTCTCGTCGGCGAGATCCGCGACCAGGAGACGGCGCAGATCGCGATCGAATCGGCGTTGACCGGCCACCTCGTGCTCTCCACGCTGCACACCAATGACGCGCCGGGCGCGATCTCCCGTCTCACCGAGATGGGCGTCGAGCCGTTCCTCATCGCGTCGTCCGTCGACTGCGTGCTCGCTCAGCGTCTCGCGCGCCGACTGTGCCCGGACTGCAAAGCCGAGTATGCCCCCAGCAAGACGGTGCTCCTGGACGCCGGCTACTCGGAGGACAATCTGCCCGACAAGCTGTGGCGAGCGGTCGGCTGCAAGAAGTGCGGCAACACTGGCTACCGGGGTCGCACGGGGGTCCACGAGGTCCTTATGATGTCGGAGGAGATCGGTAGACTCACGGTCGAGGCCGCAACAGCCGAAGAAATAAAGCGGGTCGCCATCGAGCAGGGGATGCTGACCTTGCGCCAAGATGGGCTGGAGAAGGCCCGCCTCGGCGAGACGTCGATCGAGGAGATCGTGCGCGTGATCGTGTAGGAGTGCGTGCAGCAGTAGACGAAGGAGCGAGACGCAGCCATGAGTACGTTCGCCTATACAGTCCGCGACAAGACCGGCAAGGTCACCAAGGGCAAGCTCGAGGGCGATAACCGCGAGATGGTATCTGCCAAGCTCAGGCAGATGGGCTACATCATCCTGAGCTTGGAGGAGAAGGTCCCGGGCCTAGGGGCCATCCAGATCGGCGGACCGGCGAAGGTCAAAGCGAAGGACCTCACCGTGTTCACGCGGCAGTTCGCCACGATGATCAACGCCGGCCTCTCGCTCACCAAGTGCCTCGGCATCCTCGCTGCGCAGACGGAGAGCGTGTCGTTGCGCGCGATCGTGCAGCAGTTGGCGCACGACGTGGAGTCGGGCCAATCCTTGTCCGACGCCATGGCCAAGCACCCGAAATCGTTTCCGCCGATCTTCATCAACATGGTTCGAGCGGGAGAGACCGGTGGTGTGCTCGATGAATGCCTCCTGCGCGTCGCCGACCAGTTCGAGCGCGACAGCGCGTTGAAGGGCAAGGTCAAGTCCGCGATGAACTACCCGATCACGATGCTCGTTCTCGTGCTCGTCGTTCTCGCGGCGATGATGGTATTCGTCGTCCCGGTCTTCCAGAAGATGTTCAGCGACATGGGCGGCACGCTGCCCGCCGCCACGCAGCTGCTCGTCAACATCTCGTCCCTCGTGCGCAGCATCTACGGCCTCTTGATCGTGGTGGCGGTTGCAGCGCTGGTCTTCACCATCCGCTGGTGGAAGAAGACACCGGCAGGCAAGATCATTTGGGACGGCAGCATGTTGCGCGCCCCGGTCTTCGGCGGACTGATACGGAAGGTCGCCCTCGCACGCTTCACGCGCACCTTCGGTACGCTGATCGCCGCTGGTGTTCCGATTCTGTCCGCGCTGGACATCGTTGCCGATACGTCGGGCAACGAGGTCGTCGCGCAGGCGGTCAAGAAGGCGCGCTCGGCGATCAAGGAAGGCGAGACGATCGCGAAGCCGCTCGGCGAGTCGCCGGTGTTCCCCTCGATGGTCGTGCAGATGATCGCGGTGGGGGAGGAGACCGGTGCACTCGACGCGATGCTCGTGAAGATCGCAGACTTCTACGACGAGGAGGTCTCGACCGCCGTCGAGGGTCTCACCTCGATGATCGAGCCGCTCATGATGGCGTCGCTCGGCGTCATCGTCGGCGGCATGGTCATCGCGCTGTACCTCCCGATGTTCAACGTCATCAACCTGGTCAAGTAACAACCTGCTGGCCAGGCGCTTAATCCCGTTTCACGCTGCATTTGTGGCCTCCATCACGCTTGGAATGAATTAGCGGTAAAGGCCTGCGCTGAGACGCCGATACAACCTGCGAAGAGAGGGTCGCAATAGGTGCGGCTCAAGTCATGAAAGGGAGGTGGAACTTCTGATGAAGATGTTCCGGAAGCAAGAGGGCTTCACGCTCGTCGAACTCATGGTCGTCGTTCTTATTATCGGTATCCTTGTTGCCATCGCCATCCCGGTCTTCAACGCTGCCAAGGCCAACGCGCAGAAGAAGGCGTGCTTCGCCAACCAGCGCACGATCGAGGGTGCGGCGCAGACCTACCAGGCCGACGCCGGTGTGATGCCGACGTACGCCCAGCTGCTCGCTGGCGGCACCTACATCAAGGTTGAGCCGCTGTGCCCGACCTGGTCCACGCAGTACAGCATGAACACCTCCGGCACGGTCACGTCGGACAACCAGGGCGCGAACGCGCAGGGTGCCGCGGCCTGGATTCACCAGCACTTCTAGGATCTGCGTGAGCGGTACGCCCGCTCGGAACGTTCGGAACGGGAGGCCGGCGAATTCGCCGGCCTCCCTTCGTTTGCTCGCCTCGACACCGCGTGGCCTATGTCGCTACCCTGTGCAGGGATGACGCCGACGGAGAGGGAGTGCGGGTGCCGAACTGGTTCTTCTATCTCGCACTCGCCGTCTTCGGCCTGATCTTCGGCAGCTTCGCCAACGTCGTCATCTGGCGCGTCCCGCGCTCCGAATCGCTGTCGGTGCCGGGCTCTCATTGCCCGAAGTGCGGTCACCCGGTTCGGGGGTACGACAACATCCCCGTCGTATCCTGGTTGGTTCTTCGCGCCCGGTGCCGTGACTGCGGCGCGCCGATCTCGTGGCGCTACCCCGCGGTCGAGGCCACCAGTGGCGTGTTATGGGTCTCGGCCGGAATCGCCTTCGGTGTGACGTTGCTCACGCCTGTCGCAATCTTCCTGTTCTACATGCTGCTCGTGCTCACGTTCATCGACGTCGACACAATGCGCATCCCCAACCCGCTCGTCGCCATGCTGGCGGTCGTCGGCTTGCTGGCTGCCATCGCGTCCCAGGTGCTGCACGTCGAGGTGGCGCCACTCATGGGGATCGCCCCGGACGGCGCGTTCAGCTCGCCGCTCGTGATGGCGCTCGTCGGCGCGGTACTCGGCGGCGGTCTCGTCTGGACTGTCGCGGGCCTCTACCAGGCGCTTCGTCGCCGTAGCGGCCTCGGCTTCGGCGATGTCAAGCTGCTGGCCGCGATGGGCCTGTACCTGGGCCCGTACGTGCTGCTGGTCGTGTTCCTCGGCAGCTTGCTCGGCGCGATTTACGGCATCGCGGCGGGCCTCAGCAAGCGCGAGTTGTTCACGGCACGCATTCCGTTCGCGCCGTTCCTTGCCACTGCAGGCGTGCTCGTTGCCCTGTTCGGGCCGACGCTCTGGTCGTGGTACGGTCACCTCGTCGGTATCGCCTAACGTGTCAAGGCTACGCGGGCACGTGCCGATAGGTGTGTTGAAGGCTCGCGCCCGCGAGTCGTTGCTGCATTGTCACAGGAGGTCGCGGGCATGAAGTGCATGAGGAACGACGAAGGTTTCAGCCTGGTCGAGGTGATGTTCGCCGCGGTCATCGCATTCTTCATGCTTACCGCGATGTTCGGCGTCGTCGTCGCCTCAGCGGGCGGCAGCCGCTCAGCGAGCGTCGAGAGCGTCGGAACCGCAGTCGGCAACCAGATGATCGAACAGGTCCGCTCACTCGAGTACGTCAACATCGGCATAGTCGGTGGTGACCCCGCGGGCACCCTCCTGGCCGACGAGACCGTCGTGTCACATGGACAGTCCTTCACCGTTCACCGCGTTGTCACCTGGATTGACGATCCGTCCAATGGCGGCACGCCGAACGACCGCGATTACAAGTACGTGCACATCACCGTGCAGGGTCCCGAAGGCGGCGTCCAGGACTACGAGACGTACGTGCGCGACCGGAGCGGGGAGTCGCCGCAGCCGCCCTCTGTCGCCTTCGACAACACCGTGCCGCCACAGAACTCGATCATCTTCCACCCGTACGGTGCCACTGCCGATGCGGTCTGGCCGAACCTGAGCTACAGCGCGAGCTCGGACCAGGGAATGCCCGTGTTCCTGAACGGCTCCGCCGAGTCGACCGGGGCTGCCGGCGTCATCACTCGGTTCGAGTTCTGGGTGGACGGACGCCTGCTGATGAACCCCGGCATCATCGACGACCCGAACGTTGTCGAGGACGATACGACCGGTACTCGCTGGTTCAGCGACTACGCGGCGTGGCTTCCGAACTCGATGCAATTCTTGAACGAGCCGAGGACCACGCCCGCAGGAGCCACGATCGGCTACCCATTCGCCGACGGCTTCCCGATCAACTCACTTGCGTTGGATACGTCCGGCTCCCGGATCATCCCGGACGGTTGGCGCACCTTCCGCGTCATGGCCTGGGCGAGTTCTGGGTCGCGTGACTACAAGACGCTCAACCTGTTCGTCGATAACGATCCGCCGTCTTGGGAGGCCACGCCGACGATCGTGCCGCCGACCCGGATGGCGGACATCGACGTCGGGAAGTTCACTGTGAATTGGCAGACGCCGACGGATGGCGTCGACGGTACCGGTGTGAAGATTCCCGTGGGCTCACTCGGGAAGAGCGCCAAGTACGATCTGTGGATCACCACGAACGGGTACACCGCCACCTACACACGGGTGGTCGCTCCTCCGGCGACGAGTTACGTCGTCGGTCCGAGTTCGGTGAGGATGGATGGGAGCGCTCTGGGCTTCACGGCCACACCCTTCACTTCGTACCGCGTCCAGATCGTGGCCCATAGCGCACGAAACGTCCAGGGCGCGTCCACGCGTACGGACCGTTTCATCACCGCACCGCGATTCCTCGCCCCCACCCACGTGGTGTACTCGTCGGGCAGCGGCTCGAACGCGAAGTACAAGGTCACGTTCAACTGGAGCGGCCCCGGCGCGGGACTACTGAGCCTCTTCGGCGCGGATCACGTCGTCTACACGTTGTACGACTCCACGACCGCGCCGACGACCGCGAAACTCGGCGGAGTGGCGCTCTTGTCGAACATGACCAGCACCAACGTGTCGTTCATCGACCGCGACCAGTCTGCGTTCAAGAACCACTACTATCAGATCAAGGCGACACTGGTAAACGCGTTCGGGACCCCCGTCACGAGCACCAGCCCCTTCTACAGCACCATTGTCGGGCCAACGCCGGTTCCGCCGACGAATATCGGTGCCACGCTCACGATCCCGCTATCGGCGACGCCATGATGCACCGAAGCGACCGAGTGCTCTCACGCGTATCCCGAAATGCGGGCTTCACCCTCGTCGAGCTCACCGTTGCGATGACGGTCGGCCTTCTGGTGATGGGCGCCGCATATACGATGCTCGATACCGGAATGCGCAGTGCCACGTTCGTCACGCAGAGCACGGCACGGAATCGCGCGGCCGGGCTCAGCGTGGATCTGCTGTCCCGAACGACCCGCGAGATGGTGTCCTTCATCCACGCCGAGGACTACTCCGTTGAGTTTACGGCCGACTGGGACAACGACCGGCTCATGGATGACGTCAAGTACTGGGTCGATTCCCAGAAGCAGCTGCATGTCCTGGTAAAGGACTTCACGACGGGTCAGACCAAGTACTCCAAGGTGATGGCCTCGAACATCGTCAACGTCACAGACGGCGTACCGATGTTCGGCTACTACCAGAGCGTGGGCGTCGTTGCCGCAGGCGATGTGTCGTTCTCTCCGCCGCGCGACGGCGATCGGCTGACGAAGACGAAGATCGTACGTATCACGGTGCTCACGCGCGAGACCGGTACTACCACCACGCAGACGCAATCGACGGACGTGTTCCTGCGCAATTCTCAATCGTAGGCGGTTGGCAGTATGAGAAGACTGGTCGAACACATGCAGGATGAGGACGGGTCGGTACTCATTGCCGTCATCGGCATCATGCTCCTGCTCACAGCGGTCGCCATCGGCGCGTACGCCATGTCGAGCGACAACCTGTTCCAGACGCAGCGCGAGAAGCTGTCGACACAAGCGCTGCACGTTGCGGATGCAGGTCTGGACGAGGGTATGTGGCGCCTGCAGGTGCAGGGGCAGAATGCGGTCGGGAGCTTCAACTTCATCCCGCCCAGCAACACCGCGTCGGCGACGGTGACGGTCACGCAGAACGCGCCGTTCCTCTTCACGGTCGCCGCGACGGCTCGCTCGACCTCGAATCCGAACGTCAAACGATCCGTGTACACGCAGGTCTTCAGCATGTCGCTATGGAACTTCGTCATGGCTACGAACTCGGCTTCGCCGATCGGGTCGGGCGGTGGTCACTTCAACGGCAACGGGTTGCTCGATGGTCCCTTCTACATCCGAGGTAGCCTGGACTTCACCAGCGGCAACTCGGCATTTACGGGTGGCCCGCTGTTCGTGAAGAAGGGCGACATCGTCCTCTCCGGCAGCTCGTCCATCGGGACAGGCGCACAACTCGTCGACGTCTACTGCGATGGCCACGTGCCCGCCCCGGGTTCCGCCAACTGGCACGTCAGCAAGGGTGGAACGGTGAATGCCAACGTTCCGGAGATCCAGCTGCCCGCCCTGGGCAACTCGCAGCTCACGGAGGACCGTGCCACAGCGGTCACGGAGAGCACGGACGGCAGCCAGGGCACCGAGGGCAAGGGCGGACCGAACCAGGAGCTCCTTCCGGCCGCCGACCGCGGAGGTGTCGCTGTCGGGACGGCTCAATCCCTGTCGGGACAGTACAAGGTGGTAGACGACGATACGTCGAGCAACCGCAGTCTTTCTGCCGGCCTCGTACTCGATCAAAGCGGCCCGGCGTTCGGTCTGCCGAGCGATGACTTCGCGTTCTACGACGATCCGGCCACCCCAGGCGACCCCACGAAAGTCCTGTACGTTCGCGGCACCGTCTTCATCGACGGACCGCTCACCATCGGCAACGTCCGATACGTGGGCAACGGGACGCTGGTCGTCAACGGCAACATCAACATCAACGGCAATTTGCTGCCGTACACGGCTTTCCCGAATCCGGATGCGCTCGGTCTCGCGGCGGCCTCGCCGCCGGCTGACCAGCCCAGCGTCAGTGGCGCGATCAGCATGAACGGCTCTAACGGTTCGCAGGTAACGGCGGCACTCTATGCCGGCTACTCGTTCAACATGAACTATGTGAACCAGGTACTGACGGGCAGTATCCTGTCGCAGGTCGTGGGTCTAGGCCACAACGGCACCGTTCACACGGTGCCCTCGCTGCCGACGTACCTGCCGCCGTCGTTGCCCGGTGGCGACGGTGACATGACGTTCCCATCTAGCTGGCATGAGGGATTGCCCCCCAGCTAGGGGTGCGAGAACGCCCGGAGATTCATCTGGTATACTTCTCGGGGTTATGCCGCTTCGCGTCCCTGCCGATAGAGAGGGAGTGAGACGGTCCGCGTGAGCGGAATGTTCGAGGCAGACGTAGCACAGTGACAGCATTTAGTCGTAGCAGAATCGAAGGGAGCCTCCACTAGTGGGCAGGTTCTCGCTAGGATCGAACAGGACGTCCATCGGTATCGACATCGGTACCGACCATCTCCGCGTCGCGCAGGTGAAACCCTCCGGTGCCGGCTTCTCGCTCGGCGGCTATGCGAATGCGGGTCTCCCGCTGGGCTCAGTCGTCGAGGGTGAGATTGTCGACGTCGAGGCCGTTTCCGCCGCCCTCAAGTCGCTGTGGCGCTCGAGTGGCATCCGCGGCAAAGAAGTCAACGTCGGCGTGTCGAACCAGAAGGTGATCGTCCGCCTCATCGACCTGCCGTTCATGGAGCGCGCAGAGCTCGAGGGTGCGATTCAGTACCAGGCGCAGGACTACATCCCGATCCCTGTTGACGACGCCATCCTCGACTTCCAGATCATCGGCGACTACATGACGCCAGCCGACGAGCACATGATGGAAGTCCTCCTCGTCGCCGCACAGCGCGACATGGTCGGCAACGCGGTGGCTGCGATCGAAGGCGCCGGGCTCAAGCTCACCCGCATCGATGTCACGTCCTTCGCGATCGTTCGCGCATTGATGGCGCCCGACACCGCCGTCCTTCCTGACGAGAAGTCGGGCGAGGCGGTTGGCGTCATCCACATCTCCTCGGGGATCACGAACATCGCGGTCGTCGAGAAGGGCGTGCCGCGATTCACACGAGTCTCATCGCTCGCCGGTAACCAGTTCACGCAGAGCATCGCCAACGTGCTGAATCTCACGTTCGACGAGGCCGAGGATCTGAAGATCCGCGTGGGGCTGCCGGACATCGACGCCCGCGACGATTCGTCGCCCGCGTTCGGCGGGGTCGACCCGCAGACCGCGCAGGTCGCACAGGACGCCCTTGAGCGCGAAGTGAACAAGTTCATCGCCGAGGTTCGTCGCTCACTCGACTACTACCTCACACAGGCGAGTCAGATCCGCACCATCAAGAAGATCATGCTGACCGGCAGCGGCGCGCAGCTCGGCAACATCGCGTCCTACCTGGAAAAGGGCCTGCAAGCGGAGATCGTTCTCGGCGATTCGCTTGCTCGTGTCCAACTCGCGCAGTCGATTCAGCCCGCCGTGTTGGCGGACCGCATGGGTGCGGCCCCCGCTATCGGCCTGGCCCTTGGGGGGGTGGAGTAGATGGTTCGCGTGAACCTGCTGCCGCCCGAGATACTCGAGAAGCGCAAGTCCGAGCAGCACTGGGTATTCGTCCGCCTTGGCGGCGTGGTCGTGGTTGCCGCGCTGGTCCTGGCGTACCTCGTGCCGTCCGTGATCGTGATCGAGAAGCAGTCCGACCTCTCGCTCGCCCAGCAGGACGCGGCGAACTTCCAGCGCGAGGCGGAGCGTTACAAGATCTTCGAGGACAAGCAGTCGGATCTACAGGCGCGGCAGGCTGTCGCCAACATCGCGCTCACGGGTGAGGACGACTGGTCCCGGCTGCTCAACGAGCTCTCGCTGGTGCTCCCGCCTGACGTCTGGGTGACCAACATCCAGGTCGGGGAGGACCAGGGCGTGAACATCACAGGCTCAGCCTCGGATGCCACGGCTGCTGATGCGCCGGAGAGTGGACACAAGTCGATTGCGAAGCTCCTCGTGCGGCTGGCTGACCTCGATCAGCTTTCGAACGTCTGGCTCACGCTATCGACGATTCAGCGGGTGCCCGGCCAGGACCCCGTCGTGAACTTCCAAGTCCAGGCCGACGTCACTTCCACCCCGTCACCGGTTTCCCCGAGCGTGCCTGCCCCGCCGGTTTCGCCCGCTCAGAATACGCAGTAAGGACGGCCGATGGAGCTCAAACTCACATCGAAGAACATGCTGCTCGTCGCAGTCGGCGGCATCGTGCTGGTCGCGGTGCTCCTAGTGGCGTTCGTCATCGTGCCGCGGTTCGGGCAGATCGGCGACTTGAACACGCAGATTGCGGCCGCGGAGCAGCAGACCGCGCAGGCCAAGGCGATCCTTGCCCGCCGCCAGGAGGCCAAGCAGGCGTCTGCCATGACACAGGCACAGCTGCTCGCGCTGGCCAACGAGATGCCGGACTCGCCGGAGATGCCGTCGCTCATCATCGAACTGCAGGACACGGCTAATCAGGCTGGCCTGGACTTCAAGCAGATCAAGCCGAGCAAGCCGAGCGCGGATCCGCGCGGCTTCTCCTCGATGAGCATCGAGGTCCTCGTGAGCGGCCATTGGTCGGACATGATCAAGTATTTGCGTCAGCTGTCGCAGCTGGAGCGCAAGGTCCGCGTCATGAACCTGACGGTGTCTCTGGACGGCTCCGGTTCGGCCGCGGGCGGCACCTCCGCCGCAGCCTCCGTAGAACCCACACTGACCGCGCAGATGACCGTGCGGGCGTTCACGCTCGCGGGCGCGAAGCCGACGGCTGCCGTCCCGCCCGCGTCCACCACGGCGCCGACCCCGTAGCGCTGAGCCGAGGAGTAACCGTGGCCGACGACATCACCACGCAGAACGAGAGCCCGAGCAGCGCGACCGGCGTTCGCAATCGCTTCGCCGCCTTCGCCGCATCGTCCTCGGGACGGATCGTCGTTATCGCCATCGCCCTTGGCGTGCTGCTCGTCGTCGCGGGAATCGCGGCGGTCGTCGTCATCAACTTCTCGAGCGCCGGGACGAGCACGACTCCGCCAACGACCAGTTCGCAGACGACTACGAGTACGCCGGCGCCGTCGGATGACGCTTCGGCAGTACCCGCGCCGCCGACGCCGGACTCGGATGTGTTCACGTTCCGTGACATCTTCCAGCGCCCGGTCAAGAAGACGACCGCGCCGAAGGCCAGCGAGAGCACGAATCCGAGTGCTGCGCCGGGGACCGGGACGTTCGAGCCCGACACCCTGTACCTACAGGACGTGACGAGCGTGAACGACGTGCAGAAGGCCGTACTCGCGCTCAACGGGACGACCTACACCCTCGCCAAGGGTGAGCGCATCCCGAACACGCCGTGGAGGGTGCTCAGCGTGAGCAGCAGCTCCTCGACGATGCTGTATGGCGACGCGCAGGTCGTTCTCTCTGTCGGCCAAGGGCTGCAGCAGAAGTAGCGCACGGTCTGCTCGCTTCACCGTCGCGCCGCCACCCTTCCTCGGCGCAACCGCCCTTGCTGCCCTCCGATGGTAGAATCTTGGGCACGTGATTCCGACGGAAGGGCCCCCGCGTGCGCTACACGACCGCCGGCGAGTCGCACGGTCGTGCGCTCGTCGCCCTGGTGACCGACGTCCCGGCGGGCGTCGCACTCGATCTCGATGAGATCAACCACGATCTCGCGCGCCGTCAGCTCGGCTATGGCCGAGGACGGCGACAGGCGATCGAATCCGACCGGGCCAGCATCCTCTCCGGCGTTCGCTTCGGGCGCACCATCGGCAGCCCTGTCGCCCTCACCGTGGCCAACCGCGACTGGGAGAACTGGACCGACGTGATGTCGCCGGTGGGAGCGTCGACGTCTAAGAGCGTCGTGACCGCCGTCCGACCGGGTCACGCGGATCTTGGCGGCTGCCAGAAGACGGCCGCCAGCGACGCCCGCGACATACTCGAGCGGGCGAGCGCCCGCGAGACGGCTGCGCGGGTCGCGGCGGGTGGCGTCGCGAAGGCGCTGTTGCGCGCGCTAGGCGTGCATGTGCACTCGTACGTCGCGCGAATCGGCGACGTCTCGCTCGAACCGGAGCCCGAGCCCGAGGGAGTCGACTTCGCGGCGGTCGAGGCGTCGGACGTTCGCTGCCCCGACGAGGCGGCAGCGGGGCGCATGCGTGCTGCAATCGACGCTGCGAAGGCGGCAGGGGAGAGCCTCGGCGGCGTCATCGTCGTGACCGCGTCCGGGCTCGTCCCCGGTGTGGGGGGCTACGCCGAGGCGGGGCAACGGCTCGACGGCCGACTCGCCGGCGCACTCGTCTCCATTCCCGCGATCAAGGGCGTGGAGTTCGGACTCGGTTTCGAGGCGGCCGCACTGCCCGGCTCCCAGGTCCACGACGAGATCCTCTTCGAGCCCGGCCGCGGTTTCCATCGCGCGACGAACCGCGCGGGCGGCATAGAAGGTGGCATGACGAACGGCGAGCACCTCGTCGTGCGCATCGCGATGAAGCCAATCCCGACCCTGATGTCGCCGCTGCGAACAGTGGATGTCGCAACACGCGAGCCGGTTGCTGCGTCGACCGAACGCTCCGATGTATGCGCCGTGCCCGCGGCCGGAGTGGTGGCCGAGGCCGAGGTCGCGATGGTGCTCGCGGACGCGTACTGCGAGAAGTTCGGCAGGGACTGCCTCGAGGACATGACGCGGGCGCTCGATGCCTACCGCACGAGGATCGCCTGATGCGGCACGTCTTCGTGATTGGCTTCATGGGCGCGGGCAAGTCGACAGTGGGTCGTCTGGTCGCGCAGCGTCTGGGCTTGCCGTTCGTGGATCTCGATGAGGAGATCGAGCACGAGACGCGCTCAACGATCCCCCAGCTGTTCTCCGAGCGCGGCGAAGACGCGTTCCGCGATTTCGAACACGAGGCGCTCTCGCGCATCGCCGCCGGCCCGCCCGCGATCGTCGCATGCGGCGGCGGCGTCGTGCTGCGCGAGGAGAACCGTCGGGTGCTGTCCTCGGCGGGAACGGTCGTGCTCCTGGAGGTCGGGCCGACCGAGGCGCTCGCACGCGTCGGCGTCAACGGCGAGCGGCCGCTGCTGGCGGGAAAGTGCGCGTCGGCCGTCTCGAAGCTGCTCGACGCACGACGGGAACTCTACGACCAGATCGCGGACCTCCGGGTCGCAACCGATGGGCGGACACCGGCCGAGGTGGCCGAGGAGTTGGTGAACGCCGTGGGCGAACCCCCGGCACGAGACGACAAGAACATCAGCGTAGAGACCGCGCGGCAGCGCTACGACATCGTCGTCGGCCAGGGGCTGCTGGCGGAGGTCGGCCAGCGGTTGCGGCGGCTGTCCTCGGCGGAGAAGGTCGCGGTCGTCACGGACGCGAACGTGGGGCGGCTGTTCGGCGAGCAGGTGGCCGGGTCGCTCGCCGACGCCGGGTTCGCGCCCACCCGCGTGGTGATCGAGCCCGGCGAGGCGTCGAAGAGCTGGAGTAGCGCGGGCGAGGTGCTGGCCGAACTGGCACGCGCGCGACTCGATCGTGACGACCTGGTGGTCGCGCTCGGCGGCGGCGTGGTCGGCGATCTCGCCGGCTTCTGCGCGTCGGCGTACATGCGCGGCGTGGCGTTCGCGCAGGTTCCGACCACGCTGCTCGCGCAGGTGGACAGCGCCATCGGCGGGAAGACGGGCGTCGACCTCGTCGAGGGCAAGAACCTCGCGGGCGCCTTCTGGCAGCCGCTTGTCGTGCTCGCGGACACGGACGTGCTCGCGACCCTGCCCGATCAGGAGTGGCGCAGCGGGCTGGCCGAGGTCGCCAAGGCGGCACTGCTCGACGGCGAGCGATCGCTCGCGGCGCTCGAGGCGGACGCGTCGCGGCTGGCACAGCGCGAGACGGATGCCGTACGCGCGGCGGTTCGCATGGCGGTCGCGCTGAAGGCGCGCGTGGTGAGCGCCGACGAGCGCGAGGCGGGCGGCCGCGAGAGCCTCAACTACGGGCACACGCTCGGCCACGCCATTGAGAAGGTCGCGGGCTACGGCGTCGTGGCGCACGGGCTCGCAGTGGCCGAGGGAATCCGTTTCGCGGCGCGCCTCGGCGAGCGGTTGCTCGGTACGCCGGCGCCGTTCACGGCGCGACAGGACGCGCTGCTCGACGCGCTCGGATTGCACGCGATGGGGCAGCGCTGGGATGCGTCGGCGCTACTGGACGCGATGCGCTCGGATAAGAAGGCGCGGCGCGGCGCAGTGCGGTTCGTGCTGCTCGAGGCGCCGGGACAGTTCGTGGTGACGGAGGTCGGGGACGAGGTGCTCGCCGAGGCATTGCGCGGCTGGGCGGCCGGGTCCACGGAGAGGGAGGTCGGCTGAAACGTGGCGACGATTCTGTTCTTGAGCGGCCCGAACCTGAACATGCTCGGAACGCGCGAGCCGGAGGTCTACGGCAGCACCACTCTCGCGGACATCGAGGCGGAGGTTCGCCGAGAGGCGAGCGCGCTCGGCGCGACTGTCGAGTTCGTGCAGTCGAACCACGAGGGGGCGCTGGTCGACGCGATGCAGTCGGCACGGGGTCGCGTCGACGCGATCGTCTTCAACCCCGGCGCGTTCACGCACTACTCGTACGCGCTTCGCGACGCAGCGGCCGCAACCGACCTTCCCGTTGTCGAGGTGCACCTTTCGAACATCGCCGCGAGGGAGTCGTTCCGGCGCGAGAGCGTGATCGCGCCGGCGTGCGTCGGGCAGATCGCCGGCTTCGGCGCGTATTCCTACGTCCTCGGCCTGAGGGCGGCGCTTGCGGAAACGGGCGACGAGTAGTGAACGCGGACGCGCGGCTGGCGGCTCTGCGCCGCCGTCTCGATGAGGAGCAGCTGCCGGCGCTCCTGGTCACCGACGTCGCGAACCTGCGCTACGTTACCGGCTTCGAGGGCGTCATCGACGCCGGCATAAACGCGGCGTGCCTGGTGAGCAGCGACTTCGCCCGCTTCTACACGGACTCGCGCTACCGTGAAGCGGCTGAGAATGCCGCTGCGGGAACCGAGTGGACCGTGCACGTCTCGCGCGAGTCGATCTACGTGGAGATGGCGACGGCCTTGCGCGAGGAGGGCGTCGAGACGCTCGCGGTGGAGTCGTCGATCGCATACGGGCGGTTCCGCTACATCTCGGAGCAGTTCGGCGGTGATGTGCGGATCGTCGACGCGCTCGTCGAGCACCTGCGCCAAGTCAAGGACGCCGAGGAGATCTCGCGTATCGCGGCTGCCGCCGCCCTGACCGACCGCGCCTTCGAGCACATCCTTCCGTACATCCGCGCGGGGGTGTCCGAGCGCGAGATCGCGCTTGAGCTCGAGTTCTTCATGCGACGCAACGGCTCTGACGGCGTCGCTTTCGATCCGATCGTCGCGTCCGGCACCAATTCGTGCCGTCCTCATGCACAGGTGACGGATCGCGTGGTGGAACAAGGCGACTTCGTGAAGCTCGATTTCGGGGCGCGGGTCGACGACTACTGCGCGGACATGACGCGGACCGTCGTCGTCGGCGAGGCGAGCGAGCGGCAGCGGGAGATATACGACGCTGTGCTCGCGGCGAACCTCGCCGCCCTCGACGCGGTGCGGCCCGGCCTCACGGGCGTGGCGCTCCACCAGGTCGCCGTTGACGTGCTCGAACAGCGCGGCTTGCACGAGCACTTCGGCCACGGCCTCGGCCACGGGGTGGGGCTTGACGTGCACGAATTGCCGCACGTTGGGCCGAGTGGTCGCGAGTCGATCTTGACGGGCAGCATCATCACCATCGAGCCCGGCGTGTACCTTGCGGGTTTCTGCGGTGTTAGAATCGAGGACTTGGTGGTGGTGGAGGAGTCGGGAGCACGGCTGCTCAGCCACACACGTAAGGAACTGATCGAACTGTAGGGAAGGGTTGTCAGGACACATGCCTGTTTCCACCGCGAACTTCAAGAACGGTATGGCGATCATCCACAACAGCAAGATGTGGCAGATCGTCGACTTCCAGCACGTGAAGCCCGGTAAGGGCGGGGCGTTCGTTCGAACGAAGCTCAAGGAGGTCAAGACCGGTCGTGTGGTCGAAGAGACGTTCCGCGCGGGCGAGAAGTTCGAGGACGTGCGTCTCGAGACCAAGACCATGCAGTACCTCTACAACGACGGCGCCGACTACAACTTCATGGACACGGACAGCTACGAGCAGGTCGCGCTGCCAGCTGACCAGGTCGGCGACGCGGCGAAGTGGCTCAAGGAGAACGACAACGCCTCGATGCTCTTCGCGGGCAGCGAGCTGATCGGTGTCGAGCCGCCGATGTTCGTCGAACTCGAGATCACCGAGACCGACCCGGGTTTCAAGGGCGACACCGTCCAGGGCGGCACGAAGCCGGCGAAACTCGAGACCGGTGCGGTCGTCCAGGTGCCGATGTTCGTGAACCCGGGCGACCGGGTGAAGATCGACACCCGCGACGGTAGCTACGTAACACGCGTCTAACCGGTACTCACGAACCCGCACGATCGCACGACGTACTCTCGGCGCCGTATTCCCCGCCGAGCGAACCGTCGGCTATACTTTCCAGACACGTCCGACCCGCGAGAGATGTGAGCGGGCCGGGTTGTCCCGCACTCTCCCTGAGCAAACCGCGCTGACGAAGTAAGGAACGCCATGCGCCCTGTCCACATCAGCGACACCACGCTACGCGACGCCCATCAGTCTCTGTGGGCGACGCGCATGCTGCTGTCGGACATGCTCCCGATCCTGCCGAAGATGGATTCGGTGGGCTACTGGTCGCTCGAGGTCTGGGGCGGTGCGACGTTCGACTCGTGCCTGCGCTTCCTCGACGAGAACCCGTGGGAGCGTCTGCGCTCGATCAAGAAGCACGCGCCGAAGACGCCGCTGCAGATGCTGCTGCGCGGCCAGAATCTCGTCGGCTACCACCACTACAGCGATGAGATCGTGCGGCGATTCGTACATGCATCCAAGCGCAACGGCATGGACATCTTCCGCGTGTTCGACGCGCTCAACGACATCCGCAACCTCGAGGCCTCGGCCGAGGCCATCAAGGAGTGCGGCGGGCACTTCGAGGGCGCGATCAGCTACACGGTGAGCCCCGTGCACACGCTCGATACCTACCTCGAGTTCGCGCACGAGCTCAAGGGCCTGGGCGCGGACACGATCTGCATCAAGGACATGGCGGGTATGCTCACGCCGTTCCGTACGGAGAAGATGGTCAAGGCGCTCAAGGAGCAGGTCGGCCTGCCGGTGCACGTGCACTGCCACTACATCGGCGGCATGGCACCCATGAACTACCTGAAGGCGATCGAGGCGGGTGCGGATATCGTCGACACAGCCGCGGTGGCACTGGCGTTCGGCAACAGCCAGCCCGCGGTCGAAATGATCGTCGCCGCGCTCAAAGAGAGCCCCTACGATTCGGGTCTCGATCTCGACGCACTCTTCGAGATCGCGGAGTACTGGGAAGAGGTCCGTGGCAGCAAGCATCTCAAGCGCGGCATCACAACGCTGCTTTCGATGGAGGTGTTCAGCCATCAGGTCCCGGGCGGCATGATGAGCAACCTCGTCTCGCAGCTCGAGCAGCAGAAGGCGCTGGACCGGCTGCAGGACGTGATGAAGGAGATCGCGCGCGTCCGCGCCGAGGTGGGCTACCCACCGCTCGTGACGCCGCTGTCGCAGATCGTCGGCACGCAGGCCGTCATCAACGTGCTCACGGGCAAGCGCTGGGACGTCGTCCCGATGGAGATGAAGGACTACGTCCGCGGACTGTACGGCAAGGCGCCGGGCCCGATGGACAAGGATATCGTGGCGAAGGTCCTCGGCGGAGAGACGCCGCTTGCGGCCGACATTCGCCCCGGATCCCTCGTGAAGACCACATACGCCGAGATGGAAGCGGAGATCGGCGACCTCGCCAAGAGCGAGGAAGATGTGCTCATGTACGCGCTGTTCCCGAACGAGGCGCGCAATTACCTCACGCTACATCAGGAGGGCGCCGAGAAGGCCGTCTTCCTTCAGTCCGAGGAGATCCAGGCGGTCAAGGAGGAAGACACGGTGGACGTCAACCAGATCCGCGAGCTCGTGAAGATGGTGGAGAACTCCGAGGTCAGCGAGATCGTGGTCGAGGAGGCCGGCACGAAGATCGTGGTGCGCAAGGGCGGCGTGTTCGCTGCCGCTCCCGGCGCCGCTCCCGGCGCCGCGCCCGCTGCCGCCGCTCCGGCCGCCCCGACGGCCCCGACCGCCATCGAAGCCGCTCCCGAACATCCCGCCGCATGGCGCACGATCACCTCGCCGATGGTGGGCACGTTCTACGAGGCCTCGACACCGGGATCCGAGCCGTTCGTGAAGGCGGGCGACACCGTGGCGGACGGCCAGACGCTGTGCATCCTCGAGGCGATGAAGCTCATGAACGAGATCGCCGCCGAGGAGTCCGGCGTGATCCGCGAGGTCGCCGCCACCAACGGCCAGCCCGTCGAGTACGGCACCGTCCTGTTCTACTACGAGCCGATCTCCTAGATGGCGATGTTCTCGAAGATCCTCATCGCCAACCGCGGCGAGGTCGCGCTCCGCGTCATCCGCTCCTGCAAGGAGATGGGCATCAAGTCGGTGGCCGTGTACTCGCAGGCCGACCGTGACTGCCTCCATGCCCGCATGGCTGACGAGGCCATCTGCATCGGCCCGGCGCCGAGCAATCTGAGCTACCTCAACATGGCGAACATCATCTCGGCCGCGGTGCTCACGGGCGCCGAGGCCGTCCACCCCGGCTACGGCTTCCTCGCCGAGAACGCGGGCTTCGCTCGTGCCTGCGCCGATTCCGGGCTGAAGTTCATCGGCCCGTCGCCCGACGCGATCGAGCGCATGGGCGACAAGGCGGTCGCGCGACAGACGATGATGGAGGCCGGCGTCCCGTGCGTGCCCGGCTCGAAGGGCGCGGTCGCTTCCGAGGAGGAGGCGCTCGACTTCGCGCGTCGCGTCGGGTTCCCGGTGCTCGTGAAGGCCTCGGCGGGCGGCGGCGGACGCGGCATGCGGGTCGCCGAGGACGAAGCGGCGCTGGGCCCGAGCCTGGCCGCTGCCCGGAACGAGGCGCTGGCGGCGTTCGGCGACGACACCGTCTACATCGAAAAGTACCTCCTGCGTCCTCGGCACATCGAGATGCAGGTACTGGCCGACTCGCACGGCAACGCGGTGTACCTGTTCGAGCGCGACTGCTCGATCCAGCGCCGACACCAGAAGCTACTGGAGGAGGCACCGTCGCCGGCGCTGTCGCCCGAGCTGCGCGCCGAGATGGGCGAGGCGGCACTGCTCGCCGTCCGCGCGGTCGACTACGTGAACGCCGGCACGGTCGAGTTCCTGCTCGACACTGACGGCCGTTTCTACTTCATGGAGATGAACACGCGCGTCCAGGTCGAGCATCCCGTGACCGAGATGATCACGGGTGTGGACATCATCAAAGAGCAGATCCGCATCGCGGCGGGCGAGCGCATGAAGCACGCACACCAAGAGGACATCCAGCTGCGCGGTCATGCGATCGAGTTCCGCATCAACGCCGAGGACCCGGCGCACGGCTTCCGTCCGAACCCCGGGTGCGTCGACATCTTCAATCCCGCCGGCGGCTTCGGCGTGCGCATCGACAGCCACGTCTACTCCGGCTATTGCGTACCGCCGTACTACGACTCGCTGCTCGCGAAGCTCATCGTGTGGGGAGAGACCCGTCCGGAAGCCGTGAATCGCGCGCGCCGGGCCCTCGACGAGTTCATCGTCACGGGCATCCCGACCACGATCCCGTTCCACCAGCGCGTGATCGAGGACGAGAGCTTCCAGCGCGGCGAGGTCTATACTGACTTCGTCGAACATCTCGGCGAACCCGCCGCTTAGATGCGGCCGAGCACGAGGGAGGGCAGCATGTCCGAGGAGATCCGCCTGAACGGCATCGGGGTTGCCCCCGGCGTGCTGGATACGATGGTCACGCTCGCGGCCGAAGCCGTGGAGGGCGTCGACGGCATCTGCGGCGCGAAGCTGCAGCGTATGGTCTCGAAAGGCCAGGGCAAAGCCGTTGCGATCGACGTGGCCGAGGACGGCTCGATCACCGTTGCCGTGCACGTTAACGTCTCGTACGGACGCCCCGTTCGCGAGATCGGCCGGGACGTCCAGGCCGCCGTTGCGGATGCGCTCACCTCGCAGACCGGCGAGCGTTCGGTACGCGTCGACGTATTCGTCGACGGCGTCTCGTTCGAGGCGTAGGCTGCATCGCATGGCAATGCTCGAGCGCACCAAGTCCCGTCGCCAAGCGCTGCACGTGCTCTACCAGCGCGAGATCACGGGCGATCCCATCGCGAAGATCCTCAACACCGGCGCCTACAACACAGAAGAAGTGGGCGAGCCGAGTGACTTCGCGCGGCAGCTGCTCGCCGGTGTGGATCACAACCAGGACTGCATCGACGAGGTCATCGAATCGACCTCGGAGAACTGGACGCTGTCTCGGATGCCGCTCGTAGACCGCAACATCCTGCGAATCGCCGTCTATGAGCTGCTATTCGAGTCGGAGATTCCGGACTCGGTGTCCATCAACGAAGCGGTGGAAATGGCGAAGGCCTACGGCGGCGAGGACTCGTCGAAGTTCGTGAACGGTATCCTCGGCAAGATCTCGGAACGACGCGCGGAGGTTGCCGGCGAGCCCGGCGAGCCGGAAGGGCAGGCTGAGTAGCTCATGGCCGACGAGAACTACACCTTCGAGCAGGCGCGCATCCGACTCGAGGAGATCGTGGGGCAGGTGCGCAAGAAGGACACCTCGCTGGAGCGCAGCCTCGACTTGCTCGAAGAGGGCGTGCGCCTCGCCAACTCCTGCACGGAGCTCATCGACCACACGGAGTGGCGCTCGGTCGCGGCGGAAGCTGACGCCGAAGCCGAGGACGCCGCTGTTGCGACCGCTCTCGCCGACGAGCCGACCGAGTCGGCCGCCGAGGAGGTCCACGCCGAGGATGGTCCCGGTGAAGAAGCCGCAGCCGGGTCGCAGGTCTATGACTACGAAGCCGACCCGGCCGAGGCGTCCGCCGTCGGCGCCGACGGCGAGGCCACGGAGCAGGAGCTCGCGGCCGGGTAACAGCCCGTCGCCGCCGCAGCCCACCGGCAGGGGATACTCCTGACCGAGTGGTACTATTAGTCGGGGCGAATCGGCCTCCATCGCAAACCTCCTCGGGAGATGACCGCTCTTTGGCTCCTGACACGATCCTGTCGACAATCGAATCGCCCGCCGACCTCAAACGCCTCACATCCGCACAGCTCGAGCAACTCGCTGCGGAGATTCGCAAGACCCTCGTGACAACGGTCGCCGAGACCGGCGGCCACCTCGCGCCGAACCTCGGCGTGGTCGAGCTCACCATCGGGCTGCACCGTGCGTTGAACGCGCCACACGACAAGATCGTGTGGGACGTCGGGCACCAGTCCTACGTGCACAAGCTGCTGACCGGCCGTACCGAGCGGTTCAACACGCTGCGGCAGTACGGCGGCGTGTGCGGCTTTCCCAAGCGCAGCGAGAGCGAGTACGACGTGTTCGATACGGGGCACGCCTCGAACTCGATCTCGGTCGCGCTCGGCCTGGCCGCGGGACGGGACGAGCGTGGCAGTGACGAAACGATCGTGGCCGTCATCGGCGACGGGTCCCTCACCGGCGGGATGGCGTTCGAAGCGCTCAACCACTGCGGCCACCTCGGGACGAAGCTCGTGGTGCTGCTCAACGACAACGAGATGTCGATCGCACCGAACGTCGGGGCGTTGGCGGGCTACCTCGCTCGCGTCCGCCTCGACCCGCGCTACATCCGCTTGCGCGACGACGTCGAGTCGCGCCTGGCGCGGACCCGGCTGGGCGCGGCGGTCGTCGCCGCCGGCGAGGCCGCCAAGGAGTCGTTCAAGCAGCTCATCGTGCCGGGAATGCTGTTCGAGGAGCTCGGTCTGAAGTACGTCGGCCCGATCGACGGCCACGACATCAACATGGTTCAGCAGGCAATCACGTGGGCGACGCAGGCCGAGGGCCCGGTGTTGGTGCACGCGGTGACCCGCAAGGGTGCCGGTTACGTGCACGCCGAGGACCAGCCCGACACGTTCCACGGCATCTCGCCGTTCGAGATCGAGACCGGGAAGACGCGCGGGGGCGGCGGCGGTGCGCCGTCGTACACCGACGTATTCGGCGACGCGCTCGTGCGCGAGGCCGAGCGGGAACCGCGGATAGTCGCGATCACGGCGGCGATGCCCGCCGGGACGGGCCTTTCGAAGTTCGCCGACCGGTTCCCGAACCGGTTCTTCGACGTCGGCATTGCCGAACAGCACGCCGTTGGCTTGGCGGCCGGCCTTGCCATCCAGGGACGCCTGCCCGTCGTGGCGATCTACTCGACCTTCCTCCAGCGCGCCTACGATCAGTTGATCATGGACGTCGCGCTGCAGAACCTCCACGTGGTGTTCTGTCTCGACCGCGCGGGGCTCGTCGGCGAGGACGGACCGACCCACCACGGCGTGTTCGACCTCACGTACCTGCGTAGCATCCCGAACCTCATGGTGCTCGCGCCGGCCGACGAGTGCGAGCTCGTCGACATGCTCCACACGGCGCTGCACGCCGACGGTCCGATCGCCATCCGCTACCCGCGGGGGCGCGGCATGGGCGTTCCGCTGCCGGACGAGCCACAGATCCTCGAGGCAGGCCGCGCGCAACTGCGGAAGTCGGGGACCGACGTGGCGATCCTGGCGGTTGGACGCATGGCGAACGTCGCCGACGAAGCGGCCGAGCTGCTCGCCGCCGACGATGTCAGTGCCACGGTGTACAACATGCGCTGGGTGAAGCCGCTCGATCTCGAAGCGCTCTCCGCGGCGGCCGCGTCACACCGCCTGATCGTCACGGTCGAGGAGAACACGGGTCTCGGCGGATTCGGTGCGGCGGTGCTGGAGGGATTGTCCGACCTCGGCCGCACGGTGCCGGTCCTGCGTCTATCGGTGCCCGATTGCTTCGTCACGCACGGCGCGATGGGCAAGCTCCTCGCCGAGGTAGGCCTGACCGCGGAGGGCGTGTGCAGCGCCGTCCTCGGCAGGCTGCTCGAAGTGCGGCAGGGCGGGGAGATGCGGCGAGGGGGGCTCTCGACGGATGCGGCAGCGGGCCGACGCGATCCTCGTTGATCGCGGGCTGTTCCCGTCGCGTGAACAGGCGCGCGCCGCGATCCTTGCGGGCCGCGTTCGCGTAGCTGGTCAGCCCGTGACGAAGGCGGGCCAGCCGCTCGACGACAGCGTGGAGTTCGACATCACGCCATTGCCCGAGTACGTTTCGCGGGGCGGTCACAAGCTCGAGGGCGCGCTCAAGGCGTTCGACATCGACGTGTCCGGCAAGCGGGCGATCGATGTCGGTGCATCGACCGGCGGGTTCACCGACCGGCTGCTCAAGGGCGGTGCGATTTCGGTCACCGCGGTCGACGTGGGGTACGGGCAGCTCGCGTGGTCGCTCCGGACGGACGAGCGTGTCACGGTCGTCGAGCGCACGAACATCCGGACAGCCGACCCGGTCGCGCTCGGCGCACCGTTCGAACTCGCGGTCGTGGACGTGTCGTTCATCTCGCTCGAGAAGGTGCTCCCGGCGCTTTGCGCGCTGCTCGCCGAAGACGGCGAAGTGGTCGCCCTGGTAAAGCCGCAGTTCGAAGCGGGTAAGGGTCGTGTCGGTAAGAAGGGCGTAGTGCGCGATCCGGCGGTGCATCGCGATGTGCTCGAGCGCGTCATCGAGGCGTCCGTGCGCGAAGGCTTCGGCGTTCGCGGGCTGACGTTCTCGCCCATACGCGGGCCGGAAGGTAACATCGAGTTCTGGATTTGGCTCGCCCGTGGTGGCGAGTCGGCCGAGGTGGATCCGGCCGCGTTGGTCGAGCAGGCTCACGACACGTTGGGAGCGTAGGTGCGCGTACTCCTCGTACCGAATACGGGCAACGAACGCGCGCTGGCCGCGGTCGCCGAGCTGGTCACCTGGCTGGGCGGCGCCGGCTACGAGCCGATCCTGTGCGAGGACGACGCGCAGGCGTCGGGGTTCGTCGGGGCGGGGGTCTCTCGCGCGGCGATCGGCGAGCCCGAACTCGCCGTCGCTCTCGGCGGAGACGGGACGATCCTCAAGACCGTCCATTTGCTCGACGGCGCGGACACGCCCGTTCTGGGCGTGAACCTCGGACGCCTCGGGTTCCTCGCGGGTGCCCACGCGGACGACATGCGTGAGGCGGTCGAGGCGGCGCTCGCGGGCGACGTGCGCGTCGAGCGGCGCTCGACCCTGGTCGCGACGGCCGTCGTCGGCGGTCGGGAGGCGGGACGCTACGTCGCGCTCAACGAGGTCAACGTTGGCCGAGGACCAACCGGGCGGGCGATCGAGGTCGAGGTGCGCGTGAACGGCTCGCTGCTGTGGCGCGTGCTGGCCGACGGCATCGTCGTCGCCACGCCGTCGGGGTCGACGGCCTACGCGATGTCCGCGCACGGCCCGCTGCTCGCGCCCGACGTGCGCGGCAACGTCCTCGTGCCCGTCGCGCCCCACTCGCTCGCGTCGCGCCCGTTCGTTCTCGGGCCGTCCGACATTGTCGAGATCACCACGCCTGTGCCCAGCCGCGCCGACGCGTGTCTCATCATCGACGGCGACAGCACCCCGTGCCGCATGGCGCTCGATTCCGTGACCGTGACGACGGGGGACCGTGAAGTCCGGCTCGTGCGCTTCGAGGACTCGGGCTTCTACGATGTCGTGCGCGAGACCTTCCTGGGAGGCTAGGCGATGCTCGAGGAGCTGCACGTCCGCGACCTCGCGCTCATCGATGACGCCTGGCTCGAACTCGGCCCCGGACTCACGGTTCTCACAGGCGAGACGGGCGCGGGCAAGACGATCCTTGTCGGCGCACTCAAGCTGCTCCTCGGCGAGCGAGCCGACTCGACCCTCGTGCGCTCGGGGACCGCAGAGGCGCTCGTTGAAGGTCGCTTCCTCGCCGAGGACGGCGAGCTGCTCGTGAAGCGCCGCGTGTCGGCCGAGGGCCGTTCGCGCTGCGCGATCGGCGGCGAGATGGCGAGCGTGGGCGAGCTCGCCTCGACGGTCGGGCCGCTCGTGGATCTCCACGGCCAGCACGAGCACCAGGCACTGCTGCAGCCGTCGCGGCATGCGGAGTACCTCGATCGCTTCGGCGGCGGCGAGACGGGGCGCGCGCTGGCGGAGTACCGCGAGGCGCTCGCTGCGTGCCGGCACGCCGAGGCGGAGCTCGAGCGGCGGGCGACCGCGCTGACCGACCGCGAGCGTCGCGTGGAGTACCTCCGCTTCCAGATCGCCGACATCGATGGCGTTGCCCCGCTCCCCGCCGAGGACGACGAACTCTCGCAGCGCCTTCCCGTGCTGCGCCATGGCGAGAAGCTCGCGCATGCGGCCTCAGAGGCGTTCCGTGCACTCCGTGACGAGGCCGGCGCGTCCGAGCGGGCGGCCGAGGCGGTCGGTGCGCTGGGGGCCGTCTCCGGCATCGACCCGGACCTCGACGCCCTGCACGATCGACTGTCCTCGGCGATCGTCGAACTCGACGACATCGGTGTGGCGGTGCGCGATTACGGCGAGCGCGTCGGGCACGACCCGCGGGCGCTCGACGAGGCCGAGTCGCGGCTGGCGGCACTGCAGGCGCTCAAGAAGAAGTACGGGCCCGGTCTCGACGATGTGCTCGCAGCACGCGAGACCGCGGTCCTCGAACTCGACACGCTCGAGGCAGGCGAGGAGGGGCTCCGTCTCGCCGAACAGCAGGTCGCGGAGGCGCGACAGCGCGCGCAGGCGGCGGGCGAGCGGCTGACGGCCGCGCGCGAAGCGGCCGGCCCACGCCTCGCCGCCGAGCTCGCGGCGGTCCTCGGCGAGCTGGCGATGCCCGCGGCGCGCCTGGAGCTGTCGCTCGAGCCGCTGCCGTTCGACCGCTGGACGCCGGACGGGCCGCACCGGCTCGAGCTGCTGTTCTCCAGCAACACGGGCGAGCCGCCTCGGCCGCTCTCGAAGATCGCATCCGGCGGCGAAGTGTCGCGCGTGATGCTCGCACTCAAGACGGTGCTCGGTGCCGCGGACGCGGTGCCCGTGCTCGTGTTCGACGAGATCGATGTCGGCATCGGAGGAGCGACCGCGCTCGCCGTCGGTCGCCTGCTGAAGTCGCTCTCGGCGCGCCATCAGGTGCTCGTGGTAACGCATCTCGCGCAGGTCGCCGCGTTCGGCGACGGGCACATCGTGGTATCCAAACGTGAGTCGGACGGCAGGACCGTTACGGACGCGGCGCGCGTTTCCGGCGCCATGCGCGTCGCCGAGATCGCCCGCATGCTCTCGGGCTCCGATTCCGCCGCAAGTCTCGCGCACGCGGAGGAGTTGCTCTCGGCAACGAGCGTCTGACGTCTGTGGAGGGGCCGAGCCGCCTTCTGGTAGACTGACGGCTCGACCGCAGCGCGATTTCGTGCTCGCGGACGCCCTTCGCGTAACCGCCTCGGGTGATCGTTCGTGGCCCGTTACGGTGGCGGCGAGGAAGGAGGAAGATGCGTTTTTCCGGGGTCGCCCGGCTCGACAAGCGGACCAAGGACCTGGTCAAGCGCCTGAGCCCCGGCGACATCGCCATCATCGACCACGTCGATATGGACCGCGTCAGCGCCGAAGGCCTGATAGCTACCGGTGCGGAAGTCGTGGTGAACGCATCTCGCTCGATTTCCGGCGCGTACCCCAACCTCGGCCCACTGCTGCTCACACGAGCGGGCGTACGCATCCTCGACGACGTCGGGTCGGAGGTGTTCGGCCGCGTCCAGGAGGGTGCGACCGTCGACATCGTCGGTCGGGACCTGCTGCTCGACGGCGAACCGGTCGCGAGCGGGGAGTGGCTGTCGGTCGAGTCGGTCGAGCGCGCGATGGAGGACGCGAAGAGCGGCCTCGGCGAGCAGCTCGACAAGTTCGCGCGCAATACCATCGCGTTCCTCGAGCGCGAGAAGGACCTGCTGACGGACGGCGTCGGTATCCCTCAAGTCGCGACTCCGCTCCACGACCGGCACGTGCTCGTCGTCGTTCGCGGCTATGACTACCGCGAGGATCTCAACGCGCTGAAGCCATACATCCGTGAACTCAAGCCGGCGCTCATCGGCGTCGACGGCGGGGCCGACGCGATCATCGAAGCCGGGTTCAAACCGGACATCATCGTCGGCGACATGGACTCGGTGACCGACGACGCGCTGACCTCAGGCGCCGAGCTGCTGGTGCACGCGTACCCCGACGGGCGCTGTCCCGGTCGTGAGCGGCTCGACGACCTCGGCGTACCGTGCCACCCATGGGCGCTCTCGGCCACGAGTGAGGACCTCGCGCTGCTGCTCGCATACGAGGCCGGCGCCGACTTGATCGTCGCGGTCGGCACGCACGCCAACCTCGTCGAGTATCTCGACAAGGGTCGCAACGGCATGGCGTCGACGTTTCTGGTGCGGCTGAAAGTCGGGCCGAAGCTCGTGGACGCGAAGGGTGTGAACAAGCTGTACCGAGCGACCGTGAAGCCGGCACAGCTGCTGCTCCTCGTGGGCGCGGCGCTGGCGTCCGTCGCCGTCACCCTGCTCGTTTCGCCAACCGCACGGACGTTCATAGCGTTGCTCCTGCTTCGCTTGCGCGCGTGGATCGGAATCTAGGAAGGTCGGCTCATGTTCAACCTGCGCTACCACATCGCCTCGCTCGTAGCTGTGTTCCTTGCGCTCGCCGTGGGACTGCTGCTTGGCACCGTGATCGTCGAACGCGGGGTGCTCGACAGCCAGAAGGCGTCGCTCGTCAGCGGGCTGCGGACTGAGTTCGAGTCCATCCGCAAGGAGAACGTTCAGCTGCGCAGCGACCTGCAGCGTGAGCAGTCGTTTGCGGGAGCGGTCGTGACGCCGCTGACAGCGGGCAAGCTCACGAGTGAGACGGTGGTCGTGATCGCGAACGCAGGCCGGACCGACGGCCTACAGGACGCCCTCGACGCGCTGAAGGCGGCCGGCGCACGCACGGCGGTGATCGCCGTCGCACACCGCGGCCTCGCACTCGACGACCCGTCGGTCGTCGAGCAGGTGAAGCCCGCGCTCGGCGAGCTGGGGAAGGGCGAGGCGCTCGGCGACCGAACGGCGCACGTACTCGCTGCCGAGTGGCGCAAGGTCGGGCCGCGGCCGCTGACGCAGGCGCTGCTGTCCTCGGGACAGATCACCATCGACGGCTTCGGACCCGAGGCGGTCGCCGACGGAGCGGTGCTGCTCGAGAGCTGGGATGGCAAGCCCGACAAGATGGGGCTGTCGCTCGCTGCGGCACTCCAGGACGCGGGGGCGCACGTCGTCGCCGCTCAGGCGATAAAGCGTGACACGGGCGTGGCGGCCGCCGGCGCGAATGCCGGGCTCGACGGGGTGGACCACCTCGGAACGCCAGAAGGCGGCGTGTCGCTCGTGTGGCTGCTGAGCGGTGCCTCGACCGGCTACTACGGCGTTGGCAGCGACGCCGAGAGCACCTTCCCGAAGCTGCGGTAGAGCCGCTAGCGGCGCGAGCCTTCGAGCGCGAGGGCGAGGAGCGCCTGCGCGACGTGCACGAACTGTCGTCCGCGGTGGCGGAAGCCGGCGAGATCGCGTCCCGTTGCCGCGTGCGACATCGTCGTAGCCACCTCGACCACCCGTAGCCCGGCGCGCAACGCGCGCACGGTCGACGCGACCTCGACGCCGTACCCCGACGCGAACGGCCGGACCGCCGCGAGCGCGGCTCGGTTGAGCGCACGCTGACCGGACAGCGGCGCTTCGGCCTCGAACCCGCCGCCCATCCGCGCGATGCCGTAACGCGCCAGCCCCTTCACGAGTCCGAATCCCGCCTTGCCGACCGGCCGAGGAAACGTCGCGATCGACATGTCCGCCTCGTCGGCGAGGATCGGGCCGAGGAGCAGCGACGCCTGTGCGGCTGATTCGCCGAGGTCGGCGTCGAGCAGCAGCACGATGTCGGCGTCCGCGGCCGCCTCGATGCCCGCCTCCAGCGCGGCACCCTTGCCGACGTTCCGCGGGAGCCTCAGGACGGTCGCGCCGGCCTCTTCGGCGAGCAACGCTGTGGCGTCGGCGGAGCCGTCGTCGACCACGAGCGTGGCGCTGATCGCGGCGATGCCTCCGATCGCCGCGACCGTTGCGTCGATGCGCTCCGCCTCGTTATGCGCGGGGACGACCGCGATGATCACGGGATCGCCCACTACGCGCTCCCCGGCGATGGTCGCTTCAACGCGCGACGTACCATCGACATCGCCACGCCGAGCTCCGGCACGCGCATGAGCGTGGAGAGCCCGAACGCGATTACCACGCCGACGCTCCCGCCCACGACGAGCTGCAGCAGGAAGCCGAGGCGAGTCGCGCCGGCCACCGGCTGGAGCAAGGACGCGGCGTACCACGCAGCAGCACCGGCGACGATCGAAGCGAGCAGCACCCGCCCGACCGAGGACACGAACGCGCGGGCGTTCATCGGCCCGAGCCGGTGTCGGAGGATCGCCCACAGCACGATGAAGTGGAGTGTGTAGAAGGCGGCGTCCGCGGCGCCGATTCCGGCGAGGCCGAGGCCGTGCCATGCGCCGATCCCCAACGTGAACACCGAGTACAACGCCACCTGCAGGACGGTGCCGGGGATGTTCGTGATCGTCGGCGTGCGGGTGTCCTGCAACGCGTAGAACGAGCGCAGCGTGAACATGTACGCGGCGAACGAGAACAGTCCGAGCGCCCAGAAGCGCAGCACGCTCGCCACGAGCGGCACGTCCGCAGCAGTGAAGCGACCCGAGCGCAGCAGCGTCACCAGCGGCTCGGCCAGGCCGATGAGCAGCGCGGCGGCCGGGATCATGAGCAGGCCGGTCGCCTTGAGCCCCGTCATGTACTGTCGCTTGAAGCCGGTGGTGTCGTCGGTGCTCGCCGCGGTCGCGAGCTCGGGGAGGAACGCGGTCGCGATCGCGACCGCGAACACGCCGTACGGCAGCTGGTAGAACATCCACGCGTATCGCACCGCAGCCGGCCCGTGGCCGCCGGCAACTGCCCGCCACGCGTACGAGTTGCGGAAGCTCAGGCCGACGAGGTTCGTCGCCACGTAGATGGTCGTCGCGATCATCTTGCGCCCCAGATTCCGCACCGCGGGGTCGTGCAGGTCGATCGTCGGCGAGTAACGGATGCCGAGCCTGATGAGGCTGGGCACGAGCGTGAGCAGCATGACGAGCACGCCGAGCGTCGTGCCGATCGCGAGCAACGTGACGGCGAGGCCCGGGTTCGAGTCGCGGAACGGCAGGAACAGGCCGAGGAACACCGCGATCATGAACAGGTTGCTGAAGATGGGTGCCACCGCCGGGGCGAGGAAGCGACGGTAGCTGTTGAGGATGCCGGTACCGATCGCGTGCGCGCCGTAGATGACGACCTGAATCGCGAAGAACCCGAAGAAGAACGTACCGATGGCGAGCGATCGGGCGGCATCGGGACCGGTGAAGTCGATCATCTGCGTTCGCATGAATGCCCGTGCGAACACGGTGCCCAGAACGGCCATGATGCCGAGGCCGATCATCGCCAGGTTGAAGATCGAGCTGGCGAACCGCCACGCCTCCTGTTCGTCGGCGCGTTGGATGCGGTCGATGAAGATCGGGATGAACACCGCCGAGAGCACGCCGCCGGCGACGAGCTCGAAGATCATGTTCGGGATGTTGTTGGAGACGATGTACGCGCTTGAGAGGAGCATCGTCCCCATGACGTAGGCCATGATCGCGTCGCGCAGCAGGCCGGTGACGCGCGAGATGATGGTAGCCACCGACATAGACGCGGTCGAGCGGGCTATCGAGGGCTTCGCGATGTCACACCTCTAGAAGTCGTGGCGGGGCGCTGACGAGTCAGGCCACATTGTAGCCGAGGGTTACGCGTCGGTGTCCGAGGCGGGCTCGGCGCAACCATCCGGTATACTTCTGGTGCCGTTCCTCGCGCCGATATCCGCCCCGCGGCAGGCTCGATCCTCAAGGAAGCTCCACGCTGTGACCCGACGACTCACGCTCATCCTCGTGCTCGCCGTCGTGCTCGCGGCGTCGCTCGGCGCCTCCGCGCACGCCGCGATGCCCGTCGGCCGGCGCGTGACCATCGTACTCGCGCCGTACCTCACGTGGGACGACATACGCGAGGGCCGCGTCCCCGCCATCGCGCGCCTCGCCGCCCGCGGCGCGGTCGGTGACCTCAACCTGAGCGGCGGCGAGACCACTGGCGGCGACAAGCTCGCGACGACCGCGATAAGCCTCTCGGCAGGCGCCTTCGCTCGCGGCGATGCCGGCGCGCCCGCCGCGTTCACCTCGTTCGAGCGCCTTCACGGCGAAGGCGTCGGCGCGCTGTACGCGCGAACGACTGGCGTGCAGCCTCGTGACGACCAGATTCTCTACCTCGGCCTGCCTAGGATCGTTCGCGCGAACGAGCAGCCGGACAGCGACATCGCGGTCGGCGCCCTCGGCCAAGCGATCGAGCGGGCCGGCGGAACGACAGCCGCGATCGGCAACTCGGACGTCGGGCTGGAGGAGGACGCGGTCGACTACTCGCGGCCAGCGGCCATCATCGCGATGGACGCGAGAGGTCGCGTCTCGCGCGGCGACGTGTCGGAGCGCCTGCTCGTCGCCGACGACACCGCGCCCTTCGGTCGCCGCACCGACCTCAGCGCCCTCGGCGCCAAGTACCGCGCCGTCCTCGGCGAGGCGGGGAGCCGCGAGCTGCTCGTCGTGCTCGACCCCGGCGACCCCGCGCGCGCGGCGGCCTTCGCACCGATGGCCGCGAACGCGGTGGCTGAGCGACAGCGCGAGCGGGCGCTGCGGAGCGTCGACGCGCTCGCGTCCATGGCCGAGGAGAACCTCGGGCCCGACAGCGTCGTGATGATCGTGTCGCCGCTGGCCGCACCCGGCGGCGGCTTCACGCCGCTCGTCGTGGCCGGCCGCGGCTGGTCCGGAGTCCTCGAATCGCCGTCAACGCATCGGCCCGGCATCGTGACGCTTCCCGATGTGACCGCCACCGTGCTCTCGGTGCTGCGCCTGCCGCGCCCGTCGCAGGTCCTCGGCAATGCGCTCGTCACCGCGCCCGGGCCTCGCGACCGCATCGGCTCGCTGCAGGCATTCGATGCGCTGACTGTCGCGGTCGACGGAGTGAAGCCGTTCGTCCTCAACGCGTACATCATCGGCACCGTGTTGCTGGTGGCGCTGCTCGCGCTGTTGCTCTTCCGTGCGCCGAGACTCGAGCCGGCCGTGCGGCGTCGTCTCGGCAGTGCGGCCGTGCTGCTCATGCTGTTCGACCTCGCGATTCCTCCGGCCGCGATCCTGATGCACGTCCTGTTCCCCGCGCCATCGACGGCCGGCCGCGCGATCCTGCTGCTGCTCGTCACCGCCGCGCTCCTGTGGGTCGCGCTCGTCGTCGTGCGTCGGTTGCGCCCCGGCCGCGTGCCGCTCGCCGTCGCGTGTCTCGCGATGGCGGCGCTCGCGCTGGCCGACCAGTGGCTCTCGGCGCGTTACTCGGTCGCCGGCTTCTTCAGCTACTCGATGCTCGTCGGGGCGCGCTACTACGGCCTGGGCAACGAGGGCGCGAGCCTGCTCGTCGCCTCCAGCCTCGTAGGCGCGACGTTCCTCCTCGACGAGTTCGCCGAGGACCGCGCGCTCAGCGCACTGCGCCGCTTCGTGCTGCCGCTGCTCGGCGCCGTCGTCGTCGTGACGGCGGCGGCGCCGTCTCTTGGCGCGAACGTGGGCGTCGTGTTGTGGGGCACGGTCGCGTTCGCCGTTGCCGCGGTGCTCGCCGACGGTCGCAACCTGTCGTGGCGCACGCTGCTGCTGATCGCGGCGATCGTCGCGGTGCTCGTCGGTACGTTCTCGGCGCTCGATCTCACCGGCCCGGCCACCACGCAGACCCACCTCGCCCGCGCATTGATGCAAGCCGACAAGGGCGACGTCGCACAGCTCTCCGCGATCGTGTGGCGCAAGATCGGGATGTCGGCCCGCGTCTTCTCGAGTACGAGCTGGTCGTACCTCCTCGTCGCGCTGCTCGTATCCCTCGGCTACATTCGGTGGCGTCCGCGCGCCGCCTTCTCGCGCGTGTTCGACGCCAACCCCGCGTTCGCCGCCGCCGTCAGCGCGCTGCTGCTGGCCGCGATCGCCTCGCTGGCGTCCGAGGACTCGGGTGTGGTCATGCCCGCACTGATGATGCTCTACGTCGGCATCGGGATGCTGTACCTGATGGTCGAGCAGGCGAGGGCCGAGGGGTGAGCGACGCGCTTCCCGTGATCGCGGCGCTCGCGGTCGTGGCGCTCGCGTCGTGGGGACTGCCCGCGCTGACGCTGCGGCTGCTCGAGCCGCGCTTCCGCCGCAAGACCGTGCCGAACTTCCGAGGACGCGAGGTCTACCTCGGGTTGGGGTGGGCGTGGATTGCGTGGGTCGTGGCAGTGCTGCTCGTGCGCGTCGCTGCGTTCGCGCTCGTGTTCGCTTCCCGTGACGGCAGGGACGCGGGCCTGCCGTTCGAGCCCGTCCTGCTAGCGTCGATCGATGTGCCGGTGCTGCTCACCGCCGGGGCGTTCCTCTTCGGCTGGCTCGACGACATTCGCGGGACCAGTGAGTTTCGCGGATTCCGAGGACACCTTCGCGCGCTCGGCACCGGTCGCGTGACCACGGGGCTGCTGAAGCTCGTGGGCGTGGGGGCGCTGGCGGTGCTGTTCGGCTACTCGGCTGCGAGGAGTCAGCCCGGTGTGTACTCGATCGCGATCAGGTGGCCGCTCGCAGCTGTCGTCATCGCTGCGTCGGCGAACCTCGTGAACCTGTTCGACCTCCGTCCGGGCCGCGCGCTCAAGGTGTACACGGTGCTGGCGCTCGCCGGCGCGGTGCTCGCCCCGGTGTGGTACGTGTTCGGTTCGGGTGCCTCCGTCGCCGGCTTCACGCTCAGCGTCCTCGTACTGCTGCTCGGTCCCGCTCTCGCGATCTGGCCGTACGACCTCTGCGAGCGCGGGATGCTCGGCGACGCGGGCGCCAACGCCGCCGGCGCACTCGCCGGCTACATGCTCGCGGCCAACCTGCCCCTGCCGGCGCTGGCGGTCGCAGCCGCGCTGCTCGTCGGCCTCAACCTCGCCTCGGAGCGGGTGTCGTTCTCGGCGGTGATCGAGCGCACACCCGCGCTGCGCGCACTGGATCGCCTCGGCCGCCTCCCTCAAGCCGCCGAAGAAAATCCTTCCGCAGAGTCTGTCTGACGGCCCCACGATGTCAGTCGGTCACGCTACAATGGCCGAGGACCTGAGGACGACGCGGAAGGGGAGAATCAGCCGGATGGCCAAACATATCTTCGTGACCGGAGGCGTCGTCAGCTCACTGGGGAAGGGCATCACGGCAGCGTCGCTCGGGCGGCTCCTCAAGTCGCGAGGGTTGAAGGTCAAGATCCAGAAGCTGGACCCCTATCTGAACGTCGATCCGGGCACCATGAGCCCGTTCCAGCACGGCGAGGTGTTCGTCACCGATGACGGCGGTGAGACCGACCTCGACCTCGGGCACTACGAGCGCTTCATCGACGAGTCGCTCTCCCGCGACTCGAACGTTACCGCTGGGTCGGTCTATCAGTCGCTGATCTCCAAGGAGCGCCGCGGCGATTTCCTCGGCGCGACGGTCCAGGTCATCCCGCACGTCACGAATGAGATCAAGGACCGCATTCGCCGACTGGCCGACCAGGAGCAGCCGGACGTGCTGATCACGGAGGTCGGTGGCACGGTCGGCGACATCGAGTCGCTCCCGTTCATCGAGGCGATTCGCCAGCTGCGCAAAGACCTCGGTCGCGACAACGTGTGCTACATCCACGTCACGCTCGTCCCGTGGATCGGCGTGGCGGCCGAGCTGAAGACGAAGCCCACGCAGCACTCCGTCAAGGAGCTCCGCTCCATCGGTATCCAGCCCGACTTCATCGTGTGCCGCTCCGATCGCGCGATCGACGCCGGTATTCGGCGCAAGATCGCGCTGTTCTGTGACGTCGAGCCCAAGGCGGTCGTGAGCGCACAGGACGCACGCTCCATCTACGAGGTGCCGCTGCGCCTCCGCGAGCAGGGCCTCGACGAGATGGTCGCGCAGCACCTCGGCATTGACGGCGTCGAGCCGGACATGGCCGAGTGGGACCGGTTCGTCGCGCACTCCGCGTCGCTGGCCGACTACGTTGACATCGCGCTGGTCGGCAAGTACGTGCAGCTGCCGGACGCCTACCTGTCGGTATCCGAGGCGCTCGATCATGCGGGCATCTTCCACGACCACAAGGTGAACGTGCACTGGGTCGACGCCGAGTCGCTCACCCCTGAAGAGGTCGATCAGGTGCTCTCCGAGATGGACGGCATCCTCGTGCCGGGCGGTTTCGGCATCCGCGGCATCGAAGGCAAGATCCGCGCAGCCAAGTACGCCCGCGAGAACAATGTGCCGTACTTCGGCATCTGTCTCGGCATGCAGGTGGCGGTGTGTGAGTTCGCGCGTCACCTCGCGGGCCTCGAGGGCGCCAGTTCGGCCGAGTTCGATCCCGTCACGCCGTACCCGGTCATCGACCTGATGCACGAGCAGCACGAGCTCGCCGACATGGGTGGGACGATGCGTCTCGGCACGTACCCCTGCAAGGTCACGCCGGGCACGAAGGGATTTGAGGCGTACGGCGACGAGCTCATCTACGAGCGTCATCGGCATCGCTTCGAGGTCAACAACGCGTACCGCCAGCAGCTCGTCGACGCGGGACTCATCGTCTCCGGCGTGTCGCCCGACGAGAAGCTGGTCGAGATGATCGAACTGCCGGACCACCCGTGGTTCCTCGGCAACCAGGGACACCCGGAGTTCAAGAGCCGGCCCACGCGACCTGCGCCGCTGTTCCGCGACTTCATCGGCGCGGCGGTGAACTGCAAGCGCGACCGGCATAGCTAGGGAGAGTCACATGTCCGACGAGCGTCTCCTTTCGACCTTTCTCGACCTCGTTCGGATCGACAGCCCGTCGCGGCAGGAGGCCGCTGTCGCGCACTACGTGACCGACCGACTGCAAGCCGCCGGCATGGAGGTTCGCTTCGACGAGTCCATGGACCTGACCGGGTCGGACACGGGCAACCTCATCGCGACGCTCCCGGGCACCGCGCCCGGCACCCGCCTCGTCCTGTCCGCACACATGGACTGCGTCGAGCCGTGCGAGAACGTCGAGCCGGTCGTGCGCGACGGCGAGATCTTCTCGGCGGGGGAGACCGTGCTCGGCGGTGACGACAAGGCCGGCGTCGCCGCCATTATCGAGACTGTCGAGCGGCTGACCGAAGCGCGTCTTCCGCATCCGGACATCCGCGTGGTGTTGACCGTCTCCGAGGAGACCGGACTGACCGGCGCGAAGGCACTTGACCCAGCCGAGGTCGAGGGCGACCTGTGCCTCGTGCTGGACGCGGACGGTCAGGTCGGCGGCATCGTCATCGGCGCTCCGACGCACTACACGTTCGTCGCGACTTTCCACGGCAAGGCCGCCCATGCCGGCGTCGCGCCGGAGACCGGCACCTCGGCGATCAGGATGGCGGCACTCGCGGTCGCCGAGATTCCTGTCGGCCGACTCGACGAGCGCACCACGGCCAACATCGGCACGATCGCCGGCGGCACGGCAACGAACGTCATCGCGCCGCTCGTGCGCCTCACCGGGGAGTGTCGCTCCATCGACCGCGATCGCGTGGAGGAAGTGCGCCTCGCGATGGACGGGGCGATGAGGCGCGCCGCCGAGGCCGAGGGCGGCAGGGTCGAGATCGCCTGGACGAAGGAGTACGAGGGTTTCTGCTTCGAGGGCGACTCGCCGCTCGTCAGCCTCGTCGCAGATGCGTGTAGCGACATCGGCATCGAACCGCGCCGATTCACGACCGGCGGCGGCTCGGACGGCAACATCTTCTCAGCCGCGGGTGTTCCCACACTCGTGCTGTCCTGCGGGATGACGAGCGTGCACGGCACCGAGGAGTGCCTCGCCATCACCGACCTCAACGCCCTGCCCGCCCTGCTGCTCCGCGTCGTGGCGCGGGCGGTGTCGTAGGTGCGGCTCGTTTGGGGTCGCGTGCTGTCAGTGCGCCGGCCAGGCCCCGACTCGATGCTCCTGTCGGTGCTCGCCGATGACGGCGCCGAAGGCGAAGCCATCTGCTACCCGTCGCTGACTGGTGTGTGCAGCGAGAACGATCGCGTGCTGCTGAATACCACCGCCGTCGACCTCACGCTGGGCACCGGCGGACGCCACTTCGTCGTCGCGCGCGTCGCTCCGGACATCGGTCCCGTCGGCGTCGCGCTGGACGACACGTCGGGCGGGCACATCATGAAGCTCCGCTACACGCCCTTGCAGCGCGACGTGCTCTCCGTCGAAGAGCCGGGCAGCCCACACCACGAGCGGATGCGGGCTGCGGACTCGCTCGACCGCATGCCGGTTGTCTGCTGCAGTCTGCACAGCCACCTCCCGCTCGTCGCTGCGGCCGTGAAGGAACGCGCGCCCGAGTCGCGGGTCGCCTACGTCATGATGGACGGCGCGTCGCTCCCGCTCGCCCTGTCGGACCTCGTGCGAAAGTGCCGCGACGCGGGTCTCATCGACGTTACCATCACCGCCGGACAATCATTCGGCGGCGAACTCGAGGCCGTCACCGTGCACTCGGGACTGCTCGCCGCGCGTCATGCCGCCGAGGCGGACGTCGCCATCGTCGCCATCGGTCCGGGCGTCGTCGGCACCGCCTCGGCGTTCGGGCACGGCGGCGTCGCGCAGGGTGAGGCAATCAACGCGGCGGGGTGCCTCGGCGGATGCCCGGTTGCGAGTCTGCGCGTCTCCTTCGCCGACGAGCGCCAGCGCCACCGCGGCGTCTCGCACCACTCGCTGACCGCGCTCTCGCGGGTCGCGCTCGCGCCCGCATCGGTCGCCGTGCCGCTGCTGCCCGTCGGGCAGGCGGCAACCGTCGATGCCGCGCTCGCCGGGGCGGGCGTGTGGGAGCGGCACCGCCGCGTGGAGGCCGACGGCACACTTCCGGACGTCCGCGGCGTCGATTTGAAGTCGATGGGCCGCACGCCCGCCGACGACCCCGCGTTCTTCGCCGCCGCTGCCGCCGCCGGCCGCGTCGCTGCCGACCTGCTCTCGGCGTAACTCGGGAATCTTCCTGGTAGCGGGCGTCCGCCCGACCGACTGAGGAGGCGCGAATGATCGTCGGTGTACCGACCGAGATCAAGAACAACGAATTCCGTGTCGCGCTGACGCCCGGGGGCGTGCGCGAGTTCGTCGAGCACGGCAACCAGGTCCTCGTGCAGGCTGGGGCGGGGGAGGGGTCGTCGTTCCCCGACGGCGACTACGCGGCCGCGGGCGGAACCATCGTGGAGACAGCCGAGGAGGTCTTCGCGCGCGCCGAGATGGTCGTGAAGGTGAAGGAGCCGCAGCCGATCGAGATCTCGTGGCTGCGCGCCGGCCAGGTGCTGTTCACGTTCCTGCACCTCGCGCCGGACCCCGTGCTGACCCGCGGCCTCATGGATTCCGGCGCGGTCTGCATCGGCTACGAGACCGTCGAGCTACCGAACGGTGCCCTGCCGTTGCTCGCCCCGATGTCGGAGGTCGCCGGGCGGATGGCAGCGCAGGTCGGCGCGGCGTACCTGCAGAAGCCGAACGGCGGTCGCGGCGTCCTGATGGGCGGCGTCCCCGGCGTCCTGCCCGCCAACGTCATCGTTCTCGGCGCGGGTGTCGTCGGCACGAATGCGGCGTACGTCGCGCTCGGCATGGGCGCGCACGTGACGGTCATGGACGTGAACCTCGACCGCCTGCGATACCTCGACGAGATGTGGGGCAGCCGCATCCGAACGCTCCACAGCAACCGGCACAACGTCGAGCAGATGATCGCGGACGCCGATTTCGTCATCGGCGCGGTGCTTCTGCCGGGAGCGCGCACGCCGTGGCTCGTCACACGGGACATGCTGCCGATGATGAAGCGCGCCGCCGTGCTCGTGGATGTCTCGGTCGACCAGGGCGGGTGCATCGAGACGACCCACGCGACCACCCATGCCGAGCCGACATTCCTGGTGGACGGCATCCTGCACTATGGCGTGGCCAACATGCCGGGCGCCGTCCCCAACACCTCGACGTTCGCGCTCACGAACTCGACGCTCCGCTACGGTCTGGCCATCGCCCAGAAGGGTTGGCGCCAGGCGGTCCGCGGCGACGGCGCGCTCGCCAAGGGCGTGAACGTGGCCGAGGGACGCGTCACGTACCAGCCCGTCGCCGAGGCGCACGGCCTGCCGTACACGCCGCTCGAGTCGCTGCTGTAGCTCGCCCCTCGGCCAGTCGCACTCGGTGCGCGTATCATCGTGGCCATGGAAACGTCTCAGACGGAACCCGCTCAGATGGACAGCCATGTCGACGCGTTCCTCGGCCACCTGTCGCTCGAGCGAGGCGCCTCCGCACACACCATCGCCGCGTACCGCCGCGACCTCGGCGCGTACACGACCTTCCTCGCGTCGCGCCACCTCGCGTCCCCCGATGCCGTCCGCCGCGACGACATCACGGCCTTCATCGCGACGCTGCGGGCGGGCGGTCTGGCGCCGAGCTCCATCGAGCGCAAGGTCGCGGCGATCAAGAGCTTCCACAAGTTCCTCGTGCGCGAAGGGCTCGCCGACACGCACCCGACCTCCGGTCTCCCGCTGCCGAAGGTGCCGGACCGACTGCCCGACGTCATCTCGATCGACGAGGCCTCGCGCCTGCTGTCGCAGCCGTTCGGAGACGGTCCCGCGGCGTATCGCGATCGCGCACTGCTGGAGGTGCTCTACGGCTGCGGCGTGCGGGTAAGCGAGCTCGTCGCGCTCGACCTGCCCGACATCGACCTCGAGGCGGGGGAGATGCGCGTCTTCGGCAAGGGGTCGAAGGAGCGGCTCGTCCCGCTCGCCGGCGCGGCGTCGCGCGCCCTCGCCGACTACCTAGCCCACGGCCGGCCCTACCTGCGCCCGACGTCGTCGCGAAGCGTCGATCCGTCCGCCGTGTTCCTGAACGTGCGCGGCGGGCGACTGACGCGCCAAGCGATGTTCGGCATCGTGCGGAAGTACGGCCGACGCATCGGACTCGAACTGCACCCGCACACGCTGCGGCACTCGTTCGCGACGCACCTGCTCGAGGGCGGCGCGGACCTGCGTGCCGTGCAGGAGATGCTCGGCCACGCCGACATCTCCACTACGCAGGTGTACACGCATGTCGATCGCCAGCACGTGCTCGAGGAGTACCTCTCAACGCACCCGAGAGCGCGCTTGCGATGACGACGACACGAGCCGAAGGAGACGCGGCATGAGCGGCATCGCCTGGCGGATCGCCTCGGCGGCGGCGTGGGGCGCGGGCGTCGCGCTCGGCGCCGCGCTCGGCTCGTGGCTAACAGCGGCCGGTCAGGCGGGGGCGGGGGTCGGCGGCGGACTCTCGCTCACCGACCTCGCCGTGCTGCCCGCCCTCGCGTTCGCGGTCACGTTCGTGGCAGCCTTCGCGGTACTGTCGCTCACGGCTGCGATTCGGCGTCAGGTTCCGGCGTCTGACGGCGCGGACGGCGACGCCTGACGATAACGACGACGAGCCAAGTCACGCCGAGTGCCAGCACGAGGAGCGGCAGCGCGCCACCGACGAACACAATCAGGCCGTTGATGGTGCTCACGAACGCGAGCAGCGAATCGTGCAGTGCCTGCCGGAAGCCCCAGTCCTCGTTCGACTGCGCGATCGGCGTCGGCTCGACCAGCTCAAGGGTCACCGTCGCCATCGCCGCCTGACGCTCGAGGAACGTGATCTGCGCCTGCAACGATTCGATCTCGCCCTGCACCCGCGAGAGCTGTGCCTCGACCCGCAGCATCTCGGTCACCGTGCGCGCCTTCACGAACAGTGCCCGGAGCCGCGCCGCCTCCGCCTGGAGGTTGTGCAGCCGCGCTTTCAGGTCCACGTGCTGTTCGGTGACGTCCTGTGAGGACTCGGATTCCGACACCACGCGCCCGATTCGGCTCGCCTCGGCGACGAAGGCCTCGAATCGCGCCACCGGCACGCGCAGTGTGATGAACCCGCCGAGGGGGACAGGCGCAACTGAGGACTGGGTGGCGGGGCGGTAGATGGGTGGGCCGTCGGGGGTGGCAAGGGCGATCTGCTCGACCGTGCCGCCGAATCGTGTAGCGAGGCGGCGCGCCGCCGCTACCGCCACCTCCGCCTTGGCCACGCGCAGCTGGAGTGTCTTGTCTCGGATGACGAGACGACTCGTGTCGCCAGCGGGAAGGAGTGACTTCGAGAGGTCGGCGCCGTCGCCGGCCTGGCTCTCAGGCGCAGTGACGTTGCCGCTATCCGCACCGCCGAGAGTGGGGCCGCCGGCAACCGGCGGGGAGCCAGCAGGCGCCGGAGTGGAGATGGCGCGCCCCGGCTCCGCGTACTGGGCGCTACCTCCTTGCCCGCCGTTGCGCGAACACGCGGACAAGCCAACTACGAGCACCAACGCCAGGATCACACGTGTCACGCTGCTCGGCCTCACCAGCTACCTCCTCGCACGAGCGACGCGGTGCGCCGCGACCAGTCCTATGAAGCGCGGACGCCCCGCGCCTGCTACTGGCGACGGGGCGTACCGGACAGCGGTCTGCGCGACCTAGTGGCGAGTCCGCTAGAGGTTCTTCTCGGCCTTCTTGAGCGCGGTCGCGGCGTAGGCCAGCAGGCCCGCGCCAATGGCGATCACCGCGAAGAAGGCGAACAGCAGCACGTTGAAGACGGCGCCAGCGATATTCGGCGTCATTGGGGTCAGTCACCTCCACTTCGAGCCGACGTTCGGCCGTACCACATTCTACTCGCCGAAGGCGGGAAGCGACAATCGCTTCCCACTCGCGCTATTCCCGCTGTCAACGTCCGTTCCTGCCAGCATCGGTAAGACGAGTGGGCGCGAGTATCGGTTCACGGTCGGAAATCGGCCTTCCGCTGGCTCGAATGCACCCCGTGGTACCGGTGTCAGCCGTCGCCGAGTGGGGGACTGGGGCCGTCCTGAGGGAATTGGTGGGACAATGTCCCATGAAAGTGTTGCATTGTGGGATAAAGTGGCATACGGTGTCGAAGGAATACCAGGCAGAAGTAGCTCGGATCGGAACGGTGGGAGGGATCGGGAGTGTTCCTCGGCGACTACCAGCACACGCTGGACGCCAAAGGGCGCGTGTCGCTCCCGGCCAAGTTCCGGGGCGAGATGACCGGGCGCCTGGTCATTGCTAAGGGGTTCGAGGACTGCTTGTACGTGTATCCGGCCGAACGCTACGGCGAGTTCATCGACCGGCTCATGACCAAGGACGACTTCGATCCCCGGTTTCGCGCGGTGCGCCGCTTCTTCACGTCGGGAGCGGTGGAGACGGAGCTCGACGGCACGGGTCGAATCTCGCTGCCACAGGTGCTTCGGGACTACGCAGGGCTCGCGAAGGACGTTGCGATCACCGGCAACGGGGACCGCATCGAGATCTGGGATGCAGTGCGGTGGGCCGCCTACAACGGCGAGACCTCCGACAAGATCGAGGATGACGCCCAGGAATTGGCTCGACTCGGGCTGCTATAGGGCTTTGACAATGGAATACCGGCACACCCCAGTTTTGCTGGCCGAGGTCACGCAGCAGTTGTCGTTGCACCCAGGTTCAATCGTTGTCGACTGTACCTTAGGCGGGGCAGGACACGCGAAGGCGATCTCGAAGCTTATCGCACCCACGGGAGTTCTCGTGGGCATCGACCAAGATGACGCAGCACTCATCGCAGCAGCTAATACACTACGCCTCGGCCAGCAAGCCATTTTGTTGAAGGGCAATTTCGGAGAGCTCGACCGTCTGCTCGTGGAAGCCGGACTCGCGTACGTTGACGCCTTCCTGTTCGACTTGGGCGTCAGCTCCCCCCAGCTCGACTGGGCGGACCGCGGGTTCTCGTACCACACGGACGCTCCGCTGGACATGCGGATGGATCCCGAATCGCAGTCGTTGACCGCCGCCGAGGTGGTCGACACGTACGCGGAGGCCGATCTGGCCCGCGTCATCCGCGACTACGGCGAGGAGCGGTGGGCCGCGCGAATCGCGGCGTTCATCGTCGCCGCGCGCGCCCGACGTCCCGTCGCCACAACCAGCGATCTCGTCGACGTCATCAAGGCCGCTGTTCCGGCGGCTGCTCGCCGAGGCGGACCGCACCCCGCACGCCGCACGTTCCAGGCGCTGCGGATCGAGGTCAACCGCGAGCTCGAGGTCTTGGAGCAGGCGCTCCGATCCGCGGTCCGTTGGCTGACTCGCGGCGGTCGCGTGGCGGTCATCAGCTACCACTCGCTTGAGGACCGCATCGCCAAGGACGTCTTCGGCGAACTGGCGCGGGGGTGTACGTGTCCGCCCGACTTGCCTGTGTGCACGTGCGGGGGGACGCCGGTAGTCCGCGTCGTAACGAAGAAGCCGGTCGTGCCAACGGCCGAGGAGATCGAGGGGAACCCTCGCGCGCGCAGCGCGAAGCTGCGGGTAGCCGAGAAGCTCTAGACGGAGAGGGAGGGGACGAGGTGGCGCTCGCGGCGCGTAAGGTCGGTCCGAAGGTGGAACGGCCACGACTACACCTCGTCGCATCGACTTCCCGTTCCGGCTCATCGCGCACCCGGGACACCCGTGGACTGAGCGAGGGGGAGTGCCGCGCTGTCTTCACGGCGGTCGCCCTGGCGTTCATCATCCTCACGGGCGTCGGGCTCGCCCGCGTCGCGCTCACTGCCGATCTCGCGCGCTCCGCCTTCAGTTCGACGGAGCTGCAAGCTCGCATCAAGACCGAGCGGCAGTTGGGCGAGCGTCTCGAGGCGAATCGAAGCGCGCTGCTGACGCCGTCCCGTATCGAGGGCATCGCCGCGGACACCATGAAGATGACCCAACCGCGAACCGTGCGGTACATGCGACTCGGTCCGGCGCGCACGCAGCAGCCGACATCCGAGAAGTCGGTCGCGTCGGCGCCGGTCGCTCGTTCTTCGGCGAGCGGAATGTCGAGCTTTGTCGCCGCGGCTGTGAATCTTGCTGCCGACGAGGCGAAGACCCTCCTCATCGGTGACGTCGGTCTGGCATCATCACGATGATCGTTTTGACCGCACAGTAAGGGAGGCGCGAGTGGGACGAGGCAAGAAACGTCCCGACCGCCGCTTCCCGCTGCTGCTCCTCGCCTTCATGATGGCATTCGTTGTCGTGACGGGGCGGCTGCTGTGGGTGCAAGGCGTGTCGGCCAAAGCGTATGCGAAGCTGGCCGAACGCCAGCGGGTGCGCGACATCGAGCTCACGCCGTGGCGCGGGGCGATCTACGACCGCGAAGGCGAGCCCCTCGCGGTCTCCGTCGACGCTCGGACGGTCTACGCGGTCCCGCATTCAGTGAAGGACGCGCCAGCGACCGCGCGGGCGCTCGCGTCCGTCCTCGGCGGGAAGCCTGCCGAGTACCTGGTCAAGCTGCGGCGCGATTCGGGATTCGTCTACATCGCCCGTAAGGTCGACGTCGAGCGAGCCGAAACGCTGAAGAAGCTCGACCTCGCCGGCGTCGGGTTCCTCGAGGATTCGAAGCGTGTGTATCCATCGGGTTCCCTCGCCGGACAGCTGCTCGGATTCGTCGGCATCGACGACCAGGGGCTTTCCGGCCTCGAGCGCTACTACGACACCGTGCTCCGGGGGACCGCCGGACGACTGCTGGCAGAGCGCGACCCGTTCGGGCGCTACATCCCGGGCGGAGTGATGCGCGAGGAGAAGCCGATCGACGGGCGCGACATCACGCTCACGATCGACAAGGACATCCAGTACCAGGTGCAGCTCGAACTCGACAAGACGGTCGAGCGCTACCATGCGCAGGCGGGGTCGGTCATCGTCATGGACCCCCGGAGCGGGGAGATCTACGCCCTCGCGTCCACCCCAGAACTCGACCCGAACGACTATCGGCACGCCGATCCGAAATCGATCAGGCTGCGACCGGTCCAGGACGCGTACGAGCCGGGCTCCACGATCAAGTCGATGACGGCCGCGGCGGTTCTCGACAGAGGCCTGTTCACGCCGAAGTCAAAGTTCCGCCTCCCGCCGACCCTGCGCATCGGCGGACACACGATCCACGACTCTCACAACCGGGGCACCGTTAATTGGACGCTCACGCAGATCGTGACGGAGTCGTCGAACGTCGGCGCAGTGAAGCTCGGTCTGACGCTGAAGACCGACGGGATCTACGACTACTTCTCCCGCTTCGGCCTGACCGCCCGCACGGGCATCGACTTCCCCGCCGAGGCGGTCGGCTGGCTTCCGCCGCCCTCGCAATGGTCGTCCTCGTCGATCGGCAACATTCCGTTCGGCCAGGGCATCTCCGTCACGCCGCTGCAGCTCGCGCGTGCGCTCTCGGCGCTCGCGCAGCACGGTGTCATGCCGACGCCGCACCTCGTAGAGTCGGTCGAGGGGAGCTCGACGAGCGTGTGGCCGCACAAGCGCGCGGTGTCTGCAAAGGCCGCCGACCAGATGGTCGGCGTGCTGGAGACGGTCGTGACCGAGGGCACCGGCAAGGAGGCAGCGGTTCCGGGCTACAACGTCGCCGGCAAGACGGGCACCGCGCAGAAGGCGCGGACCGATGGCCGAGGCTACGCGGCCGGCAAGTACGTCGCGTCGTTCAGCGGCTTCCTGCCCGCCGAGAACCCGCAGCTGCTCATCATCGTCACGGTAGACGAACCGAAGGGCAACATCTACGGCGGCAGCGTGGCAGCGCCGGCGTTCTCGACCATCGCCCGGTTCGCGGTCGCGCACCTGAAGATCCCGCCGTCGCCGATCCGGCCGCGGCCGGAGGAGGAGGCGCCGGGCACGAGCGCGGGGCACCGACCGACTGCCGGTCGCTCGCCTGTCAGCCACGTAACGACGCCTGACGGGCGGGACCAGTAGGAGGTGGCCGGCGTGGTAGAATCGAGCGGTCCTTCCGCACCCGAGACGACGGTGGTCCCGCTGAAACTGAGCGACATCCTCGCCGGCGTGCCTGCGGAACTGCCCTCCGTCGACCCCGCCGTAACCGGCGTCGCCTATCGGTCTGACCGAGTGGTTCCCGGGGACGCCTTCTTCTGTATCTCCGGCTTCACCCATGATGGTCACGACTTCGCGCCCGACGCCGTCGCACGCGGCGCGTCGGCGGTGGTCGTCGCGCGCCCGATGCAGGGCGTTGACGCGCCGCAGGCAGTCGTACCCGACGTCCGCCGCGCCCTCGCGCTCGCTTCGGGGGTCGCCGCAGGATCGCCGAGTGCCAAGATGGACGTCATCGGCATCACTGGGACGAACGGCAAGACGACGACGACGTACCTCGTCGAGGCGATCTTGCGTGCCGCAGGCGTGCGCACGGGCATCATCGGCACGGTGGAGACGCGGATTGGCGACGAGCGCCTTCCGGCCCAGAGGACGACGCCCGAATCTGCGGACCTCCAGTCGCTGCTCGCGAACATGCTGGCGCGGGGCGTGCACGGCGTCGCGATGGAAGTGTCGTCGCACGCGATCGATCTTCACCGGGTCGACGGCGTCCGCTTCGCCGTGGCGGCCTTCACGAACCTGACGCAGGACCACCTCGACTACCACAACACGATCGAGGAGTACTGGTCGGTGAAGCGACGACTCTTCACCGAGATGGCGCCGCGAGCCTCCGTCGTCAATGTCGACGACCCGTACGGTCGGGAGCTGGCCGAGGCGCTGGGGGATGCCCTCACCGTCGGTCGTGCGGTGGACGCGGCAGTTCGCGCTATGGAGGTACAACTCAGACACGACGGCACGTCCTTCACGCTCGCGACTCCCGTCGGCTCTGTGCCGGTGCACCTGCCACTGGCGGGTTCGTACAACGTGAGCAACGCACTGGTCGCCGCGGGCTGCGCGCTCGCGTTGGGCGTCCCACTCGAGACCATCGCCGAAGGACTGGCCGCCGCTCCGCAGGTGCCCGGCCGCCTCGAGCGCATCGATGCGGGGCAGCCGTTCTCGGTGCTCGTGGACTACGCCCACACGCCCGACAGCCTCTCGAAGGCGCTCGGCGCCGCCCGCCGCTTCACCGACGGTCGCGTCATCACCGTGTTCGGCTGTGGCGGGGACCGCGACCCCGACAAGCGGCCGATGATGGGTCGAGCGGCGGGGGAGGCGGCCGACCTCGCGATCGTGACGAGTGACAATCCGCGCAGTGAGGACCCCGTCAGCATCATCCTGCAGGTCGAGGACGGCCTGAAGGAAGTCGCCGCTGATTACGAGGTGGAGGTGGACCGCCGGCGGGCGATCCGCCGCGCCGTCGCTCTGGCCTGCCCGGGAGACACCGTACTGATCGCCGGCAAGGGTCACGAGGACTATCAGATCTTCGCCGACCGGACCATCCACTTCGACGACCGCGAGGTCGCACGCGAGGAGCTTGGCCGATTGTGATCAGCATCGACCTCGATACACTGGCTCACGTCGTCGGCGGGACACTCGTCGCGGGGCGCCTCGACGCCGTTGTCACAGGGGTCGTGATCGACTCGCGACTCGCGCGTCCCGGCGTCGCATTCGTTGCCTTGCCCGGCGAGCGGACCGACGGCCACGCACACATTGCCGACGCGGTCGCGCGCGGCGCTCGCGCGGTGGTCGCGAGTCGGGACGACGACGAAGTCCGCGGCCACGCGATGGAGCGTGAGGACATCGGCCTCGTGGTCGTGGACGATTCGCTCGCCGCGTTGCAGCAGCTCGCGGCCCATCACCGCTCGCGACTCGACGGCATCGTCATCGGCATCACGGGCTCGACAGGGAAGACCTCGACCAAGGACTTCGTCCGCGCGGTGCTCGAGACGACACTGCGCACGGAGGCGACCGAGGGTAATCGGAACAATGAGATCGGCCTCCCGCTGACCATCCTTGACGCTCGACCTGACGTCGAGGCGTTGGTACTCGAGATGGCGATGCGTGGTGCCGGTCAGATCCGCGAGCTGTGCGGAATCGCGCGACCGGAGTGCGGCATCATTACGAACATCGGGGTCAGCCATGTGGAGATACTCGGCAGCGAAGAGGCGATCGCCCTCGCGAAGGCCGAGCTGATCGAGTGCGTGCAGGCGGGTGGACGGGTCTTTCTGAATGGTGACGACGCCTGGTCGCGCCGGATAGCAGAGCGCGCTGCGGGAGAGGTCACGTGGTTCGGGGTGGACGAAGGGAACGACGTCACCGCCCGCGACATCGAGGTGGCCGTGGACGGGTGCGTCTCTTTCGCACTCTCCGCCGGCCCCGTCGAGCAGCCCGTGTCGTTACGTGTGCCGGGCCGTCACAACGTCTACAACGCGCTGTCGGCCGCAGCACTAGGGCTCTACCTGAACTTGAGCCCTGCACACATCGCCGAGGGTCTCTCGAACGCAGCGCTATCGGCGATGCGCATGGAGGTCTTCCAGACTGCGTCCGGCGTCACCGTGCTGAACGACGCCTACAACGCGAATCCGACCTCGATGCGAGCCGCGCTTCGGACCCTCGCTGACGTGCAGCCCGACGACGAGGGACGGCGTGTCGCCGTCCTCGGCGATATGGCAGAGCTTGGATCGCTCACGGAGCTGTCCCATTTCCGGCTGGGCGAGGAAGTCGCGCATCTGGGGCTGGACCTGCTGGTGACCGCCGGCCCTCGTGCACGGCGCATCGCGGAAGGTGCGCTCGCAGAGGGAATGACCGCGAATCGCGTGCGTGAGTGCGACGATACGGAAACGGCTAGCGCGCTTGTCTCTGAAGAACTCCAGGCTGGGGACGTCGTGCTCGTGAAGGCCTCGCGGGTCATGGGACTCGAGCGTGTAGTCGAGAGGATCGTGTCGCCGGATGCTTAGCGTGCTCGCAAGGTACCCTACCTACCAGGTCTTCCTGACCACCGTCATCGCGATGGTGCTCGCCGGCCTGCTCTTCCCGCTATGGATCCGCCTCCTGAAGTACCGCAACATCGGCCAGCAGGTGCGAGCCGATGGGCCGCAGGGTCACCTCGTCAAGCAGGGCACGCCGACCATGGGCGGCGTCCTCATCCTCATCGTGACGGTTGCCGCCTACCTCGTGAGCGGGAAGGTCGATCGCCTCGGCGTGCTCGCGGTGGGCGCTCTGCTCGCCTGCGGCATGCTCGGCTTCATCGACGACTACGCGAAGGTCGTCAACGAGCGTTCGCTCGGCTTGCGGCCGCGCGCGAAGATCCTGTGGCAGGCGCTCATCGCCGCGACCTTCGGCATCCTCGCCGTGAACTGGGGACACCTGCCGAGCACCGTGATGGTACCGCTGTCTCGTCATGCGCTCGACTTCGGCATCTTCACCACGACGATTCGCCTTGGCGATGTGGTCGTGCTCATTCCGTGGCTCTACGTCGGCCTCGTGTTCTTCATGATCATCGCGTTCTCGAACACGGTGAACCTCACCGACGGCCTCGACGGCCTCGCGGCCGGCACCGTCACGCTCGTGATGCTCGCGTTCGCGGGCATCGCGTTCCGTCAGAACCACCTGCCGGTCGCCCTGTTCGCCGCCTCGGTGGCCGGCAGTTGCATCGGCTTCCTTTGGTACAACAGCTTCCCGGCCGACATCTTCATGGGCGACACCGGCTCCCTCGGCCTCGGCGCCGCGATCGCCGCACTGGCTATCGTCACGAAGACCGAGATGCTCTCGGCGCTCATCGGCGGCATCTACGTCGTCGAAGGGTTGTCGGTCATCCTGCAGGTCGCGAGCTTCAAGCTGACCGGGAAGCGCATCTTCCTGATGGCGCCCATCCACCACCACTTCGAGATGAAGGGGTGGTCCGAGACCAAGGTCATGGTCCGCTTCTGGATCGTGACCGGCATCCTCGCCGGCGGTGGGTTCGCACTCTACTTCGTCCACTCGGCCCTGATGAAGGGGCGCTAGTGGAGATCGCGGGTCGCATACTCGTCCTCGGGCTCGGCGTGTCGGGCACAGCGGTCGCCGAGCGGCTGGCCGAGGTTCGCTGCGGAGGCGGGGATGTATCGGTCGTCGTCGCCGACGAACACCACGGACCGGAACTCGAGGCGCGGGCCGCGCGGCTGCGAGCCGCGGGCGTCGACGTCCGGCTGGGTGTGCAGCGCATCGAGGGGGAGTACGACCTCATCGTTGCGAGCCCCGGCATCCCGCCGTCGAGCGAGTTGATGCGCAGCGCGCGCGAACTCGGTGTCGACGTGATCTCGGAGATCGAACTCGCGTACCGGCTCACCCGATCGCCGCTGATCGCGGTCACCGGTACGAACGGCAAGACCACGGTCACGAAGATGATCGGCCATCTCCTCGATGAGGCCGGTACGCCCATGGAAGTGGTCGGCAACATCGGTACGCCGGCGATCGACGTCATCGATAGCGTGGGGCCGGGGACGGTCCTCGTGACCGAGGTGTCGTCCTTCCAACTCGCGCTGACCGATACGTTCCGGCCGCGCGTCTCCGTGCTGCTGAACATCACGCCCGATCACATCGACTGGCATGGCTCGATGGAGGCGTACTCGGCGGACAAGGCGAGGATCTTCGCGAATCAGGGCGAGGGCGACACCGCCATCGTCGTGATCGACGATCCTGGCGCCGCGCCGTTCGCCGAGGTCGCCGAGAAGCAAGGCGTCGGGGTGATCCGGGTGAGCCTCGAGGGACTCCCGACACGTGGCGCCGGGCTCGTCGACGGAACGCTCACCCTCGACCTAAGGGGAGGCGCGACGCCGCTCCTGCGTGCGAGCGAGCTGCCCGTGCGCGGCGATCACAACATCACGAACGCGCTGGCCGCCGCCGCAGCAGCGTGTGCGACGGGCGCCAGTGCCGCCGACATCGCGGCCGGCCTGCGCACATTCCGACCGATACCCCACCGGCTCGAACCGGTCGACACGGTGGCCGGCGTGGAGTACTTCGACGACTCGAAGGCCACGAACCCGGACGCGGTGATGAAGGCGCTCACCGGATTCGACGATCGCGGCGTCGTCGTGCTCCTCGGCGGACGCAACAAGGGCAATCCCTTCCGCGAGCTGGCCGAGGAGGTCAATGAGCGCTGCGAGGCAGCCGTGCTCTTCGGCGAGGCGGCGCCCGAGATCGCGGTCGCCTTCGAGGGGCTCGCGGTGCCGGTGCACTTGGCGCCGGACCTGGCATCGGCGATCGAGCGCGCCACCGCTTTGGCCGAGGACGGCGACGTCGTCCTGCTCTCGCCCGGGTGCGCGTCGTTCGACGAGTTCGCGGGATACGCCGCGCGCGGCGACGCCTTCAAGGCGGCCGTCGCCCGACTCGGGGAGGGGGCGTCGTGAGCGGCTCGCGTGGTCGAGCAGCCGATCGCTACCTGCTCCTCGGGGCGACGCTGTTCCTGACGCTCTTCGGCCTCGTGATGATCTACTCGGCCTCCTCGGCGGCGGATATCGTCGGGCAGCACGACGCGGCGTACCACATGAAGAAGCAGCTGCTCTACCTCGTGCTCGGCTACGTCGCGCTCGTGGGCTTCTCGTGGATCGACTACCGCAAGCTGCGTCGCGCGGGCTGGCCGTTGTGGGGTGCATCGCTGCTCGGGCTCGCGGCGGTGCACTTCGTCGGCGTGGGGAAGTGGGGCGCGCAGCGGTGGCTCATCATCGGGCCGGTGCCGGTGCAGCCGTCGGAGTACGCGAAGCTCGGAACGCTGCTCGTCGTGGCCAGCCTGCTCGCGGACTGGAAGCGACGGCGGCTCGACGGCAAGGAGTTGCTCATCCGCCTGGTGGTCGCGGTCGTGCCCATCGTACTGTTCGTGATGCTGCAGCCCGACATGGGCACGACGGTCGCCATCGTGATCGGCGTCTACCTGCTGCTGTGGATGGCGCGCGTCTCGTGGGTGTACCTCGGCGAGATGGCGGCTGTCGGCTCCGGCCTCGCCGTCGCGGCCGTTGCCGCTGCGAGCTACCGGCTGCAGCGCTTCCTCGCGTTCCTGCATCCGTGGCGCGACCCGTTGGGCAGCGGCTACCAGATCATCCAGTCGACGCTCGCGTTCGGCTCCGGCGGCTTGCTCGGCGTCGGACTCGGCATGTCGCGGCAGAAGTTCTTCTATCTGCCCGCGGCGCATACCGACTTCATCTTCGCGATCATCGGCGAGGAGCTCGGACTTATCGGGACGCTCGCGGTAGTGCTCGCGTTCGCGGTGTTCGCCTACGCCGGTCTGAGGATTGCGATGTCCGCGTCCGACCACTACGGCCGATTGCTCGCGGGCGGGCTGACCGCCATCGTCACCACGCAGGCGGTCATCAACATGGCGTCGGTCACCGGCCTCATGCCTATCACCGGCATCCCGTTGCCGCTGGTCAGCTATGGCGGATCGTCGCTGACCCTGATCATGGCGTGTATCGGGATGATCGTCTCTGTCCAGCGACACGGCGGCCAGCTGTCGCGCGCTAAGCGCGGCGGAGGCAAACCGAAACCTGAAGAGGAGCTTGAGGGTGCGTTTCCTTTTGAGCGGCGGGGGCACGGCCGGCCACGTCTATCCAGCGTTGACGGTGGCCGAGGAGCTGCGCGCCGGCGGGCGTGACGACGTCGTTTTCGTCGGCACGGCCAACGGCCTCGAGGCCCAGCTCGTGCCGAAAGCCGGCATCGAGTTCATCCCGCTGCCGTCCCGGGGATTCGATCGTGCACGCCCGCTCACGCTGTTCATTGCGGCCTGGACGGCACTCGCGTCCGTCTTCCGCGGAATCGGATTGATCCGCGAGCTGAAGCCCGATGTCGTTGCCGGCTTCGGCGGCTACGTGTCCCTGCCGATCGGGCTGGCGGCGTTCGTGTGCCGCGTCCCGGTCGTGCTGCACGAGCAGAACTCCGTTCCCGGACTCGCCAATCGCATCCTCGGCCGATGGGCCAGACGCGTCGCCGTCACGCATCCGGACTCGGCCGCCAGATTCCCCCATCCTGAACGCGTGACCGTCACCGGCAATCCGGTACGCCGCGCGGTTCTCGAGGCGTCAGCCGCAGAAGGTCGCCGACGGTTGGGTATCTCCGAGGACGCGGTGATGTTACTCGTGTTCGGCGGGAGCCGGGGCGCGCGGCACCTGAACCAGGCGACGGTGGGTCTCTACGAGAGGTTGATGCAGGTGCCGGATCTGGACGTCGTGCACGTGACGGGCGCGGGGGAGTTCGAGCGCGTCCGCGACGCGCTGGCCGAGAAGTCAGGCCCTGATGCGTCCCGCTACCACCGCTACGACTACATTCACGACATGGGCGACGTCGTCGCGGCAGCGGACCTGGTCGTCGCGCGGGCTGGGGCCACCTCGCTCGCCGAGCTGACCGTCCTCGGCAGGCCGTGCGTGCTCGTGCCGTACCCGTACGCCACCGACGACCACCAGACCGGCAACGCCCGCTCGGTTGTGGAGGCGGGCGCCGCCGTGCTCATCCCGGATGCCGAACTCGATTCACCACGGTTCGGTGACGAGCTCATCCGACTGTTGAGAGACGAGGGTGCCCGTGCGAAGATGGCGCAGGCTTCGGCTCGCCTCGGCCGCCCCGACGCCGGCCGCGCAGTCGCCGACGTCGTTCGCGCTACGGCAAACAACCGCGCAGGCACGGATGCTGCTTCTGTGAACGCCACTTCCGACGAGAGGACCTCGATCTCGTGAGTTCTAACGCGTACGCCCACTTCATCGGCATCGGTGGTGCCGGCATGTCCGGCATCGCCCACGTCCTGCACGAGCGAGGCGTAGCGGTCACCGGTTCGGATCTCAAGATGTCCCGCTACGCCAAGCAGCTCGAGGACGCGGGGGTCCCGGTTGCGATCGGCCATCGCGCCGAGAATCTGGGCGAGCCCGAGGTCGTCGTCATCTCCTCGGCGATTCCGGAGTCCAACCCCGAACTCGCCGAGGCACGCCGCCGCGACCTTCCCGTCTGGCCGCGCGCGAAGATGCTCGCGCACCTCGCCGAGGAGCGGCAAACGATCGCCGTCGCGGGTACGCACGGCAAGACCACGACGAGCTCGATGATCGCGACGATGCTCGCTGCCGTCGGAACCGACCCTACGTTCCTCATCGGCGGCGAGCTCAACGACATGGCGGCGAACGCGCGATGCGGGGCGGGCTCGTACTACGTGGTCGAAGCCGACGAATCCGACGGGTCGTTCCTCTACCTCGACCCGAACGTTGCGGTGATCACGAACGTCGAGGCCGATCACCTCGATCACTACGCCGATCTCGCCGCCGTCGAGGCGGCCTTCCGCGCCTTCTGTGCGAAGGTTCCCGACGACGGCGTCATCGTGCTTCTCGGCGATCAGCCGGGAATCGAGCGGGTGCTGCCTGGCGCGGCGGGACGGGTCATCACCTACGGGGAATCCGAGGGCGTGGACGTCCGCTGCCACGCGCTGCATGTTCAGGGGCTGGGACACGAGTTCGCGGTGACGACGGCCGACGGACGAAGCGTCGCGGCGAAGGTGCGCGTGCCGGGCCGCCACAACGTGCTCAATGCTACCGCCGCAATCGCGGTCGCGTGGCACCTCGGCCTCGACCTCGAGGCGGCAGCGGCCGGTGTCGCGGCGTTCTCCGGAGTCCGTCGGCGCTTCGACCTCGTCGGCGTGGTCGACGGCGTCACCATCGTTGACGACTACGCCCACCACCCCACCGAGGTGCGTGCAACGCTCGCGGCGGCTCGGCAGGGCGACTTCGATCGCGTGTGGGTCGTGTTCCAGCCGCATCGCTACTCGCGAACGGCTGCCCTCGGCGGCGAGTTCGGCCGCGCCTTCGGCGATGCCGACCGACTGGTCCTCATGGACGTGTACGGGGCGGGCGAAGCGCCGATTCCCGGCGTCTCGGGCAAGACGATCCTCGACGCAGTCCTTCGTTCCCGCCCGCGCGCTCAGGCGGCATACTTCCCGCATCGCGCCGACGTCGAGGCCTACGTCCTCGGCAAGGTGCGACCCGGGGACCTCGTGCTGACGATGGGTGCGGGCGACGTTACCTCGATCGGCGGGGAGTTGATTCGCGCTCTCGCCGACCGCGCGGGGGTGCGGAGGAGCGAATGTCGATAGCCGAGGCGGGCGTCCGTCTCGCGGCAGCGCTCTCCGGCGAAGTCCGCCGCGACGAGCTGATGGCGCGGCACACCTCGTATCGAATCGGCGGGCCTGCCGCCCTGTGGGTACGCTGCGACACACTGGCCGACCTCGCCGCGGCGACATCGATCCTCGCCGAGGAGGATGTGCAGTACGTGGCGGTGGGGAAGGGCACGAACCTGCTCGTCGCCGACGAAGGGTATCCGGGCGCGGTGGTCGTCCTGGGCAAGGAGTTCGCTCGACACTCGGTCGATGGCGAGTTCGTGCAGGCGGGCGCGGCCGTCATTCTGGCGTCGCTCGTGAATGATGCGTTCGCGCAAGGACTTTCCGGCCTCGAGTTCGCTGTCGGGGTGCCGGGCACGTTCGGCGGCGCGGTCGCGATGAACGCCGGAACCCGCGACGACTGGATCGGCAGCATGGTCGAGTCGGTCACGCTGTTCGTGCCGGGAGTCGGTCTCGAGCGCCTGCGTGGCGCCGAGGTGCCGTGGGGCTATCGGCGCAGCGGGTTGCAGGGCCGAGGTATCATCGTGGAGGCGGTCCTCAAGGTGACGCCCGGCGATCCGGTTACGATTCGGCGCGTGATGGAGGCCAACTTCCGACGGCGCAAGGGGTCGCAGCCGGTCGGCTCGGCCTCGGCGGGAAGCGTCTTCAAGAATCCCGAAGGGGATTCTGCGGGACGGCTGATAGAGGCGGCGGGCCTGAAGGGCGCGCGCGTCGGCAAGGCGAGCATCTCCGAGGTCCACGCCAACTTCATCGTGAACGAAGGCGGTGCACGAGCTGCGGATGTGGTGAGCCTGATCCAACTAGCCCGGGACACCGTGAAGGACAGGTATGGCGTCGAACTCTCCCCGGAAATCAGATTCCTCGGCACGTTCCCGGAGTCGTAAGAAGGTCGTCATAGCCCCCGGTCCGCCGAGGCGGGACTCAGCGACGGCTTCGACTGTCGGCGCGAAGGCGGCGACGCGGACGCCCGCTGCGAAGGCGGAAGCGCGCACGCCCGGTGCGAAGCGCGACGGTCGCGGCGGCGGTCTGCTCTCACGCGACAAGCGTCGACAGCGCGAAGAGCGGCTCACGGGCGCGCGCCGCGAGCGACAGGTGCGCGTCGGTCTCATCGCGGCGGCTGCGGTCATCGTGCTCGTCGGCGTCGTAGCTGTGTGGCGTTCGTCGACGTTCCCGGTTCGCCGTGTCGTGGTCGAAGGCAATCACCAGCTGTCGACTGCGCAGGTCCTCGCCCTCGCCAACGTGCCGAAAGATGCGACGCTGCTCCGTTTCCCCGGCGGCGCTGTTCGCCAGCGATTGCTCACCAACCCCTGGATCGCCTCGGCTCGCGTGTCGCGCGTGCTCCCCGACGGAATGCGGCTCCACATCGAGGAGCGACTTCCCTCCGCGAAGCTCGACGTGAAGTCGAGCTTCTGGCTCGTCGACTCGTCAGGACTCGTGCTCGGGCGCGTGCCGGTGACCGGCTTCGCGTCGCTACCCGTAGTCCGGGACGTCGAGGGGCTCAAGCCGAAGGCGGGAGAACCGACGCGCTCCTCGGAGCTCAAGAACGCGCTCGATGTGCTCGCCGGGATCTCCACGCAGCTGCGCTCGACCGTGCGCGTCGTCAGCGCGCCCAGCATCGACAAGACCGCGCTCTACACGGCGGACGGCATCGAGATATTCTTCGGTGAGGCGACCGATCTCGAGAAGAAAGACGTCGTCGCTCGGCGTATCATGCAGGAGCAGAAGGGCAAGGTCGTGTCGATCAACGTTCGCACGACGGACCGACCGACGTGGCATGGCCTCGGCGACTGAGCCCGCGGCCTGAGCCAGCTGATCGGATTGCGTGGGCGTCCCCACGCGGGAGGAGCGACGCGTTGAGACGGTCGGCACGTGTGTTGGCGCTGCTCGTGGTCCTCGCCCTGCTGTCTCCGTCCGCCACAGCAGTCGCACTTACCCTTCATGCCCCGAAGAACGTGCTGCGCCAAGGCACCGTCACTCTCGACGTCAGCTCGACCGACGCCACGGGGACGGCCGTGCTGCTCGTCGATGGCCTGGTCATGCGATCGCTGCCGGCGCTACCGTCGACCGTCGTGACGTTCACGGCAGTTCCGTTGGCGCTCGGCGCGCGCACCCTGCAGGCGGGCCTGCGCGACAGGGACGGGCTCCACCTGACGTCACGAATGGTCGTGTCCTCGTGGGACACCCCGCTGCCTCCGGTTCTCGTGAGTCCGAGCAGTGGGTACTCGGCACAGCGAGCGCCGCTTGTCGTGAAGGTGGGTGGCTCGACCACCTCGCTCAAGCTCATCATCGACGGCTCCACGGTCAAGCAGCTCTCGGTGAAGCCCAACGCCATAGTCTCGTTCGGGACGGTCAACTTCCTTCGCTCGCCCAGCACCGTGAGCCTCGTCGCGTCGAACCCGATCGCCACCAAGACCTACACGTTCAGGATCCGCCGCCTGCTGTTCCCCTGGCCGACGTGCATCGTGATCGACAAGTCCGACTTCAAGCTCTACTGGGTGAAGAACGGCGTGCTGGTGAAGGCGTATCCCATCGCTCACGGCAAGCCGTCCACGCCCACGCCGTCGGCGATTTGGCGAGTAGGCGCGAAGTACTTCACCTCGCCCGGCGGAATCTACGGCCCCCGCAAACTGCGGCTCTTCCGCAAGGTCGGCTCCACCTACGAGTACACGCGTTACGGAATCCACGGCACCAACGAGCCGTGGGTGATCGGGACGCAGGCCTCGCACGGATGCATCCGGATGCGCAACAGCGACATCCTCGAGCTATTCCCGCAGGTGCCGCTCGGAACGATGGTGCAGACCAGGGACTGAGCAGGCGCGCGCGGGGGGACGCGCAGGTGCTGGCGATTCCGACTGCACGTTTCCGCGCGAAGTTCCAGCGCCTTCCATCTTTCGGTTGCGCCTCCCGTTGCACTTACGGTAAGGTTTATGCCAAGATTGATGTTTGTTACCTAAGGCTCAACCTTTACTTGAAGGTAGCATCGGAATACCGAGCATCCCTCGGGGAGGCGAGACAATGCTGGAAACGGGCGCGAACTACCTCGCGGTGATCAAGGTCGTGGGGATCGGTGGCGGCGGCACGAACGCTGTCAATCGGATGATCGAAGCCGGGGTCAAGGGCGTCGAGTTCATCGCAGTGAACACCGACGCACAGGCGCTTCTCATGTCGGACGCCGACTACAAGGTCCACGTCGGGGTGAACCTGACGAAGGGCCTGGGCGCCGGCGCCGATCCGGACGTGGGCTATCAGGCCGCTGAGGAGAATCGCGCGGAGATCAAAGAGGCGCTGCAGGGCGCCGACATGGTCTTCATCACCGCTGGTGAAGGCGGCGGCACGGGCACGGGGGCCGCGCCGATCATCGCGCAGATCGCGAAGGAAGAGATCGGTGCGCTCACCGTCGGTTGCGTGACGCGGCCGTTCTCGTTCGAGGGTCGCAAGCGTGCGCTCCAAGCCGAAGAGGGCGTCAAGCGTCTGCGCGACGCGGTCGACACGCTCATCGTCATCCCGAACGACCGCCTGCTCCAAGTCGCCGAGAAGAAGACGTCGATACTTGACGCGTTCCGCATCGCCGACGACGTGCTGCGCCAGGGCACGCAGGGTATCACCGACCTGATCACCGTTCCCGGTCTGATCAACCTCGACTTCGCCGACGTCCGCACGATCATGCAGGATGCCGGGTCTGCTCTCATGGGCATCGGCCTCGCGAGCGGCGACAATCGCGCGAACGACGCCGCTCATGCCGCCATCTCGAGTCCGCTACTCGAGTCGTCGATCGAGGGCGCCCAAGGCGTGCTGCTCTCCATCGCCGGCGGCAGCGACCTCGGCCTCTTCGAGGTCAACGAGGCTGCAGAGGTCGTCGCGCAGGCCGCCCATCCCGAGGCCAACATCATCTTCGGTGCGGTGATCGACGACTCCATGGCCGACGAGCTGCGCGTGACGGTGATCGCGACCGGATTCGACTCGAAGAAGCGCCAGCAGACGATCGACTTCGAGGAGGAGACCGCTCCGGTGCCGACGTTCGAGCCGATGGCCGAAGAGGAGCTCGACATCCCCGCGTTCCTCAAGCGACGCAGCTAGCCTCGAGCGACGCAGCGACCGCTCACTTCTCACACGAACGCTCGAAGGCCCCGGATCATTCCGGGGCCTTCGTCATTTCGTCGTGTCTCACGCGATGTCGACGCTACTTGGACGGCTCTTCGCCCTCGGTGGGCTCCTTCGTCGGCTCGCCTTCGGCCGGTTCGGGAGCGGGTCCACCCATGGGTTCGGTGACAGCTTCACTCGGTGGCGAAGGTGGGGGTACGGCGGCTCCCTCACTGGGCGCCGGCGCTCCCTCGGGCGACGGTCCCTGAGGCGCCGTCGGCGGCCAAGGTCCCGGCGGCTGCTGGTACCCCGGCGGCGGATAGCCCTGCTGGTAGCCCTGCGGTCCGTGGCCCGGGTACCCCTGTCCACCGGGGCCGTAGCTCGGTGGCCCATATGGACCACCCGGGCCGCCGTACTGCTGGCCGTAGCCGCGGGCGCGTGGGTGGCCTCGGTAGACGACGAAGTAGTAGACGATGGCGACGAAGATGCCGAAGCCAAGGAAGAAGCCGAGGATCAGCAGCACGAGCCACAGCGTCCGGTCGTGCGAGGGGAACTCCCACTCCTGGCGGCTCGCGGCGTCCACGATCATCCATATGTTCAGGATGAACAGCAGCAGGCCGATCAGGCCGAACAGTCCGAAGCAGAACAGCGCAAACGCCGCGGCGGCGCCGCCGCCTTGGCCGCTGTACCCGCTGTACCCGCCAGAGTAGCCCTGCGCGAACGCCGGCAGCGTCCGCAGCGCGATCACCCCTGCGGTCACCGACGCTCCCGTGCGAAGTGCCGAGCGAATCAACGCAACCACCTCCCTTGCCCACCGAAGCGGATGCCCCGCTCGGTTCTTGGCCACCATCCCCCGAAAAGTGCCGGTCGAGACAGCTCGCGCTGCGTTCGCAGCTCCTCTACGCGTCGCTCCGCTACGGTGTCGGCCGCGGCGGCGTGGAAACCGGAGGCGGCGGCGGGGGAGGCGGCTGATAGCCGCCGCCCGGCATGTGCGAGGGGAAGTTCGGCGTAGTCGTCGCTGAGACGAACGCCTCGTTCGCCCACTGTCCGAACAGGTGCCCGCCGACGAACGCCAGGAACGCCTGGACGATGGCGTTGACCACGAACGTGCCGGTCGGGTTCCCGGCGCGCCCGATGATTGCGCTCGCCAGCGCGCTGATGCCGTAGGTCACGAGCAGCGCCTGCCAGAACGAGTCGTTCGCCCGGATGCGATGCCATAGGTCGCGCAGCGAGAACATCGACGACCAGCGATCGGTCATGGCGTACTCCACGATCGCCGCGGCGAACAGGATGAGCGCCGGAATGATACCGATGCCGAACAGCAGCAACCCCACCACGACGTAGGGGATGAGTGCGATCAGCACCGCGAAGCCTCGGACCCAGTACTGCAGGAAGCCGTTCCACTCGGGCAGCCGCTCGTCGCCGACCGACACGGAACGCATGTAGGCCATCTCGTAGCCGATGAGCGCCGGGCCGGTGATTCCGAGTACGCCGACGACGATGCCGATTCCCAGCTTCGCGGGCCAGGTCCGATCCTGGAAGGGTGCTTTGAATCCACGTGGGACGTCCATGATCGCCTCCTCCATTCGAGGCCGTCGAACTTCGATCGAGCGTCGGACCCGGCGCGGGATTCGCCGCGACGCGTGCTACGCTAGGCAACATGATTCCCAGGCCCGCCCTAACACGCACAGTCGTCGAAGGCGTGGCGTTCTGGACCGACGAGCGTTTGCGCGAAGCGGCCGGTCTGCTGGTGGCATTCAGTGAGCGTCACGGCGGCGCGAGTGCCCCGCCGTACGATTCGCTTAACCTGGCGGCGCACGTGGGCGACGACCCGGCCGCCGTGGACGAGAACCGGCGAATCCTCCTCGATGCGCTGGGGGTCGGCGAGCTCAGAGACCGAATCGTGACCGCGGAGCAAGTGCATGGCGAGACGATCGGGATTGTCGACGAGGCCGACGCAGGTCGTGGTGCCTTCGCAGCTCGCGAACCGCTCCCGCTGTCGAGCACCGACGCGCTGTTGACCGCGACACCCGACGTACCGCTGATGTTGCTCTTCGCGGACTGCGTTCCGGTCGTGCTGGTCGCGCCTGGTTCTTCGCCGATGGTGTCCGTCGTGCACGCGGGATGGCGCGGCGCGCTCTCGCGGCTGCCCGGCAAAGCCGCCAGCACACTGGCTGAAGCGGCAGGCGTCGAGGTGAACGCGCTGCTCACGTACGTGGGCCCGCACATCGGCGAATGTTGTTACGACGTGACCGGTGAACGGCTGTCGCAATTCGTTAACGACTTTGTTACGCTCACCGCGGCCCGCGACCGTCTCGATTTGGCGGCGGCGGTCTCCGAGAGCCTATCGGACGCAGGTGTTCCTGCTTCCAACCAGTGTCGTCTCGGAGTGTGCACGATGGACCACACGGATGCTTTCTACTCGTATAGAGCGGAGAAGCGGACCGGACGACACGCTGCTGTCGCTGCGGTTCTGAAGACCCACCGATGAGGACCTTTGCACCCGCGAAGGCGGGCCAGAAGAGAGCCCCTCGCCAGCCGAGGAGGCGCTATTCCCGCCTGCTCACGACCCTCGCGCTCCTGCCGGCGCTGATGCTGGCTGCCGCTGTTTCCGGATGCTCGGCCAGTGGTGAGGCCAAGACGCGTCTGATCGTGACCGGTTCGACCACCATCCTGCCGATCGCCGAAATCTCGTCCGAGTCGTTCCAGAAGGCGAACCCCGGCGCTAGGGTGCTCGTCTCGGGCGTGGGTTCGTCCGCGGGAATCGAGAGCGTTTCGAGCGGCTCGGCGGACATCGGGACGTCGTCGCGCGACCTGAAGCCCGAGGAGAAGAGCCTCGGGCTGGTCGACACGCCTATCGCCTACGACGCGATCGCGGTGATCGTGAACCCGAGCAATCCGGTCCGAGCGCTCACTAAGGTCCAGGTTAAGGCGATCTTCCAGGGGCGCATCAAGAATTGGCGCGAGGTCGGTGGGCCGGATATGCCGATCGGCCTCGTGAACCGAGACGAAGCCTCCGGCACCCGCGAGGCGTTCTCCAAGATCGTGCTTGACAAAGAACCGTTCGATCCAGCCGCCGCGGTGCTGCCAGGTACCGGCCAGGTGCGCGCGGTCGTCGAGAGTTCGCCGAGCGCGATCGGCTACATCTCACTGGGCTTCGTGACGCCCCAGGTGAAGGCGCTCACCGTCGACGGTGTGAGGCCGAGCGTCGCAACAGTGGTCGACGGCTCGTACCCGGTCCGTCGGCTCCTCCACTTCTTCACCAAGGGCGTGCCCGAGCCGCTGGCGAAGCGCTATATCGACTACGTTCTGTCGGCGGACGTGCAATCCACGATCGTGCGCGACGCCGGCTTCATCCCGATCACCGCTCGGACAGAGAGCGGCGAGCAGAGCGGCAGGAAGGACGCGAAGTGACGGCCTGTCCGGACGACGAGCGCCACGGCGAGCGCGGCCCGCTGCTCGCGCCGCAGCCCGGATTCGAGGGCGCGGTGGCCGACGTGCCGCCCGTGGAGGTCGTGCGCGAATCCGTGCAGACGCCGGAGGGCGACTTGCGGCTCGTGTCGCCGTCGACTGTCGTCCGCGAGTGGCTGCTCGAGCGACTCTTCCTGCTGTGCGCGTGCGCGGCGGTCGCCGGCGTTCTGCTCATCTTCCTGTTCGTCGGCGTGCGGGGCTGGCCGGTATTCGCCGAGGTGGGCGTCGCGAAGTTCCTCGGCGGACGGGTGTGGCTGCCCACGTCGGAGGCGTTCGGAATCCTGCCGCTCATATTCGGGTCGTTCGCGGTCATGGCAGGCGCGCTCGTGCTCGGCACGCCGCTGGCGGTCGGGACCGCGGTCTTTCTCTCGGAAATCGCCTCGCCGCGCGTCCGTGCGTGGATTCGGCCGGCGGTCGAGCTGCTGGCCGGCATCCCATCGGTCATCTACGGCTTCTTCGGGCTGCTCATCCTGCGGCCGATCGTGGCGCAAGTATCGGGCGGACTCGGCTTCGGCCTGCTGACCGGCTGGATGATCCTCGCCGTGATGATCGTGCCGACGATCGCCACGCTCACGGAGGACGCGCTCCGCTCGCTGCCGAACGGCATCCGCGAGGCGAGCTACGCGATGGGCGCCACGCCGTGGCAGACGATCTACAAGGTGCTCCTGCCGGCCGCCAAGATCGGCATCATCGACGCCATCATCCTCGGCATGGGCCGCGCGATCGGCGAGACGATGGCCGTGCTCATGGTCGTCGGCAACGCGCCGGTCTTTCCGTCCGGTGTCGGCAGGCCGTTCTCCACACTCACGACGCAGATCGTGATGGACATGCCCTACGCCACGGGCGAGCACCGAACCGCGCTGTTCGGCATGGCGATCATCCTGTTCATCGTGTCGATGACGCTCGTCGCCTCGGTGCGGATCGTCTCGCGGCTCGGGGCTCAGCGATGATGGACAAGCGCGTCGCCAACGCGATCGCAATGGCGCTCCTGTGGATTGCAGCCATCTCAACGGTCGGCATCCTGGTGGCGGTCATCGGCTACGTCGTGTGGAACGGGATCGGGCACATCAGCCCGGCATTTATCTTCACATGGCCCCACGGCGTCAACGCCGAGGGCGGCATCTGGCCGACGATCGTGTCCACACTCTACGTGACCGCACTGGCGATGCTCATCGTCACGCCCGTCGCGATCCTCGCGGCGGTCTACCTCGCCGAGTACGCGAAGCAGGGACGTCTGGTGAGCACGATCCGGTTCGCCGCGGACTCGCTGGCGTCGGTGCCGTCGATCGTGATGGGTCTCTTCGGCTTGGCGCTGTTCGTGGAAGGCCTCGGATTCGGCTTCTCGATGCTGTCGGCGGCGCTTGCGCTGTCGTTCCTGATGCTGCCGATCGTCATGCGAACGACCGAAGAGGCGATCCGCGCTGTTCCCAAGTACATTCGCTGGGGTTCCTACGGCCTCGGCGCGACCAAGTGGCAGACGGTACGCCGCACCGTGCTTCCCGCGGCCACGCCCCGCATCATCACCGGCATTATTCTCGCGACCGGACGCGCGGTCGGCGAAACGGCCGTGGTGATCTACACGATGGGGCAGGCGGTGAACCTGCCGGTCACGCCGCTCGACTCCGGTCGGCCGATGACGGTGCACCTGTTCCTGCTCGCCATGGAAGGCATCAACCTGCCGGCTGCGTACGGCACGGCATTGCTGCTCATGGTGATGATCCTCGCGTTCAACCTCGCGGCCCGCTACATGCTTCGCAGAAACAGGAGGATGAGTCGATGATACTCGGCGCCGCCGCAAGCGGTTCGCTCGATGCACGCGACAAGATCTCGGTCCGCGGCCTCGAGTTCTACTACGGCGACTTCCACGCGCTCACCGGCATCAGCTGCGGCATCAAGGCCAACGCCGTCACCGCGTTCATCGGCCCGTCAGGGTGCGGGAAGTCGACGTTCCTGCGCTGCCTCAATCGCATGAACGACCTGATTCCCGATACGCGCGTCGAGGGCAAGCTCCTCATCGACGGCCGGGACATCTACGGTGAGGGCGTCGACCCGGTCGACCTCCGGCGCCGTGTCGGCATGATCTTCCAACAGCCGAACCCGTTCCCGATGTCGATCTACGACAACGTGGCGTACGGTCCTCGGCTGCACGGCATGAAGCGCAAGGCCGAGCTGGACGAGATCGTGCAGAAGTCGCTCGAGCGCGCGAACCTCTGGAAAGAGGTCAAGGACATTCTCGGCCGAGGCGGTCTCGAGCTCTCTGGTGGCCAGCAGCAGCGACTGTGCATCGCCCGCGTGCTCGCGGTGCAGCCCGAGGTGCTGCTCATGGACGAGCCGTGCTCGGCCATCGACCCGACGTCCGTGCAGAAGATCGAAGACCTCATGGCCGAGCTGAAGGCGAACTACACGATCGTCATCGTGACGCACAACATGCAGCAGGCGGCGCGCGTGTCGGAGTACACCGCGTTCTTCCTTCAGGAGGCTGCGGGTGAGGCGGCGGTGCTGGTCGAGTACGGCCGCACCGCGGAGCTGTTCACCTCGCCGAGGGACAAGCGCACCGAGGACTACATCACGGGACGCTTCGGCTAGCGAGCACCGCGGCGCGCGGAGGGGATGCGACAGTATGCGCGCCCAGGCGGTGCGGCTTCGTCGCCGCTGGTTACGGCTATAATGAAGCGACGTTGGTCACGACGCTGAGGAGCCCCTCGAAGATGCGCGAAAGCTTTCGGAAAGAGTTGAAAGAGATCAAGGCCGAGGTGTTGGCCATCGGCCGCGTGGTCTGCGACCGCACCCAGGAGGCCGTCCGCTCGCTGGTGGAGGGCAACGTCGAGGCCGCCGAGCGCGTGATCGCAGGCGACGACGAGCTCGACCGCCGCTGCACGGGCGTCGAGGAACACTCGCTCGAGGTCATGGCGACGCAATCGCCCGTGGCGCGCGACCTGCGGCTGCTGCACTCGCTCACCTTCATCGCGTCTCACCTCGAGCGCATGGGCGACCTCGCCGTGAACATCGCCAAGGCCGCCCGCCGTACCGCGGGCCGTCACGGCCCGCAGACGCTCTACGACCTCATCCAGGCCCAGGGCAACCTCGTGCACCGCGTGCTCGAGGCGATGCTCGAGGCGCTCGAGAAGAACGACCTCGAGCTCGCGCGCAAGCTGCAGGAGCTCGACGAGCCGATCGACCACCTCTTCAAGCAGTTCTTCCGGGAGCTCGCTCGGCTTCGCGAGGAAGAGGATATCGAGTGGGCGAGCCAGATGGTGCTCGCCGCACGCTTCCTCGAGCGCATCGCCGACAATGCCGTGGACATCGGCGACCGCATCGCATTCTTCGTGACCGGCGAGTTCGACGCCCAGAAGGAAGAGGCATAAGGCGCCGATGAGCGTCATTGCCGAGCGGTATCGGGCGATACGGCAGCAGGTCGCCGACGCCGCTGACTGCGCGGGGCGACACCCCGACGACGTTCGCATCATCGCCGTAACCAAGACCGTGGGCATCCAGGAAGTCCGCAACGCCATCCAAGCGGGCATGGGTGACTTCGGCGAGAACCGCGTGCAGGAGTTCCTCGGCAAGTACGGGCTGTTCCCGGACGTGAACTGGCATTTCATCGGGTCGCTGCAGACCAACAAGGTCGCGGACGTGGTGGGCAAGGCGTACCTCATCCACTCGGTGGACTCGATTCGGCTGCTGCAGGCGATCGACCGGCACGCGATCGCGAAGGGCGTGGTGCAGCCGGTGCTGCTGCAGGTCAACGTGTCGGGTGAGGAGTCGAAGCACGGCTTCGTGCCGGAGGACACCGAGGATGCGCTCCTGCGGTCTGTCGAGATGCCGGGCGTAGCCGTGAAGGGCCTCATGACGATGGCGCCGCTCTCGGCGCGCGTCGAGGATGCACGACCCGTGTTCCACGAGCTTGCATCGCTGGCCGAGCGGCTTCGCGCGCTGCGCCTCGATACGGTAGAGTTGACGGAGCTCTCCATGGGAATGACGAACGACTTCAAAGTCGCCGTCGAGGAGGGCTCGACGATGGTGCGGATCGGACGCGCCATCTTCGGCAAGTAGGATCGACAGTAGACAGTCGGCAGGGGCGGTTAGGAGACGTCGTGAGTCTGTGGCACGAGATCAAGGTGCGCCTCGGGCTGGCTGATGAGTACGAGGATGAGTACGAGGACGACGAGTACTACTCGGACGAGCCGGATGAAGGGGAGGACGTCCCCTCACGGCGCCCGTATCGCAACCCGTACCCGTCGGAACGTTCGGTTGGCGTCCGCCGCGTGAACCGCGAGCCGGATCTCGAGCGTGCCCGGGGGGCCATGCCCAACCTGCGGAGTGTGCCGTCGTACGACGACGGGCGCCCCGAACCTCAGGTCAAGATGCACATCGTCGAGCCGCGGACGTTCGGTGAGGCGCAGAGCATCGCCGACAAGTTCAAGTTCGGAACGCCCGTCATCATGAACCTCACGTCGACGGATCCAGATCTGGCGAAGCGGCTCATCGACTTCGCATCGGGTCTCACGTACGGCCTCTCCGGCGGCCTCCAGAAGGTCTCCGAGAAGGTGTTCATGCTCACGCCCGCGAACGTGGACGTCTCGGCCGAGGACCGGCGCCGCCTCCGCGACACGGGACTGTACTCCGGCGAGTAATTGCGCCATCGGCGGACTGCCGAAGGTGCGCGATCGACACACACACAGAGATCGAGCAACTGAATCGAGAGGGGACGGCGGTGGAAGGCGAAGCACACATCGCAGGCGAGCTCGCGGTCGTCGTGGGCGGTGGACGGATGGGTGAGGCGATCGTCGCCGGCCTGCTGGCGTCCGGTACCCTCTCGGGGGACCGCATCGTCGTCGTCGAGCCGGACGAGGCGCGCTGCCGAACGCTGAACGCCGCACACGCAGTGAAGTGCGTAACGCACGTCGTCGAGGCGATCGCGGAGGCGAACATCGTTCTGCTCGCCGTGAAGCCGCAGGTCGTCGACTCGGTGACCGCTGATATCGCCGAACGTCTTCGGCCAGGCACGCTCGTTGTCTCGATCGCGGTCGGCGTCACCTGTGCCCGACTCGAGTCGCACCTGCCCGCCGGTACGCCGGTTGTCCGCGTGATGCCGAACACCCCCGCGATGGTTCGCGAGGGCATGAGCGTCGTCTCGGGCGGCAGCGAGGCCACGGCCGAGCACGTCGACCTCGTTCGGGTGATGTTCTCGGCGCTGGGACGGGCCGTCGTGCTCGACGAGCGCTATCAGGATGCTGCCGCGGCGATCTCGGGCTCCGGTCCCGCGTACGCCGCCGCGTTCGTGGACGCCCTCGCCCGCGCCGGCGTTCGCCACGGCCTCCCGCGCGATGTCGCGCAGATGCTGGCCGTCCAGACGCTCCGCGGTACCATGACGCTGCTCGAAACGACGGGTCAGCATCCCCAGCAGCTGGTTGACGCCGTCACGAGCCCCGGCGGCACGACCATTGCTGCTTTGGAGGCAATGGAGGCGAGGGGATTCCGGACGGCCGTGGCCGATGGTGTCACGGCTGCCGTCAAGCGCGCAAAGGAGTTGGGCTCGTAGATGTCGCTGGCCTATGTCGTCAACGCTGTCATCAATTTCTACCAGTGGGTCATCATCGCGTACGTGCTGATGTCGTGGTTCCGTCCGTCCGGCGCGCTCTACGATATCTACCGAGTGCTCGGATCGATCGTGGAGCCGTACGTCGGGATCTTCCGACGATTCGTCCCGGTCGCGGGCGGACTCGATTTCTCGCCGTTCATCGCGCTCATTGTGCTTCAATTGGTTGGCAGACTGGTCGTACAGGCGCTCGTTTCAGCGGGCTTCTAGAAGGACAGTGGGAAGGACGCATTTCGTATGAAGCTCACCCCCCTGGATATTCACCACAAGGAATTCCGGCGCAGCCTGCGCGGCTACAACGAGGAAGAGGTCGACAAGTTCCTCGATGAGGTGGCCGACGAGTTCGAGCGGCTCTTCAAGGAGAACATCGATCTCTCGGAGAAGCTCGAGGCGGCCAACGACAAGGTCCGCGGCTATTCGGAGATCGAGCGCACGCTCCACAACACGATGGTCGCCGCCCAGCGGTCCGCCGAGGACATCGTGTCCAAGGCGCAGACGGAGTCCGACATGGTGCTCCGCGACGCCGAGCTGAAGGCCAAGGAGATCATCCACACGGCGTTGTCGCAGAAGCAGAAGACGCAGACCGAGCTCATGCGCATCAAGCAGGCCGAAGAGGACTTCCGCGCCCGCTTCCGCGGCATGCTCGACGAGTACGTTCGCAACCTCCGCGAGATCGCCCTGCCCGACGACGTGAAGATGGTCGTCGGCAAGGCGGGCGACGAGACGTTCGGCGAGGTCGAGGTCGCGCCGGAAACGGTCGAGCGGCTGTCGGCGAACGCGGTCGAGCCGGTCTTCCCGGTCGCGCCGAGCGCGCCTCAGCCTGAGTCGCAGACCGACGTCCAGCCCGAACCGCAGCCTGAGGCAGGGCCTGCGCCCCAGCCGCTGCCTACCGACGAGCCGCCCGCTTCCGGCTTCGTAACCGGACTGCACCTCGGCGAGATGTCCTCGCCCGAGCTGCCGGCCGAGGAGCCGAGGTTCGACGAGCCCGCTCCCGAGTTCGAGATGCCGAACCGCGGCCACTACGGTGAGCGTGAGGTCGACATCGACATCGAGGAGATCGACTAGCGCCGATGGCCGAGGCTGTCCGTCTCGCCGTTCACGTCACGCCGAAGGCCGGACGTGACGAGGTTGTCGGCTGGCGGGGCAGCGAGCTGCAGGTCCGCGTGACCTCCGCGCCGGAAGGCGGCAAGGCGAGTGCAGCCGTGTGCGCTGTCATCGCGGCATCCCTCGGCGTGCCGAAGCGTGACGTGCGCATCGACCGCGGTCAGACGTCGCGGCACAAGCTCGTGGCAATCGATGGTGTGGACGCCGCGCGGCTGCGCGAGGCGTTCGGGGAGCCCGAGCCGGGGTTGTTCTGAGGTGCGGTATCGCCTGGTTGTCTTAGCGGTACTGCTCACGGCGACCACCTCGTTCTCCGGCTGCGCGCGCGACACGCCACCTGCCGCGAGCCGTCCAAGCCCGCCCGTTCTCACCACCCCCATCGACGCCGTCCGCTCCTACCTGGACTGGATCAGCTACGCGTACCGCGTGAGTGATTCCGATGTGGCGAGCGCAACATTCTCACCTTCCGAGGAAGTCCGCGTGAACTCGTATGTCGAGTACAACCGCGAGCGCGGACGGGCGATCGAGCAGCACCTCACGCATCTGGGACTCGAAGAGCCGGACCTCGTCGGCACGCGCACGACGGTGACCGGGCAGGAATCCTGGCGGTATCGCTACATCTCGTTGCGCACGTCGCGCTACCTCGGCGGCTGGCTGACCGCCACCTATGACACGACCTACACGGTTGTCCGAGAGCGCCGCGGATGGGTCGTCGATCGGGTCGAGGCGCAGCCGCGCGGACCGGTGAAGTAGGAGTCCTTCGGCTTCCGCGCGTCGCGCGTTGGTTGTCGCTTGTGCTAGCATCCATCGCAGTCCGGCTGCTCGTCGGCCGGGTGTGAAGATACGGCGAGGACGAGGACGAGTAGGGGAGCCACCGGCGCTGCAGCGAGCGGGGACAGTGCGAGCCCGCGCGACGACTCTTTCGAAGATCACCTCATCAGCCGCGGACCGAACCGGCTCTTCGCCGAAGTAGGCTCCGCCGGGTGCGCCCGCTACAGCGCGACACGAGCGGCGTCACGGGTGCGTCCCGACGCAAGCTGGGTGGTACCGCGGAGTGCAACGGAACGCTTCGTCCCGGCGCGCTTCGTCCCGGCGTGGACGAGGCGTGCTTTTTTGTTGCCTCGAGCCAGGAGCGGGGAAGCGGGTACCGAACATCGCGGCGGCGCGAGAAGGAGCTTGACCATGGACTACAAACAGACGATGAACCTGCCGAGCACCGAGTTCCCCATGAAAGCGGCACTCGCCACTCGCGAGCCGGCATGGATCGACTTCTGGAACCGCATCGACGTCTACCGCCGCTCGCTGGAAGCGAACGCCGACGGGCCGACGTTCATCCTCCACGACGGCCCGCCCTACGCCAATGGCGACATCCACATGGGGACCGCCTTCAACAAGGTGCTCAAGGACCTCATCGTCAAGTACAAGTCGATGCGTGGATACCGCGCGCCGTACGTGCCGGGCTGGGACTGCCACGGGCAGCCGATCGAGCACCAAGTGGAGAAGAACCTCGGCCCGGCGAAGATGGCCGAGACTAGCCAGCCGGACCTGCGCTCACTGTGTCGCGACTACGCGCTCACCTTCGTGAAGCGACAGGGTGACGAGTTCAAGCGGCTGGGTGTGCGCGGTGACTTCGAGGAACCGTACCTGACGCTCAACCACAGCTACGAGGCCGGGGACGTCGCGGTCTTCGCCGAGATGTACCGGCGCGGCCTGGTGTACAAGGGCCGCAAGCCGATCCACTGGTGCTACCGCTGCAAGACGGCGTTGGCGGAGGCCGAGATCGAGTACGGCGAGGAGACGTCGAACTCCATCTACGTGAAGTTCTGGCTCCTCGAGAAGCCTCAGCCTTGGGCCGAGGTAGAAGGCCGCACCGCCATCCTCATCTGGACAACCACGCCCTGGACGCTGCCGGCCAACGTCGCAGTCACCCTGTCGGACGACGCGGAGTACGTGGGCGTTCAGGTCGGCGGCGAGGTCCTGATCATGGCTGCCGCACTCGTCGAGCAGGTCATGCAGACCGCCGGCATCGAGGACTACCGCGTGCTGCCCGGCAAGTTGCTCGGCAAGGAGCTGACCGGTGCGAAGTACGAGCAGCCGATCCACGAGGGCATGCAAGGCGTCATCGTCACCGGTTCGCACGTCGCGCTCGATACCGGCACCGGCGCCGTCCACACCGCGCCTGGGCACGGCGAGGAGGACTACCTCGTCGGCATGAAGTACAACCTGCCGTCGCCGATGCCGGTCGACGACACCGGACGCTTCACCGAGGGCGGCGGGCCGTTCGCCGGCATGAAGGTCGACGAGGCGAACCCCAAGATCATCGAGTTCCTCGCCGAGCAGGGGACGTTGCTCTTCTCGACGACGACGCAGCACAGCTATCCGCACTGCTGGCGCTGCAAGCGGCCCGTGATCTTCCGTGCGACCGAGCAGTGGTTCGTGTCGATGGACGACACCGGCCTGCGGAAGCAGTCCGTAGAGGCGATGGACCGCGTCGAGTGGGTTCCGGGCTGGTCGATCAATCGCATCGGGGCCATGGTGAGCGATCGTCCCGACTGGTGCATCTCGCGGCAGCGAGCGTGGGGCGTGCCGATCCCGGTGTTCGAGTGCGTGCGCTGCGGCGAGACGGTAGCCAACGACGAGACGTTCGCGGCTGTCGAGAACCTCTTCGCCACCGAGGGCGCGGACGCCTGGTTCACGAAGAAGCCGTCGGAGTACCTGCCCGAGGGCGTGACGTGTCCCGGCTGCGGGGGCAGCGAGCTGAAGCCTGAGACGGACATCCTCGACGTGTGGTTCGAGTCAGGCGTGTCGCACACGAGCGTTCTGCGCGCTCGGCCGGAGCTCTCCGCGCCCGCCGATCTCTACCTCGAAGGCTCCGACCAGCATCGCGGGTGGTTCCAGTCCTCGTTGCTCACGAGCGTAGGCGCCTACGACGAGGCGCCGTTCCGCACCGTTCTCACGCACGGTTTCATCGTCGACGGCGAAGGCCGCAAGATGTCGAAGTCGCTCGGCAACGTGGTCGATCCGCTCAAGGTGATCGAGCAGTACGGCGCCGACATCATCCGCCTGTGGGTCGCCTCGTCGGACTACTCCCAGGACGTGTCGGTCTCGAAGGAGATCCTCGAGCGCACTGCCGAAGCGTATCGCCGCTTGCGCAACACGTTCCGCTTCCTGCTGGGTAACCTGTATGACTTCGAGGCGTCGAAGGCCGTGGCTTGGGCGGACATGCCCGAGATCGACCGCTGGGCCCTCGGCGAGATGGCCGATCTAGTGACGCGCGTGACGCGGTACTACGACGAATGGCGCTACCACCAGGTGTTCCACTCGCTGTACGGGTACGCGAACGACTTGTCGGCGGTCTACCTCGACGTTCTCAAGGATCGGCTGTACGCCGACGCGCCGGATTCGCATTCGCGGCGCAGCGCTCAGACGGTGCTCGCGGCGATGCTCGATTCGCTCGTGCGGCTCGTGGCGCCCATCCTCACCTTCACGGCCGAAGAGGTATGGAGCTTCATGCCCGACTCGATGCGTGACGCGGAGTCGATCCAGCTCGCGAAGTGGGCGAGCGTGGACGTTCCCCCCGAGGAGGCGTACGACCTGCACCAGGCATACGCGATCGTGCTGCAGGCGCGCGAGGCCGTGACGCGCGCGATCGAGGAGAAGCGCAACGCCAAGGAGTTCGGCAAGAGCCAGGAGACACGCGTGGTGCTGACCGCGCCCGCCGACATGCTTCCGACGCTGCGTTCGCGCGGCGAACGTGGGCTCGCCGAGTTCTTCCTCGTGTCCGGCGTCGAGCTGCGCGAGGGCGATCTAGCCGTCGAGGTGCTTCCCGCACAGGGTGAGAAGTGCCCGCGCTGCTGGACCTGGCGTACGGACATCGGCTCGGTGTCCGCCGCGCCAGAGGTGTGCGGCCGGTGCGGCGAAGTCGTGGAGCAGCTGCCCGCTGGAGAGGAGCGCCGGTAGGGTGCGTAGACCCGGCGTCGTCTTCGCGGCGACGATCGCACTCGTGCTTCTCGCCGATCAGCTCACCAAAGCAGCGGTCCGCTCGGCGATTCCGTTCGGGCGCTCGATTCCGATCCTCGGCGGGCTGGCGTTCCTCACGCACGCCGAGAACACCGGTGGCGCGTTCAGCATCCTTGCGGGCACGCCGTGGCTGTTCGTGGCCGTGTCGAGCACGCTCATCGTCGCGGCGCTCGTGTGGTTCGTCGTCAAGCGGCCGACCGACCCGCTGCTCGTGCTCGGGCTCGGTCTGCTGATCGGCGGTGCCGCCGGCAACCTCGTCGATCGCGTGGCGTTCGGCTACGTGATCGACTTTCTCGACGTACAGATATGGCCGATCTTCAACGTCGCCGATTCCGGTGTCGTCGTGGGCACGGGACTGATCGTGCTCGCGTCCGTACTCGCCGATCTGCGCGCGAACCGCGACTCGCACGGCAGCGACGGCGCGGACAACTCGCCGACAAGGGCGGACTGAGCAGTGGCCGAGGCACGCATCTTCACACATCGCGTCCGAGGGGACGAGGCCGGCCAGCGGCTGGACAAGCTCCTCGGCGAGCAGGAGTTCATGCCGAGCCGCTCGCTCGCGGCCAAGCTCGTCGAGCGCGGCTTCGTGCGCGTGAACGGGCAGCTCGCGCCCAAGCGACACATCGTGAACGCCGGCGAGAGCATCATCGTCGAACTGCCGCCGACAGAGCCGTCGGACCTCGAAGCTGAGCACATCCCGCTCGACATCCGGTTCGAAGACGACCACCTCATCGTGCTGTCCAAGCCGGCCGGCATGGTGGTGCACCCGGCGCACGGGCACTGGTCGGGAACGCTCGTGCACGCGCTCCTCGGCCACACGGACGACCTCGGAACCCTCGCCGGCGACGAGCGGCCGGGCATCGTGCATCGGCTCGACAAGGACACGTCCGGCCTCATGATGGTGGCCAAGGACGACTTCACCCAGGCGGCCCTCGCCGAGATGATCAAGATCCGCTCCGTCGAGCGGCGCTACATCACCCTCGTGCATGGCTACATCGCGCCGGACACCGGGATCGTGGACGCGCCGATCGCGCGTCACCCGAAGGACCGGATGCGCATGGCGATCGTCGATTCGGAGACCGCGAAGCAGTCGGTGACCACCTTCCGCGTGCTCGAGCGCTACGAGGCGGGCGTGCACGACGACGGCTTCACGCTGCTGGAATGCAAGCTCTACACCGGGCGGACCCACCAGATCCGCGTGCACATGCAGTACACGAACCACCCGGTCGTGGGCGATCAGCTGTACGGCAAGGGACGCCTGAAGGCCGACCTCGGCCTGACGCGTCAGTTCCTGCACTCGTACCGGCTGTCGTTCGAGCATCCGGCCACGAAGGAAGTGCTCTCGTTCGTGGATCCGCTGCCCGCGGATCTCGGCAGCCGCCTCCTCGAGCTCGACGACCGCTCGATGGGGCGGACGCACGCCGGCGACGAGGTGTTCGAACGCCTCGCCGAACAGGGCTAGGGCACCGATCGGCCACGGCTCCGGAAACCGGAACGCGGCTTGCTGTCACAGGGGAGGGGGCGAGAAGGTTCTGCCACTTCGGACAGCCTTTTTCCTCGACCTCCACACGACGTACACACCCACATCGTTAGATGTGAGCCAGGAGAACGCATCGCGCCCGGAGAATCTCGGGGCGTAATGGAGTGAACGAGAGGAACTGAGCATGTCGCAGCAGACGCAGCGAGTCCTCGTCGTCGAGGACGAGCGGCCGATCCGCGAGGCGATCGAGGCGTACCTCGAGCGCGAGGGCTTCTGGGTGACGTCCGTCGGCGACGGCGAGGCCGCGCTCGACCAGACGTCGCGACACGCCTTCGAACTCATCGTGCTCGACCTCAATCTGCCCAAAGTCACCGGCGAGGAGGTCTGCCGGCGCGTCCGCGACGTCTCCGACGTCCCGATCATCATGCTGACCGCCAAGGGCTCCGAGGAGGAGCGCATCGGCGGTCTCGAGCTCGGTGCCGACGACTACCTCGTGAAGCCGTTCTCGCCGCGCGAGCTGGTGGCCCGCGTCCGCGCACTGCTGCGTCGCGCCCACGCGGAGACCGAGCCGCAGCGTTCTCGCGTCGAGTTCGGACCGCTCGAGATCGACCTGGCGGGCCATAAGGTCTGGGTCGACGGTCGTGAGGCCGACCTCACCGCTTCCGAGTACAAGCTGCTCACGACGCTGTCCCGCTACCCGGGACGCGTCTACTCGCGCATGGAGCTCGTCGAGAAGGTCCTCGGCTACGATTTCGAGGGCTACGAGCGCGCGATCGACAGCCACGTGAAGAACCTGCGCGCCAAGCTCGACGACGATCCCAAGCAGCCGCGATTCATCCACACGGTATTCGGCACCGGATACCGCTTCGAGTACGACGAGGGCGGTTCGTAAGCTCATGCGCACTGGAGGACTCGGCGTCAGGCTCGCAATCGCGTTCGCTGCCGTGGCCGCCCTCACGGTCGGCATCGCGGCGGTGCTCCTCGGCATGTCGTGGCAACGGCAGTTCGAGGCGTACGTTCTGACGGGTCTCCAGGATCGCGCCGACGCCATCGCCAGCGCTGCCGGGCCGACGTACGCGAGTGCGGGCAGTTGGAATCGCGTGAGCTTCGCCAGCCTCCAGCATCTCGGCATGATGACGGGAATCAGGGTCCAGATGCTCGACGAGTCGGGCAAGCTGATCGTCGACACGGCGTACTCGGCGGAGATGCTGCCGGCGTCGCTGAAGCAACCGGTCGCTACAATGGACGACCCCGTTGCGAAGGCCAACATCGTCGTGAACAAGCAGCGCGTCGGACTCGTCCGCGTGAGTTCACTCGCGCCGGGTTTGCTCACCGAGCGCGACGTGCGCTTCCGGCGCTCCTCGATGCAGGGCCTGCTCATCGCCGCGATCATCGCCGTCATTCTCGCCTCGGCAGCGGGCACCATGTACGCGCGCTTCATCGTGCGGCCGATCGACGCCGTCACGCAGACCGCAGCGGCGCTCCGCGTCGGCAAGCGCGACGCGCGCACGGGCATGAGCGGCGACGACGTGGTGTCGATGCTCGGCCGGACGCTCGACGAGATGGCCGACGCCATCGAGGCCGACCGCGAGTTCGAGCGCAGGCTCACCGCGGACGTCGCGCACGAGCTCCGCACGCCGCTACAGGCGATTCAGGCCACGGTCGAGGCGATGCAGGACGGCGTGCTTCCGGCCGACTCCGAGCGGCTCGGGATCGTGCGCGAGGAAACGGTGCGCCTCGGCCGGCTCGCGAACAGCATCCTCGAGCTTTCCCGCCTCGAGAGCGGCTCGCTGCCGTTCCGGCGGGAGTCGCTCGACCCCGCGGTCCCGGTGACCGCCGCGCTCGAAGCGCACCGCGCGCTGCTCGAGTCGTGCGGCCTCACGCTCTCCGAACACATCTCGCACGGCATGCTGCTCCTCGGCGACAGCGACAGGCTGACCCAAGCGATGGGCAACCTGCTGTCGAACGCGGCGCGGTACACGCCCGGTGAGGGAACGGTGGACATCCGGCTGTACGAGGATGCGGGCGACGCAGTCATCGAGGTCGCGGACACGGGCATCGGCATCGAGGCAGAGCACCTGCCGAAGGTGTTCGCACGCTTCTGGCGTGCGGACCCGGCGCGCGAGCGGTCGAAGGGCGGCATCGGCGTGGGCCTCGCGATCGTGAAGGAGATCGTCGATCGCCACGGCGGCCGCATCTCCGTCGACTCGAAGGTCGGCGAGGGCACCACGTTCACCATTCGGCTGCCACTCAAGAGCCAGTCCAGGCGCTCGGCCATCCGACAGCAAGCCGCGCACGACGGTCAGCGTAAGGCCGCCTCGTAGCTCGCGGTTCCTGCCGCTACTTCGCCTCGATCGGGTACCGCTGCTCGATGATCTTGCTGCCGTCCTTCGCCGAGCGGGAGTAGCCGACGATGTACGCCGGGCGGGCGCTGCTAGTCCACGATATCGTCGTGTCGAACTGGCCGCGCGTCCCCGAGCCCGTCGTCTGCAACCGCTTGTCGACGATCGTCTTGTGCGAGGCGTCCTCGAGCGCGATGAAGAACACGCCCTCGAACGTGTTCGCCGAGCCGCGGACGCGCAGCGGTGACGTCACCTGTGCGCCGGCGCCCGGCAACTCGATGAACACGGCGGGAACGAGATCCTCGAAGTCCCCACGCGTCTGCGGCTTGTCGAGAACGATCCCCTCGCCGCCGAAGCTGTCGACCGGCTTTCCGTCGAGTTCGAACGACACGCCGTGGACGGACGGGAACTGCGTCAGCGTGAAGACGACCTGCGCGAGTCGCATCCGCATGGACAGCGTGCCGCCCCCGGAGGCGAACTGGCTGCTGAGGTCTGCGGTCGCGATGCCGTTCGAGATCTTCACGCTCAGGACCTTCGTCCCCTTCGGGATGGTGGTCGTCATGCCCGCGTTGCGTTCGAACGGGAGCGGACCTTGGACGAGTCGCGTCAGCGTCGCCCGCGCGATGCCGCCCGTCGGGCGAACCGACTCCTGTGAGACAGCGAGCTTCTCGTCGATCGGGAAGTAGAGCTTCACGCGGACTCGCTTGGCGGGCGCGTGCGTCGGCGTCTTGCTCGGCGGAGGCGTCGGCGTAGGTGTCGTCGACGGGGTGGGCGAGGGTGTGGGCGACTCCGAGGCGGTCGTCGGCTTCGAAGGTGGCTTCGTGGCCGTCTTCGGCCGACAGCCTGTGATTGCTAGAGCCGTGGTCAGCAGTACGAGCAGCAGAATTCCCGCGATGAGGGTCGAGATCCCGCGACGTTCCGAGCGATGGCTCATGGCTGGCCTCCAGATTGGCGCCCACGTACGCAGTTTCTTCCTCCCCGTGTAACACACACCGCCGCGCCACGCGAGCGCCTCGTTCGCGCGATCGTTGCGTGCGCTTGTGAGGGTCGGCGGGCAATGGTATCCTCCGGAAGACCTTTAAGACCGGTCCGGAGAGGCCGGGAAGGGGATACGCACCGAGTCGCCCGCTTTGGCGGCCTTCTCGGGCGGCAGCATACGTCGCAGCTCATCGCCTTTCCGTCCATCCGCGGGGAGGCGTTTTTCGTGCCCGCACTTCGGCGGACGCGGACTCCAGGTGGGACAGGGCGTACTGGAGGGAGCAAGGACGTGGCACAGCGCACCAAAGCCGAGGTGATGGACGCGACGGCGATCGGTCGAGCGCTCACCCGCATCTCGCACGAGATCCTCGAAGCAAACAAGGGCGCGAACCAGCTGGCGATCGTCGGCATCCTGACGCGCGGGTACAGCGTGGCCGAGCGGATCGCGGCCAAGATCAAGGAGATCGAGGGGACGGACGTGCCCATCGGGTGCGTCGACATCGCGTTCTACCGCGACGACGTCGGCCAGCGACTGAGTCCCGAGGTACACCGGACCGACATCCCGTTCGACGTCGAGAGCCACGACATCGTACTCGTCGACGACGTGCTCTACACCGGCCGCACGATTCGCGCCGCAATGGACGCGATCATGGACTACGGACGACCGCGGACCATCCAGCTCGCGGTGCTCGTCGATCGCGGTCACCGGGAGCTGCCGATACGCACGGACTACGTCGGTAAGAACGTGCCGACGTCTCGCAAGGAGCGCGTGCGGGTGGCGTTCGCGGAGACCGACGGCCGCGACGCGGTCGAAATCCTCGAGCCCGAGGACGCCGCCGGCGACGGAGAGGGGGCGTAGGTGACGCTCTCGACCCGCCACATCCTGTCGATCCGCGATCTCTCCGCCGACGACATCACGCTCGTGCTCGACACCGCGATGTCGTTCAAGGAAGTGAACGAGCGGCGCATCAAGAAGCTGCCGACGCTCCGCGGTCGCACGATCATCAACCTCTTCCTCGAGCCGTCCACGCGGACGCGCACGAGTTTCGAGATCGCGGCCAAGCGACTTTCCGCGGACGCCGTGAACATGTCCGGCTCGGCGTCGGCGACGGTGAAGGGCGAGTCGCTACGCGACACCGCCAAGACGCTGTCGGCGATGGCCTGCGACCTCGTGGTCGTCCGCCACAAGTACGCCGGCTCGGCGGCGGTGCTCGCCGAGGTGATGGACGCGCACGTCGTGAACGGCGGCGACGGCATGCATGAGCACCCCACACAGGCGCTGCTCGACCTGTTCACGATGCGCGAGCGGCTCGGGCGACTCGAAGGGCTCACCGTCGGTATCGTCGGCGACATCTGCCATAGCCGAGTCGCGGGCTCGCTCGTGCCCGCGTTGCGCATGGTGGGCGCGCGACCGATCGTCATCGGCCCGCCGACACTCATGCCGGCGCGGCCGGACATCCTAGGCGCGGAAGTGTCGCACACGCTCGACGACGTGCTGCCGGAGCTCGACGTCGCGTACATGCTGAGAATCCAGATGGAGCGTACCGAGGGGCAACCGTTCCCGAGCCTCAAGGAGTACGCGAAGCTCTACGGCATTAACCGGCAGCGGTTGGCCGCCATGAAGTCCGACGCGATCGTGATGCATCCTGGGCCGATGAACCGCGGCGTGGAGGTCACGTCGGACGTAGCAGACTCGCCACGCGCGCTCGTGCTCGATCAGGTGAACGCGGGCGTCGCGGTGCGCATGGCCGCGATGTACCTGCTGCTGGGAGGTGAGTCGGGTGGCGCTGCTGCTTAGAGGCGCTCGAGTCGTCGATCCGCTCGCAAGCGTGGACCGCGTCGCAGACGTGATCGTTCGCGACGGGCGGATCGTCGAGATCGGCGAGGACCTATCGATTCCCAAGGGCGAGACGATCGAGTGCGCGGGTAAGGTCGTGCTGCCCGGACTCGTGGACATCCACACGCACCTGCGGGAGCCCGGTCGCGAGGACGAGGAGACGATCGTGACGGGGACACGGGCGGCGGCTCGCGGTGGCTTCACGGCCATCTGCGCGATGCCGAACACCGACCCCGTCGCCGACGACGCCTCCGCCATCCGGTACGTGATCGAGACCGCGGCGCGAGAGGGCACCGTGCGGGTGTACCCGCTCGGCGCGCTCACGATGAAGCAGCGCGGTGAGTCGCTGGCCGAGATCGGCGAGATGGTGATCGCGGGCGCCGTGGCCTTCTCCGATGACGGGCACGGCGTGGCCGAGGCCGGCATGATGCGACGCGCGATGGACTACGCGAAGACGTTCGACACTACCGTCGTGAGCCACTGCGAGGACGAGTCGCTGGTGGGCCGCGGCGTCGCGAACGAGGGCGTCGTATCGACGCGCCTCGGCCTGCCGGGCTGGCCGGCGGCCGCCGAAGAGATCATGGTGGCCCGCGACATCCGGCTCGCCGAGCTCACCGGCTGCCGTCTGCATCTCGCGCACATCTCTACCAAGGGCTCCGTCGAGCTGGTCCGCGCCGCGAAGTCGCGAGGTCTCGCAGTGACGTGCGAGGTCACGCCGCATCACCTGTTCCTGACCGAGGACGCGTTGGTAGACTACGACACGAACCTCAAGATGAACCCACCGCTGCGGACGCAGGAGGACGCGAACGCACTGCGGGCGGGCCTGCTCGATGGGACGGTCGACGCGATCGCGACCGACCACGCGCCGCATGCGGCGCACGAGAAGGAGCTCGAGTTCGAGTTGGCGCCATTCGGCACGACCGGTCTGGAGACGGCGCTCTCGCTGGTCGCGACGCACCTGATCGCACGCGACGTTCTCGGCTGGGAGGTCGTGGCGAACCTGATGTGCCATGGACCGCGCCGGTGCCTGGGGCTGCCGGAGGTCCGCATCGAGCCGGGGGCGATCGCCGACGTCACGATCGTGGACCCTGAGGCTCGGGTCGAGGTTCGGGCGGACGCGTTCGCCTCGAAATCGCGCAACAGCGCGTTCCTCGGACAGAGGCTGCTGGGTAAGGCGACCGAGGTGCTCGTCGGCGGGCAGTTCGCGCTCAAGAACGGGAAGGTGGTCGAGTGACGGAACGCAAACGAGCTCTCCTCGCACTCGAGGACGGCACGACCTTCCCGGGGTGGGCGTGCGGCGCCGACGGTGAGGCGTTCGGCGAGGCGGTGTTCAACACGTCGATGGCCGGCTACGAGGAAGTGCTCACGGACCCGAGCTACGCGGGGCAGATCGTGACGATGACGATGCCGCACATCGGCAACTACGGCGCGAACGGCGAGGACATGGAGTCCCGCGGTGTGTTCTGCGCCGGATTCGTCGTCCGCGAGATGAGCGAGCTTGCGTCGAACTGGCGCGCCGAGGAACACCTGCCCGGCTTCCTGCAGCGCAATGGGGTCGTCGCGATAGAGGGCGTCGACACACGCAGACTCACCAGACACATCCGCGAGCGTGGGGCGATGCGCGCCGCGATCTCAACCCTCGACCTCGACCCGAGCTCGCTTGTCGCGAAAGCCGCGGCGTCCCCGGGCCTCGTCGGCAGGGATCTCGTTCGCGAAGTCGCGTGCGCCTCGCCCTACGAGTGGGGGAGCAGCGTGGTGGGTTGCTTCGTGCCGGAGGCTGAAGGCCCGGTCGATACCGGCGTGCTCCCCACCGTGCCGACGCATAAGGTCGTCGCGTTCGACTCGGGTGTGAAGTACAACATCATGCGCAGCCTTGTGGAGCGGGGCTGTAAGGTGCTCGTAGTGCCGCCCACCATCTCCGCCGAGGAGGTGCTCGCGCAGGAGCCGGACGGCATCTTCCTCGCGAACGGGCCGGGCGATCCCGAGGCGGTCGACTACCTCTATGGGACGCTGCGCCGGCTCATCGGCGCGCGGCCGATCTTCGGCATATGTCTGGGGCACCAGATGCTCTCGCTCGCGCTCGGTGCGTCCACATTCAAGCTCAAGTACGGGCACAGGGGCGGCAACCAGCCCGTGAAGAACCTGCTCACCGGCAAGGTCGAGATCACGAGTCAGAACCACGGCTTCTGCGTGGATTTCGCCTCGATCGGCCCGCTGGTTTCCGAGGACAGCAACGGACTCACGCTCGACGTTGCCGACCTCGGCGCCTGGTCTCGCGCCGGCGTGGCTCCCGTCGTGCGATCAGCGGCGCACGGGCGCGTGCAGCTCACGCACGTGAACCTCAACGACATGACGGTCGAAGGCCTGCGGCTCCTCGATGCACCCGCGTTCTCGGTGCAGCACCACCCCGAGGCGGCGCCCGGCCCGACCGACGCGCGCTACCTGTTCGACGAGTTCATCCGCGTCATGAACGAGTCGCGTTCCGCGGCATAGAGGAGGCAGCCATGTTCACCAGCGTACTCGTGCCCGTCGCCTTCGCCGAGGAGGATTCGCTCATCCTCTCCTTCGTGCGCGGCCTGCCCGCGCTCGGCGTAAAGCGCGTCGTCCTCGGCAACGTGCTCGACAGCATGGGGATGGAGGGGCCGATCATCAGAGCGGCCAACCAGCGGATCGTCGCCGCGCTCGAAGCGCTCGCCACCCAGCTCGCCGACACTGAACTCGAGGTCGAGGTGGAAGGGTGGTGCGGCGACCCGATGCACGACCTCGTCACGCTCGCCGCGAAGAAGCAGTGCGACGCACTCGTCATGGGTAGCCACGCTAAGCCGCCCGCCGACGAGATCGTCGAGGGCTCGATTTCCGAGACGATGATCAATCACGCCGAGGTGCCCACGCTGGTCGCCCGGTACGACCTGCTGCGCGAAGGCGCGCCGGACGCGATCTCCGCGTCGTTCGGCCGCCGACTACTGCTCGCCACCGACTTCTCGCACGCGGCCTGGCGAGCTCTTGAGTTCGTGACGTCGCTGGCGCCCGGCGCCGTCGAGACGCTGCGCCTCGTGCACGTGCTCGACGAGTCCGAGAGCGGCGCGGGCGAAGCGGGCCGCGAAACGGCGGCCGCATTCCTCGACCCGCTCACGGCGACCGCTCGTGAGCGTGGTATCGCGGCCGAAAGCGAGGTCCTGCTCGGCGACCCGACCACGGTCGTGCTCGAGGAGATCGAGCGCTGGGATGCCACCGGGGTCGCGGTCGGCACGCACGGACGCAATGCCCTGCAGGAGGCGCTCCTCGGCAGCCTGCCGATGACGCTGCTGCGACGCGCCTCGTGCCCGGCGCTGATCGTGCCGCGAGCTGCCGAGGACCGAGGCTGAGACCAGCGCCACAGAGACCAGCGCCACAGAGACCGTACCGTCAGACCACGAGGCAGTAGGGATAGCGGATGCCCCGTCGCAACGACATAAAGAAGATCCTGCTCATCGGCTCCGGGCCGATCATCATCGGGCAGGCGTGCGAGTTCGACTACTCGGGCGTGCAGGCGTGCAAGGTGCTCCGCGAGGACGGCTACGAGGTCGTGCTCGTGAACAGCAACCCCGCCACGATCATGACCGACCCTGAGTTCGCCGACCGCACGTACGTCGAGCCTGTGACGCCGGAGTTCGTCGAGAAGGTCATCGCGGCCGAGCGCCCCGACGCGCTGCTACCCACCCTCGGCGGGCAGACCGGCCTAAACTGCGCGGTGGCCCTGGCCGAGAGCGGCGTACTCGACAAGTACGGCGTGGAGCTCATCGGCGCGAAGCTCGACGTCATCAAGAAGGGCGAGGACCGGCAGCTCTTCAAGCAGGCGATGGAGCGCATCGGCCTCGACGTGCCGAAGAGCGGCTACGCGTACTCGGTGGCAGACGCCGAGAAGCTGTCGCACGAACTCGGCTTCCCGCTCGTCATCCGGCCGTCGTTCACGCTCGGCGGAGCGGGCGGCGGCATCGCGTACAACGTCGACGAGCTGCGCGACATCGTCGCCGGCGGCGTGGCGCTGTCTCCCTCGGGCGAGGTGCTCATCGAGGAGAGCGTGCTCGGCTGGAAAGAGTACGAGATGGAGGTCATGCGCGACGCGAACGACAACGCCGTGATCATCTGCTCGATTGAGAACTTCGACGCGATGGGCGTGCACACCGGCGATTCGATCACCGTGGCGCCCGCGCAGACGCTCACCGACCGCGAGTACCAGATGATGCGCGATGCCTCCATCGCGATCATGCGTGAGATCGGCGTGGAGACCGGCGGCAGCAACGTGCAGTTCGCCATCGATCCCGAGAACGGTCGCATGATCGTCATCGAAATGAACCCGCGCGTGTCGCGGTCCTCGGCGCTCGCCTCCAAGGCGACGGGCTTCCCGATCGCCAAGTTCGCGGCCAAGCTCGCCGTGGGCTACACGCTCGACGAAATCCCGAACGACATCACGAAGAAGACGCCGGCGTGCTTCGAGCCGAGCATCGACTACACCGTGGTCAAGGTGCCGCGCTGGGCCTTCGAGAAGTTCCCGGGCACGGACACGACCCTCACGACGAAGATGAAGTCGGTGGGCGAGGTTATGGCGATCGGCCGGACGTTCACCGAGGCGCTCGGCAAGGCGATGCGCTCGCTCGAGACCGGACGCGGCGGACTCGGCGCCGACGGCAAGGACAGCTTCGACGAGCACAAGTTCGACAAGATGCTCGCCACGCCGAACGAGAAGCGCCCGTACTACATCGCCGAGGCGTTCCGCCGCGGCCGCGACATCGATGAACTCCATGGCCTCACCCGCATCGACCCGTGGTTCCTCGCGCAGGTCAAGCGTATGGTCGACGTCGAGCGTTCGTTCGTCGGTCGCCAGCTCGCCGACCTCGGCGCCGAGGAGCTGCGCAACGCCAAGCGTCACGGCCTCTCCGACGTACAGCTCGCCACGCTCACCGGCGCGAGCGAGGCCGAGGTGCGCGCGCGGCGCCTCGAGCTCGGCGTCAAGCCGACGTTCAAGTCGGTGGACACCTGCGCGGCCGAGTTCGCGGCGAGCACGCCGTACTACTACAAGACGTACGAGGACGAGGACGAGGTCGCGCCGAGCGACCGGCCGAAGGCGATGATCCTCGGCGCGGGGCCCAACCGCATCGGCCAGGGCATCGAGTTCGATTACTGCTGCGTGCACGGCTCGATGGCGCTGGCTGAGGCTGGTTTCGAGACGATCATGGTGAACTGCAACCCGGAGACGGTCTCGACCGACTACGACACGTCGGACCGCCTGTACTTCGAGCCGCTGACGTTCGAGGACGTCATGGACGTCGTCGAGGCCGAGCGGCCCGCCGGCGTGCTCGTGACGTTCGGCGGCCAAACGCCACTGAAGCTCGCGCACGCACTCGAGGCTGCCGGAGTGCCGATCCTCGGCACCGAGCCGGAAGCGATCGACCTCGCCGAGGACCGCGGTCGCTTCCAGGCACTGCTCGACCGCCTCGCGATCCGCTACCCGCCGGCCGGCACCGCCAATACGCTCGACGAGGCGCTCGAGGTCGCTCGCCGCATCGGCTTCCCGCTGCTCGTCCGCCCGAGCTACGTGCTCGGCGGGCGGGGCATGGTGATCGCGTACTCAGAGGACTACATGGCGCGCTACATGGCCGAGGCCGCCGCCGTATCGCCCGACCACCCGGTGCTGCTCGACAAGTTCCTCGAGGGCGCGATCGAAGTGGACGTCGACTCAGTGTGCGACGGTGAGACCGTCTACATCGGCGGCGTCATGGAGCACATCGAGGAGGCCGGTATCCACTCCGGCGACTCGGCGTGCTGCATCCCGCCGTTCTCGCTCGGCGAGACGACCATCGAGGAAATCCGCTCGCACACGCGGCGTCTGGCGATGGAGCTCGGCGTGCGCGGCCTGATGAACGTCCAGTACGCGGTGAAGGACCAGACGGTCTACGTCCTTGAGGTCAACCCGAGGGCGAGCCGCACGGTGCCGTTCGTGTCGAAGGCGACGGGCGTCCCGCTCGCGAAGGTGGCCGCTCGCGTGATGACCGGCGCGAAGCTCGCCGAGATGCACCTGCCCGAGGAGGGCCGCGAACTCGGTCGCTTCTGCGTGAAGGAAGCGGTCATGCCGTTCGGGCGGTTCCCGGGCGCGGACACGCTCCTCGGCCCCGAGATGAAGTCGACCGGCGAGGTCATGGGCAGCGCGACCGACTTTCCGGCGGCATACGCGAAGTCGCAACTGGCGATCGACTACTCGCTGCCCACCTCGGGCGCGGCCTTCATATCCGTGTGCGACAGAGACAAGCGAAACATCATCCCGGTCGCGCGGCACCTGCACATGCTGGGCTTCGAGGTCATGTCGACCAGCGGCACGGCGCGTAGCCTGAAGGCCGCCGGCATTCCCGTGACCGAGGTGCTGAAGGTGCACGAAGGCCGGCCGAACATCGTCGACAAGATCAAGAACGGCGAAGTGCATCTCGTCATCAACACCCCGTTCGGGCAAGAGACGCGCTCTGACGGGTACCACATCCGGACGGCCGCGGTGGCGCACGGCGTGCCGAACATCACGACCGTTGCCGCCGCGCACGCGAGCGTTCAGGCGGTCGAGGCGATCAAGGAAGGCCGGCTCGAGGTGATGGCGCTGCAGGACTTCGAAACGCAGACGCTGCCGGAGGTCGAGACCGCGTGAGCGGACCCACACCCGGCCTCACGCAACCACCCGTGCCCGTACTGGAGCACGTCGACGTCGTGCGAAACGAACGAGTCGCCGAGGGAGTAGGCCTCCTCGTTCTCGAAGCGCCGCGAATCGCCGCGCGGGTCTCGCCCGGGCAGTTCATCCACCTGCGTATCTCCACCGACACGCAACGGCTGCTGCGCCGCCCATTCTCCGTGCACCGCGTCCATCGGGGTCGCCTCGAGATCCTCTATCAGGTGCTCGGGCCGGGTACACGCGAGCTCTCGATGAAGATGCCGGGACAGCGCATGGACGCGATCGGCCCGCTCGGGCAAGGGTGGCGCATCCCCGACGACGTCGACCACGCCCTGCTCGTAGCGGGTGGCCTCGGTGCGGCGCCGCTCGGCGCGCTCGCGGAGGCGCTCGCGGATCGCGGTGTCGCGGCGACCGTCGCGCTCGGTGCCCCTACCGCCGAGAGACTCCTCGCGCGCGACGTCTTCGACCGCTTCGCGCGTCGCATCGAACTCGCGACCGACGACGGCTCGCTCGGCCACCACGGCTTCGTCACGCAGCTCGTCGAAGGTCTGATCGCCGACGACGAGCCGGATGTGGTGTACGTCTGCGGGCCCGAGGTGATGGCGCGGATCGTTTGCACGCAGGCTGCGGACGCGGGCTTGCCGTGTCAGGTGTCATTGGAGCGGCTGATGGCGTGCGGTGTGGGCGCGTGCCTGTCGTGCGTCGTGTCCACGACAACAGGGCTCAAGCGCGCCTGCCATGATGGCCCCGTCTTCGACGCCGAGGAGGTGCTCTGGGATGCCGCTGAAGTCCCCCCGCGCCACTAGCCAGGCCCGCTACCTGCGGCGTTTCCCCTCGACGCCGGAACGCTCTACCTCTAGTCGAGCGTGCCCGAGCGAAACGGCGGTGCGCGCATGAGCGTCGACCTGCGGGTGAGACTCGGCTCGCTGGAACTGCGCAACCCCGTGATGACCGCCTCGGGTACGTTCGCCTCCGGGCGCGAGTACTCGCCGTTCGTGGATCTGTCCCGCCTTGGCGCGGTTGTTACCAAGGGCGTGAGCCTCGAGCCGTGGCCCGGGAATGCCAGCCCGCGGATCGCCGAGACGCCGAGCGGGATGCTGAACTCCATCGGCTTGCAGAATCCGGGCCTCGACGCCTTCATCGATCGCGACCTCGCCTGGCTCAGCACCCAAGACGTGCCGGTGATCGTGAACGTGTCCGGGCAGTCCGCGGATGAATACGCGCGAATCGTCGAGCGCCTCGATGCTCAGGACGTTGTGGATGCCCTGGAACTCAACATCTCGTGCCCGAACGTGGACGCAGGTGGAATGGCGTTCGGTACCGAGTGCGCCACGGCCGCGGATGTCACGCGGCGCTGTCGCGAGCGCACGAGAAAGCCCCTGATTGTGAAGCTGAGCCCGAACGTCACCGACATCGCCGGCATTGCACGCGCGGTCGAGGACGCGGGCGCCGACGCGGTGAGCCTCATCAACACGCTCCTCGGCATGTCGATCGACGTCGCGACGTTCCGACCGCGGCTCGCTCGGGTGGTCGGCGGGCTGTCCGGTCCCGCCATCAAGCCCATCGCGCTCCGCATGGTGTGGCAGGTCGCGTCGGCCGTGCGGGTTCCCGTCATCGGCATGGGCGGCATCGCCGAGCCGAGCGACGCGGTCGAGTTCCTGCTCGCGGGGGCGAGCGCGGTCGCCGTCGGCACCGCCAACTTCGTCGACCCGACGACCACGACCCGCGTCATCGATGGCCTAACCGAGTTCTGCGACTCGCACGGCGTCGGCCGCGTGTGCGAGCTGACGGGGGCGCTCCGCGCGTGAGCGACGAACACCGCGACGAGTTCGCGTCCCCCGGCCCGTCACCGACGCAACCGAAGCCATCGACGCCGCTGTCCGAGCTTTCCCCGCCGCGGCCGATGCCTGAGCCGCTGCCACTGATCGAAGTGCGGTCCGCGATCCAGCCGAGTGCGCGCATCGTGATCGCTCTGGCGATCGCCCTCGCGGTCGTGCTGACCGTCCTCGGCTTCGCCTTCATCGTCTATTCGGGCGTCAGGGGTGGTCTTCCGTTCGACCCGTTGGCCGGCATCGATGGGCGACCGGACCGACTGCGCGACGTCTGGTGGGCGGGCAGCGGCGACTACGTTGTCGCGAATGTGGGAGCGCTTGGCGAGAAGCCGGTCGTGCTTGTGTGGAACCGCCGCACTGAGCAGTTGCGGGAGATCGCGGGCTTCCGCGTGATGTACGTCGAACCCGACGGCAGCCGGGCGTGGGTGACGCCGCTTGCGAAGGTGCGGGAATCGGACGTGTCGCCACCGGAGTCCGGGGACGTGCGCGACCGCACTCTCTTGGTGCTGCCACTCGCGTCCGGCGATCCGGCGCCGCCGAAATCCCTCGAATGGACGTGGCCGAACGGCCGAGGAACGTCGGCGAGATTCATCGTCGACCCGTCGAAGGGGTCGCATCCCTGCGCGGCGTCGTTCGTGTCCCGCGCCGGGAAGACCGTCGACGTCCACGTACAGCGCGAGATCTCTTCGACCTACACGACCTTCGAGCCCATCGGCTGGTCGCCTTCAGGCAAGTACTTCGCTTTCCGGCCGATCCCGAAGCCCGAGTATGAAGGTTCGCCGCCGGCGATCATCGTTTCGGCGTCGGACGGCTCGTTCGTCGACGATTTCGCCGTCTCGGAACCCATCGAGCCCTCCGCCCGATCCTTCGCGTGGGATCCGCGTCGCGACGTACTGTACGCACTGGAACAGCGCGACGACGACTCCGAAACGTACACGATCACCTACCTGGATCCCGGATACGAGTGGGACTGGGATGACGGCGATGCGTTCCACGACCACCTGCTGCGATCGAACGAGAGTCTCGAGTCTGCCGACGAAGTGGAGTTGTTGGGAGCCACGGACGACGGTATCGCGGTCGCGGTGTACGGCGACGACGGCTACGAAACGTGGCGCCTGTCCAAGCGGGCGCCCTCGAAGGCGGGCGACGTGGGTGAGATGGATCCGGGGGTCTGGGACCGCCGCGGCGGCTACGCGTCGTTCGATCTGCCCGACGACGCCTGGGTCCTCCGGGTCTCGGGTCTGGACGGTTCGCACGCGAAGACCATCTGGACCGAGGTGACGTCGCGATGAGCAACCGCCAGATGGAGCGCGAACGCCCGCCCCGCGACCCCTGGCGACCGGTCATCTTCGTCATCATCCTGCTGTTCCTCATCGCGGTGTGCGCCTCCGTGTCCCTGCTGGCCGCGCCGCTCATCTTCAGAGGGCGCTTCCACAGCGACCTGCGCCGCGACCTTCCCGCCCGCACAGCCGCTGCCTATGACCGTGTGAGCGACGCTCGCCTCGCACTGGCCGACTCGTCCGGTAGGATGTCCTTCGCCCGCCCCGTCGCCGGAGGTCTCAATGCGTGACCGCATGATCATCGCGCTCGACACCCCTTCGGCCGAAGAGGCACTCGCTCTCGGCCGTTCGCTGCAGGGCCACGCGACGCACGTGAAGGTCGGGATGACGCTGTTCTACGCGGCCGGCCCGCAGATCGTTCTCGCGCTGCGAAACCTGGGGTTCCAGGTGTTCGTCGACCTCAAGATGCACGACATCCCGCACCAGGTCGCCGGCGCCGTCCGCAGTCTCGCGGGCCTCGGCGCATCGATGCTCACCGTGCACGCCGCGGGAGGCCGCGCGATGCTCGAGGCTGCGGCGCGAGAGGCCGTGCGGCTGCAGGAGGAGGGACTGCCTCGGCCGCGATTGATCGCCGTCACCGTGCTCACTTCCATGAGCGCACCCGCGCTGTCCGAGGTCGGCGTCACGCGCTCGGTGCCGCTGCAGGTCGCGTCGCTCGCGTTCCTCGCGCACGAGGTCGGCATCGACGGCGTCGTGTGCTCCCCGCACGAGGCAGCCGAGATGCGGGAGCTGCTCGGGGAGGCGGCGCTCGTGGTCACGCCTGGCGTTCGCCCCGCGTGGGCCGAGACCGGGGACCAAGCGCGCATCGCCACGCCGAGGGCAGCGCTGGATGCAGGCGCCTCGCACCTCGTCATCGGAAGGCCGGTAACGGCGGCGCCGGACCCGGTTGCCGCGTTCGAGAGAATCGTCGAGGAAGGGTAGGGCATGGCTGACCTGCAGAAGGGCCGCGGAATGACCGACGAGGAAGTCCTCAGCTCGCTGGAAGATGCGGGCGCCATCATGGGCGGTCACTTCGTGCTGACCTCCGGTCGACATTCCGCGACGTATGTCCAGTGCGCCCGAATCCTCGAGGATCCGGCCCTCACCACCCGTCTTGCTCAGGCCATGGTGAATAGAATCGGCGAACGGCGAATCGACCTGGTGGCGGCCCCGGCCGTCGGAGGCATCATCATCGGATTCGCTGTTGCCCAAGCTCTGGGGGTCAAGTTCATCTTCAGTGAACGCGAGCAGGGCGCGATGACGTTCCGCCGCGGTTTCGACATCGCCGCGGGGGCGAAGGTGCTGGTTGTAGAAGACGTGGTCACGACGGGTGGCTCGGTCGCCGAAGTGGTCGAGCTGGTCAGGGCGGCCGGCGGCGAGGTCGTGGGCGTGACGTCGCTCATCGACCGGGGTGGGAAGAAGGCCTTCGACGCCCCTGCGTTCCCTCTTCTTCGGCTTGAGGTCGAGTCCTGGGACGCGGAATCTTGCGGCCTCTGCGAGTCCGGCGTGCCCGTGTACTCGCCCGGCAGCCGTCGCCTCGGGAAGTAAACTATTGGCATCACCCCAGGTCAGGGGTAACATCGCCCCTGCTTCACCGTTTCAGTTGTGCACGTGGCCGGGAAGGAACCACCGTCGCGGCGCGTGAAATGTCCCGCCTAAGGACGTCGATTCGGCACGAGGGAACGAGGAGGAACCATGGCACTTCCTACACTTTCCGAAGCGGATCGCAAAGCCGCACTCGCCAAGGCCGCTGAGGCCCGCCAGAAGCGCGCTGAGCTGCGCGGCAAGATCAAGAGCGGTGAGATGAGCTTCGCCGACGTCCTCAAGAAGTCGGACGATCCCATCGTCGCTCGGATGAAGGTTTCGACCCTGCTGGAGAGCCTGCCCGGCTTCGGCAAGGCCAAGGCCCAGAAGATCATGAGCGAGCTCGAGATCTCGGATAGCCGTCGCGTTCAGGGGCTCGGCGCACGCCAGCGCGAGCAGCTGCTGCAGCGGCTCGGCTAGCCGTCACCTTCTCAGGATGCGCAAAGGGCACCTCTTCATCATTTCGGGCCCATCAGGAGCAGGCAAAGGAACCCTCGTCCGGGCATTGCGGGCGAGGGTTCCTGACATCTGGGTCTCCGTCTCGGCCACGACGCGTCCTCCTCGGCCAGGTGAGACGGAGGGTCGCGACTACTTCTTTCTGTCGCCCGACGAGTTCCGTCGGCGGATCGACGAAGACGAGTTCCTCGAGTGGGCGGAAGTCCACGGGAACCGCTACGGCACGATGCGCGGCCCGGTCGACCGGATGGTCGCGAACGGCCGGCAGGTCATCCTCGAGATCGATGTCCAGGGCGCCGAGCAGGTCCGGCGGCGCGCTTTGGACGCCACCACGATCTTCATCGTGGCACCGTCGCCGGAGGAGTTGCTGCGCCGGATCCACAAGCGCGGCGCCGAGACGGAGGAACAGATCGCAACGCGGATGAAGACCGCCGAGCAGGAGTTCCAACTTGTTGGGAAGTACGACTATGTGGTAATCAATGATGACGTTTCGCGCGCCACCAACGAGTTGGTGTGCATCATCGACTCCCTTTCGGAGGAATGAACCTTGGTCATCAAGCCAGATATCGACTTGCTGCTGTCGAAAGTCGACTCGAAGTACACGCTGTGCATCGTCGCCGCCCGCCGCGCGCGGCAGATCAACGACATGATCCACGGCGTCCGCGATCAGGCACTGCTCACGATGCAGGCCCCGCAGATCGCGCAGATCACGTCGACGAAGCCCCTCACGCTCGCGATGGACGAGATCGCCGACGGCGACGTGTCCTACGAGCGGACGAAGGAGAGCATCAAGTAGCACGGTATCGACGTCCGGCCGAAGGGTCGGCAGCGAATGGACGCCCCGTGGCCGTCAGTCGGTAGCGGGGCGTCGGCGTTGTAGGGGTAGTGTCCACAGCGCCACATGAGGGGAGCGGTCGTGCCTGAGCGCGTCATTATGGTCCACTACCACGAGATCGGCCTCAAAGGCCGGAACCGGTCATTGTTCGAGCGCCGACTCCAGGCGAACCTGCAGGCGGCGGTCGAGGGCCTGACCGAGGGGAACGTCGAGCGCATTGCGAGCCGGCTGCTCGTCCCGGTGACGGATGAGGCGCGACTCGACGAACTGCTCGCCGTAGTGGCCGGCATCCCCGGGATCTCGTACATCGCCGACGCCTACGTAACCGCGCGCGACCTCGACACGATCGAGCGCATCGCACTGCAGGCGATGCGCGACGCCGGGCCCGCCGAGACATTCAAGGTCGACGCACGGCGCTCGGCCACGGACTTCCCGATATCCAGCCTCGAGATGAACCAGAGGGTCGGGGCGTTCCTCGGCGGCGAGACCGGCGTGCGGGTGAAGCTCGATGGACCCGACGTGACCGTGCGCATCGAGGTCGTGCAGGGTGCGGCGTACGTATACGCCCGGCGAATCGAGGGTCCCGGTGGGCTGCCCGTGGGCACGTCGGGGAAGATCGTGACGCTGCTTTCCGCGGGCATCGACTCGCCCGTCGCCGCATGGCGCCTCATGAAGCGAGGCGCCGTCATCGTTGGAGCGCACTTCTCGGGCCGCCCACAGACGGACGCGTTGTCCGAGCGCAACGTCGTCGATATCGGCCGCTCGCTGGAGCGGTTCGGCGGCATCGGCCGCATCTACCTCATTCCGATCGGCGATCTCCAGCGCGAGATCTCGCTCGCAGCTCCACCCGACCTCCGTGTACTCCTCTACCGAAGGTTGATGCTTCGGGTGTCCGAGGAGATCGCGCGACTCGAGCGCGCGAAGGCCCTCGCGACGGGCGAGAGCCTCGGGCAGGTCGCCTCGCAGACGCTCGACAACATCGCGGCGGTGGACGCGGCGGCGACCATGCCGGTGCTGCGCCCGCTCATCGGCCTCGACAAGCTCGAGATCATCAACACCGCGCGCCGCATCGGCACCTACGAGATATCGACCCGCGTCCACGCCGATTGCTGCACGCTGTTCATGCCGAGGATGCCCGCGACGCACGCGACGGTACACGAGGTCGATGCAGCGGAGGCTGCGCTCGACGTCGCGGAGATGGTCGCGCGGGCATTGCGCGAGGCGGCGTGGCAGGACTTCGCGTGCCCGAGCTACCGCCCGCCCAAGCGCACCCTGCAGGAGGTGGCAGCGCGCTCGTGACACGCCGACGTCTTCTCGCGCTTGAGCCGTATTACGGCGGCTCGCATCAGGCGGTACTCGACGGCCTGCTCGCTCGACTCGAGCCGCTCGGCTGGGACGCGGACCTGCTGACGCTCCCGGCGCGCAAATGGAAGTGGCGCATGCGCGGCGCGGCGATCACCATGGCCGACGAGGCGCGCCGGCTGCATGGGGAGCGGGTGGCAACGCGCGGCAGCGAGCGCTGCTGGGATCTCGTCTACGCCTCGACGTTTGTGAATCTCGCGGAGCTCTACGGCATGGCGGGCGAGGCGCTCGTCGGCGTCCCGAGCATCGTGTACTTCCACGAGAACCAGCTGCTGTACCCGAACCGCCACACCGCCGAGTGGGACTTCCAGTTCCCGCTCACCAACATCACCTCGGCGCTCGCCGCCACACGCTGCCTGTTCAACAGCCAGTACAACTTGGACGGATTCCTCGCCGAACTCGGCCCGTTCCTCAAGGCATTCCCCGATCACATCCCCAAAGGCGTCGCCGAGCGGGTCGCCGCGAAGTCGTCCGTCGTACCACCGCCGATCGACCCCACCTTCTTCAGCGGACACGCCACAAGCCGCTCTGAGAAGTCCCGTATCGTTTGGCCCCACCGATGGGAGCACGACAAGGACCCCGAGACGTTCTTCGCCGCGGTGGCCGCGCTGGCCGAAGCAGGGCTCGACTTCGAAGTGGTCGTCGCAGGCCAGACATTCGCCGACGTCCCGCCGTGCATCGAGGCCGCGAGCGACGTCCTCGGCGAACGGGTCGTGCACTGCCGCGAGCCTGCCAGTCGCGAGGAGTACGCGTCACTGCTCGCGTCGTCCGACATCGCCGTGTCCACGGCGCAGAACGAGTTCTTCGGCGTGGCGATGATGGAAGCGGCGTACGCAGGGTGCTACCCGCTGGTGCCCGACCGGCTCGCGTACCGGGAACTCTACCCCCCGGAGATGCGGTTTCGATCCGCCGAGGAGTTGGTCGCGAAGCTCGGTGCTCTGCTGATGGACCGCCCGCAGCCGGGCGAGGCGCGGCCGATCGCCGAGGCACACACGTGGGAGCGGCTGCTTCCGGCGTATGCGGAAGCGTTCGACGCGACGGCGTCGGGGGCGTGAGGGGAGCGCGAGATGGGTGAGCTCCACGAGCTGCGCGTGCCGGGCGGAACCATTCGGCTCGCGAAGGGTGACATCACTACGTTCGACGGCGACGCCATCGTGAACGCGGCGAACTCGGGACTGATGGGCGGGGGAGGCGTGGACGGCGCGATCCACCGTGCCGCGGGACCGAAGCTGTACGCCGAGTGCAAGGCGATCGTGGAGCGGCGCGGACCGCTGCCCGCGGGACAGGCGGTGGCTACGTCGGGCGGTCGCTTGCCGGCGGCGCACGTCATCCACACCGTCGGTCCCATCTGGCGCGGCGGCAACTCGGGTGAGGCCGAGACGCTCGCGAGCGCCTACACGGAGAGCGTGCGCGTCGCGCGGGAAGTCGGGGCGCACAGGATCGCGTTTCCCTCTATCTCGACTGGAGCGTACGGCTACCCGCTTCGTCCTGCCGCCGATGTTGCTTTGCGCGCCCTCCGCGACGCGTTGCTCGAGGGCGTCGGTACTGCGTTCGGCGACATGGATGTCACAGTCGTGCTCTATGATCACGTGACGTACGAGGCCTACGCTTCCGCGCTGGAAGGCCGTCCGGGCGAGGCCTGACGCACGTAGGTTCGCTGCCCGAGCACTCCGCGGAAGCAGGTTCGCGCGCAAAGGAGTGCTCGGCTACGATGACGAATTGAGGGACGGTAACCAGCGGCAAGGGGCGCAGGGGTTCGTTGTCGCGTCTCGGGGAGGGGTAGCTCATGGATCAGTTGCGACAAGTGCTCGTGGATGCCGGTTTGCCGCCCAGCATGCTGCCGCTCATCGGCGTGCTGGTGGCCGTGCAGTTGGTGCTTCAGCTGGTCGCGCTCATCGATCTGGTCCGCCGCCCGCACGTGACGCTCGGAGACCGGAAGTGGGCGTGGGCGCTCATCATCCTCCTCGGCGAGTCGATCGGCGCGATTCTCTACTTCGCGCTCGGCCGCGTTCCGCGACCCGCCAACGAGGAGCGGTCACGACCGGCGGTGGACATGGGAGCCGCCGAGGAGAAGGCGCAGGCGATCGTCGACAAACTGTACGGCCCGCAGTCGGACGATGAGTCCCGCGACGACGGCACGCACGGCGGTCGCTGAGCCGATGACTGACGTAGTTCGAGGGAATGCCGGCGGCACGGAACCGGCCGTCGAGATACGCGGCCTGGTCAAACGCTACGGCTCGAAGAACGCGCTGGATCAGCTCGATCTCGTTGTGGAGCAAGGCTCCGTCTTCGGCTTCCTGGGTCCGAACGGGGCGGGGAAGACGACGACCCTTCGCATCCTCACCGGTCTCGCACGTCCGACGTCGGGCTCGGCGCGCGTCTTCGGCCACGACGTCGAGCGAGCGACGAACGAGGTCCGCCAACTCGTCGGATACCTGCCCGACGTGCCCGGTTTCTACGGCTGGATGCACGCGGAGGAGTTCCTGCGGTTCGCCGGTTCGCTCTTCGGCGTCGCTCGCCGCGAGCTCGACGAGCGGATCCCGCTGCTGCTCGATCTCGCCGGACTCACCGACGTTCGCACGCCTATCGCCGGCTACTCGCGCGGGATGAAGCAGCGGCTCGGCGTCGCGCAAGCGCTCGTGAATGCGCCGCGACTGCTCATGCTCGACGAGCCAACGAGTGCGCTGGACCCGATCGGCCGCAAGGAAGTCCTCGGCATGATCGCCGGTCTCCGCGGACGCACGACGGTGTTCTTCTCGACCCACATCCTCTCCGACGTCGAGCGCGTTTGCGACACCGTCGCGATCCTCGACGCCGGCCGCGTCGTCGCGCAGGCACCTATCCCTGAGCTGAAGGCGCGATACTCCACCCATCGGCTTCGACTCGAAGTCGATGGGTCGCGGGTAGAGCTCGAAACGGCACTGCGAGCCGCGCCCTGGCTGACCTCCCTCGGCGTAGCCGAGGACGGCTCGCTCGAGCTGTCCGTCGGCGACCTGCCGCGCGCGCAGCGCGACGTTCCCGCGCTCGTCGCGCGGTTCGGCCTCGGCCTGCGGCGGTTCGAAGGCGGCGAAGTCAGCCTCGAGGACGTGTTCGTGCAGCTGGTGACGGGAGGCGGCCGATGAGGGGATTCACCGCTTTCCTCCGCAAGGAGTTCGCGGAAACCGTCCGCACGTGGCGCATCTGGGTGCTCCCCGGCATCATGCTGTTCTTCGGGGTACTCGGGCCCGTGACGGCACGGCTCACGCCGGCGTTGCTGGAGTCCGTGGCCAAGTCGCAGCCAGGGGTGGTCTTCAAGATCCCACCGCCCACGTGGGTCGACTCCTACGCGCAGTGGGTGAAGAATCTCTCGCAGCTCGGCGCGTTCGCGGTACTCATCATCGCCGCGGGCGTCATCGCGAACGAGCGGCGCAGCGGGACCGCGGTGCTCGTGCTGACCAAGCCGCTGTCGCGTGCGGGCTTCGTCGTCGCCAAGTTCTTGTCGCTGCTCGCACTGCTGGCGTTCTCGGTGTTCGTCGGTGCCGCGGCGACCTGGGCGCTCACACTCGTGGTCTTCGGCGAGGCGCCGGTCGCGCAGTTGGCCGCCGTCTCCGGCGTGTGGCTGGCGAGCGGCGCGTTCATCGTCGGCGTCATGACGCTCGTGTCGGCGCTGCTGCCCTCCCAGGTCGCAGCTGCAGGCGTCGGGCTCGGCGTCTTCGCGATCACCGGCATCGCCTCGCTGTGGGAGCCGCTCCGGCGCTACAGCCCGTTCGGCCTCGGCAATGCCCTCGCGCCGTTGCTGCAGGGGAAGGCGACGCACCTCGAATGGCCGCTCGTCACTACCGCGCTCGCGCTCGTGGTACTGGTCGGGCTCGCGGCCGCCGTGTTCCGCCGAGTGGAACTCTAGCCGCCGCCATCGCTGCCTGGCGTTGCGGACCGCACGTCCGCGTGTCCCTATCGCGACTCGGTGGCGTAGTGCTTCGCGAGCTCGTCGAGGGCGATGTGGTCGCGCTCGACCGCGCTGATGGCCGCGAACACCTCGCGGAGTCGGGGAGAGGTGGCTCGCGCCGCGAACTCCGCGTACAGCCCGCTGGCGCGCTGCTCACGCTGGAGCGATTCCTCGATGTCCGAGATCCAGTCACCGAGATCTTCGGACGGCTCGGTGATGTCGGCCGGCTTCGGCGACTTGGCGAGCTTGCAGAACACTGAGCAATGCTCGGCCTCGATCCTCGCGAGCCGCTTGTACGCGCTCGCGAGTGCTTCGTTGTCCTTGCGTGCGGACATCGCCAGGTAGAAGCGCGTGTTCGACCGCTCGAGCTCGATGGCGGTCTCGAGGTCCGCACGCTCTACTTCGGTGAGCTGGACGTCGTTCATCGCCGAGGAGTACTCCTCGGTCATCACCAGCGACTCGCGATGAGCGCCGCAGAACGGGCAGTTCGTGGGCGCTTCGGCCCCGAGGTACGTCTCGCCGCAGATGCGGCAGCGGTAGATGTGCATGCGACCTCCTGGTGTCGTTAGTCCGAGCCGGCTTGCAGCATGTCGGCGATGGTCTCGCCGAAATCGCGGGCCGCCTCCGGCCCGTTCGCGGTCACCACGAGTCCGTCGACCTCCACCAGCCTCCCGGTGTACGTTCCGCCTCCGCGCTCGACGGCCTCCTGCGAGTCGGGAAACGCGGTCGCCCGTCGGCCGACAAGTAGTCCGGCGTTCGCGAGGATCGTCGGGGCGATGCAGATGGCGGCAACGAGCTTTCCCTCCGCGGCCGTCTTCTTGGCGAGCTCGAGCGCCTTCGGGTCCTCGAAGAACACCCTCGAGCCACCGCCACCTACGAACACGACCGCGTCGTAGTCGTCGGCTCGCGCATCGGCCAGTGAGACATCGGCCTCGGCCTGAGCGCCGAATCTTCCATAGCACGCCCCGCTTGAGACGCTCGCTGTCGTCACACTGACGCCGCGGGACAGCAATACCTCTCGGGGATGCTCGTACTCTTCATCCCGGAACTGGTCCGGAGCAATGACCATCAGAACCGAAGCCACCAGCGCCTCCCGTCATGTCTGGCGCCAGTATACAGGCCGCGACTGACACGACGGACGCGGGCCGCGAGCTTCCGGCACAGCTCGTGCTACTCTCTCGTGCGATCACTAGTGAAGGGTCTCACATGGCTGGCAACGACGATCGGCTGCGAGCGCTCGCGCGGCGAGTCTCACCGCGCGCCGTCGTGCGGGGCGCGTTCCTCGCCTTCTTCCTGTATCTGAGCGCACGCCTGTGGCTCTTCTACCGATGGGCCGAGGGTCTGGGCGAGCACGTGGCTCGTCCAGAGGCGGTCGCCGGCCTCATCCCGGTCGGTGCCTTCACGAGCCTGTTCGCGTGGCTGAAGACGGGCGCGTGGGACCAGGTCATGCCCGCCGGTATCGTCATCATCCTCGCCGCGTTGCTGCTCTCGGTGCTGTTCAAGCGCGGCTTCTGCGGCTGGATCTGCCCTGTGGGCACGGTGTGGCACGCCTTCTCGTGGATGGGCCGCAAGCTGTTGGGGCGCAACCTTCGCGCGCCGCGCCCGCTCGACCTGACGCTGCGCGGCCTGCGGTACTTGCTGACGGCGCTGATCGTGTTCGCGCTCGCCAGTGTGTCGGTCAACGAAGCGCTCGGTTTCCGCAGCATCCCGTACTACGCCGTGGCCGATCTCAAGATCCTCTCCCTGATCCTGCAGCCTGTGTACCTGGTGATCGGCGCGCTCGTCGGCGTGGTGACGATGCTCTTCGGCAATGTGTGGTGCCGGTACCTGTGTCCGCTCGGTGGGCTGTACGGTGCGTGCGGCGTGGCCTCCGTGTGCACGGTCGTTCGCGACCCCCAGGCGTGCACGGCCTGCGGCAAGTGCACGAAGGTATGCCACGCCGGTATCCGTGTCGACGAATCGAAGTCGGTGCGCTCACCGGAGTGCGACGGCTGCCAGGACTGCGTCGTCGCCTGCCCGAGCCAAGGCGCGCTGACCACGAAGGTCGGCGGCGCGAAGGGCGTGGCCTTCCCGTGGTGGGCGTGGCCGGTCGGCGTGGTCGTGCTGTGGCTCGGCGTCTACGGGATCGCGCTCGCAACGGGACACTGGCACAGCGGTCTGCCCGAGGCGGTCATCGCACAGTTCGCTCGCATGATCATCGGCTAGCCGAGGCACGGGCGCAGTCGCGTCTAGCGCTCCGGATCGCGCCGCGCCTTCCATCTGTTTCCAAGTCTGTGGTCTAGCAGGCGCTTCCCGGTGGTAGGATTGTGCACAGAAATGTGAACAACCTGATTCGGGACGGAACAGGGGGACGCATGGACATGCTCGAGCGCCCATTCGGGGTGCAGGACGACGACGTGCGGGACGGTCTGGCCGAGAAGCTCGACGAGTTCGTGATCCGGCGCGCCGCGATGAAGGAGTCGGACCGCTACTTCTACCTGCAGGCCATCTCCGGGCCGACGAATCACCGCGTGATGACCGCCGACGGTCGCGACATGGTGATGATGGCGTCGTACAGCTACCTCGGCCTCATCGGCCACCCCCGAATCGACGCGGCGGCCAAGGACGCGATCGAGACGTACGGCTCAGGCGCCGGCGGCGTTCGCCTCCTCACGGGCACGACCGACCTCCACGAGCGCCTCGAGGCGAGGATCGCCGCCTTCACGGGGCGCGAGGACGCCGCGGTCTACTCCTCGGGCTACGTCACGAACGTCGCGATCATCACCGGGCTGCTCGGCCCGGGCGACCTCGTGCTGATGGACAAGCTCGATCACGCGTCCATCGTGGACGGCTGTCTGCTCTCCGGAGCCAAGTGGAAGACCTACCGCCACAACGACATGGCGCACCTCGAGCGCCTGCTCTGTGATGCCGAGGGCAAGTACGGCACGGTCCTCGTCGTAGCAGACTCCGTCTTCTCGATGGACGGCGATGTCATGAATCTCCCGTCCACCGCCGCGCTCTGCCGTGAGTACGGCGCGCGGCTGATGGTGGACGAGGCGCACTCCATCGGCGCGCTCGGCGCCACGGGCCACGGCATCGAGGAGCACTTCGACCTGCCGGGGGTCATCGACCTCAAGATGGGCACCCTGTCGAAGTCCATCCCCTCGATCGGCGGCTACATCGCCGGGTCGAACGAGGTCGTCGACTACCTTCGCCACTTCTCGCGGCCGTTCATCTTCTCCGCGGCGCTCCCGCCCGCATCGACCGCTGCAGCTCTGGCCGCACTCGACGTGATCGAAGACGAGCCGTGGCGCGTCGCGAAGGTGCACGAGATGTCGTCGCTGTATCGCGACGGCCTGCAGGCGCAGGGCTGGGACACGATGTCGTCCACGACGTGCGTGGTGCCGGTTCTCGTCGGCGACGAGCAGAAGACCCTCGACCTCACGCGCGGCCTGTTCGACCGCGGGCTGTTCGTCTGCCCGATCGTGCATCCCGCCGTCCCGCGCGGCACGGACCGCCTGCGAACCACCATCATGTCGACGCACACCGAGGCGGACATCGCGCAGGCGCTGGACGCGTTCGCCGACGTCGGACGTTCGCTGGGGCTCATCCCGTAGAGCGTGCGGCGGCCCGAACTCCCGGGTATACGGAAGCAACGCTTCCCGAAGGGAGGGCTCTCGAATGTCCGAGCAGCGAGTCCTGAGTGGCCCGATACCGCCGATCGACGCCGAGGCGCCCACGGACGTCCAGACGGCCACGTTCGCGCTCGGTTGATTCTGGGGCCCTGACGCCCGGTTCGGGTGCATCGACGGCGTGGTGAGGACACGGGTGGGGTACGCGGGCGGCACCAAGAAGAACCCGACGTACCACGACCTCGGCGACCATGCGGAGACCATCGAGGTCGACTTCGATCCTCGGCGAGTGACCTACGACGAGCTGCTCGAGGTGTTCTGGACGAACCACAACGCGACGCGCCGCCCGTGGTCGCGGCAGTACGCGTCCATCATCTTCGTCCATGACGACGAGCAGGCGCGGCTCGCGCGCGAGTCGAAGGAGCGCTTCGAGGCGACCCTCGGGCGACGGGTGTACACGGAGATCGTGCCGTACGAGAACTTCACCCTCGCCGAGGACTACCACCAGAAGTTCCGGCTGCGCGGACACCACGACGTCGCGGCCGAGTACCTGTCGATCTACCCTCGGCTACAGGATTTCGTGAACTCGACGGCCGTTACCCGCGTGAACGGCTTCCTCGGCGGATGCGGCTCGTGCCTCCAGCTCGACGCCGATTTGCCGAAGCTGGGGCTCACTAGCGGCACGGGTTCGGCGTTGCGCAGCGCCGTCTGCGGACGCTGACCCACTGGCAGCACCTCCCTCCACCCGCCTATACTGGGCGCGTATCGACCGGGGGCGAGGAGGACTGCGTGTCGATGCCGCCCGAAGCGGCAACGCTTCCCGTCAGCCGACGTGTCGAGTCGGTCGCCCGTCGCCGCCTGTATCGCGGCCTCGGCATCTCGCTCATCGCCGCGGTCACGATCGCGCAGGCGGCGTACTACAACGCACCGGCGGCCGGACTCGGCGAGACCTCCACGCTCGTCATCGCGCTCGCGTTCGCCGCCGTGTGCGCGGTCCTGGCGGCTCGTCGTGCCGAGGACCCGCTCGAGCGGCTCTTCTGGCGGCTGTTCACGGTGTGCGGCGGGCTGGTGCTGCTCGGCCGCGTCTACCTGGCGTTCACCGGCGACCAGCATGTACCGTCGGTGGCGACCTATCTGGACATCGCCGCCGCGGTCGTGTTCCTCGTGAACCTATCGTTCACCACGCGATTCCGCGACGCGTCGCTCGCCTCGCGGCTGCGCTACCTCACGGACCTCACAGCCGCGTTGAGCGCCGCCTTCGTCGTGGCGTTCGCCTTGTGGTTGCGGCCGCTATTCGACTACTCGTCGCTACCGCTCGGCACTCGAATCGCCGCCTCGCTGTACCCGGCCGCCGGTCTGCTCATGGTGGTCGGCGTCGTCAACAACCTCGCTGCGGGACCCAGTAGGCGCGCTGCCTGGGAGATGTTCCTCGGCGGCGGGTTCGCCCTGGCCGGGTTCGCCTGCGTGCTGTGGCCGTACTGGTACGTCGACCTCATCTCTCCGGTGGTGTGGATCGCCACGCCGATGATCGAGGTCCTCTGGGTGGCGGGGGTGGGGATGCTCGGTCTGGCTGCGATGTTCCGTGTGACCGAGACGAGCGTCGCCTGGCGTCCGTTGCTGGCGAGCGGCGCGTGGCGCCGTAAGTCCTCCACGCAGGAGGTCATCGCGTGGTTTACGCTGCTCATCGCCGTTCCGTCGTTCGCTACAGCTGCGATCGTTGGAGGCTCCACGAATCGGTGGCTGTTCGTGGTCGGCATGATATGGCTGGCGACTCTCGCTGTCGCGCGAGCGACGGTGACGGCGATCGAATCCGAGTCGCGCGCCAAGTGGACCGACAAGGACGCACTCACAGGCCTGCACGGCCCGGCCACGCTCCGTTCTCGGCTGGAGGGTGAGATCACCACCGCGCGCCGTCTCGGCGATCCGTGCGCGGTGGTGATGCTCGACGTCGACGACCTCGCCTACGTGAACGAGGCGCTCGGCTACGCCCGCGGAGACAAGCTGCTGCGGCGCGTCGGCCGGATGCTCGCCTCGGGGATCGGGCCGCACGACGTGTCGTGCCGACTCGAGGCGGACTCGTTCGTGCTGCTGTTTCCCGGGATGGACGACGTCGCGGCGGTCGAAGCGAGCGCGGCGGTGTGCGAGCGGATCGCGCGGCAGTTGGACGTGACGCTCTCGGCCGGGGTAGCTGTCTTCCCCGAGCACGGCCAGGACGCCGACGCGCTGATCCGCGCCGCCGAAGATGCCGTTCGCGTCTCGAAGTGCGAGGGCAAGAACTGCGCGACGGTCTACGACGAGACGGCGGCGTCATCGCTGACGCGGGACGAGCGCCTGCGTCTGCTGCAAGAACGCTCCCGGCTCGCCACGGTGCGCCTCGTGGCCACCGGCGTCGACGAGCGCCACCCGCGGACCGCCGGACACTCGCGGCGCGTCGCTCTGCTGGTGTCGGCGCTCGCGACGCGTATCGGGCTGTCGCGACGGCGCGTCCGGCTGCTCACCATCGCCGCGCTCGTCCACGACGTGGGCAAGGTCGGCGTGTCCGACGCCCTCCTCGGCTCGCAGGTCGTGGGGACCGAGGCCGAGCGGCGCATGATGGAGGAGCACCCGGTGCTATCGGCGCGGATCGTCGCGTCCACCGGACTCACGGACGTGGCGCTGTGGGTCGAGGCGCACCACGAGCGGTGGGACGGGCTCGGCTACCCCAAGGGCCTCGCCGGCGAGGACATTCCACTGGAGGCGCGCATCCTCGCGGTGTGTGACGCGTTCGATTCGAGCACGCGTGGGCAGAACGGCAACGTCGACATCAGTCGCGCGGTGGCCGATCTGCACGCGGGAAGCGGGTCGAAGTACGACTCACTGCTGGCCGAACGCCTCGCAGTGCTCGTGACCGAGGGAAGGCGGGAGGCTTCGTGAGCGCCCGCCGCGCGGCGACACGGGTGGGTTGGGGCGTGGTCGTCGCGCTGCCGCTCGTGTACGTCGCATCGCCGAGCCTGCCGCTCCCGGCGCTGTGGCGCTCGCTCCTGTACCAGTTCTCGTACGTCACGCCCTTCGCGCTCGCGGCGATCGGCGCCGCTCTCGCGCGGCGGCGCGCGAAGGGCAGCGAGCGTCGTCTCTGGACCTACCTGGCGCTCGCGTCCGCCGTGCTACTTGCCAACGAGAGCAACGCCGCGATTCGGATGCTGGCGGGCAAGGGGCTCGACGATGCGTCGTTCGTGTTTTGTGCGGTCGCGGGACCGATTGCGGGCGCGCTGTACGTGGCGTTGCTGCTGTCGATGACGCGGGTCTCGCGCGCCTCGACGTTGACGAAGCTCCGCTACGCCCTCGATCTGTTCCTCGCGGCCGCCGCCGTGGCCGGTGTCGTGTTCAGCCTCGTGGTTCGTCCGCTGCTCGCACCGCTCAATGCGCCCCTCCTCGAGCAGACGATGGCGTCTGCATACGCGGTCATCGGGCTCGTCGTGCTCGTCGGCATGTTCACGAACATCTTCGGGTGGAAGCTCACCGAGTGGCAGCCCTGGGAGGCGACCCTCGCGCTCGGCATGTCGGCGTACGCGATCGGCGTGGCGCTGTGGCCATACTGGTACGCGTCGGCGATGTACCGCCACGACTGGGTGTCGACGGCGATCGAAGTCCTGTGGACCGGCGGACACGCGATCATCTTCGCCGGGACACTACAGCGGCTCGTCGCGCCCGCCCGCGTCCGCGAGCTCCCGCCCGCGCCGGTAACGCGACTCAGTGCGGTCCGGCCCAACGCGTGGCTCGTCCCGCTCGCCACTGTGCTGGTGGCCGGGGTCGTCGTCGCCCTCCACTTGCCCTCCGGCGACCACAAGGTCGGTATCATGATCGCGTCGTCTATGGCCACCGTGCTCGTGTGTCGCAGCGCGCTCCTCGGCTGGGAGGCGAGCCTCGACTCTCGACGCCGGGCAGTCGACCTCGTGACGGGGCTCGAGGGGCAGCGTCGGCTGCGCGAACATCTCGCCGAGGAGCTGGCGCTGGCCGAGCATCGGAGCGCAGTGCTCACGGTCATCGTGTTCGACATCGACGAGCTCGGTCGCGTGAACGAGATGCAGGGGCGCGACGCGGGTGACGCGTTGCTCCGGTCTGTCGCCGGCGCGTTGTGCGACGCGGTTCCCGAGGGCCGTGCCTACCGGTATGGCGGCGACGAGTTCGCTGCCGTGCTGCCCGCCGAATGCGCCGAGTCGGCGTTCCGCATCGCGTTACGGACACGCTGGGAGCTGGAGGCGTCGATTGGCGTGTCGCTCTCGGCCGGGATCGCCTCGTTCCCCGAGCACGGCTCGAGTCCCGAGCGGCTCTTGGTCGCCGCGTGCGGGGCCGCGCACTCGGCCTGGCGGGGGAGCGGGGAACACGTGCTTGTCCACCTGCGAGCGGACGCAGAGGACGCACCTGTCTTCGGCGCGTACGTGCGCATGCTGCGTCGGCTCGCCGCTACCGCCGACGAGCGCGAGGGCGTCCTCGGCCATGCGCGGATGGTCGCCGCTCTCGCGGTGGTCGTCGCGCGCCGCCTGCTTTTGGCCGACGACCGCGTGGCGCGGGTGGAGCTCGCCGCTGAGCTCCACGACATCGGCAAGGTCGCGGCCTCCGACGCGCTCCTGCGCCACTCGGCAGCCCAGATGGGCGCCGAGGACGTCGGTCTGCTCCGCGACCACCCGCTCATCGGGAGCCGTATGCTGGCGTCCGACGACCTGCGCGACATCGTGCCGGCGGTCGCAGCGCATCACGAGTCGTGGGACGGCTCGGGTTTCCCTCGCGGGCTGTCGGGCGAAGAGATTCCGCTCGAGGCGCGGATCATCGCTGTGTGCGACACGTACGACCGCATCTGCCGGGCACACAACGAGGGTGAAGCGCTGGCCGTCCTGGGCCAGGAGCGGGGGCGGCGGTTCGACCCAGTCGTGGTCGACGAGTTCTTCTACGCGCTCTCCGAGATCGAGGCCATGCTCGCCGGCCCCTCGATCAGTGCCTGAGGGTGGCTGGGTGCGGTTCCCGACCGCCTCTTGTGGCGACGCCTCCTGCAGCGAGGCCTCCTACAGGAACGCCTCGACGAACGGCGTGACGTCCCGCGGCTGCGCCGAACGCTTCCACAGCGGGCCCTCGGCGAGTTGGGGCAAGCCGTCCTGGTACGTCGGCCGGCCTTCCTCCCGGTAGAGCACGCCGACGGGGATGCGCGATTGCTCGGGCGGGTCGTCGTTGCGGATGTGCAGTGTCTCCTCGGCCTTGGCTAGCGCCCACATGCGATCTGTAGGGTTGTAGTCCGGTTCGTCCTCGACCTTGTAGGCGCGCGCCTTGTACCACGAGAACGTGTTCTCTTTGTTGAACACGACGCACGGCTGGAACACGTCGACGAGTGCGAACCCCTTCCACTGGATCGCCTGCTTGAACAGATCGGTCATCTGCTCGATGTCCCCGGCGAATCCGCGTGCCACGAACGTGGCCCCCTGCGCGATCGCGATAGCGACCCCATCCACGCCCCATTCGAGGACGCCGTGCGGCGTGGACGGCGTACGCATGCCCTGATTGCTCGTCGGCGAGGCCTGGCCCGTGGTGAGGCCGTAGATTTGGTTGTTGTGCGCGATGTAGGCGATGTCGATGTTGCGACGGACACCGTGCACGAAGTGCCCCATACCCAGGCCGTAGCCGTCGCCGTCGCCGGACTGCACGATGATGCGGAGATCGGGGTTCGTGAGCGCGAGTCCCGTGGCGGTGGGGAGCGCTCGGCCGTGGAGCGCGTGGAACCCCTGCACCTTGATGAAGTCGGCGCCGTTGCCGTGCTGGCCGATGCCCCAGACGATCGAGAATTGGTGCTGCTCCAAACCGAGCTCGGCGAGCGCACGCTTCATCGCCTGCAGCATGCCGAAGTTCCCGCAGCCCGGGCACCACATGATCTTGTTGTCGATGTCGTAGGTATGAACGTCGGTCATCGGGCCACCGCCTCTCGAACAGGCACGAGTTCACGCACGGTGTCGAAGATGTCCTCTGGGAAGAACGGCCGTCCGTCGTAGCGACGCATGCTGTGGTCGACATCGCGCAGGCACTGCTGCCGGATGAGCCCCTCGAGCTGCCCGGCGTAGTTGCCTTCGATCACGAGCGAGGTGCGCGCCGCATCGAGGAACGCGTTCACCTCGTCGGCGGGGAAGGGCCAGCAGGTGACGAGCTGGAGCAGGTTGACCGACACGCCCTCGCCCTCCAGCCACTTCATGGCCTCACGCACCGGCCCCTTGGTCGCGCCGAAACACACGATGGAGAGATCGGCCTGCTCGGGGCCATAGCGCTGCGGGGCAGGGACGAGCTCTCTGGCCAGCTCGAGCTTGCGCATCCGCTTGTCGTGTTGGGTGCTGCGGTTGTCGGCAGTCTCCTCTGCGTTGCCGTAGTGGTCGTGCTCGTAGGAGTTCACGATCATGTTCGCGTTGCGAACGCCGGGGAGCGCGCGCCACGAGACGCCGTCTTCGGAGGGCTCGTAGCGATGGTAGACGCCGTCGTGCAGCGCCTCGGCGTGGTCGTTCACGTCACCTTCGGCGATCAGTTTGCCGCGGTCGATCGTGACCTCCGAGGAGTCGAACGGCTCCACCGACGCCCGCGACTCCTGCAGGTACTGCTCGGAGAGGATGACGACGGGCGTCTGCAGCTGATCGGCCAGGTTGAAGGCCTGCCACCCCAGGCGATACGCGTCCTCGCGGTCGCCCGGCGAGATGATGACCCGTGGGAATTCCGAGGGCGCCGCGTGCATGACGAAGCGCAGGTCGGCCTGCTCGGTCCAGGTGGGTAGTCCGGTGCCGGGCGCGGTTCGCGAGAACACGCCTACGACGACCGCCGACTCGCTCACGCCCGCGAGGCCGAACGCTTCCACCATCAGTGCGAAGCCGCCGCCCGCGCTCGCGCACATCGCTCGCGCGCCGCCGAACGCGGCGCCCACGACCATGTTCATCGCCGCGAGCTCGTCCTCGGTGTGCTTGACGACCATCCCCGCCTTTTCGTCGCGAGCGGCGAAGAAGTGGAGCAACGGCGAGGCCGGCGTCATCGGGTAGGCGGCATAGAAGGTGATGCCACCAGCCAAGGCGCCGAGGCCGACCGCTTCATTGCCGTCGCAGATCATCCGCCGGGGCGCGTCCTTCACGGGGTTGATGGTGAACGGGAAGTCCTTGCACCGGGCCGATGTCGCTTCGTAACCGCGGCGGGCGCAGGCCATGTTCTGTTCGGCGATTTCGGGGCTCTTGCGGCGGAACTGGGTGTCCAGCGAATCGGTCAGGTACTCGACCGGGAAGCAGGCGGCGCCGAGTGCTGCGCCTAGCGCCACCGTGTTGGCCATGATCTTCTTGCCGGACACCTCTTTGGCGATGTCCTCCCACGGGACGTCGAGTCCGACGACGCGCTCGTGGCCCGGAGTCGAATCCCAGTCCACCTTGCCTGGGTCGTAGAGGACGGCGCCGCCGTCGACGACTTCGGCCAGGTGCTTGTCGACCGTCTCCTGGTTGAGCGCCACTAGGATGTCGACCGGCTTCACCTGGCTGAAGATCGGCTGCTCACTCACCCGCAGGTAGTACACGTTGTGTCCGCCTCGGATGAGCGACGGGTACTCGGTCACGTCGAACGTGTGCAGCCCGGCGTTGGCGAACGCGCGGGCGAGCGACTGGCCGGCGGCTTTGATGCCCATGCCGGCCTCGCCGCCGATCTTGATGCGGACCTCGGGGCCGTACGGGTAGTTCGGGCCTTCGGCACGTTTGGGACTCGCCATTGCGACCTCCGTGCGATCGGGGAGCTCGGACTGGGATGTGGGGGAGTGAGAACGGGGGCGCGGGGACTGATTTCGGGCGCTAGAACGGGGCGGGCGGTCCGAGAGCGATTTCCTCGCGGCGCGCGGCGCCCCGTCTGTCGACTATGTACCCGCCTGCTTCAGTTTGTGCCGTACCGCAGGTCAGCGAGCGGCAACCGCGCCGGGCCGTGGTACCCTAAACGGCCATGAAGGGAGAGCGAACGCGCATGGCTGAGGAGCCGACCGTCCTCGTTGGCGTCACGGGTGGGATCGCCGCCTACAAGGCGTGCGACCTCGTTCGCCTGCTCCAGCGTGCCGGCATGCGCGTCAAGGTAGTGATGACCGAGGCGGCCACGCGATTCGTCGGTCCGCTCACGTTTCGCACGCTCACGGGCGAGCCCGTCGCGGTCTCGCTGTGGGAAGACCCGGACAGTCGGGTCCACCACGTCTCGCTCGCGCAGGAAGCCGATGTCATGGTCATCGCGCCGTGCACCGCGAACGTGATCGCGAAGCTCGTGCATGGACGCGCCGACGACCTCCTCACCACCACCGCGCTCGCCACGGAGGCGACGCTCGTCGTCGCGCCGGCAATGAACACGAGGATGCTGCGCAAGGACGTCACCCAGGCGAACCTGGCCGTACTGCGCGCACGCGGTGCCGTCATCGTCGCGCCCGAGGCGGGCGAGCTGGCCTGCGGGGACGTGGGGGAGGGGCGGCTCGCCTCGGTCGCCCATATCGCCGAGGTCGTGCTCGCCGAGGCCCGCCGCACGCGCGACCTCGCGGGCATGCGCGTGCTCGTGACCGCCGGCCCCACGCACGAACCGCTGGACGCGGTGCGATTCCTCGGCAACGCGTCGTCCGGGAAGACCGGGTACGCGGTGGCCGAGGAGGCGGCGCGTCGCGGCGCCCAAGTGACGCTCGTGTCTGGGCCGACGACGCTCGCGGACCCGTGCGGGTGCCGCGTCGTGCGGGTACGGACGGCGCTCGAGATGCGCGAGGCGACGCGCGCGGCGTACACGAACGCCGACGTGGTGATCGCGACCGCAGCGGTGAGCGACTTTCGCCCCGCGGAGGCCGCGCCGAACAAGCTGAAGAAGGACGAGGCGCCGGAGACGCTCGAGTTGGTGCGCAACCCCGACATCCTCGCGGAGTTGGGCGCCGAGAAGGGCGAGCGCGTGCTCGTCGGCTTCGCGGCCGAGACGGACGACGTCCTCGGCCACGCCCGAGAGAAGCTCACGGGTAAGAATCTCGACATGGTGGTCGCGAACGACGTGTCCCGCGAGGGGCTCGGCTTCGGGGCCGACCGCAACGAAGTCACGTTCGTGACGCGTGACGGCGCGGAGCCGCTGCCGGCATGCGGCAAGCGCGAGATCGCCCGCGCGCTGCTCGATCGCGTGCGCGAGCTGCTCGAGACCCACTGATCATCGGAAGGACGACTGCAAGAATGGCAAAACTGTCAGGACCGGCAAAGCGATTGTCCGCGTATATCGGCGAGGCCGATCAGTACGACGGCAGGCCGCTGTACGAGGCGCTCGTGGAGGCTGCAAGAACCGCCGGCTGTGCGGGGGCGACCGTGCTCCGCGGCATCGAGGGCTTCGGCGCGACGAGCCGCAAGTTCGGCAAGCACGCACTCCGTATGTCCGAGGACCGGCCGGTAGTCGTGGAAGTCGTCGACAAGCACGACCGCATCGCCGCGGTTGCCGAGCTGTTCGCAGCGATGATGGGCGACGGCATGATCGCGCTCTCCGACGTGGAGGTCACGTACTACCGCGGCGGCATCACCGGGGGACCGAAGCCGGTCGCAAAGGGGTAGGGGAAGGCGTCCGCCTCGCCTTGAACCCGCCACCACCTTGCGGGTAACATAACCTTCCGCCGCTCACGCGGCGTTTCGGGCTGTGGCGCAGTTTGGTAGCGCACATGACTGGGGGTCATGGGGTCGCAGGTTCAAATCCTGTCAGCCCGACCATGAATGTCTTACTCAAACTATGTGCAAGAGAAAGCACAGAGTGGCCGAGGCCAGAGTTTGAGTTAAAAGATTTGCGAAGAAGCCCGCTCGAGAGAGTGGGCTTCTTCGTGTCTTGTGGCGAAGCCAGGTCGGTTTCCGCTGATGCTGCCTCGCGCATCTGCCCGAGGATCACATCGAATGGCGGTGCGAGCTCTGCCGTGACGCTAGCGTCCCAGTGTACGAGGACTCGCTTGAAGAACACCTGATTGAACTGTCGCCGGATGTGGTCCGGCGCGGTCTTGTACGCCTGCGCGCAGTCGCGGCTGAGATCAAGAGCCATGCCGAGATTCCGTTCAACGACGTCGAAATGCAGGTTCGATGCCTCGAGCTTGGTCGTGATAGCGACCAGTGAGCTAGCGATCCGATCCTGCTCTCGCTTAAGGAGATCGACGGGCACCGCGCCCTCGTAGTGGGCCTGCATCAGCTTGTCGCGCTGGCGCTCGAGTGAGTCTTGTTGGCGCCTCAGATCGTTGAGCTCAGACTCAGCATCCTTGCGCGCTTCCTTCAGCTCTGCGACCAGATGGGTCTCGACGGCATTACGGAAGGTCGGATCAAGCGCAATGCGTTCGTAGTACTGCTCGATCTTCTCCTCGACTTCGTAGATCAGCACCGCTTTCTGCTTGCAGTCGTTTCGCTTCGAGTGTCTGCCAGCGCACATGAAGTAGGGATAGCGGACACCCGTGCTCGACTTAGAAACCTCCACGAGGAGGCGCTCCCCGCAAGAACCGCAGTAGACGGTGCTCTTCAGGTAATGCGGGTGCTTGCGGGTGCGCTCGCCATTGACGTGGCTGGCGAGAATGTCCTGCACCTGCTGCCATGTCTTCTGGTCCACGATCGGGTCGTGCTTGCCGGGGAAGAGCGCTCCCCGGAACGAGACGACGCCGTAGTAGTAGGGATTCACCAGAACCGTATTGAGCCGAGCCTCATCAACCGGCTTCGACGGAACACGCGGGGTTGCCATAGTGGTCAGCCCGCGATCGGCGAGATGATCAGCAAGCTTGGCCACGGTCCATTCGCCGGTCGCGTACAGCTCAAATGCCTGGCGGACGAGCGGTGCCCTCACGTCATCAAGCACGACAGTCCGGACTTCGCGGCCCTCGGCGTCTGTCGTGCGAACGTTCTTGTATCCAAGTGGTGCTCGGCCAACCGTCCCGCCCTTGCGAACCTTCTGAGTCATGCCCTTGACGACCTCATTCGCCAGATTGCGCGAGTAAAACTCGGCGATCGAGGACATGATGCCGTGGAGCAACATGCCTGATGGAGACTCGTCGATGCTCTCCGTCGTTGAGACCAGCTTGGCACCGGCTCGGCCGAGCGCCTTGTTGATCTCGACGTCGTCTTCGCGGTTGCGGGCCAGCCGGTCGACCTTGTGGACGATGACGTAGGCGACGTCGTTCTCGCTCACGTATTGAAGCATCCGCTGGAGCTCGGGACGGTTGGCAGACTTGGCCGAAGCGCCGCGATCGACGAACTCCTTGACGATGATGGCACCGAGCGAAGCTGCCTTGCGCTTATTGGCTTCGCGCTGGGCTGGAATCGAGAAGCCCTCGGCTTCGCCCCCTCGGTAGGCTTGGTCGCGCGTCGAAACACGTAGGTAGGAGACTGCGGCCTTGGGAACGAGAGTCTGCGCGAAGGCATCCGCGAATGGCGCTGACATACTGGCTGCTAGTGGGTCCATAGGTCGGGGTTCCTCGCTTACTTCCTTCAAGTTGTAACTCTGTTCGCCCACGTCAGCAAGACCATTGTCGGGACTACCTCTGTACATACTCTGACCTGCGGCGTTGTCGAAATCGCTACGCTCCATGATCGGTCTCCTGCGACCCGATTCCGGCTCCTACGAGCGAGGGCAGATCGTCGATCTGAACCACCGCGTAGTGGGCGCGCGTGAGGTCGGGCGTCTTGGCGATGTGGCTCGCAAGGGTGGCGGCACGCTTGCCATCCGGAGTGATCCACACGACCGCAGGAAAGACGCCGACGCGCTTCTGCTCAGCTCGGGTCTGGCGGTAGGCCTCGTAAGCAAGGCACTTGCGAATCACCCGAGACGGTGGCTCCGTGCTGCGGTCGATCTCGAGGAACCAGTGGTCTTCGTAATCGCCACACTCTGTGACCAGTGACAGATCCGGCTTCAGGTGGATTACCCCGCCGTGTCGGCCGCTGTACGCCCTCCAACACTCTGGTTCGCGCAGCAGCTCGATAACACAGAACTCGCCGCCTCTGGCAGCCTCTGAAAGCCTAAGGCAGACCTCGGCGACCGCCAGAGTGTGCTCGAGGAAGCTGGTCGTTGGTTCATGTGCTCTGAACCGCGCCGGAAGTCCCTCGACGCCTGCCGCGATTCGAAGCAGTCGAGCGCCAGCCTCCGTAAGCGTCCATACATGGGAGCCGGACCCGGCCCGGACGCCGCCGACCCGCCGTTGCAGATGAGCGATCAGGCCTAGGTCAGCCAACCTTGCCAGCGCCCGATTCGTGGACCGAATCGCGGCGGCATCGGTGGCGTGGTCGGCGAAGTGACTTCTGCGTATCTGATGCGACGTCAAGAATCGGTTCACCACCACCGCTTCCAGAACCGCTGTGTCTCGTTCGGACAACTGGCTTCGGATGCTCTCCAGCTGCCCCCGACTGATGCGTTCTCCACTCATCGCGTGGTCCTCCCGCGATGAGTGGAAGGTGACAAACAGAGGTGGGGAACAGTCTTATCCCTTGTCGGGCACTGATGCGCCTTTGAGCTGCGGCTGCTCGAAACACTTGTCGGCTCGATTGGTCGCCCGATAGGACGGCTCATGACGACCTCCTCAAGCGACGGCCAACTGCCTCAGTTGGCCGGTCGGCTGGCTCCGACTCGGCCTTCAGTCCGACTGCCTCGATGACTTGAGCCTCGACCTCATTAGCGGGTCGTCCGTAGGTCTCAGCACTCGATGCCTTCAGCTGCTCGGGGTTGGCGATGACAGAGGTGGCGGGTGTCGTTTGGCCAGATATCCAGCCGGTACTGTGGCCGCCGTTCATGAGCTGGGCGTAAACGCCGAAGCGCGGTAGCAGCATGAAGTCCTTGACGTCCAGCTCGGGTGCCATGGCGGCCATGTCGTGAGCATCGCCTGCGTTGAGTCCGAACACGATCTTGTTGCGTGCATTGGCATCGACGCCAGCTCTCAGAGTTGCTGGTAGCTGGTTGCGGTACTGGTGGGCCAATGTGAAGCCGACGCCGAGTCCGCGAGCTTGGGACAATGCGTCGGCAAGATCAGTCGGCAGCGTCAGATAGTCCTGGACCTCGTCAATGAACACGCTGACGATGTGCCGACGCTCCGGCGGCAGACTGGCGCGTGACAGTATGAGCGGCCAGAGCTGTGCCACGACCAGCGAACCGAGCAGCCGAGCGCCCTCAGAGCCGATCAGGCCCTTGTTGAGCGACACCAGTACGATCTTGCGCTTCGTGAATAGATCGCCGAGGTCGAACAGCGGCTCGGTCTGACCGAGGACGGCGCGTAGTGCCGGGCGCAGCAGGAACTGACGCAGCTTGTTGAGGACCGGCGCGATCGCCTGATCGCGCTGCCCCGGAGTCATCCCCTCAAAGGCGTTCCAGAACGGCTCGAGGCCGATGGGGTCCGACAGCTGCTTGGTCAGTCTGTGACGGAAGCGGGCGTCGGTAAGCAGTGACGGTAGCCAAACCAGTGTCGACTTTGGTGTCTGGGCTAGTGTCATCAGGGCGCCAGTCAATATGTCCTGAGTCCTCGGACCCCACGAGTCGGCGTAGAGTTCCTTGAGGACTGCGAGGATGCCATCGGCCACCAGCGCCGGATTCTGTCGCTTGCTCACTAGTGGGTTCAGGCCGACGGGGCGCTTGTCAGCTGGGTCGATCACCACGACATCGGAACGGCGCGATTCGGGCACGCGGGCGAGAATGTCGGTCGTCAGGTCGCTCTTCGGGTCGATGACCAGTACGCCGCGTCCGGCCTCGATGTCGGCCATGATGAGACTAAGCATGGCGTTGCTCTTGCCACAGCCGGTGGGTCCGAGCAGCACCGTGTGTTGGAGAGAGTCGCGAGCCGAGATGCCAAGCTTGATCGTCTCACCCGACGCGCTGCTGACTCCGAATGCTCGCTCGGAGTTCTTGAGTCCCTGCGGGGGAGCCAGCGATTTCGGGTGAACACCGCCGATGCCGGGCAGTGTGCCTTCACCGAGTGGCCAGCCCATTAGAGAAACCAGCTCAGGCGCTGACAGGATGAGCGGCCAGCGCCACGGGCTCTTAGCTGCCTGCAAGACTTTGGGCGCCTCAGGTGCCACGTATAGGCGAGCTCCCGCAGCCTCGGTAACCTTCAAGCTGGCATAGAGGCTGGTCAGCAGCTGACCAGCGCGGCCGATCGTCTTCGCGCGGACTCCGAGCCGGATCGTCGTCTTGAAGGCGTGTGACTGAGCGCGGACCTTCATGCTGGCCTTGGTCTCGGGTGACACAGGACGGGCGCCGAACAGCAACAAGTTCAGCCAGGAGGTGCGCGGGTCGGATATGCGATCCGCCAGCATGCGCGGCTGAATCCTTGGGCCGAGGATGATCTGGAGGATGAGTTCTTCGTCTTCCTTCTTGGCGGCGGCGAAACCGGCTAGGACGGAACGAACGGCTGCCATGACGCGATCGGTCGACAACGCAAGCGAGGGATGAGTGAGTCGGACCTTGCTGGCGAGATTCGGAGACCGGCGCGCGACATCCGCGCAGAAGCGCGCGCCCTCGACGTGAGTGGTCAGTACCGATGACAAGGCGGCGACCTTGTCGGGTGCACAGCCGACGAGGTAGTGGACTTTGTGGGAGTTGCCGCGAACCTCAAAGACGACGCGACCGACAGTGTGGTCGGATGCCAGTCGGCTCAGAAGCTCTACCGCGGCTTCCGGCTCGAATGGCCGAGGCCAGCTCAGTCCGCGCCAGACGAGAGCTTTGCTATGCGCTCTCATCGTGGTCTCCAGCGCCGAGGTGGCCAGCGCGCTCCGACTGCGCCTCGGCTTCCTGAGCGGCGCGGTGCAGTGCCAAGGCGAGGAACGCTCGACTGAGCTTGCGAGCGTCCAGCTCCTCGTTTATCTCTGGCTCAATCCACATCCGGTCGGAGTGCATTGGGCGTCCGCGCTTGCTTCTGCCGTGACTGCTCATGATGACGAACCTCGCTCGCCGTCACTCACGGCGTCGATTGCAGCGGCAAGGCCGATGTCACCGAGCCCACAGGTCAGGTGCGGAAGTACCACCATCTGAGCAATAGCCAGGCGGCCGAGAAGACGGCCGCAGCAATCGCGAGCACCAGCCAGATCCGCAGCAGGATCTGGACGCTTAACCAAAGCACGAGGGTCACTCCAAGGAGACTCAACGAAGCGCGCCAGAGTGTCTTCATCATGGAGCCGCTCGGGTCGTCCGACATATTCCTCACCCCCGCTCATGACGCGCTCCTTGTCGCCGGAGAATCCGGCACCGGGTAGCCCGGAATGTCGATGTCGGAATCGATCTCGTTGCCCCAAGCGTCCCAGCCGTGGCGACGACGGCGGGCAAAGAGCTCGAGGTAAGGACCTGGGGACACACGCTCGAAGATGGCGTACGCCTCCTCTGGTTTGTGTGAATGTCCTTGGAGCGGTCCGAACATGGCTGTCGGCTGGGACTTGAACTTGACCGGCGCCTTGCCAAACGTTCCCAACAGAATGTGCTCGGTCGAATTCCTGAGGTAGTTTCCGAGAGTGAAGTGCGGCTTGAACCACGTGAGGGTGCTGCGGTGCGTCGCGCCCCATGCCTCCAACACGTCATAGCCGTGACGCAGTGTGGCGTTTGTGCACCACAGCCATACGTGGCTCGACTTAGGGTCCATCAGATCAGCGATCGGCATCGCTTTGATTTGGTCGAGAGTCATCAGGTCGTAGTGACGCTGTGCGCCGTACGACTTCTTGCCGCCCTTCTGTTGCACGTCCCATGGCGGGTCAATCACAACCGTGCGGTAGATATTCTTGGTCATATGTAGCCTCCTTTCATTGTCACGACGAACAAGGCTAGTGGCCCGCCGATTGCCTCTATTGCACACCCATTGGCAGCAAAAGCACAGGTCAGAGTGCCTACTGGTCCAAGCGATGGGACGGGCAAGCACAAGCGGTACGGCGGCGATTAATGGAAACGCCAGACGTTGTTGCGGAATGAACAACATCTTCAGTCGTTGAGCTTGTTGAGTTCCTGGCGCTGAGCCTCCATCGCTGCCTGTACCATCGCCTGACAGGTCCGGTGAGCGAGTGCGTTGATCTCGCGCGTGCGCTGCATGACGGCGGCCTGCTGTCGGACGCGCTGTTCGGCCTCGAACTTCCGCAGCTTGCGCTCCATGGCGAGCTTCTGAGACTTTGACCGGCGTACGTCTTCCCAGAACGCGTTCCACGGAAAGGTCAGGAAGATGACCACACCTGCGATGATGAGGAACCATCCGAAGGCATGCATTGCTGTCACCACTGCATGACAGCCTTGGAGGCCCCGATGCCGTAGGCCATGCTGAGGGCACGCAGGTTCTCCTCGGCCATGGGCGCCATCTCGACCAGGGCTTCGTGGACCATGCCGACCGTGGCGGCGCCCATCATCGCCGCCTGCGTGATCTGTGCCCGGCCCTCCTCATGCTGGCTCGCGACGATGGTGCGCTTGCGCACCTGCTCGATGGCGCGAGTAGTCTGCCGCTGCATCGAGCGACTCATTCCGTCGAGCGTCTGCATCGCCTGCCCATTGCCCTGCAAGGCCAAGCTAGTCTGATCAGCCATTTCGGACCCCTTTCCTCGAAGAAGCGCTAGACGGCTGGCTGCCGTCCTGGAGTCGAGGATATGGAGCTCGCGCTTGCCGCGAATAGTGCGGAAGTAGTGCGAAAGCAGTGCACATATTGGTGGGCAATTGTGCCGTGCCGTCGCTTCGGTAGACTCGATACGACAGCCAATCACAAGCAGACTTGGGATGCAGATGGCTACTGAAGCAAAGCCCACTCGACTCACGGCGGCGCTGGACGCCTTCGGTCGCGACGAAAAGAAGCTCAGCGCGGGACGCCTTGAACACCATCGCGAGCTCTTGGTCGCGCTCTTCGGTGAAGAGACAATGGGCAATCCGGTGAGGTGTCGAATCGAAGCCCAGCGAGTCGAGCGCGCCCTGCGCGAGATCATCGAGGACGTCGCCGATCCGGTCGACCGCCGCATCGCGCAGGCCGTGTTCGCTTCTGAGCCCGAGTTCTACGGGATGCTCGTGAAAGAGCGCAAGGCCCACGCCGAGAAGTATGGAATCGGGGTCAGCGCTGATCAGTACGCCAAGAGGCGACCGCAGATCATCAGGGACGTCGAGGCGGCGCTGCCTCGCGTTCTCGCCGCTCAAGATGCGGATGAGGTTGATCGGCTGTCTCCGACCGTGCCCCCCGCACATGCGGGGTGGCTGTATCGCTATGCGCAGGAGGCTCTCTTGTGCGTGGAGATCTGGGATTCTTGTGCTCGAAACGCCGAGTCGCATCGTGAATTTGACGGGTACTTCGAAGCCGCCCGTGCCATCCTGACCCCTCGCACCAACATGGCCGACATAGGCCTGTGGGCGTTGGCGCTATGTCACACCAGCCTGCTGGCACTCGAGCGCGGCGCGGGTCGCGCTTTCCTTGGCGAAGACTTCTTCTCGCCGGGTTCGGCGTGGCGCGCTCGGTTCTTCAGCGTCTTCAGCGATCAGCAGGTCGGCGAAATGCAGTCCGCGCTAGTGCGAGCTGCGAAGAACGCTATGGAGCAATCCTTGATCGCTGCCGGCCACGTCGAGCCTCATCCCTTCATCGACCAACTCCGCGCCAGCGAGGCCGGAGAGATCATTCGCGATCGTTGGCGAATGCTGCTCACGGCTTCCGATAGAGACCCCTATGGCGAAGATCGGAACGGTGTGCGACTCCCCAGGCCTCAAGATCGTGAGCAGTTGGATGCGAGCCTGCTCTCGCTCTGCGCTCTCATGCACGCGCGCCTTCCGAAGGGCACTTGGTCGCTCCACGATGCCAATACCAGCAAGTGGCTGAACGCCACGGACGTCACCAGGATCACGTTGCGGGAGTGTGGGATGGCAACGGATGAGGGAAGCGCGGGCGACGAGATCGTAGACGCCCTGCGCGATGTGATGGATGCGAGACCAGCCACCGACTTCTATCGCGAGGTGAATGGCCAGACCTGAGCCCGTGCCCCAATGGCTGTAGCCATGGTTCATGTCAGAAGGGTCTGATAGCCTGACTTCACTCGGCAATCCCGCAGACGCGATTGACACGAGGGGTGCGTCGTCGTCTCGCGTGGCGGCTGCCGCTAGCAGGAGGGGATCAGCCCGAAACGTGAGCCAGCGCTCCAGAGAGCGGCGGCTGAAGGAGCGCAATGAAGCCCGAACAACGACAGCGATTGATTGAGATTCTGTCGTCGGGCGACGAGCTTGCCCCTGAGTGGGCTCGGCTTCTCTTCCCGCCCGAGAGGCGTGAATACGAGCTGGTCTATCACGGCAAGGCCCGCGAGGAAGACATTATCGCGAGCACTATCGCGGTGCCGTTGCAGGCCGTTCGAACCTTCAACACGAACGGCGTCGAGCATCGCAACCAGCTGATATTCGGTGACAACCTTCAGGTAATGAAGACTCTGCTCGAGAAGAAGCGGTCCGGAGATCTATGCAACGCGGACGGCACCCCCGGCGCGCGAATCGTCTACATCGACCCGCCCTTCGCCACCAAGCGCGACTTTGCGGGATCGCAGGACCAGCAGGCGTATCAGGATAAGCTCGTTGGCGCTGAGTTCTTGGAGTTTCTGCGCTGCCGTCTCGTAATGATCCGCGAGCTGCTGGCCGACGACGGCTACGTCTTCGTGCATCTCGACCAGAAGAAGAGCCACTACGTAAAGGTCTTGATGGACGAGGTGTTCGGTGAGCAGAACTTCCTCAATCACATCATCTGGAGCTACCGTCGCTGGCCATCGAGGAGCCGGAACTTCCAGGCGATGCATGACGACATTCTGATGTATGCGAAACGGGCCTCCAGCCCCTCTCGGGCATTTCACGTCAGCTACGAGGCGCCCTCGGCCAGTTACATCAAGCGCTTCCAAGGCAAGACGCAGGTACTCGATGAGGAGTCTGGCACTCGGAAGATCACAGTCGATGAACCCACCAAAGGCATGCCGCTGCGTGACGTGTGGGATCTGTCCATCATCGCGGGCTTCAAGTCGGAGCGCACCGGCTACCCGACACAGAAACCGGAGACCCTGCTTGCTCGGATCATCGAAACCTGCTCGAACCCAGGGGATCTGGTTCTGGATGCTTTCGCCGGTGCGGGAACCACATGCGCTGTGGCCGAGAAGCTGGGTCGACGTTGGGTCGCGATTGACTGCGGCAAGCTGGCGATCTACACGATCCAGAAGAGGATGCTCAATCTGAAGGCCAAGATCGGGCATACCGGCAAGGCCCTGAAGGCCACGCCCTTCACGCTGTACAACGCTGGACTCTACGACTTCGCGCGGCTGCAGGAGCTTCCAAAGGAAGACTGGCGGCGCTTCGCTCTTGCGCTCTTCGGGTGCACTGATGCGCCCCACCGAATCGGGGGCATTCAGTTTGACGGCACTCTGAAGGCGTGTCCCGTTCTTGTCTTCGACTATCAGGTGGCCACCGGAGCGACCGTAGGGGAAGACACTCTGCGCTCGATCCACGAGGCTGCGGGCTCCAAGATCGGCTCTCGCATGTTCGTCATCGCGCCTGCCATGTGCTTCGAGTTCCAGCAGGATTATGTTGAGATCGACGATGTGCGCTACTACGCCCTCCGAGTGCCGTACTCAATCGTTCACGAGCTTCATCAGCGGGAGTTTATGGCTCTGCGGCAGCCGACCGACGAAATGGCGGTCAACGACACAGTCAACGCGGTCGGATTCGACTTCGTCCGGACGCCAGAACTGGAGTATGTCGTCGGCCACGATGATCACGACGGCAGCCTCGAGGAGGACGCGTTCGTCCGCATCGACACCTTCTACAGCGAGGCGTCGGTCCGTGAGCCGCAGAAGAAGCGCGGCAATCGAGAGACCTTGTCGATGGTTCTGCTGGATTACGACTATGACGCCAAGTCCGACGTCTTTGATCTTGACGACGTGTTCTATGCGGAGGACATCGAAGACGCGGGTTGGGAGGTGCGATTCCGCTCTAAGTCCCTCGGGAAGACGGTCATGGTCGTCTTTCTGGACATCTATGGGAATGAGGCGCGGGTCGCGATTCCAGCAAGTCAGTTCCTGCCTCGATCCCAAGATGAGTCGCCTCCGACTGGGAAGCCAAAGCGTCGCAAGAAGGCGGAGGGCATTCGCTCATGAGTCCCCTTCAGCAGACGCCCGACCGGCGCGCCTTTCTCAATGAGGATCTAGTCCTGTCCGTCAAGCCAGCGGACCCTTCGATCTGGGACGAGACCAGATACGAGGCATTCCTCGACACGCTCTGCGGTCACCGGGAGTACCAGAAGGCCGCTATCCGCGCTGTGCTCAACTACTGGTTGGGCGGTCGTCATGACAGCCTGAGTGAACTCGCTGCAGAGAACTTCCGCTCCAATGAAGCGATCAACCACCGCTGGGGCACTTGGGAGTCAATGCTGAGCCGCCTCCAACTGCCGGATCAGCTTGCATGTTCACTAGACATGGCCACTGGCACCGGAAAGAGCTACGTGCTCTACGCGGTTGCGGCGATCATGCTGTCCGAGGGCGTGGTCGACAAGGTGCTCGTCCTGTGTCCATCAAATACGATCGAAGCTGGCTTGCTCGGCAAGTTCAGGGAGCTGGCTGCGAGTGCCGACTTGCGCGCGACCTTGCCCCAGGACGCCAAGATCACTACACCCCGCGTGATCAACGCATCAGAGACGATCGTGGCGGGCGCGATCTGCGTCGAGAACTACCACGCGGTGCTCGACCACGTTCGCTCTTCGATCAAGGACAGCCTCAGAGGCGATGGCGAAAGAGTCGCCGTGCTCAACGACGAGGCCCACCACATCGCTAACGAGTCCAATGTCGAGGCCGGTAAGTGGAAATCGTTCCTTCAATCACCCGACTACCAGTTCCGGTTTGTACTTGGAGTCTCCGGTACCTGCTACGTCGGCAATGACTACTTCTCTGATGTGATCTTCCGATACTCGCTTCGCCAGGCAATCGAGCAAGGCTTCGTCAAGCGCGTCGAGTACGTCGCTGAGATGCCATCCGTCCACGGTCAAGAGGATCGATGGCAGCTGATTTGGCAGCGGCATGAGGACTGGAAGAGACGACTGGCGAGCCGGGGCATCCGGCCGCTGACAATCGTCGTGACGCAGAAGATCACAGCCTGCAAGCAGGTGGCCGAAGCCCTTATTGAGTGGCTGGCCGCATGGGAGAAGATCACTCAGGAAGAGGCGCGCGCCAAAGTCCTAGTCGTCACCTCGGCCCGAGAGCATCAAGTCAACGTCGCGCTATTGTCTAGCGTCGACAGACCTAGCAGCAAGGTGGAGTGGATCATCTCTGTATCCATGCTGTCCGAGGGTTGGGACGTTCAGAACGTCTTTCAGATCGTGCCGTACGAGGAGCGAGCCTTCAACAGCAAGCTGCTCATTGCGCAAGTGCTGGGTCGAGGCCTGCGTAAACCGACCGGCTGGACCGGCGAGCCACCGGTCGTCACGGTCTTCAATCACGACGCTTGGTCATCTCGGATCAAGCATCTGGTCGACGAGATACTCGAAATCGAGAGACGACTTACATGCCGTAGTTTGCCGGGTTCGCCCTACAACTTCGATCTTCACAACTTGGACTACACGCGCGTTGAGGAAGTGACGGACCACCCCCAAACCGGCGAGTATCAGATATTCGACAAGGGATACGTCGTTCTGCCTTCACAGGTTGTTGATCAGGCGGCTACCGTGGAGTTCGAAGAGGCGCTGACCGGGGCGCACACAGCGTTTGGCGCGACCATCAGGCAGAGGACGTACGACGCGGATGACGTCGCAGACCAGATCTACCACCGGTTGCGCAGTATCGACGAAGAGACTGCACTATCCGAAGACGTCGACCAGAGGACTCAGTACGCCAAACGCTATCCGCGCGAAAAGTGCATCGAGGTCGTGCAGGAGTCAATGCGTCGTACGGGCATAAATGATGGCCGTATCACGGATGACAACCGGCAGAAGCTGCTTCAGGCCATCGGGCCGCTGAACCGCAAGTCTGCCAAGCGCGTCGTCTATGTCCTGACCCCACAGGTGCTGGCGACACGGAACACCGTTGAACGGCCTGGAGAAAGCTGTAGCGCCGCAGAGCTCCGGCGAGGGTCGAAGACCGTGTTCTTTAGCGACGGATGTCGCGAGACCCTGGTGTGCGAGCAGCAGGAATTCTACGACGAGGTTGTCGATCCCGACGGCGGGTACGTCGCTGGCAGAGTCGAGGTGCCGAATCCTGCCGATTTCAAGTCCCCGGTCAATTTGGCAATCGCGGACGCGACCCCAGAACGAAAATTCATTCGTGAGCTCACCAAGCGCGAGAATGCGAGCTGCGTCGACGCGTGGCTCAAGAATGCCCCCATGAATTACTATTCGCTGGAATACGCATGGAAGAAGCGCGAGCACCCAAAGAGGGGGGAATTCAGTCCCGACTTCTTCATCCGGCAGGGCGAACGCTGCTTCGTGGTGGAGATCAAGGACGACGGGGAGATTAGCGATCCGTCGCCCGAAAATGTGAAGAAGTACGAGTACGCGGATGCGCATTTCGAGCGACTGAATTCCTGGCTTGAGCGCGATGGCATCGAAGCGCGCTACCAATTCAACATGCTCTCACCACGGGACTTCGGTGCGTATTATCAGCGACTGCGCGAAGGATCCCTTGAAGGGTTCTTGTCGGACCTCGACGTGACCATGATCAATGCAAGAGCGAGTGAGTAGGACTCCTTCGAAGGCACCGGAGAGACTCGAACCCGTGGTATGGGCGCAACCGAGGACCTAAGGCCTCGTTGTCCTCCCTCGATGATGGACGACCGGCTACCGAGGGTGGGCAGCTCGTCTAGTCCAGGATGATCTCTCAGCGTGATCTGACGGCGTTGCCGCCGGGCGGTAGACTGGACGTCAGCGGAGACTTCGAGGGAAACGGCCCGTCAATGGTGGAAGCGCTGGACTTAGACACGATCGCCAACAAGTTGGCGGGATTGTGCACGCAGCGACAAGAAGACGTCGCCGCATACTTCCACACAGTGTCTCCCACTGTACTGGCGGGAACCGAAGCGAGTTCGCGCTGCCACTTCTTATGCAGGGAAGGCAACGGCGCCCTACGTGTGAACGGCCTCGCCAGACTTCTGGGTCGGAAGGTCGTTGACTACGCCCTCCCTCGATCGGAGATTGCAGCGGCGGCCGACGAGCTTGCGGCGACTGGCTCCGCGGCTGGCTTCGTCAAGCTAACAAAGAAGGCCCAAGGACTCTTCACTCATATCAGCCAGAGCGGTGAGGGAGGGGAGCTGTTGCTCTACCTGCTTGCCGAAGCATATCTGGGGATTCCGCAAGTCATTTCGAAGATGCATCTCAAGACCAACCCACAGGTCCACTATCACGGCGTTGATGGCGTCCACGCCTCGCTCGACGCGGATACTGGCATCCTCGCCCTCTGGTGGGGCGAATCGAAACTCTATTCACGGCTGAACTCGGCGATCGGAAGCTGTCTTCACTCCATCGCGCCTTTCTTGTGCGCAGATCCCGAGGAAGGCGCAGCGGCCGAGCGCGATCTCGATCTATTACAGGCCTACGCGGACCTCAGCGATCCGCAACTGATTGAGGCTTTTAAGTGCTACTTGAATCCCGACGATCCAGCCTTCAACAAGCTCCAGTATCGAGGGATCTGTCTGATTGGCTTCAATCTCGAGACATATCCGGATCCGATTGGAGAGGAGCCTCTGAGTTACGCCGCCGATGTCGAAGCCTTGATGGGCACATGGCGTGACGCGATGCAGGGCTCCATACAGCGACGCAAGCTCGATCAGGTGCGACTCGAGGTATTCTTCGTGCCTCTTCCTAGCGTGGCCGATCTGCGCACAGCCTTCCTTGGGACGCTTGGAATTGACCAGTGAGCAGGACAGAACTACAAGAGTGGCTCGTCGAACTGCCGGGTTTCCGTGAGCGCCTGCTCGATGTGACGCTCGACTCGGCACGATCGCAGTTCCGGCTTGACCACCCTGACGTCGAGGACGCTGCCTCCTTCGATTGGCGGTACTTGCTGTTCTGCGCCAGCGTTCTCGCGACCTCGGATGACCAGCGCTGCCAGGACGCATCGCTGCGTATTGCGCAGCACTGCCTTGCGTCTGCCCAAGGGGAGAAGGCGAAGCTAGCTGCTGCCTTTGTACTGGATCAGCTGGCGAACCAGCCAGCTATTGCACTGGGACAAACCCGCGATTCTATTCCGGCGGACCTGTTCGATCGGATTGGCGATCAGTTGCTCTTTGAGCACTGGCGGCGGCGAATCGATCTGACTGTCGAGTCGGCGTCCGGTGAGACCTTATGCCTGAACCGATTTCAGAAGGCGGTCTGGGACAGCGCCCTTCAAGACACGTGGGTGAGCATTTCAGCGCCCACGTCCGCCGGGAAGTCATTCGTGATCAAGAAGCTTATCGAGGATCTCGCCAAGAGTCGCGCTACCGGAACGGCGGTCTACATCGTTCCGACTCGTGCCCTCATTCAGGAAGTCGAGACCGATTTCATTGGCTACTTCAAAGGCCACTCGGCTAGCTCGGTCGCCGTGTCTTCGATGCCTCTCGTGGACGCGGTCGACGCGGCGCGATTCAACGTCTTGGTGCTGACTCAGGAGAGGTTCCACCTGCTGCAGAGTGCCAGGCCTGAACTGAAGGTCGACCTCCTCGTGGTCGACGAGGCGCACAAGCTTGGAGACAAACAGAGGGGCGTGCTGCTCCAGCAGGTGATTGACCGTTCCGTCTCGGCCAATCCATCGGTGCGGGTCATCTTCGCCAGTCCGCACACAGTGAATCCCGGTATTGTCCTTGAGGCTGCGCCTGCGGGAGCCACCCGCAAAGAGCTGTGCGTGGACCAGGTGACTGTGAACCAGAATCTGCTTTGGGCGAAGCAGAAGCCTCGAAAGCCAATCGAGTGGACGCTCTCTCTCGTCGCCGATAGACGAGCGCATGAGCTCGGGTCTTTCGCCTTGGTTGACAAGCCCAATCCCGAGAGCAAGCGGCTGCCCTTTGTTGCCCACGCGCTAGGTGAGGGTGGGGGCAATCTGCTGTACGTGAACAGTGCGGCGGATGCGGAGAAGGTGGCAAGTCAGCTCTACGAGCTTCTGCCGTCGGACTTCCTTTCCGCCGAAAGCAAGGCGCAAGTTACGCCACTCATTGATCTCGCGAAGTCGACCATCCATAACGGCTACGCGTTGGCAAAGGTGCTCAAGCGCGGTGTGGCCTTCCACTACGGCAACATGCCGTACCTCATGCGGACCGAGATCGAGCGCCTGTTCAGAGATGGTCACGTCAGTTACTTGGTTTGCACGTCGACGCTGCTCGAAGGCGTGAACCTGCCGTGCAGGAACATCTTCGTCCGAGGACCGAAGACCGGACCGGGAAACCCGATGACGCCGAGCGATTTCTGGAATCTTGCGGGCCGGGCTGGTCGGTGGGGGAGCGAATTCCAAGGCAATGTCATCTGCATCGACGTCACCCGCGAGGATCTCTGGCCAGACGGACCGCCTATGGCCAAGGTCGCGACGAAGATCGTGCCTGCGGTTTCTCACGTCGTTGACGACGTTGAGACCTTCCTTGGCTGGACTGGGGGCGACATTCCCGATGAGGTTCCGAACGAGTTCCCGCAGGTCCTGAATTACCTCGTCGCCCAGACTGCAGGCGATCGGCCGATTCGAGACCTGTATTGGCTGGCCAAACTTGGTGATGACGAGAAGGCAGCGGTGGAAAGCGCGGCGCAACGGATCGCAGCGGAGCTTGCGACTCCAATTGAGATCGTTCGCCGCAACCCCGGCCTTGACCCGCGAATGATGGACAGAACGCTGGGACTGTTCAGCGAGTACGCGGACTCCTTGAGTCAGCTGCTTCCGCCGGACGCAGCGAGCGATGATGCCGTGCAGACCTTCTGCAGGGTGTTCTCAATCATCAACAGAGGCTTCTGGCCGGTGTTCGGTGGCGACAAGCGGACCTGGCAGCTCGCGCTGCTGACCACCCAGTGGCTTCGGGGACACTCTCTCGCGCGGTTGATTATTGGTCGCATCAACGCACTCGGTCGGTCCGGTCGCGAAGTTCGACTGCCGAACGAGATACGACAGGTCATGAGCGACGTAGAGAACTACGCGCGCTTCCAAGTCCCAAAGTACCTGTCCTGCTACGTGGATCTCTTGAGGCACTATCTCTCCGAAGCAGGAGAAACAGCGCTGCTGGCCGAGCTCGGCGATTACGGCCTCATGCTCGAGTTTGGAGTGTCAGAAAGCACCCAGGTCTCACTCATCTCCATGGGCCTCTCAAGGACGACGGTCGTCTCTCTCTTCGAGCTGATGCCCGCGACTGATTGGTCTGTCGATCAATGCCAAGACTGGCTCAAGGACCAAGACATCGAAACCTTGGACGTGCCAGTGCTCGTGCGGCGCGAGATATTGGCGAAGTTCCCCGAGCTGGCCCCGGCAGGCTAGGAGGGCACCATCTTTCAAGTTCAAAGCCCCACTGGCTTTCGCGGCGAGCCCGCGTGAAGACGTGCGTCCACACTCTCGACGCGCGTGACAATGTCATGCTCGAGGTGATGCTGAAGGAGTTTGCTCTCTCGCCTGATCAGATCCTCCGGGAGATTCGTTGGCTGCTGGACGAGACGACCAGCGCACTAGCCGCTCGCGGGATCTCCTACGCCTCGCTGCGCCCCGCACTCGTCCCGTCGTCAACTCGGCGCGAGATCGCCCTGATCTTCGACTCGACAAGAATCGAGAACGCCTGGTATGGACTGCCGATTCACCGAGCAGTCATCCCGCTTCTCGAGCCAAAGAGCTGTCACAGCGTGTTGGGCGGCGACCTCTTGGGCGAGGCGGACATGCAGTGGAGGATCCGTGCCGGTCTTCAAGGTGCGCTTGTGCCGTCGAGCGCCCTTGAGTATCGGCACAGCACCCAGTACTTCGCGCTGTACATCAACAATCTGAGCGATTCAATGGTTCGGGGACTGCACGAGGGCTTAGGGACGTTCGCGCCATACGTCGGCTTCGTTGAATGCACACTTGGCGGCTTCATGAAGACATATCTCTCCATGACCCTGGTGAATGAGTTCGTCAAGACGGGACGTTTCATAATCCAACAGCATGAGGACGATCTGGAGCCGGACGCCAACCAGAATACGATCGGCTACCCGTTTGAGGAGTTCGGATACACCGTCAGGAGCCTCCCCTCGATGCTGTTCGGGGTTCTCCTGAGCTACAAGATCGAGCGCCCCGTGTTTCCGGGCTTCGAGTCAGATACGGAGTTCTGTCTGAACGCGGTATCGAACGTTCCATCTCGGCTCGAGAGCTTTGAAGTATCCGTCGAGCCTTCAAAGCTCGAATACTTGCAGGTGAACAAGAGTGGCAGCCTGAAGAGGGCCGGACTTTCAGACTTGCGGCCGGAAGAGCTTGAGGAGATAGTTCGCGCGAAGCTACAGGCGAACTACGTCTACAACCTGTGCCAGAACGACGAGCACGGCATAGTCACGTTCAACATCCTGATTGAGCACGGAGGATGCCGCTTGACTGTGGCGCTGGAGTACATCCCGGCAGACCGAAGGGTTCGCCTGATCACCATGTACTGAGTTCCAAACCACTCTGGTCGCACGTAGGCCTTCATTGTCTCGGATGACGGGTGTCCGGTCCTCTTGGCTATCGCCCTCGGACGGGGTACCCGGGCCGCTTCCGCCCAACGTCCGGCCCCGCTATGCTGACTGCATCGTGTCGGGCTGCGGGGGGATGAGATGAGGGCTCGGGTTCTGGTTGTCGATAGCACACTCGAGATCGGCGACGCTTTCCGCTTCGACAGTGCCAGTCGACGCTTCGTAACTCTTGACCGGCTGAAGTACTTCAATCGATGGGCCTTCGACATCGTGGCAGTCCCGTCCGCATGCGACACGGCTCGCTTGCAGCTGAAGAGCGACTTCCTGGACACCTTTGTTCGCGGAGGCGGCATCTTGCTCTGCCTCCACTCGCGCAGCGGTAGTCAACATCAGTTCCTCAACTGCAGCACCATCAATGGCAGTCGTGTCGAGGGCGTTCGCGTTGCAGACACCGAAGAAGCCGTCCAGATTCTCGGAGATGCTGAATCGGATGACCTGATGCTGCACGCAGGCTGGTATGCGCACGCCTCATTCACCTGTAACAGTTCGTGCGAAGTCACGCCGCTGATTTACGCCACTGATGACCCGGATCAGTGGCAGTCCTACACCGCTGCAATTATGGCGCCCAATCATGGCAAGGGCGGCGCGGTGCTCTTTTCGACTACCGACTTTGACTACCATGCTCTTCACGAGCCTGCCCTGCCCCCGAGTTGGGATGATCAGGGAAGCATCGACCGCAAGAAGGACCGAGCTGCTCGAGTCTGCCACGAGATGTGTGATTGGACCCAGCGCGAGTACGGCAAGTGGAGTTGGTGGAAACAGGCCTTCCGCCGCCTAATGGGACAGTTCTCCTTCCAATACCTCATACGCGACGGCCTCATCCTCGCCGGGCTGGCGGTGGTGGCCGTCGGTATCTTGTACGCGCAGAACATCGTCACCGCACAGGTCCTCGCGATCGTCAGCATCGCAGTGACGCTGGCAACGATCGCGTTGGCTCTGTATGAGGGCCACAATCGAGTCCGCAGATAGCCGTCGCAAGGGTAAGGAAGGTGCGCAAGATGCGTGTAGTGATCAACAAGGATGCACTTGATCTGACATTCCGGGCGATTCTGACATGTCAGTGTCCAGTGACGGCGGCCGAAGAGAAGGCCGTCTTCGACGTACTCGTCGGCACTCCCGACGGCGGGGTCGCCGACTACGGGACTCTGCTCGGCATCTTCAAGCCAAACTCGAACAACGTGCTCCGCCGGGTTCACGACTTCTCGACCTGGCTAGCACCGGTCGATGTCGACCCGTTCGTGATCACCCGCGATCACGTGATCCGCTACTTCGCATCAACCTTCCACTGGAATCACGTTGTGGCCGAAGGCATGTCTGGCGCCTACAAGAAGGTCCTGTATGTGCCTTCATGGTTCATAGCTCACATGCTGGTGCCCGCCCGCGTGATCGAGGTGGGTGAACAGGCTGTGCACATGATGTACGAGTGGGACGGCGGGCAGATCGAGCTTCGGAACCTCTTTGCGCCTCGAGGCTCTAAGCCAGCGGTTGGCGAGGTGTGGGGAGTTCACTTTGCCGCCCTGCTCGACCGCCTTACACCCGAGGAGGAGCGACTGACGCGGATGCTCAATGACGTTAGCCCGCTGCTCATCGAGTTCCGAGCCGATGTTGATCGCATCGATTACTTGGACTTCCACAGATTCGGCAACTACCTCGCTTTTTGCACGAAGCGGTACGAAACGTACTTCGAGTAGGTCGGACCTCTCGGATGAAGGCAATCAGCGAAGAGCCTAGCGTCCTCATCGACCGGGACGCTCTTGAACTTGCCTTTCGAGTGATTCTCAGTTGCGAGACACCTGAAGGCACTGAGCAAGAGTGCACCATCTTCGAGTTGCTTGAGTCGATGGGTCCTTTGGATGTCCTGGACTACCAAGAGATCCTCAGCGTCTACAAGCCAAACGCGAACGTTGTCCTGCGCCGCCTGAGGGACTTCGCCGCTCTGATGATTGACCCTGCCCCCGAGGCAGGACCGCTCGTGGTCAGGCGGGAGCATGTGCTGAGACACTTCGCGTCCACGTATCACTTGAATCAGGTTGTCGCCCCAAAGCTCAGGGATTCCTATCAGCGCGTTCTCGACATCCCCAGCTGGTTCGTCGGCCATCTGATTCTTCCGTGCGAAGTGGTGGGGATTGCCGGGGAGCTCGCAGAAGCGCGTTTTGTGCATGCAGGGGGCGCCGTGCGTCTGCGCAACCTGTACGTGCCGCCCGGACTCGACCCACGGCCATCCGAGATCTGGGGTGTTCACTTCTCTCATGTCCTCTGGAGGATGGCGGGCAACGAGGAATCAGTCAGTCGGATGCTCATCGAGGCGAGTCCGGTGATCGGCGAGTTCCTGCGAATCGTGCAGGAGATTGACTACGTGGACTTCCAGCGTCACGGAGACTACTGCCGCATGTCTCAAGATCGCTTTCACACTTACTACTGATCCTACTGAGGTTGTTTCAAGTCATTAGGCGAGGTGCCCGGTGCAGGATCAGACCACTCCCATCACCCTGCTCTTGATGCCCGATCCGCCTTCGTCGTTCGGGATCGCAGCTGCACACCAGCGCCAGTTAGACAAGTCCGAACAGTGTCGCGGGCCACGCCGAAAACGGCGCCCACGCTCTTCAGGGTCATGCCCGACTCATAGAGACGACGAGCCTCCTCGATCTGATCAGGCTGCATCCCAGTGAGACGCATGTGCACGCCGCGTGACTTGAGCTGCCTGCTGATCGTCTGGCGGTGGCAGTCGAAGAGGTCTGCGAGCTGGTAGATGGTCTTGCCTTGCTCGTAGAGCGCGACCATCTTGTCGATCTCAGCGGGGCGGAAGGTTCGCATCGGCTTCGCGACGCGACTCGCATCATTCTCGGCCATGCGTTCCCGCTCCGGTGGGTGGGTGAAGGCGCCTGCTGCAGTGCGGGACGAGTGATTCAACAGGGGTTGCCATTTCTTTGAGTCAGCCTCAGATAGTTCGACCATGTGATGTCTCAGGACATCGTGGACAGATGTGTCACGACATAGTGGACACATTCTGCCTGATGCCCTGATAGTTCTTGGTCGGATCGAGGGTGAGGTGCCTGAGCATCTCACCCTCTTCCGTTAGCACCCGCACGTCCAGA
>Ga0255338_1000376_pt1 | contig 158070 bp, 134 predicted proteins | sample MeOH1_35cm_T4_19_FD_203715 | JGI IMG/M metagenome (GOLD analysis project Ga0255338, IMG submission 203715) | Sandy soil microbial communities from University of British Columbia, Vancouver, Canada - MeOH1_35cm_T4_195 | ecosystem: Engineered > Artificial ecosystem > Sand microcosm >...
ACCGGCTCGAGCGAAACAGCATAGTATTCACCGCGACTCGTTGATCACCGCGCATACCGCGAGCCGATCCGAAGTCCACCACTCCACGGGGCACTATCGGCGCCCTGGTCGCCCTTCCCGTCCCCGGACCCGGTGCACTCCGCGGTGGGGACCGCGCTCGACCTGCCGGGCGTGACGGTGCGCGCCGTGCGCGGCGTGATCGGCGAGACCGTCGGGATGGTGCCCGCCGTGGTCGGGACCGTGGACCGGGCCCTGCGGGGCCGAGGTGGCGCGATGTCGCTCGCGGCGCCGCGCACGATGTTCAACGTCTCCATCGCCGGTGGCCGCCGCTTCGCCGCGCACGACTGGTCGCTGGTGCGGCTGCGGCGCGTCGCCGAGGCGGCCCGCGCCACCGTCAACGATGTCGTTCTCGCGATGTCCGCGGGAGCACTGCGCGCCTATCTGCTCGAACACGAGGCCCTGCCCGACGATTCGCTCGTCGCGATGGTGCCGGTCTCGCTGCGGCGGGAGAAGACCACCGAGGGCGGCAACGACGTCGGCGTCCTGATGTGCCCGCTGGCGACCCACCTCGACGACTCGGCGGCGCGCCTGCTCGCCGTCAGGGACGCGATGGTCGACGGCAAGCAGTCCCTGCGGGGCCGCTCCCAGACGGCGCTGCTCACCGTGAGTGCCCTGGGCATGGCACCGCTTGCGGTGGGGGTGCTCACCGGCAACCGGGCCGTGGTCCGCCCGCCGTTCAACGTGATCGTCTCCAACGTGCCCGGCCCGACCGAGCCGCTGTACTGGAACGGTGCCCGCGTCGACGCCCTGTACCCGCTGTCGGTGCCGGTCGACGGGCAGGCCCTCAACATCACCTGCACCAGCACCGACGACCGGATCGCCTTCGGTCTGACCTCGTGCAGCCGCAGCGTCCCGCGGCTCGATCGTCTCCTCGGGCACCTCGACGACGAACTCACCGCACTCGAACGCGCCTTCGGGGTGCCGGCCGCCGGCCACGATCGGTCGGGCTAGGCTCGCCGGCGTGACTTCCTTCGAGCCCGCCGTCGTCGCGGCCGTGACCCGGCACATGAACGACGACCACGCCGACGACAACCTGCTGGTGGTCCGTGCGTTCGCCGAACCCACGGCAGACGTCGCGCGCATGACCGGCGTGCACACCGAGTTCGGCGAGTGGGTCGCCGAGGTGGGCGGCACCGAGACGACGGTGCGGGTGCCGTGGCTCGAACCCGTCGCCGACCGGGCGGGGATCCGTACCGCGGTCGTCGCCCTGTATCACGCCGCGTGCGAGCGGCTCGGCGTGCCGCCGCGACAGCACTGACCGGACGCTAGGCCGCGGTGGCCGTGCGGCGCACGGTGGCGAGGAACGCGGCGGCAGCGAAGAACAGCCCGGAGAACACCCGGCCGGTGAGGCGCTGCTGGTGTGGCGAGCGCATCAGCGTCAGCACCCGTGCCGCCAGACCCGTGTATCCGGTCATGACGATCATGTCGACGGTCACCATGGTCGCCGCGATGATCAGGTACTGCTGCAGCAGCGGAGCCCCGGGATCGAGGAACTGCGGCAGTACGGCCAGCATGAACACCACAGCCTTCGGGTTGCTCGCGTTGATCAGGAAGCCGCGGGCCACCAGGACCGGTGCCGAGCCGAGACCCGGCGCCGCGTCGGGGGTGACCTCGGTGGGCCGCGTGCGCCACTGGCGCACTCCCAGATAGACGAGGTAGGCGACGCCGAACCACTTGATCACCGTGAAGGCGGCGGCGGATCCGGCGAGGATCGCGCCGACGCCGGCGGCGACCACGACGATCTGCAGCAGCAGGCCGAGTTGCAGTCCGACGATGTTCCACCAGCCGCGCCGCAACCCGTGGGCGAGGCCCGAGGACATCGATGCGATGGCGCCGGCGCCGGGGGAGAGGCTGATCATCCAGGACGCGCCGAGCAGGGCCACCCAGGTCTGCCAGGTCATCCCGCCATGCTACGACCGGGCCGGGCGGGTCATCTCGGCACCGGTGCCGGCACCGGCACCGGCCAGGGCTCGCCGGTGACGGCCCGGTAGGCGGCGACCCCGTCGGTCGGGCGGCGCATCAGATCCGGATCGGTGCGCACGTCGACGGTGTAGAGGCCGAACCGTGGTGTGTAGCTTCCCCACTCGTAGTTGTCGGTGATCGACCAGTAGTTGTATCCGAAGACGGGGGCGCCGTCGGCCGCGGCTCGGCGCACCCGGTCGACGTGCTCACGCAGGTGTCGCGCCCGGGTCCAGCCGTCGGCGCGGGGCGCCCCGTCGGCGGTGGGCATTCCGTTCTCCACCACGTACAGCGGCAGCCCGGGATAACGGTGGGTGTAGTGCATCAGCGCCTCGTACATCCCGTCGGGATGCGGAACGATCGAGGCGAAGTCGTCGGTGAGCGCGTGGATCGCGCTCGGGTTGTCCACCGTGGCGCCGTAGTAGTAGTCCAGGCCGAGGAAGTCGAGGGTGTCGCGGACCCGGTCGACGAACAGCGTGTCGAGTCCGGTCTGGACGCCGGGTATGTATGCGGTGTTCGACGTCACGCGCGCCCCCGGATCCAGTTCGTGGATCCGGGCATAGACGGCGCGGTGCGCGACGACCAGGGCGTCGAACATGCGCGGGACGTCGCCGGCGGTGAGCCCGCCGAAGGCGAGTTCCTTCTGGACGTAGATGGTCGGTTCGTTGATCGTCACCCACATCACCCCCTGCCCGGCGTACCGGGCGACGACCCGCTCGGCGTTGGCGAGCCACGCCTCGATCGTGGCGGGATCGCGCCAGCCGCCGCGGTCGGCGATCCAGCCGGGGTACACCCAGTGGTCGAGGGTGATCATCGGGATCATGCCGTGCCCGCGCACCGCCGCGACCACGTCGTCGTAGTAGCGCAGTTCGGTCTCGTCCCAGTCGTGTGGGGTGGGTTGGATGCGGGACCACTCGACCGAGAACCGGAACACGTCCACCCCGAGGCCTGCGGCGGCGGCGATGTCCTCCCGGTAGCGGTGCCGGAAATCCACCGACGTGCCGACAGGTTCGCGGGTGCGGCCCGCCGCGGCGTATCGGGTCCAGTTGCTGTCCGGCGGTGAGCCTTCGGACTGGAAGCCCGAACTCGACACGCCCCACAGGAACCCGTCGGCCGGGGCGTGGGCGGGCGCCGCCGGCGCCGCCGCGGCGGGGGTTGCGACGACGGCCAGTACCACCGCCACCGCGGCCGCCGCGACCGCGGCCGCCCGGACTGCCGTGGCGGAGATCCTCATCGGGAGTGCGCGGCGATCCGGGCAGCGAGCCGTGGCCACAGGTCGGCGAGGGCGCGCCGGCCGACGAACAACCCGAGGTGCCCGGCATCGACCTCGTGCACCGTGATGTCACCCGCGGGGGTGCGCACCTGGTCGGCGAGGGCGAGGACCTGTCCCGGTGGCACCACGAGGTCGTGTCGACCGAGGACGATGTGCACGGGGCACTCGACGGCGGTCAGGTCCACCGTGCCGGCAGCGGTGGTGACGGCGCCGGCGACAAGGTCGTTGCCGATGAACAGGTGCTCGAGGATCCACGTCCGGAACGCCGCAGGGATCTCCTGCCGCCAGAGGAACCACCGGCGTTCCTCGATCGCCTGGGCGAGGGTCTCGGGGTCGTCGAGCAGACCCAGCAGTTCGAGGCTGCGCTCGATCTCGCTCACCGGGTCGGTGGGCAGCACCCCGAACAGCCGGCCGGTGTCATACCACAGGTTCAGCACGGACGTGGACACCGCGCGGGGCAGGTGGTCGAAGGCGACGGCAGCGGGACGGTCGGCGTGGAAGTCGATCGGCGCCCCCGCGACGGTGAGGCTGTGCACGGTCTGCGGGTGCAGGGCGGTGTGCATCGCCGCGAGCCAGCCGCCCTGGCTGCCGCCGATCAGGTTGACCCGACCGCCGAGCAGGTCGACGGCCTCGGCGAGGACGGCGAGATGGTCGTCGAGGGAGGCGCTGTCGGTGGCCGGACCGGCGGGGGCCCAGTCCAGGCAGTACAGCCGTGTCAGCCCGCCGCCGCGCAGGGCCTGGACCTGACTGCGGTCGGAGGAGAGATCGACGATGCACGAGTGCGACCCGGACTGCGGCGGCAGCAGCAGGGTGGGTACGGCTTCCGGTTCCGGGGCGTCGGGGTCGCTGCAGTCACGCAGCCGGGCGAGCGGCCAGGAGTGTGCGACGGGCCACGGATGCGCCCAGTGCGGCGGTTCGCGGTCGGTGAGCGCCCGCCACCAGTCGGCGATGTCGGTCGCGACGTCGAGTGGATGCGCGCCGCGCCGGGCCAGGGTGGCCAGGTAGCTGCTCCAACCGGCGATCGCCGCCGCCCCGAGACGGAACGGGGCGGCGGCGATCGCGACGGTCTGCAGGGCATCCATGGGGTTCATTGAACCGGCGCCCGGTGTGGTGGTACGGCTTCTCCGTCGCGATCGCGACGGAAAAGACGCACAATCGATCACTTGAGGAGATCGCGGGCGGTGGTGGTGACCGTGGCGGTCAGCTCCCGGGCGAAGGAGACCTGCGCCTTGGTGAGGTCCTCGACCCAGCCGACGGGGCTGGCGGAGGCGAGCTTCTCCTGCAGGTCGAGCAGGCTCGACACGGCGCGCTCGTAGGTGTCGACGGTCAGGTTGCCGCTCTGCTTGGCGGCGTCGACGACCTTGTCGTTGAACTCGCTCAGGCGGGCGGCGCTGTCGTCGAGGGCCTTGGTGAACTCGGCGGTGGCCTGGTTGGCGGCGGCGGTGGCCGACTCGGCGATCTTCTGAGCGGCGGCGGTGGCGTCCGCGGTGGCCTTGGCAGCGGCCTCGTTGGCCTTGGCGGCGTCGGCGGTGGTCTTGGCGACGGCGGCGTCGACCGGGGTCTTGGCGGTGGTCATGGCGTTCCTTCCGTTCGAGTGTGCGACAGCGCCTCGGAGGACGCTGTTAGCAGGTTAGCAGGATGATTGCTAACGGGCAAGTCCTCAGCTGAAGACGTACGTACCCGGAGCATCCTCGAGCGGGGGATGGGCGGTACTCCCCATGGCCGGCGGCGCCACCAGTTCCCCGGCGCGCTTGTTCGACCACGCCGTCCAGTCCTCCCACCACGAGTGCTCGTAGCGGGTGGCGGCCTCGTCCCAGACCTGCGGATCCGCGGGCAGGGGGGTGCCGGACTCGGCGTCCGGCGCGCCGACGGCCTTGAACCACACCCGCTTGCCCGGGGGGTTCACCGCACCGGCGACGTGCCCGCCGTTGGTGAGCACGTAGCGCACGTCGCCCCCGAGCAGGTTCACCGCCTGGTACGACGACGTCCAGGGCACGATGTGGTCGTTGATCGCGCCGACGACATAGGTGTCACACGCGATGTCGTGCAGGTTCAGCGGCTGTCCGTCGAGCACGTAGAGGCCCTCGGCGAGCTCGTTGCGGCCGTAGAGCGACCGGAGGTAGTGCGAGTGCATCTCCGCGGGCATGCTCGTGCTGTCCTCGTTCCACGCGAGGATGTCGAAGGCCGCCGGCTTCTCGCCCTTCATCCACCGCGAGACCCAGTAGTTGAAGACGAGGTCCTTCGCGCGGATCATGTCGAAGCTGCCGGCCATCTCCTTGCCGGACAGGAAGCCCTGCTGCCGCATCCGGAACTCGACGAGGTCCAGCGTCGCCGGGTCGGTCAGCAGACCCAGTTCCCCGACCTGGCTGTAGTCGAGCAGCGTGTTGAGCATCGTGAAGGCGCTCACGCGCTTGTCGCCGACGGCGAACGCGCGCGCGGCGGCCATCGCGGCCATCGCGCCGCCGAGGCAGATGGAGAGCACCTCGATCTTCGGCGAGCCGGTGATCTCCTCGACCACGTCCAGCGCAGTGGCGATGCCGTCGACGTAGTAGTCGTCCATCGTGATGTGCCGCATCGACTCGTCCGGGTTCCGGTACGAGATCATGAACACGGTTCGGCCGTGCTGGACCGCCCATTCGGCGAGGCTCCGGCCGGGCGCGAGGTCGAGGATGTAGTACTTGTTGATCCAGGGCGGTGCGGCCAGGATCGGCACCGCGTGCACCTGCTCGGTCTGCGGCGCATACTGGATCAGCTCGATCAGGTCGTTGCGGAAGACCACCTTGCCGGGTGTGGCCGCGAGGTTCTCGCCGACGGTGAACGCGTCCGAATCCACCTTCAACGGCAGGCCGCCGCGGTTGAGGATGTCGTGCGCGGCGTAGCGGGCGCCGCGCAGCAGGCTCGCCCCGCCGGTCTCGAAGGCGCGGGTGAGCACACCGGGATTCCACAGGAAGTTCGACGGCGCCAACGCGTCGAACATCAGGTTCGCGAACTGGCGTGCCTTACCGTCCTGCAGCGGATCGCCGGAGCCGGCCTCGGTGAGTTCCTCGACGTAGGCCCGCGTGGCCAGGTAGCTCTGCAGGAGCGAGAAGTACGCGGGGTTCTCCTGCCACGCGGTGTCGGAGAAGCGGCGGTCCCGCGGGTCGACCGGCATCGGTGCGTCGGGATCGTTCGCGTTGAACACGCGGGTGGCCGCGGCCGGGATCTTCGCCAGCCGGCCCGCGTACTCCGCCGTCGCGGCGGTGACGGCCTGAGGGTTGCGGACCGCGCGTCCGGCCACCGACGTCACTGCGGGACCCCAGCCGATCGGGTCCAGGGTCGACTTCAACTTCTTGTGCACGTGGTCGAGCAAGGGACATCTCCAGACGAGGAAGAGGGGTGTGTCCCGAGGGTGACACCGCGTGCCGAGCCGCGCATCTTACCGCGAGGTACATGCGAGCTGCACGTCCCGGGCATGGTCCGGGACGGGCCCCTCACCAGCCGAAACATGAGGAAGGCTCACATTGGCGGGTGCGATGTGAACTTCCTCACTCTGTGCCGTCGTCGGGGCGCGCGCCACGACGACGCTTACCCACCGTCACCTCCCGGAACGCCTCGTACATCTCCACCAGCGACCGCCGCTGCGCGTTGGTCAGGTCCGGATCCTCGTGGATCGCGCGGACCACCGCCGACTCACCCGGGTCCGGCCGGCCCACCTCCGCCGTCAGCGCGTCGGCCGACAGATGCAGCTGCTCGGCGATCGCCTGCAGCACGCGCTCGCTCGGTGCGCGCAGGTTCCGTTCGATCTGCGACAGGTACGGGTTCGAGATCCCCACCATCGCGGCCAGCTGCCGCATGGGCAACTCGGCGAGCTCACGTTGCCGGCGGATCAGCTCCCCCAACGTCGGGGGGCGCGACGCATCGTCCTCCATGGGGTCAGCATAGGTCCGGCTGCCCCTCGCACCGGAGCGCGCCGACGGCGCGTTCGGGGACTGCCGTCGAGGGTGATCGCCGCCATCACGGATAATGGAACGGACCCCCGTTCGCGAGAGAGGACACCTCATGCTTGCCCGCACCGACCTGCGCGGTCGAACCCCCACCACTGCGGAGCTGAGGGGCGCGCTGCCCCGCGGCGGAGTGGATGTGGACGCGGTGCTGCATCAGGTGCGGCCCGTCGTCGAGGACGTACGCGACCGAGGCGCCGTCGCGGCCCTCGACTACAGCGAGAAGTTCGACGGGGTCCGTCCCGACCGCGTGCGGGTTCCGAGGGCCGAACTCGACCGGGCGCTCGACGAACTCGATCCCGCCGTGCGTTCGGCGCTGGTCGTGGCGATCGAACGCACCCGCACGGTGCACCAGGACCAGCGCCGGACCGACACCGTCACCGAGGTCGTGCCCGGCGGCACCGTCACCGAACGCTGGGTGCCGGTCGAACGGGTGGGGCTGTACGTGCCCGGCGGCAACGCCGTCTACCCCTCGTCGGTCGTGATGAATGTCGTGCCCGCCCAGGCCGCCGGTGTCGAGTCGCTCGTCGTCGCCTCCCCGCCGCAGGCGAACTTCGGGGGCCTGCCGCACCCGACGATCCTCGCCGCTGCCGCCCTGCTCGACGTCGACGAGGTGTGGGCCGTCGGCGGGGCCCAGGCCGTGGCGCTGCTCAGCTACGGCGGCACCGACACCGACAGTGCCGAACTGGCGCCCGTGGACATGATCACCGGCCCGGGCAACATCTACGTCACCGCCGCCAAGCGCCTGTGCCGCGCCGTGGTCGGCATCGACGCCGAGGCCGGCCCCACCGAGATCGCCATCCTGGCCGACCACACCGCCGACCCGGTGCACGTCGCCGCCGACATGATCAGCCAGGCCGAGCACGACGTCATGGCGGCGTCGGTGCTCGTCACCACCAGCGCCGACCTCGCCGACGCCGTCGACGCCGCCGTCGACGCCCAGCTCGAGCGCACCAAGCACCGCGAACGTGTACGGACCGCGTTGTCGGGCAGCCAGTCCGGGATCGTCCTCGTCGACGATGTCGACCAGGGTCTGCAGGTCGTGAACGCCTACGCCGCCGAACACCTCGAGATCCAGACCGAGAACGCGTCCGCGGTCGCGGCGCGGGTGCGGGCTGCGGGCGCGATCTTCGTCGGTCCTTGGGCGCCGGTCAGCCTCGGCGACTACTGCGCCGGCTCGAACCACGTGCTGCCCACCGCCGGCTGCGCCCGGCACCAGTCCGGCCTGAGCGTGCAGACGTTCCTGCGGGGCATCCACGTCGTCGAGTACACCCGGGAGGCGCTCGAGGACGTCGCGGGACACGTGATCACCCTCGCCACCGCCGAGGACCTGCCCGCCCACGGCGAGGCGGTACGGCTGCGCTTCGAGGACCAGCAGTGAGCACGCCGGGATCCGGTATCACCGTCGACGACCTGCCACTGCGGGAGAACCTGCGCGGCAAGTCCGCCTACGGTGCGCCGCAGCTGACGGTGCCGGTGCAGCTGAACACCAACGAGAACCCGCACCCGCCGACGCCGGCGCTGATCGACGACGTCGCCGAGTCGGTGCGCGAGGCTGCCGCGCAGCTGCACCGCTACCCCGACCGTGACGCCGTCGCGCTGCGCACCGACCTGGCCGCCTACCTCACGCGGCAGACCGGGGTCGCCGTGAGCGTCGAGAACGTCTGGGCCGCCAACGGATCCAACGAGATCCTGCAGCAGATCCTGCAGGCCTTCGGCGGCCCGGGCCGCTCCGCGATGGGGTTCGTGCCGTCCTACTCGATGCACCCGATCATCGCCGACGGCACCCAGACCGAGTGGTTGCCCACGTACCGGGGCGAGGACTTCACCCTCGACGTCGACTCGTCGGTCGCCGCCATCCGGGTGCAGCGCCCCGACGTGGTCTTCGTCACCAGCCCCAACAACCCGACCGGACACAGCATCCCGCTGGACGAGCTGCGCGCGATCTGCGCGGCCGCCCCCGGCATCGTGATCGTCGACGAGGCCTACGCCGAGTTCTCCGCCGCCCCCAGCGCGCTCGCCCTGATCGACGAGTACCCGGCCAAGGTGATCGTCTCGCGCACCATGAGCAAGGCGTTCGCGTTCGCCGGTGGCCGGCTCGGCTACCTCGCCGCCGCGCCCGCCGTCGTCGAAGCGCTGCTGCTCGTGCGGCTGCCCTACCACCTGTCGGTGCTCACCCAGGCCGCCGCCCGCGCCGCGCTGCGCCACGCCGACGAGACTCTCGGCTCGGTCGCGCGGCTGTGCGCCGAACGCGACCGCATCGTGACCGAGCTGACCCGATTCGGCTACCACGTGGTGCCTTCGGATGCGAATTTCGTCCTGTTCGGCCGCTTCGCCGACGCCGCCGCCACCTGGCGCCGCTACCTCGACGAGGGAGTGCTGATCCGGGACGTCGGCATCCCCGGGTTCCTGCGCACCACCGTCGGCCTGCCCCACGAGAACGACGAACTGCTACGGGTGAGCGAAAAGCTCGCCGCCACCGAGATCGAGGACGCGCGATGAGCGAGCAGACCACCCCCACCCCGCGCACCGCGCGGATCGAACGGACCACCAAGGAGTCGTCCATCGTCGTCGAGCTGAACCTCGACGGCACCGGCCGCACCGACATCGCCACCGGTGTCCCGTTCTACGACCACATGCTCACCGCACTCGGTCAGCACGCCAGCTTCGACCTGACCGTGCGCGCGCAGGGCGACATCGAGATCGAGGCGCACCACACCGTCGAGGACACCGCCATAGTCCTCGGCCAGGCGCTGAACCAGGCGCTCGGGGACAAGCGCGGCATCCGCCGCTTCGGGGACGCCTTCATCCCGATGGACGAGACCCTCGCGCACGCGGCGGTGGACGTCTCCGGCCGTCCCTACTGCGTGCACACCGGCGAACCGGACTACATGGTGCACTCGGTGATCGGCGGTTACCCCGGCGTGCCGTACTCGACCGTGATCAACAAGCACGTGTTCGAATCCCTGGCCTTCCACGCCCGCATCGCCCTGCACGTCCGCGTGCTCTACGGCCGCGACCAGCACCACATCACCGAGGCCGAATTCAAGGCCGTCGCGCGAGCGTTGCGCCAGGCCGTCGAGCCGGATCCCCGGGTCAGCGGCGTGCCGTCGACCAAGGGCACCCTGTAGTGGACGTCGTCCTGACCTACGGCCTGTTCATGGTGGCCGGCCTCGCCGCAGGCGGCACCTGGTCGATGTGGCGGGCCGGGAACAACCTCTTCGCCGGAGTGCTGCTGGCGCTGACCCTGCTTGCCGCGATCGCCGGCGTGCTGAGGCTGCTCTGACCCCCTCGGATCGGCCCGGCCTGATCGGGGTGCCGGGCCTGCCCGCCGCCTGGGCGATGGCGGCGGGCGCGTTCGCCGGCTTCTCCCTGCTGCTGCCCGTGGTGCCGCAGGCCGTCGCCGACGCCGGCGGCAGCGGCACCCTCGCCGGCGCGGTGACGGCAGTGTTCATGGCCGCGACCGTGCTCACCCAGCCGGCCGTCCCGCGCCTGGTCCGGGCCCGCGGCTACCGCACCGTGCTCGCCGCCGGATGCCTGCTCCTCGGCGTGCCGTCGCTGCTGCTCCTGCTGTCACTGCATCCGGCCGTGGTGCTGCCGACCTCCGCGGTGCGCGGCATCGGCTTCGGCATGATCACCGTGGCCAGCGCCGCGCTCGTGGCCGAACTCGCCCCCGCCCGGCTGCTCGGTCGCGCCACCGGGGCACAGGGCATCGCCATCGCCGCGGCGCAGATGGTCGGCCTGCCGCTCGGCCTGGCCGTCGCCGAGCGGGCCTCCACCGTGCCCGTGTTCGTGCTCGGCGCAGCGGTGCCCACGTTCGCGCTCGTCGCGATAGCGCGCCTGCCGCGAGTGGTCGCCCGCCGCCCCGGCGCGGCCGGAAGCCGCATGCCGCTCGGCGCACTGGCCCTGCCGGCGGTGGCGATCGCCGCCGGCGCTGTCGCCTACGGTGGCCTCACCTCGCTGCTGGCGATCGCCGTACCCGCGGCCTCCGGGTACGTGGCGGTCGCGTTGGCGCTGATCAGCGCGTCCACCCTCGTCGGCCGCTACGGTGCCGGCGCGGTCGCGGACCGGATCGGTGCGGGCCGGCTCCTGCCGGCCGGGCTCGGTCTGGTCGCCGTGGCGATGGTGCCGTTCGCGCTCGCCGCGGACGAGCGCGGTGGCGCGGCGGTACTGCTCGGTGCGGCCGTGGTATTCGGTCTCGGTTTCGGGATCGTCCAGAACGACGCGCTGATGCTGGCGTTCCGTCGCGCCGGACCCGCCCACATCGGCGCCGCGAGCGCCGCCTGGAACATCGGCTTCGACGCGGGCACCGGGGCCGGATCCCTGCTGCTCGGCGGGATCGCCACCGTCGCAGGCTATCCCGCCGCCTTCGCCACCGTCGCGCTGCTCGTGCCGCTCCTGCCGCTGCTCGCGCGGATCGCCGGGCCGTCGGAGCGGCGCGGCGCGGCCCCATAGAATCGAGGCCATGAGCGCAACCAAGGTCGCCGTCCTCGACTACGGCTCCGGCAATCTGCATTCGGCGACGCGCGCGGTGGCGCGCACCGGCGTGCAGGTGGAGGTGACCGCCGACCCGCAGGTCGCGCTCGCCGCCGACGGCCTGGTCGTGCCCGGTGTCGGCGCGTTCGCGGCGTGCATGGCGGGACTGAAGGCGGTGCGCGGGGACCGCATCATCGGCCAGCGGCTCGCCGGCGGCCGTCCCGTGCTCGGCATCTGCGTCGGCATGCAGATCCTCTTCGACAAGGGTGTGGAATTCGGGGTCGAGACCGACGGCTGCGGCGAATGGCCCGGCACCGTCGAACGCCTCGATGCGCCGGTATTGCCGCACATGGGGTGGAACACCGTCGACGCCCCCGACAACAGCGTGCTGTTCGCGGGCATGGACCCCGACACCCGGTTCTACTTCGTGCACTCCTACGCCGCGCAGACGTGGGAGCTGCCGCCGTCGGAGCTCATCGCTCCGCCCGCACTGACCTGGGCCGAGCACGGCGTGCGGTTCCTCGCCGCGGTCGAGAACGGCCCGCTGTCGGCGACGCAGTTCCATCCCGAGAAGTCCGGTGACGCCGGGGCCGAACTGCTGCGCAACTGGGTCGGCAGTTTGTGAACCGCGGCGCGGGCGACGACCCGGCCCGGCCGGGCTTCTCACTCGGCCGGCTGGCCCTGACCGCGATGGGTGCCGCCACGGGCGTGCTCCTGCTCGCCACCGTCGTGATCGTGGTGCTGCAACCGGGGCCCGTCGTCGCGTTGATCGTCGCCCTCGCCGGCGTGGCCGGCGCGATCGGCGCGATGGGCGTCGTCTCGACACGGATGACGCGCCGCGCCTTCGGCCGCGACGGTAACGATGTGCCGCGCCGCGACGGTAACGATGTGCCGCGCCGCGACGGTAACGATGTGCCGCGCCGCGACGGTAACGATGTGCCGCGCCGCGACGGTAACGATGTGCCGCGCCGCGACGGGGACGTTTGACCGTCGGGGCCGGTGCTCGGCGGCCGCCGCGACCCGCTAGCATGGGCGCAGTGAGCCTGGTCCTTTTGCCTGCAGTCGATGTCGCCAACGGTGAAGCAGTTCGCCTCGTCCAGGGAGAGGCGGGCAGCGAGACCAGCTACGGCTCTCCGCGCGATGCCGCCCTCGAATGGCAGAACGCCGGCGCCGAATGGGTGCACCTCGTCGATCTCGACGCCGCCTTCGGGCGTGGCTCCAACCGCGAGCTCCTCGCCGACGTCGTCGGCGAGCTCGATGTGAAGGTCGAACTGTCGGGCGGTATCCGCGACGACGAGTCCCTCGAAGCGGCGCTGGCCACCGGGTGCGCCCGTGTCAACCTCGGCACCGCCGCTATCGAGGATCCCGACTGGTGCGCCCGCGCCATCGCCGAGTACGGCGACCGCATCGCCGTCGGACTCGACGTCAAGCTCATCGACGGACAGTGGCGTCTGCGCGGCCGCGGCTGGGTTTCCGACGGCGGCGACCTGTGGGAGGTCCTCGCGCGGCTCGACCGCGACGGTTGTAGCCGGTACGTCGTCACCGACGTCACCAAGGACGGCACCCTCACCGGCCCCAACCTCGATCTGCTCGCCCAGGTCTGCGCCGCCACCGACGCTCCCGTCGTCGCCTCCGGCGGCGTGTCCGCCCTCGACGACCTGCGGGCGATCGCCGGTCTCGTCGACCGGGGCGTCGAGGGTGCCATCGTCGGCAAGGCGCTGTACGCCGGTCGGTTCACGCTCACCGAGGCACTCGACGCGGTCTCGCGCTGATCCGATGACCACGCCCGCCGACCTGTCCAGCCTGCTCGCCGTCGCCGGCGAGGTGCTCGACGTCGCGTCGGAACGTTTCGTCGCCGGTCGCGGGGCGCCGCGCTCGGTGGACAAGGGCCCCAACGACTTCGCCACCGACCTCGACCTCGAGCTCGAACGGAGCATCTCCTCCGAACTCGAGCGGCGCACCGGCATCTCCGTGCACGGTGAGGAGTTCGGCGGTCCCGAAGCCGATTCGGGCACGGTATGGCTGCTCGACCCCATCGACGGCACCGTCAACTACTCGGCCGGGCTCCCCACGGCGGGGATCCTGCTCGCGCTCGTCCGGGACGGCGACCCGGTCCTCGGACTGACCTGGTTGCCGTTCGTCGGAGACCGGTTCGCGGCCACCGCCGGCGGGCCGCTGCTGCGCAACGGCCGTCCCCAGCCGCCGCTGCAGCCGGCGGCTCTCGGGGAGGTGATGGTCGGTGTGGGCAGCTTCGACATCGACAGCCGCGGGCGCATCCCGGGCCGACGCCGTCTCGATGTCATCACCGAGCTCAGCCGCCGGGTCTCCCGCCTGCGCATGCACGGTTCGACCGGAGTGGACCTGGCGTACACGGCGGCCGGCGTGCTCGGCGCGGCCGTCGTCTTCGGGCACCACCCGTGGGACAACGCCGCCGGTGTCGCTCTGGTCCGGGCAGCCGGTGGCCGCGCCACCGACTTCGCCGGCGAGCCCTGGCGCATCGGATCCGGTTCGGTGGTCGCCGGAGCGCCGGGTGTGCACGAGGAGATACTCGACATCGTGGGATCGCTCGCCGGTCCCGTCCCCGAGGAGGACCGAATTACATGACCCTGGCAGTGCGGGTGATCCCGTGTCTGGACGTCGACGCCGGCCGCGTCGTCAAGGGGGTGAACTTCGAGAACCTGCGCGACGCCGGTGATCCCGTCGAGCTCGCCGCTGCGTACGACCTGCAGGGCGCGGACGAGTTGACCTTCCTCGACGTCACCGCGTCCAGCGGCGATCGCGGCACCATGCTCGACGTGGTCAGCCGCACGGCCGAACAGGTGTTCATCCCGTTGACGGTGGGCGGCGGTGTGCGCACCGTCGAGGACGTGGATCGGCTGCTGCGGGCCGGCGCGGACAAGGTCAGCATCAACACCGCTGCCATCGCCCGCCCCGAGGTGCTGCGCGAGATGTCCGAGCGGTTCGGCTCGCAGTGCATCGTGCTGTCCGTCGACGCCCGCACCGTGCCCGACGGCGAGGACGACACCCCGTCGGGCTGGGAGGTCACCACGCACGGCGGTCGTCGGGGCACCGGCATCGACGCCGTCGAATGGGCCCGCCGCGGCGCGGAACTCGGGGTGGGGGAGATCCTGCTGAACTCGATGGACGCCGACGGCACCAAGTCCGGATTCGACCTGCCGATGATCCAGGCGGTGCGCGCCGCGGTCCACGTGCCGGTGATCGCCAGCGGCGGCGCCGGAGCGGTGGAGCACTTCGCGCCGGCCGTGCACGCCGGCGCCGACGCGGTGCTCGCGGCCAGCGTGTTCCATTTCGGGGAGCTCACCATCCCGCAGGTGAAGGCGGCGATGCGCGCAGAGGGGATCGAGGTGCGATGAACAGGCTGGATCCGGCGATCGCGGCGCGGCTCAAGCGCAACGAGGCGGGGCTGTTCGCCGCCGTCGCGCAGGAACGCGCCACCGGCGAGGTGCTGATGATGGCATGGATGGACGACGAGGCGCTCGCGCGGACCCTCGAGACCCGCACGGCGACGTACTTCTCGCGTTCACGCGGACAGTACTGGGTCAAGGGCGAGACCTCCGGCCACACCCAGCACGTGCACGAGGTGCGGCTCGACTGCGACGGCGACACGGTGTTGCTCGTCGTCGACCAGGTCGGGGCCGCGTGCCACACCGGCACTCACACGTGCTTCGACGCGGACGTCCTGCTCGCCGCCGAATAGGCGCCTCCGGCGCCGGTGTGTCCTTTGGGCTGCTCCAGCAGCCCAAAGGACACACCGGCCGCGGAGCGGCCGTCAGATGACGATCGGCGCGCCGGTGAGCAGGCTCCACAGGCCGAGTCCGAGGAACACGACGGTGCCGATGGCCGACCGGATCGGATCCCCCGTGAGGAAGCCTTCCGCGGCCCAGCCGACGAACTCGGTGAACAGTTCCGACGATCCCATGCTGATCCTTCCGAGAGGTGATGCATGACGAGGACGGTGTCCGAGGGGAAATCGACCGACCGGATTGTTTCGTTACGCCTCGTCGACCGGCGGTGCGGCACAATGCACCCATGCCTCTCATCCAGATCAGCCAGACCCCCGGTCTCACCGTCGAGCAGAAGCGCGCCACCATCGAGGCGGTGACCAAGGCCTACGCGGAGGCGACGGGCAAGGATGCGAAGTCGGTGTGGGTGACCATCACCGAGGTGCCGCGGGAGCAGTGGGGAGTCGGAGGTGTCCCGCTCGGGTAGAGCGCACCGCCCGCGACGCGCGCCGGCCGACGGTCCCGGACGGCGATCCTGGCAGGATCGCCGTATGGAGTCCGCGAACCTGACCCGAGCCGAAACCGCCGAGCGTTCCCGGGCCGTGTCGGTCCGCAGCTACCACGTCGAGCTCGACCTGCGCGGCGCCCCGGACGCCGGGAACCCCGGCTTCACGACCACGACGACGGTCGAGTTCTCCGCGACTGCGGACGCGACGTGGCTCGACTTCCTCGGCCCCGCCGTGGAGTCGGTCGTGCTCAACGGCGCCGCGGTGCCCGTCCGGTACGACGGCGCGCGCATCGGGCTGAGCGGCCTGCGCGCGCACAACGTCGTCACCGTCGTCGCCACCGCAAGCTACAGCAGGTCCGGCGAGGGTCTGCACCGGTACCTCGATCCCGCCGACGGCCGGACCTACCTGTACACGCAGTACGAACCCGCGGACGCGCGACGCGTGTTCGCGTGCTTCGAACAGCCGGACATGAAGGCGCCGTTCACCTTCGTCGTGTCCGCCCCGGCGGGCTGGCAGGTGCTGTCCAATCAGCATGTCGCCGAACGAGAGTCGCTCGGCGACGCCCAGACGGTGAAGTTCGCGCCGACACTGCCGATCTCCACCTACATCACCGCCGTCGTGGCGGGACCGTACCACCGCGCCGAATCCTCTTGGGGCCGGGACGAACTCGCCGTTCCCCTGGCCGTGTTGTGCCGCGCCTCGCTGGCGCAGTACCTCGACGCCGACGCGGTCTTCGCGGTGACCCGGCAGGGGATGGACTTCTACGCCGACCATTTCGGCTATCCCTACCCGTTCGGCAAGTACGACCAGGTGTTCGTGCCCGAGTACAACCTGGGTGCGATGGAGAATCCGGGGTGCGTCACCTTCACCGAGGCGTACGTGTTCCGCGGCGCCGCCACCACCGCGCAGTACCAGGCCCGCGCGAACACGATCCTGCACGAGATGGCCCACATGTGGTTCGGCGACCTCGTCACCATGACGTGGTGGGACGACCTGTGGCTCAAGGAGTCCTTCGCCGACTACATGGGCGCGCTGGTCAGCGCCGAGGCCACCGAGTTCACCGACGCGTGGGTCGCCTTCGCGAACCGGCGCAAGGCATGGGCCTACCTGCAGGACCAGTTGCCGACGACCCACCCGATCGTCGCCGACATCGGCGACCTCGAGGCCGCCAAACTCAACTTCGACGGCATCACGTATGCGAAGGGCGCGAGCGTCCTCAAGCAGCTCGTCGCCTTCGTCGGGCGGGACGCCTTCTTCGAGGGCGCGCGGCGCTACTTCCGCAGGCACGCCTTCGGGAACACCACTCTCGCGGATCTGCTCGCCGAGCTGTCGGCGACGTCGGGGCGGGACCTGTCGGGCTGGGCGCGCGCCTGGTTGCAGACCAGCGGTGTGTCGACCCTGACGCTCGAGGACGCGGGGGAGGGGCGGTCCGCGATCGTCCAGCGGCCGGCGCGACCCCACCGGCTGGCCGTCGGGCACTACGACTTCGACGAGCACGGCGACCTGGTCTGCCGGCGCCGCGTCGAGGTCGACCTCGAGGCCGAACGCACCCCGATCGAGTGCGCGTCCGCGCCGCTGATCCTGCTCAACGACGCCGACCTGACCTACGCCAAGGTCCGGCTCGATCCACGCTCGCTCGAGACGGTGGAGCATTCGCTCGACCGCGTCGCCGACCCGCTGGCGCGGGGATTGATCTGGTCGGCGCTGTGGAACGCCACCCGTGACGGGGAGCTGAGCGCGGCGCGGTACCTGGCCGCGGTCCGCAGGTTCGCGGTGTCCGAATCGAATCCGGCCCTGCTGACCGCGCTGACGGCGAACGCGTCCTATGCGATCGAGCACTACCTGCCGATGACGAGCCGGCCCGAGCGGCGCCGCCTCTGGCTGGAAGCGGCCTGGACGGCGACGTTCACCGCCGAGCCGGGGTCGGACGGGCAACTCGCCTGGGCCCGCGCGGTCGCGACGGCCGCCACCGTCGACGACACCCGCGCCGCGGAGCTACGGGCGATGCTCGACGGGACCGGGAAGGCACCGCAGGGGCTGCGGTCGGATCCGGATCTGCGCTGGCAGCTGTGGACCGCTCTGGCGGCCACCGGGCACGCGGAACCCGCCGATCTCGACGGGGAACTCGCCCGCGACGACACCGGTTCCGGACGGACCGCTCGGCTGCGCGCCCTGGCCGCGCGACCACTCGCCGCGGTCAAGGAACAGGCGTGGACCGCGATCCTCACCGACACGGCGCTGTCGAACGAGCACCTCGACGCCACCATCGCCGGGTTCCGGGCCGGGGCGCACCGGGAACTGATCGCCCCGTTCGACGACGACTACTTCGCCGCGATCCGCACGGTGTGGTCCGAGCGCAGTATCGAGATGGCGCGCCGGATCGTCGTCGGGTTGTTCCCGGCCGGGGACACCCTCGAGCCGAGCGACCGGTGGCTCGACGCGCACGCCGACGCCCCGGCGGCATTGCGGCGCCTGGTGGTCGAGCAGCGCGACCACCTGGCCCGCGACCTGCGGGCCCAGGCGCTCGGCTGAGCGGAGGTCCCGCCGGACCGGGCGGTCGTCGGAGTCAGGCCTTGCCGGTCCCGGCGGCGATGCCCCGGTCGAGTTGCCCGAGCAGTGCGGTGCCGAGCTCGGTGAGCGCGGCGACCTGTTCGTCGTCGAGGCCCCGGAACACCAGGGCCTGGACGGTCGCGACGTGACCGGGCGCCGCTTCGACGAGCTTGGTCATGCCGGCGTCGGTGAGCACCGCGTACGAGCCGCGCGTGCCGGGCACGCTCTGCCGGCGCACCCACCCGGCGTTCTCCAGCTTGGTCACCACGTGGGACAGCCGCGAGAGCGACGCGTTGGACAGCTGCGCCAGCTCGGACAGGCGCAGCCGCCGGCCGGGCGCCTCGGACAGCTCGGCGAGGACCGAGTAGTCGAAGTGGGTGAGCGCCGAGTCCCGCTGCAGCTGCGTGTCGAGCGCGGCCGGCAACCGGGTGATCAGTGCCACCAGTTTCCGCCAGGCCCGCTGCTGGGATGCGGTCAGCCACTCGGTGTCGTCGATCTGCGCGGAGCCCACTGGTGCACCGTCCTTTCTCGATCGTCCACCCTATCGGGACCGCCGGTGCGGGAGGCCGGCGTCCCGTCGGAGCCGATGGTCAGGGGCGCTGTCCCATGCCGGTGGCGACCTCGTGCAGTCGGCCGCCCATGCTGTCCGCCGTCAGGGGCGGCGTCGGCAGTCCCGCGCCGTCGCGGAGTCCGGTCAGGAACTCCTCGAGAGTGGCCCGGGGGGAGAACCGGGGGATCCACTCGAGATCCGTGCGGGCGCGGGTGCAGTCCATGAGCGGCAGCCGCAGCACCGTGTCGAGCAGCCCGGGGGAGGCGGGGGCGAGCCGGGCGTGCCAGGCGACGGCGACGGCCGCGTGCAGCGCCGCGGCCGGGACGGGCACCGTGCGGGCCCCGAGGATCTCGGCGAGGACTTCGGTGTCGACCGGGGGCTCGGCGGCGAGATTGAAGGCGCCCCGCACCGGTCGCAGCACGGCCCGCACGTACGCGTCGGCGGCGTCCTCGGTGTGCAGTACCTGCATCCGCAGCCCGGCGGTGCGAGGGACGACGGGCAGGGCGCGGACGAGGCGTCCGGGGACGAACGGTCCGGCGAACAGTCGGCGCTGGGCGGTGGCGGACTCGCGCTTGAAGATGAACCCGGGCCGCATCCGGACCACCCGGAGGTCGGGGTGCCGCAGTTCGAACGCGTCGAGCCAACGTTCGAGGTACGCCTTCTCCCGCGGGTATGCGGCGCCGGGCCAGCCGTGGGTGGGCCAGCGCTCGTCGATCCGTTCGTGCTGGGGTCCCGGCGAGTAGGCGCCGACCGACGAGGCGTGCACCACGGCGGGGACGCCCGCCGCGGCGGCGGTCTCGAACACCCGGATCGATCCGAGAACATTGTTGCGCCAGGTGACCTCGGGTTTGTGGGTGGGCTGGAAGAGCCAGGCCAGGTGAACGACCGCGTCGGCACCCCGCAGCAGCTCGTGCAGGTCGTCGCGGGCGACGTCGGCGACGACGAAGTCGGTCTTGGGGCAGCGCCAGTCGGTGGGGCAGCGGGCGATGCCGATCACCGATCCGATGGTCTCCCGGGCGGCGAGTGCCGCCGTGACGCTGGTGCCCACGTTTCCGGTCGCGCCCGTGACGACCACTTTCGGGCCCTGTGTTCCGGTCATGGGCGGGGGATACCCGCCCCGTCGCCGATCCATCCCCGCCGGGACGTTCCGGAGGCCCCGGCGCGGCCTCGGGTAGTATTGTTGAAGCTTCAACATTAGGAGTTCGTGTGAGTCTCATGCCCGCCCTGTTCCTCAGTCACGGTGCGCCGCCCCTGGTCGACAGCGCGACGTGGGTGGCGCAGCTGCAGCGCTGGGCCGCCGACCTGCCGACCCCCACCGCGATCCTCGTGGTCTCCGCGCACTGGGAGTCCGCGCCGCTGACGATCGGTGCCACCACCACCGGTACCCCGCTCGTGTACGACTTCGGCGGGTTCCCCCGCCGCTTCTACGAGGTCACCTACCCGGCGCCCGGTGCCCCCGACCTCGCCCGCACGGTGGCCGCGCTCATGCCCGACGGCGAACCCGTCGTGCAGCAGCCGCACCGCGGTCTCGACCACGGCGCGTACGTGCCGCTCACCGTCATGTACCCGGACGCGGACATCCCGGTCCTGCAGATCTCCCTGCCCACCCTCGAGCCGGCGCGGCTGCTCGCGCTCGGCGCGCGGCTGCGGCCCCTCCGGGAGCAGGGTGTGCTCGTCGTCGGCTCCGGCTTCACCACCCACGGTCTGCCGTTCCTGCGCGACCCGCGTCCCGAGGCCGCCGCGCCGGGCTGGTCCGCCGAGTTCGACGCATGGGCCGCCGAGCGGCTCGCCGCCGGCGACGTCGACGGTCTGCTCGACTTCCGCACCCGGGCGCCCGGCATGCCGTACGCCCACCCGACGATCGAGCACTTCGCCCCGCTGTTCGTCACCCTCGGCGCGTCGAGCGACCCGGAGCGGGCGCCCCGGCAGGTGATCGACGGGTTCTGGATGGGATTGGCGAAGCGCTCCGTCCAGGTGGACTGACCGTCAGTCCCGGGCCGCGCGCCGCGCCCGCAGCGCCGCGAGGGCGCGGTCCGCGTGCACGTCGGGGCGCACCTCGCTGGCGATCACCTCGAGCACGGTGCGGTCGGTGTCCAGCACGAACGTGGTCCGCTTGACCGGCGACAGCCGGGCGAGCAGCCCCCGGCGCACCCCGAACCGGGCCGCCACCTCGCCGTCCGGGTCGGACAGCAGCGGAAAGTCGAACGACTGGCGTGTCGACCATGCGCCCAGCCGGTCCACCGGGTCGGTGCTGATACCGACCCGGGTCGCGCCGACGGCCGCGAACTCGGCCGCCAGATCCCGGAAGTGGCACGCCTCCGCCGTGCACACGGGGGTGAACGCGGCCGGGTAGAAGAACAGCACCACCGGCCCGTCCGCCAGCAGCGCGGACAGGGTCCGCGGACGCCCGTCCTGGTCGTTCGCCGTGAAGTCGGGGGCGGTATCACCGGCTCTCATGTCCGGTGACGCTACCGCGACCGCGCTCGTCGCGGCAGGCCCTGGGATGATGGGCGCCATGTCCGGCGAGCCCACCACCATCCCCGCAGCGGCGCCCGACCCCACCGAGGGCGGTCGACCCGACTCCACCACCACCCGCGAGCAGTTCCGGCTCCTCGCCGCCGAGCACCGGGTCGTCCCCGTGACCCGCAAGGTCCTCGCCGATGCGGAGACTCCGTTGTCGGCGTACCGCAAGCTCGCCGCCGACCGGCCCGGCACCTTCCTGCTCGAATCCGCCGAGAACGGCCGGTCCTGGTCCCGGTGGTCGTTCATCGGCGCAGGCAGCCCCGCCGCGCTCACCGTGGTCGACGGCGAGGCCACCTGGTACGGGCACGTGCCCGCCGGGGCCCCCACCGGCGGCAACCCCCTCGACGTGCTGCGGCAGACGTTGCAGCTGCTGCACACCGAGCGGCTGCACGGCCTGCCCCCGCTCACCGGCGGCATGGTCGGCTACCTCGGCTACGACGTCGTGCGCCGGATCGAACGGCTGCCCGAACACGCTGTCGACGACCTGCACATCCCGGAGACGGTGATGATGCTCGCCACCGACCTCGCCGCCGTCGACCACCACGAGGGTGCGATCACCCTCATCGCCAACGCCGTCAACTGGGACGGTTCCGACGAGCGCGTCGACGAGGCGTACGACGACGCCGTCGCCCGGCTGGACCGGATGACCGCGGCGCTGGCCGCGCCGGCCCCGTCGACCGTCTCGACCTTCGACCGCCCCGCCCCCGACTACCGGCGCCAGCGCACCACCGACGGCTTCGGCGCCGACGTGCGCCGGCTCATCGGCGAGATCGAGGCCGGCGAGGCGTTCCAGGTGGTGCTGTCCCAGCGCTTCGAGATCGACTGCCCCGCGGCGCCGATCGACGTCTACCGGATGCTGCGGGCCTCGAACCCGAGCCCGTACATGTTCCTCATGCACGTTCCCGACGGCGACGGCGGCACCGCGTTCTCCATCGTCGGCTCGAGCCCGGAGGCGCTGGTGACCGTCGCCGACGGCGTCGCCACCACGCATCCCATCGCCGGCACCCGCTGGCGCGGCACCAGCGAGGAGGAGGACATCCTGCTCGAGAAGGACCTGCTCGCCGACGAGAAGGAGAACGCCGAGCACCTCATGCTCGTCGACCTCGGCCGCAACGACCTGGGCCGGGTGTGCGAACCCGGCACGGTCAAGGTGCACGACTACCGGCACATCGAGCGTTACAGCCACGTCATGCACCTCGTCTCGACTGTGACCGGCCGCCTCGCCGAAGGCCGGCACGCCCTCGACGCGGTCACCGCGTGCTTTCCCGCCGGGACCCTGTCCGGTGCCCCCAAGGTGCGGGCGATGGAACTGATCGACGAGCTCGAACCGACCCGGCGCGGCATCTACGGCGGCATAGTCGGCTACCTCGATTTCGCCGGTGACGCCGACACCGCCATCGCGATCCGTTCCGCCCTGGTCAAGGACGGCGTCGCCTACGTGCAGGCCGGTGCCGGCGTCGTGGCCGACTCCGACCCGGTCTACGAGGACACCGAAGCGCGCAACAAGGCCATGGCGGTGCTCTCCGCCGTCGCCGCCGCCGGCACCCTCACCCCGTACGACGGGGACCGGTCGTGAGTGCTCGCGACGCCACCGGGCGGCGCCGCGGCGCGACAGCCGCGCTGCTCGCGACCGCCGCCGCCGCGCTGTGGGGTGCGAGCCGCCTGACCTGGGTGACCGTCACCTCCTCCGACGGCCTCGGTGAGGACCGGGTCACCGGGCTCGTCGGGGGGACGTGGGCGGCTGCGCTGACCCCGCTCGCCCTGGCGCTGCTGGCCGCGGTCGCGGCGTCCTTCGCGGTGCGCGGGTGGGCACTGCGGGTGCTGGCGGTGCTCGTCGCGGTCGTCGCGGTCGCTGCCGCCGTTCCGGCGGTGGGCCTGCTCACCGGGAGCGCCGACGACGCGACCGCGGCGCGCATCGCCGAGTTGCCCGCACGCGCCGAGGTCACCTCCCTCACCGTCGCCACCGCCCCGGCGCTGCTCGCCCTGGCCGGTGCCGTCGCCGCGCTGGCCGCCGCGGTGCAGCTGTGGCGCACCCCGCGGGCCCGGGCGGGGCTGTCGTCCCGCTACGACAGCCCCGCCGCCCGCCGGGAGGCCACGGTCCGCCGGGACACCGCCGACGAGCCGGTCACCGAACGCACGCTGTGGGACGCGCTCGACGCGGGGGAGGACCCCACGGTCGACGCCGCCGACGACCGGTCCGCCGATCGAGGCGGGGAGGGCGGCACCGACGATTCGGGGACCCGCCGCACGGGTCGGTGAGGGCGCGCACTACCCTTCAAGAAACTCCGATGAGCTTTCTCACATCGGATTGACAGGGGCGAAAGGACTTCGAGCCACGATGACAGTTCTCGACTCGATACTCGAAGGGGTGCGCGCCGACGTCGCCGCCCGGGAAGCGGTCCTCGACTTCGCTGCGGTCAAGGCCGCGGCCGCCGCCGCGCCCCCGTCCCTCGACGCCAAGGCCGCGTTGCTCGAGCCGGGAATCGCCGTGATCGCCGAGGTCAAGCGGGCGAGCCCGTCGAAGGGTGCGCTCGCCGACATCTCCGATCCCGCCGAACTCGCCAAGGCCTACGAGGCCGGCGGTGCCCGCGCGATCAGCGTGCTCACCGAGCAGCGCCGGTTCCAGGGCAGCCTCGAGGACCTCGACGCCGTGCGGCGCGCGGTGCGGATCCCGGTGCTGCGCAAGGACTTCATCGTGGGGCCGTACCAGATCCACGAGGCGCGTGCCCACGGCGCCGACATCGTGCTGCTCATCGTCGCCGCCCTCGAACAACCCGTGCTGACCTCGCTCGTCGACCGTGTCGAATCCCTCGGGATGACGGCGCTCGTGGAGGTGCACACCGAGGAGGAGGCCGACCGGGCCCTCGAGGCCGGCGCCACGGTCATCGGAGTCAACGCCCGCGATCTCAAGACTCTCGAGGTCGACAAGAGCACATTCGCCCGGATCGCGCCGGGGTTGCCGACCGAGGTCGTCAAGATCGCCGAGTCCGGGGTGCGCGGTCCCTCCGATCTGCTCACCTATGCCGGCGCGGGCGCCGACGCGGTGCTCGTCGGTGAGGGTCTGGTGACCAGCGGCGACCCGCGCCACGCGGTTGCCGAACTGGTCACCGCCGGCACCCATCCGTCCTGCCCGAAGCCCGCGCGCTGAGCGCAGTCCGGTGCACCGCCGACGGCCCGGACCCGGCGACGAGGCGGGGGCGACGTTGGGGCAGACTGGACGGGTGAGCACAGACGATCCCGTACTTTCCGCCAAGGGCCGCGGTCTGCCCCGCATGAGCGCCGCAGTGGCCGAGCACAGCGCGCACGAACCCGACCCCGGCGGCCACTTCGGGGTCTTCGGCGGGCGGTTCGTCCCCGAGGCGCTGATGGCGGTCATCGAGGAGGTCACCGCCGAATACGACAAGGCGCGGGTCGACAACGGGTTCCTCGACGAACTCGATCGGTTGCAGCGCGACTACACGGGCCGGCCGTCCCCGGTGTACGAGGCCAAGCGGCTGAGCGACCACGCCGGCGGCGCCCGGATCCTGCTCAAGCGCGAGGATCTCAACCACACCGGCTCACACAAGATCAACAACGTGCTCGGCCAGGCCCTGCTCGCCAAACGGATGGGCAAGAGCCGGGTCATCGCGGAGACCGGCGCCGGGCAGCACGGTGTCGCCACCGCCACCGCCTGCGCGCTGCTCGGCCTCGACTGTGTCGTCTACATGGGCGAGGTCGACACCGAACGGCAGGCCCTCAACGTCGCCCGGATGCGCCTGCTCGGCGCCGAGGTCGTCGCCGCCACCAGCGGCTCGCGCACCCTCAAGGACGCGATCAACGAGGCGATGCGCGACTGGGTCACCAACGCCCACAACACGTACTACTGCTTCGGCACCGCCGCCGGCCCGCACCCGTTCCCGATGATGGTGCGCGACTTCCAGCGGATCATCGGCCTGGAGGCGCGCGCGCAGGTGCAGGCGCTCACCGGACGGTTGCCCGATGCCGTCACCGCCTGCGTCGGCGGCGGGTCCAACGCCATCGGCATCTTCCATGCCTTCCTCGACGACCCCGGCGTCCGCCTGGTCGGCTTCGAGGCCGGCGGCGACGGCGTGGAAACCGGGCGGCACGCCGCCACCATCACCGGCGGCACGCCCGGCGCGCTGCACGGCGCCTACTCCTACCTGCTGCAGGACGAGGACGGGCAGACCGTCGAGTCCCATTCGATCTCCGCCGGCCTGGACTACCCCGGCGTCGGACCCGAGCACTCCTACCTCAAGGACATCGGCCGCGCCGACTACCGGCCCGTCACCGACACCGAGGCCATGGACGCGTTCTCGCTGCTCTCGCGCACCGAGGGCATCATCCCCGCCATCGAGTCGGCGCACGCCGTCGCCGGGGCCCTGGACCTGGGTCGCGAACTCGGCCCCGGCGCGGTCGTGCTGGTCAATCTGTCCGGCCGCGGCGACAAGGACGTCGACACCGCCGCGCGGTGGTTCGGGCTCCTTCCCGCCGACCCGGCCACCCCCGACACGACGGAAGGATCCGCGCAGTGAGCGCCCAGCAGCCGCAGTCCCGCCTCGGCGAGGTCTTCGCCCGATGCAAGGCCGAGAACCGGGCCGCGCTCGTCGGCTATCTCCCCGCCGGGTACCCCGACCTGCCGCGCTCGATCGAGGCGTTCGAAACGCTCGTGCAGGCCGGGTGCGACATCGTCGAGGTCGGCATCCCCTACAGCGACCCGGTGATGGACGGCCCCACCATCCAGGCCGCCGCCGACGGGGCACTCACGGCGGGTTTCCGGGTGCGGGACGTGTTCCGCGTCGTCGAGGCCGTCGCCGCCGCCGGGGGCCACGCTGTCGTGATGACCTACTGGAACATCGTCCTCAAGTACGGGATCGACGAGTTCGCCCGCGACCTCGCCGCCGCCGGAGGACTGGGCATCATCACCCCGGACCTCATTCCCGACGAGGCCGAGCGGTGGATGGCGGCGGCGGACCGGCACGGGCTCGACCGCATCTTCCTCGTCGCCCCGTCCTCGACCGCCGAGCGTCTCGCCACGACCGTCGACTCCTGCCGCGGATTCGTCTACGCCACCTCCACGATGGGCGTGACCGGCGCCCGCGACGCCGTCTCGGACATGGCGCCCGAACTCGTCGCGCGCGTGCGCGAGCACTCGCAGATTCCCGTGGGTGTCGGCCTGGGCGTGCGGTCGCGGGACCAGGCCGCCCAGATCGCCGCCTACGCCGACGCGGTGATCGTCGGCTCGGCGCTGGTGGCCGCCGTGGCGCAGGGCGCCGACGCGTTGCGCGCGCTCACCACGGAACTCGCGGAGGGCGTGCGCTCGGCTAGCGTGGCCACGTGACCTCCACCGCCGTCCCCGCCGCCACCGTCCTGGCGTATCTGCCCAGTCCGCCGCAGGGGGTGTGGTACCTCGGGCCGATCGCGCTGCGGGCCTACGCCCTGTGCATCATCGTCGGGATCGTCGTCGCGATCTTCTGGGGCGACCGCCGCTGGGTCGCCCGCGGCGGCGAACCGGGCACCGTGCTCGACGTCGCGGTGTGGGCGGTGCCGTTCGGTCTGATCGGTGGCCGCCTGTACCACGTCGCCACCGACTGGCAGAAGTACTTCGGTGCGGGCGCCGACCCGGTCGACGCGCTGAAGATCTGGCAGGGCGGGCTGGGCATCTGGGGGGCGGTCGCCCTCGGCGGGGTGGGCGCCTGGATCGGGTGCCGTCGCCGCGGCGTCCCCCTGCCCGCCTTCGGTGACGCGCTGGCCCCGGCGATCCTGCTGGCCCAGGCCATCGGCCGGCTCGGCAACTGGTTCAACCAGGAACTCTACGGTCGGGAGACGACCGTGCCGTGGGGCCTCGAGATCTACGAACGCCGCAACGACGCAGGACAGACGAGCCCGGACCTCATCGACGGAATCTCCACCGGGCAGGTCGCGGCGGTGGTGCACCCGACGTTCCTGTACGAGCTGGTGTGGAATCTGCTCGTCGTGCTGCTGCTCGTGTTCGTCGACCGGCGATTCCGCATCGGACACGGCCGACTGTTCGCTCTCTACGTGGCCGGATACAGCGCGGGCCGCTTCTTCGTCGAACTCATGCGGTCCGATCCGGCCACCGAGATCGCCGGGATCCGGATCAATTCCTTCACGTCCGCCATCGTGTTCGTCCTCGCCGTCGCCTACGTCGTCGTCGCGCGCAAGGGCCGGGAAGCGCCGGAGGAACTGAAATCCCGCCGTCCGGGTGGCGCAGACGAGGCCGCCGCGGCCGGTGGCGCAACCGGGACCGACGACGGGCACCGCGACGGCGCGTCCGGGTCGGTGGTGCCGGCCGAGCCCGGCGGTAAGGTCGAGTCAGGTACGCGCAGCGAGAACGAAGGGGACAAGTCGTGACCACATCCGACCCGGGATCCCCGGGTCCCACATCCGACGCGGGGTCCCCGGAGCCCACGGGCCCGGATCTGCGGAAGAAGGACGAGACCTCCACGGGGCCGGACCTGCGCAAACAGGCCGCCGCCGAGGAGGCGTCCGAAGCCGGCGCGAGCGCCGCACCACGCGACGGCGAGCCGGCCTCCACCGAGGAACTGCCCGCGTTCGGTGGCACCGCCGACTACGATCCGACCGCCCAGGCGTCGCTGTCCGTTCCGCCGCCCACCACCGAGTCGACCGCGCCCACCTGGGGTACGGCGGGACCGGGCTGGAACACCTATGCGGGCATGGGCAACGGTCCGGGCTGGGGCACCACGCCGAGCTATCCGCCGCCGTCGAGCGAAGGGCAGTACGGCACCGCGCACGACTCCGAGGCACAGACCGGCGGCCGGTACGGCGGCACCGGACCCGTCTACGGCACACCCGACCCGCAGTTCCAGGGCGCGCCGCAGTACCCGCCGGCCTCCGCACCGGGCTACGGATCCTCCGGTTACGGGCCCACCGGTTACGGTGCCTACGGCGATCCCTCCGCCCCGTACGGGCGGGATCCGGCGACCGGCGAACCGTACTCCGACAAGTCGAAGACCACCGCGGGTCTGCTGCAACTGCTGCTGCCCTTCGTCGGGATCTGCGGCGTCGGACGGCTCTACCTCGGGAGCACCGCCGTCGGCCTCATCCAGCTGCTGGGGCTGTGGATCGGCGGCCTGCTGGCGATCGTCCTGATCGGTTTCGTGATCATGCCGGTGATCTGGGTGTGGTCCGTCATCGACGGGATCATGATGCTCACCGGCAGCGTCCGCGACTCCGACGGCCGCCCGCTGCGGCCCTGACCCACCCGCCCGGCGGCCGGTCGCGCACCTCGCGCGGCCGGCCGTCGCGCGCGTAGACTGACCGCCACCGGGACCGATCCCCGGTTCGACCGTCGGGCGGACCTGGTCCGGCCACCCACACCGCACAGCGCACGCCCGTCGTGGCGACCCCGTCGGGGCCGCTCATCCGACGACGCGTGACGTCGCCCCACACCGGCGACGTGGAGGTGGACCGGTGCGGCATTCCGGGATGCCCGAGGCCCGCGGACTCTACGACCCCGCCCGCGAATCGGATTCCTGTGGCGTGGGCGCGGTCGTCGACCTGCGCGGCCGCAGCACACACCGGACCGTCACCGACGCGCTCACCGCGCTGCGCAACCTCGGCCACCGCGGCGCCAGCGGCCGGGAACCCGCCAGCGGGGACGGCGCCGGTATCACCCTGGCCCTCCCCACCGCCCTCTTCGATGCCGTCGCCGGCGTCGAGCTGCCGCCGCCCGGGTGCTACGCCACCGGCCTGTGCTTTCTGCCCCGCGACCCACGCGCCCGGGCAGCGGCCCGCGAACGGATCCACACGCTCGCCGCCGAGGAGGACCTCGAGATCCTCGGCTGGCGCGAGGTTCCCGTCGACCCGGCCGGCCTCGGGCGCACCGCCGAGGCCTGCCGCCCCCACGTCAGCCAGCTGTTCGTCGCCGCCGCAGGCGCGGACGGTGCCCGCCCCGCGGGCCTGGACCTCGACCGGCGGGTGTATCCGCTGCGGCGCCGCGCCGAGCACACCGGCGACGTCTACTTTCCGTCGCTGTCCGCCCGCACCGTCGTCTACAAGGGCATGCTCACCGCACAGCAACTGCCGGGGTTCTACCCCGACCTGCGGGACCGGCGTTGCGCCAGCGCGATCGCACTCGTGCACAGCCGCTTCTCCACCAACACCTTTCCGTCCTGGCGGCTCGCGCAGCCGTTCCGGTACAGCGCCCACAACGGCGAGATCAACACCATCCGCGGCAACCGGAACCGGATGCACGCGCGGGAGGGGCTCCTGCGCACCGGGCTGCTGCCCGGCGACCTGACCCGCCTGTTTCCGCTCTGCACCCCCGACATGTCCGACTCCGCGACCCTCGACGAGGTCCTCGAACTGCTCCATCTCGCCGGGCGTTCACTGTCGCACGCGGTGACCATGCTCGTCCCGCCCGCCTGGGAGAACGCGCCCGGACTCGATCCCCGGCGCCGCGCCTTCCACCGCTTCCACGCCGCGCTGCTCGAACCGTGGGACGGACCGGCGTGCCTGCCCTTCACCGACGGACGGTGGTTCGGGGCCGTGCTCGACCGCAACGGGTTGCGGCCGGGCCGCTGGTGCCGCACCGCCGACGACCGGGTCCTGTTCGGCAGCGAGACCGGAATGCTCGACGTGCCACCGGAACACATCGTGCACAAGGGCCGGCTCGAGCCGGGCCGGATGCTCCTCGTCGACACCGCCACCGGGCGCATCGTCCCGCCCGACGAACTGCTCGACACCCTCGCCGCCGCCCACCCCTACGACCGGTGGCTGCGCGAGGGTCAGGTCGACCTGGCGGATCTGCCCCGTCCGGCCGGGCACCCCGCCGCGGACCACGAGCCGGATCGGGACCACCGGCTGTTCGGCTACACCCGAGAGGACCTCGAGGTGCTGCTCGAACCGATGGCCGCGACCGGTGCGGAACCGCTCGGTTCGATGGGCGCCGACATCGCCCCCGCGGTGCTGTCGCCGCGCCCCCGGCTGCTCTACGACTACGTCGTCGAGCTGTTCGCCCAGGTCACCAACCCGCCGTTGGACGCCATCCGCGAACGGGTCGTCACCTCGATGCGGCGCGTCGCCGGCCCGGAGGGCAACCTGTTCGACGCCTCCGCGAAGTCGTGCCGGCAACTGGTGCTTCCCGGTCCGGTGCTCGACTCCGACGACCTCGCCGCCGTCGCGGCACTCGGCCCGGGCGGCCCGCGTCCGGCCCTCGCCGCACGGGCGCTGCCCGCGCACTTCGCGGTCGGTGGCGACCCCGGCGAGGCCCTCGCGGCGGGACTCGCGGCCCTGCGCCGCGCCGCCGACGCCGCCCTCGACGACGGTCGCGGCATCCTGATCGTCACCGACCGCGGGTGCGGTCCGGACCGCGTCCCGATCCCGTCGCTGCTCGCCGTCGCCGCCGTGCACCACCACCTCGTCCGCACCCGGCGGCGCACCCGCGTCGCGCTCCTCGCCGAATCCGGCGACGCCCGCGAGGTCCACCATGTGGCCGCGCTGGTCGGGTTCGGCGCCGCGGCGGTCTGCCCGTACGTCGCCTTCGGCACCGTGCGCTCCCTCGCGGCCGCCGGGCGCATTCCCGGCACGGACCCGGCGGCGGCCGCGGCGAACTACCGTCGCGCCCTCGTCACCGGTGTCCGCGAAGTGATGGCCAAACTCGGCATCTCGACCCTCGCCTCGTACACGGCGGCGCAGACGTTCGAGGGCGTCGGCCTCGCCCGGGAGGTCGTCGACGAGTACCTGCCCGGTACCGTCTCCCGACTGGGCGGCGCCGGGCTCGCCGACCTGGCCCGTGACGCCCGTCGCCGGCATCGGCATGCCTTCGGGAACCGTTGTGCCGACACCCTTCTCGACAGCGGCGGCGTGTACCGGTACCGGCGCGACGGCGAACCCCATCTGTTCACCCCCGAGACGGTGTTCCTGCTGCAGCACGCGACCCGCACGGGACGCGCGGACGTCTACGCACGCTACTGCGCCGAGGTCGACCGTCTCGCCGCCGCGGGCGCCACGCTGCGCGGGCTGCTGCGCACCGTCGCCGCGGAGCCGATCCCGCTCGACGAGGTCGAGCCGGAGGCGGAGATCGTGCGCCGCTTCGCCACCGGGGCCATGAGCTACGGGTCGATCTCCGGGGAGGCACACGAGGCCCTCGCCGTCGCGATGAACCGGCTCGGCGGCCGCTCGAACTCGGGGGAGGGCGGGGAGGAGCGCGACCGGCTCGGCGACCCGCTGCGGCGCAGTGCCGTCAAACAGGTCGCCAGCGGCCGCTTCGGCGTCACCGCCGACTACCTCGCCGACGCGACCGACCTGCAGATCAAGATGGCTCAGGGAGCGAAACCCGGTGAAGGTGGCCAGCTTCCCGGTCACAAGGTGTATCCGTGGATCGCCCGCACCCGGCACGCCACGGCGGGCGTCGGCCTGATCTCCCCACCGCCGCACCACGACATCTACTCCATCGAGGACCTCGCCGAACTCGTCCACGACCTGCGGTGCGCCAACCCGCGGGCCCGCATCCACGTCAAACTGGTCAGCGGTGTCGGCGTCGGGATCGTCGCCGCCGGTGTCGCCAAGGCCCATGCCGACGTGGTCCTGATCTCCGGCCACGACGGTGGCACCGGCGCCGCACTGCTCACCGCCCTGCAGCACGCCGGCACCCCGTGGGAGATCGGGCTCGCCGAAACCCAGCAGACCCTCGTGCTGAGCGGCCTTCGCGACCGCATCACCGTGCAGTGCGACGGCGGTCTGCGCACCGGTCGGGACGTGCTGATCGCGGCGCTGCTCGGCGCCGAGGAGTTCGGGTTCGCCACGGCGCCCCTGGTGGTCCTCGGCTGCATCCTCATGCGGGTGTGTCATCTCGACACATGCCCCGTCGGGATCGCCACCCAGAATCCCCGACTCCGGGAGAAGTTCACGGGCAGAGCAGAATTCGTGGAACAGTTCTTCCGGTTCGTCGCCGCGGACGTGCGCCGGCGGCTCGCGGCGCTGGGCCTGGCCCGCCTCGACGACGCCGTCGGCCGGGTCGACCTGCTCGAACCCGACGCGGCGCTCGCGCACTGGCGTCGCCGCGGGCTCGATCTCGCGCCGCTGTTCACCCCGCCCGCCGACGCCCTCGGCGCGCCCCCACAGCGCCGCCGCACCCGCCCGGCCGCCGGACCCCCCGACGCGCCGTTGGACCGGGACCTGATCGCCCGCGCCGGCCCCGCCCTCGACCACGGCCGGCCCGTGCAGCTGACCGGGACCGTCACCAACCGGGACCGCGCCGTCGGCACCCTGCTCGGCTGGACCGCCGGCCGACGGTGCCCCGCGGGTCTGCCCGAGGACACCGTGCGGATCGACCTGCACGGCAGCGCCGGACAGTCCCTCGGCGCCTTCCTGCCCACCGGGATCACCGTCACCGTCACCGGCGACGCCAACGACTATGTAGCCAAGGGTCTGTCCGGCGGGCGCGTGGTGGTGCGCCCCGACGCGGCCGCGCCGTTCGACCCGCACGAGCAGATCGTCGCCGGCAACACCGTCCTGTACGGGGCGACCTCCGGCGAGTTGTTCCTGCACGGTCGGGTGGGGGAGCGCTTCGCCGTGCGCAATTCCGGCGCCGACGCCGTGTGCGAGGGCACCGGCGACCATGCCTGCGAGTACATGACGGGCGGCCGCGTGGTGATCCTCGGACCCACCGGCCGCAATCTGGCCGCCGGTATGACCGGGGGTCTGGCCTACGTCCTCGACCTCGAGCCCGGCCTCGTCAACACCGACTCGGTGCAACTGCAACCGGTCGACCCCGCCGAGCTCGCGCAGGTGCGGGATCTGATCGCCCGCTACCGCGCACGCACCGGATCGGCAGTCGCCGGGGAACTGCTCGCCGACTGGGCCGGCAACGCGGGGCGCTTCACCGCGGTGGTGCCCGAGGATCTGATCCGGATCCGCGCGACCGCCCGCGAACGGCCCACCCCGGTCGGAGCCGACGGTGCCTGACCCCCGCGGATTCCTGCGTTACGACCGCTGCGAGCCGCCGCGCCGGCCCGCCGCCGAACGCGTCCGCGACTGGGCAGAGGTGCACCGCGCGCAGTCCCCCGACGAGGAGCTCCGCACGATCCGGGAACAGGCCGCCCGCTGCATGGACTGCGGACTCCCGTTCTGCCACAGCGCCGGAACGGGCTGCCCGCTCGGCAACCTGATCCCCGAATGGAACGACCTGGTGCGCCGCGACCGGTGGGCCGAGGCCGCCGACCGACTGCACGCCACCGACAACTTCCCCGAGTTCACCGGCCGGTTGTGCCCGGCCCCGTGTGAATCCGCCTGCGTGCTGGCCCGGGACGACCACGCCGCCGGTGTGACGGTCGAACGGATCGAACGGGCGATCGCCGACCGGGCGTGGGCCGACGGCCGCGTGCCGCCCCGCCCCCCGGTCCGCCGCACCGGCAGATCCGTCGCCGTCGTCGGCTCCGGCCCGGCGGGTCTCGCCGCGGCCCAGCAACTCACCCGCGCCGGACACGCCGTGACCGTCCTCGAACGTGCCGACCGGCTCGGCGGCCTGCTGCGGTACGGCATCCCGGCGTTCAAGATGGACAAGGCGCTCGTCGACCGGCGTCTCGCGCAGATGCGCGCCGAGGGCACGGTGTTCCGCACCGGCACCGAGGCGGGGGTCGATCCGGATGTCGCCGCTCTGCGGGCCGAATTCGACGCCGTGGTCCTCGCGGTCGGAGCCGGACGCGCCCGCGACCTGCCCGTCCCGGGGCGCGGACTCGACGGGGTGCATCCCGCGATGGAGTTCCTCGTCGCCGCCAACCACGAGTGCGCGGGCGACGGACCCACCCCGATCAGCGCCGCCGGGCGGCACGTGGTGATCGTCGGTGGCGGGGACACCGGTACCGACTGCTTCGGCACCGCGCTGCGGCAGGGCGCGCGGTCCGTCACCCAGCTCGACTACCGGCCCCGCCCGCCCGGCCGGCGCGACGAGGACGTCACCCCGTGGCCACTCGTGCCGTGGGTGCTGCGGACGGCACCCGCGCACGAGGAGGGCGGGACCCGGCGGTTCGAGGTGACGGTGCAGCACTTCGCCGGGTCCGGTGGGCGGGTGCGGACGCTCGAACTGGCGGAGGTGGACGCGCGCCGCGCCCCCCGCGGGAACACCTTCGCCATCCCCTGCGACCTCGCGCTGCTCGCGGTCGGCTTCGAAGGGGTGCAGCGCGGACCGCTCCTCGAGGCCTTCGGCCTGGTCCCCGGCGGGCGAGGCACGCTCGGCTGCGACGACCACTGGCAGACCGCCACCCCGGGGGTGTTCGTGTGCGGCGACGCGCACCGGGGGGCGTCACTCGTGGTGTGGGCGATCGCCGAGGGGCGTGCGGCGGCGCACGGGGTGGACACCTTCCTGACGGGGGAGTCGGAGCTGCCGGCGCCGGTCCGTCCCGGCTCGCTGCACCTGGGCTTCCCGCGTTTTCCGCCCCGCCGGCCGGGGTAAGCCGCACGGGTGAGCGACCGTGCCGGTCGCGGCAGGAAGGAACGTCATGAGCACGATCATCGAATCGGTCGACGTCCACGTCCCGATCCGTACGGCCTACGACCAGTGGACGCAGTTCGAGGAGTTTCCCCGCTTCATGGAGGGCGTCGAGCAGGTCCGCCAGATCGACGACACCCACACCCACTGGGTCGTCACGGTGGCCGGTGGAACCAGGGAGTTCGACGCGACGATCACCGAGCAGCATCCCGACGAGCGGGTCGCATGGAAATCCGACGCCGGTCCGGACCATGCCGGCGTGATCACCTTCCACCGGCTCGACGAGTCCACCACGCGGGTCACCGCTCAGATGGATGTCGACCCCGACGGCGTGATGGAGAACGTCGCCGACAAACTCGGGCTGCTCGACCTGCGCATCAAGGGCGACATGCAGCGCTTCAAGGAGTTCATCGAGAAGCGGGGCGTCGCCGACGGCGGCTGGCGCGGCGACGTCGATCGTCCCGGTTCGTGAGCGCAACCCGGAAGGAGAAGGTCGTGACGGCGAAGAAGTCGAGGGACGAGGACGACGGGCCCAAGGGCGGCCGGCCCGGCCCGGTGGACGAGGGCAAGGACGGCGGCATGGCGACCCGGGAGAAGGCCCCGGAGATCGCCGAGAACGCCACCGACGACTGATCGGGGAACCGGAACGGGGCGGTGCGGCCGAGCTGCACCGCCCCGTTGCCGGTGCGCACACCCGTCGCGGGTTCCGGCTTCCCGGGTCGAGGCAACCCCGAAGCCGGAGGGCCTGGACGTCGATAGGTCCTGGACGTCGATCCGCAGCGTCACCCCGCCGGTGAGCGGACGGCGAACTGCAGTCCGAAGTTGTTCAGGGTGGCCGGCAGCGGTCGTGCCGGATCCGGCGTCAGCCGGGAGGTCAGCGTGAATTCGGCGCCGGCGAGCAGGTGCGCGAGCAGGGTACTCGTGACGAACAGGACGAGATTGCGACCCGGGCACCCGGCCGGGCCGACACTGAACGGCACGAGCGCGGGATACCGGTCCGCCCGGCCGTCGAGCCAGATCTCCGGCGCGAACCGGTCCGCGAACGGCAGCGTCTCGCGATCGCGGTGGAAGGCCGGCGCCAGCACGACGAACCCGGTCCCGGACGGGATCGGGTAGCTGCCGCGCTCGTCGCTCCACGTCGTGTCGGCCGTCGAATCCCGCAGGATCGCAGGGGTGGTCGGCCACAGCCGCGTCGTGTCGAGGACGCACCCACGCAGGTATTCGAGCGGTGCGGGGCTCCCGAGGCCGGCGGCGGCGATGTCGCTGCGGGCCCGCGCCCGTTGTTCGGGATGGGTGGCGAGTACTGCGAGGGTGCGAGCGGTGACCATGCCTGCGGCGTCGAAGGCGAACAGCCAGTGCGGAATCTGCCCCTGCGGATCGACCGCGGCCGGTTCGGCGATCTCTCCGAGCGCGCCGGCGAGGGTTCCGGCGGGAGCCCGCTCGACGTAACCGTGCAGCCGCTCGGTGAACCGGTCGCGCAGCCGATGGCGCACCGGATGGGCGTAGGCCCAGTTGCCGTCGGACCGCAACCGCCACAGCTGATCGGTGAGGGTGTCGTCGTCGCGCGCCGCATCGCCGAGGACGAGCCTGCGCACCAGTCGCCACCAGCACCGGGTGAACTCGGCGGCGCTGAGGCCGCCCTCCGCGCGGGCGCGGCGCAGCAGCCCGTTCGCCTCCTCCTCGATGGTGTGCAGCATCGGTGTGGCGAGCCGGTGCAGGTCCCGATCGGTGTCGAGCGCCGCCTCGTTGACGGCACGGCGCCTCTCCCGCAGCGGGGTGCGCGAGACGAGCACGCCGTGCGGCTGGAACGGACCGAGGGCAGCGCGCTTCTCGACCGTCGCGGCGGTGTAGGACCCGGCGTCGGTGCGCAGCACGGCATCGACGTCCTGGGGGGAGAGCACCACCGCGAGGGTCCGCCCGGGCAGGGCGAGGGTGAGGGGAGCGTCCCCGTAGCGGTCGCGCAGGCGCGCGACGGTGCCGACGATGCGCGCGTCGGCCTGTGTCCGCTCGAGCAGACCCATCACCCTGCGACGGCGTGCGATGGCGCCCGCGGCGACGAACGGCAGGCCGACCTCGGCGGCGAACCGGGCGGTGTCGGCCGCGGAGGCCCGCCGGGCACGAGGCGGGGAGGGGCTCTGAACTACGGGGCCGGTCATCGGCGGTCTCCTCCCGACGCAGGGTCACGGTCACGGGAGGAATCGCCGCCCGGACGGATCGCTAAACGTGATCCGGCCGCACCGAGCCCGATTCAGGCGCTCGCCGCCGCGGTGGGACCGGTCCCGCTGGCGCGCAGGTCCGTGAGAAAGGCGTTGGCCCACCGGTCGACGTCGTGATGGAGCACCTGGGTGCGCAGCGACTGCATCCGGCGGGCCGCGGTGGCCGGATCCTCGGTGGCGGCGACGACGATGGCGCGTTTGACGGCGTCGAGGTCGTGTGGATTGACCAGGTGGGCGCGGCGCAACTCGCTTGCCGCCCCGGTGAATTCACTCAGGACGAGGGCTCCCGTGCCGTCGGCCCGGCACGCGATGTACTCCTTGGCGACCAGGTTCATGCCGTCGCGCAGAGGCGTGACGAGCATGACGTCCGCGGCGCTGTACAGGGCCATGAGCTCGTCCCGGTCCACGGGCCGGTGCAGATAGTGCACCACCGGCCGGCCCAGCTGTCCGTACTCGCCGTTGAGGTGACCCACCTTGCGTTCGATGTCCTCGCGCAGCTGCGCGTAGGCGGACACGCGCTCGCGGCTCGGCGTGGCCAGCTGCACCATGGCGACCTTCTCGGGGTCGAGGGTGCCCTCGTCGAGCAGCTCGTGCAGCGCCTCGAGCCGGATGTCGATGCCCTTGGTGTAGTCGAGGCGGTCCACGCCGAGCAGAAGGGTCTCGGGGTTGCCGAGTTCCTCGCGGACCTGCGCGGCCCGCTCACGGATGTGCGGGGACTGCACGCGTTCGGCGAAATGGGCCGAGTCGATCGAGATGGGGAAGGCGCCGACCTGCACGCGCCGGTCACCGACGTCGACGCTGCCCACACACGAGTCCAGGTCGGAGTGCGCGTTGGTGTGCAGCCCGAGCAGGCGCTGCGCCAGGAACAGGAAGTTGCGGGCGCCGCCGGGCAGGTGGAAGCCCACCAGGTCGGCGCCGAGCAGGCCCTCCACGACGGCGGTGCGCCACGGCAGTTGGAGGAACAGCTCCGTAGGCGGGAAGGGAATGTGCAGGAAGAATCCGATCCTCAGGTCGGGCCGCAACTCGCGCAGCATCTTCGGCACCAGCTGCAGCTGGTAGTCGTGCACCCACACGGTGGCGCCCGGGGCGGCCGCCTCGGCCGCCGCCGCCGCGAAGCGGCGGTTGACCGCGACGTAGGTCCGCCACCACGTCCGGTCGTAGACGGGTGCGACGATCGCGTCGTGGTACAGCGGCCACAGTGTCGCGTTGGAGAAGCCTTCGTAGTAGTCGGCCACCTCGCCTTCGGTGAGCGAGACGGGGTGCATCGTGATGCCGTCCTCGGTGAAAGGCTCGAACGCGACGTCGGCGGCGCCGGGCCAGCCCACCCATGCGCCGTCGGCGGCGCGCAGCACCGGTTCCAGGGCGGTGACGAGTCCCCCCGGGCTGCGGCGCCACCCGCCTCGTCCGTCGTCGGCCGAAGGGTCGTAGTCGACCGGGAGCCGATTGGCCACCACCACCAGGTCCGCTGCGGTCATCGCGTCGCGCCTCCTTGCTCGACACCGGGGCCGGTCGCTCCGGCGAGTGCCGTCGAACTCGTACTTATGACAAGTAGTTTTTGTCTATCACTCGCGGCGGAGCGGGGAGGCGCTTCGAGGCGCCCGAGATCCCGCGTCGTCCCGCCTCCGCTCGCACTCGATAGATAATCTGTCTCGCAGAACAGAAGTTTTGTCAAACGCTGCGTGCACTCCGATCGGGTCGGCGTGCCCGCGAGCAGACGCGGTCCCGCGCGCGGCGACGTGCATGCGCCGGTCGCCCGGCGGTTTCGGCACCCGGGGAACGGGGTAGCCCGACTGTGGGTTACCCGGCACCCACGTGCCGACCGGCGGGCCGGCGAGCCGGCCTGCGGAGGTACTACACACGAGCCTGTAGGAGGAATCGAAGATGGCGAAGTTCACCGTCCCCGGCCTGAGCGACAGCGAGGGGGTCCGGGTGGCCGAAGTGCTGCAGAATCGCCTCAGCGCCTACAACGACCTGCACCTCACCCTCAAGCACGTGCACTGGAACGTCGTGGGACCGAACTTCATCGGCGTGCACGAGATGATCGACCCGCAGGTCGAAGCGGTCCGGGGATTCGCCGACGACGTCGCCGAGCGCATCGCGGCCCTCGGTTCGTCGCCGAAGGGAACCGCGGGCGCGATCGAGAAGGACCGTTCGTGGGACGACTACTCGGTCGGGCGGGACACCGCCCAGGCGCATCTCGCCGCGCTCGATCTGGTGTACGACGGCGTGATCGGGGACTGCCGCAAGGCGATCTCGGAGGTCGGGGAGATCGATCCGATCACCGAGGATCTGCTCATCGGGCAGACGCGGGATCTCGAGAAGTTCCAGTGGTTCGTCCGGGCCCATCTCGAGAACGCCTCCGGGACCCTGACGCACGAGGGCGCACGCACCGAGCAGCAGGCCGCGAACGAAGCCCGCTGAGCGGGCGGCGGCCGGGTTGCCGGTTGCTCGACTACGCACCGGTCGCCGGCGGGCGACCGGTGCGTCTGTTACGAGGTCGCTGCGCTGTCGTCGGTGGCCGCCCGCAGGCGCGCGTTGTCCGACTCGAGGCGCGCGTTGGCGTCCTCGAGGCGCGCGTTGTCCGATTCGAGGCGCGCGTTGTGCGATTCGAGGCGCGCGTTGTGGGATTCGAGACGGGCAGTGTGGGATGCCAGTTCGGCGTGGTGCGACTCGAGCCGGAAGATCTGGGCGATGCCGGCCAGATTGATGCCCTCGGACAGGAGCTCGCTGATCCGTCGCAGGCGCGCCACGTCGTCGTCGCTGTAGCGGCGGGTGCCGCCCCGGGTGCGCGCCGGGCTGAGCAGTCCGCGACGCTCGTACAGCCGCATGGACTGCGGGTCGACCCCGGACAGCTCGGAAGCCACCGAGATGCCGTAGACACCGCGGCGGGGGTGCGGCACCGGCTCCTTCCTCGTCTTCTCCATTCCAGGTTCCCTCGTTCGGTGTCCTCGCTGCCACGGTCTCCGGTGGACCGGAATCTACCCGATCACCACAGGAAACCTGCAGTACCGGAGACAGTTGCAGGTGGGGCGGCGGGGACGTCGATCGTCCGTCGCGAGCCGTCTCGGTGCGATTATCTCTTTCACGTGACACAGATTTTATCGCCCGGCCCGCTCGTCGCCCACCGCCGTCTCCGTGGCGTTGCTCCGGCCCGCCGGCTGCGGATCGCCCGCCGTGCTCCGCCGTCGCCGCGGGGGTACTAGGCTCGACCGCGTGACCCGACGCACCAAGATCGTTTGCACCATGGGCCCGGCCACGGCAGACCCCGAGGTCCTGAGGGAACTCGTCGACGCCGGGATGGACGTGGCCCGCCTCAACTTCAGCCACGGCACCCACGCCGACCACGAGGCTCACTACCGCCGCGTGCGGGAGGCCTCCGATACCAGCGGGCATGCCGTCGGCATCCTCGCCGACCTGCAGGGCCCGAAGATCCGCCTCGGCCGGTTCGCCGAGGGCCCGACGGTGTGGAAGACCGGTGAGATCGTCCGGATCACCGTCGACGACGTCGAGGGCACGCACGACCGGGTCTCGACCACCTACGAACAACTCGCCGACGATGCGCGCCCGGGGGATCGCCTGCTCGTCGACGACGGCAAGGTCGGCCTGGTCGTCGAGCACGTCGAGGGTCCGGACGTGGTCTGCCGCGTGACCGAGGGGGGACCGGTCAGCAACAACAAGGGCGTGTCCCTGCCGGGGATGAACATCTCGGTGCCGGCGCTGTCGGAGAAGGACATCGAGGACCTCGAGTTCGCCATGCGGCTCGGCGTGGACTTCGTCGCGCTGTCGTTCGTGCGTTCCCCGGCCGACATCGAGCTCGTGCACGAGGTGATGGACCGGGTCGGGCACCGGGTGCCGGTGATCGCCAAGCTCGAGAAGCCCGAGGCCATCGAGAATCTCGAGGCGGTCGTGCTGGCGTTCGATGCGGTGATGGTCGCCCGTGGTGACCTCGGCGTCGAGATGCCGCTCGAGGAGGTGCCCCTGGTGCAGAAGCGGGCGATCCAGATCGCCCGCGAGAACGCCAAGCCCGTCATCGTGGCCACCCAGATGCTCGAGTCGATGATCGAGAACTCCCGGCCGACCCGCGCCGAGGCCTCCGACGTCGCCAACGCGGTGCTCGACGGCGCGGACGCGGTGATGCTCTCCGGCGAGACGTCCGTCGGCAAGTACCCGGTCGAGACGGTGCGGACGATGGCCCGCATCATCGCGGCCGTGGAATCCGATCCCACCCGGGTGCCGGCGCTGACCCACGTGCCACGCACCAAGCGCGGGGTGATCTCCTACGCGGCACGGGACATCGGCGAACGGCTCGAAGCCAAGGCGCTGGTGGCGTTCACCCAGTCCGGCGACACGGTACGGCGCCTGGCGCGACTGCACACCCGGCTGCCGCTGCTGGCGTTCACCCCGGTGCCGCACATCCGCAGCCAGCTGGCGCTGACCTGGGGCACCGAGACGTTCTCCGTCGAACCGGTCGACACCACCGACGTGATGGTGCAGCAGGTCGATGCGGCGCTGCTCTCCCTCGGCCGATACCAGCGCGGCGACCTCGTCGTCATCGTGGCCGGGTCCCCGCCCGGCCGCTCCGGCTCGACCAACCTGATCCACGTGCACCGGCTCGGCGAGAAGGACACCCATTGAGCCGTCGCACCGCGACCGATCTCGAGGTCCTCGTCGATCTGCTCGATCTCGCGCAGATCGACGAGGACCGCTACCGCGGAGAGCACCCGGCCCAGGTGGGCAGCCGTACCTTCGGGGGCCAGCTCGTCGCCCAGGCACTGATCGCGGCCGGCCGCACCGTCGGCGACCGGCCGGTGCACGCGCTCAACGCTCACTTCATCCGCGGTGGCGACGTCAAGGCGCCGATCGAGTATCGGGTGGCCCGGCACCGCGACGGCCGGGACTTCGCGAACCGCATGGTCACCGCGTCCCAGAACGGCCAGGAGCTGTTCGTCATGCTCGTCGCCTTCCAGCGGTGGGGTAAGGGACTCGAGCATGCGGTGAGCGTTCCGGAGGTGCCCTACCCGGACGTGCTGCCGCCGCTCGGGGACCACCTGTCCGGGTTCGAGGATCATCTGCCGCACTTCGTCAATGCCCTCAAACCGATCGACATGCGCTATGCCAACGACCCCGCGTGGATCCTCAAGGGCACCGGGGAACGGCTCTCGCACAACCGGGTGTGGATGCGCGCCGACGGCGCGTTGCCCGAGGACGCGCTCCTGCACGCCGCCACCCTGGCCTACAGCTCCGACACCACCGTGCTCGATTCGATCCTCACCACCCACGGGTTGTCCTGGGGGCTGGACCGCATCGTCGCCGCGACCGTCAACCACTCCATGTGGTTCCACCGGCCGGTCCGGTTCGACGAATGGACGTTGTACGCCACCGAGTCCCCGGTCGCGGCGGGCTCGCGCGGGCTCGCGACGGGCCGCTACTTCACCCTCGAGGGGGAACTCGTGGCCACGGTCGTGCAGGAGGGGCTGATCCGCCACTTCCCGCGCCGCGGCTGACGCGGGCGACCGCGTTCCGCGCCGCCGCCTGCGCAGTTCCTCGTCCCCGCCGGGCGCCCCTCAGTGCTCCACGCGGCTGCGGCGGTTCTCGAGCTCGTCGAGGATCAGCCCCAGTCCGTAGCCGAACTCGTCCGCGAACGAGTAGTCCTTCCCGATCACCAGTTCGCCGATCAGCTCGGCCAGGTAAGGGTAGGTGTCGGCCGGCACGTCGAGCTCCGAGGCGAACTCCTCGGCGCCGTCCGCCGCCGCAAAGGGCAGTTTCAGTTCGGTGAGCACGAAGCCGTACACATATGCGTCGACGACCGAGAAGGCGTGGGACGCCAGGGCCACCGGGAAGCCGTTCGTGCGCAGGCAACCGAGCACGGCATCGTGGTGCCTCAGGAGCGACGGACCCGGCGAACGGCGGGACTCGATCAAGGTGAGCGCCCAGGGATGCCGGGCGAGCACGTTCCGGGCCGAGGTCGCCCGGTGGAACATCGCCTGCCGCCACGGTTCGCCCGGTCCGGGCAGCACGATTCCCGCGAAGATCCAATCCGCGAGCCCATCGAGCAGCTCGGCCTTGTTGGCGATGTGGTGGTAGAGCGACATCGCCTCCACACCCAGCTCCTTCCCGACGTTACGCATGCTCACCGCGGTGAGGCCGCCGCGGTCGGCTACGCGAACCGCGGCTTCGATGATCCCGATGCGGCTCAGCGCCGGCCGTTCGTTCATGTCTCCCTCGCGACCCTTGCGGACTTACAGCCGTAAGCCTAATGTCGCCAGACAAGACTTACATGTGTAAGGGAGGGCTTGTGAAGGCTGCAGTTGTCGACAGGTACGGGCCACCGCACGTCGTCCGCGTCGCAGAGGTGCCCACCCCGACCCCCAGGGACGCGGAAATCCTTGTCCGCGTCGCCGCCGCGGCCGTGACGGCCGCGGACTCGCGGATCCGCGCGGCTCGCTTCCCGAGCGGGTACGGACCGTTCGCCCGACTGATGTTCGGTGTGTTCCGGCCCCGGCGAAAAATCCTGGGCAGCACCTTCTCCGGTGTCGTCGAGTCGGTCGGGGTGAAGGTCGGCGGGTACTCCCGCGGCGACGAGGTGTGCGGCATGACCGGACTCGCGATGGGGACGCACGCGGAGTACGTCACGGTCGCGGCGGAGCGGGTGGTCCGCAAACCGGCAGCGGTCAGTCACACCGATGCAGCGGCGCTGCTGTTCGGCGGGAGCACCGCGCTGCACTTCCTGCGGGACAAGGCCGCGGCGGGACGCGGCGGTTCGGTGCTCGTGAACGGGGCGTCGGGTGCGGTCGGAACCAGCGCCGTCCAGCTGGCCAAGCATTTCGGCGCCACCGTCACGGCCGTCACCAGCACGCCCAACGTCGGCCTCGTCGCCGGACTCGGCGCCGACACGGTCGTCGACTACACGGTCACCCCGGTGTCCGACCTGACAGACCGGTTCGACGTCGTACTCGACACCGTCGGCAACCTCACCCCCTCGTCCGGCCGGACGCTCCTGACCGACGGGGGCGTTCTGCTGCTTGCGGTGGCGAACCTGTGGGAGACGCTGCGCCCCGGTGCCGATGTCAAGGCGGGCGCTGCGCCCGAGCGAACCGAGGACTTCGAGTTCCTCCTGGAGTTGTCGGCCGCCGGCCGGCTCGTCACCGTCACCGACGACATCGGGGGACTCGAGCAGATCGTCTCGGCCCACGCGCGAGTGGACTCCGGCCACAAGGTCGGCAACCTCGTCGTCCGACCGGCGGGGTGACCGCACCGCTTCGAAGCCGAGGATTCTGCCGAGCCGGCGGCGCTGCGATGCCGGAAACTGGGCTGATGACGATGTTCACCCCCATCAGCCCGGCCGTCCTTGCCGACGCCATCGCCGAGCGCGCCGCCGGGCACCACGGACGGGTGTGTGTCGCGATCTCCGCCGCCGACGCGGCCGCACCGCTGGATCTGGCCGAGCAGGTGGCCGCCCGCCTGCGCGTCGAGGGGCGGCCGGCGGCCGTGCTGTCGCTGCACGACTTCGTGCGCCCGGCCTCGCTCCGGTTCGAGCACGGGCGCACCGACCAGGAGAGCTACCGCGCGAACTGGTTCGACTTCGGGGCGCTCGACCGCGAAGTGGTCCGGGGCCTGCGGGAGAACGGACGGTGGCTGCCGAAACTGTGGGACGAGGTGGAGGACCGGTCGGCACGCGCGCGGCGGATCGACGCTCCCGACGGTCAGGTGCTGACGATCGCCGGGCCCATGCTGCTCGGTCGGGGACTGGGCTTCGACGTCACGGTGCACCTCGCGATGTCGCAGGCCGCGTTGGATCGGCTGACGCCCGCCGAGGACCGCTGGACGATCCCGCCACTGCTCGGGCACGACGCCGCGACGGCCGCCGACGCCGACATCGTCGTGCGGTACGACCACCCGGACCGGCCGGCGATGCACGCTGCCGGTGCGGTCGGCGGGGACCGGCGAGCCGGGCGGGGGCGATGAACCCGTGACCGGGCGGGGGCGATGAACCCGTGACCGGGCGGGGGCGATGAACCCGTGACCGGGCGGGCCCGGAGGCCGGACAGCCGGAAGACCGCACACACGTGCCGCCTGGTCGAGCCCGGGCCGGCGACGAACGGACCCTCCGCGCGCCGCGTCCCTTGTCCCCGCCGTCAGAGCTTGTAGCCGATCGTCCGCAGCAGGGCCTTGCGGTCGGCGACATCGGCGCTCGTCTCCACGCCCACGGGCGGGTTTCCGTCGATCACCCCGGCGATGCCCCGACCGAGATCGGTCTCGGCGACGATGATCTCGACCGGGTTGGCCGTGGCGCAGAAGATGCCGCAGACCTCCGGTACCTGCTTCAACGTGTTCAGGAAGTTCACCGGGTACCCGTCCTCGACGAACACGAAGAACGAGTGACCCGCGCCCACCGCCAGGGCGTTGCGCCGGGCCAACTCGACGAGCCGGTCGTCGTTGCCGGAGAAGCGCACGAGGCGAGGCCCGGACGCCTCGCAGAACGCCACGCCGAACCGCAGGTGAGGACTCACCCCGGCCAGTGCTTCGTGCAGATCCTCGACGGTCTTGACGAAGTGGGCCTGCCCGACGACGACGTTCATGTCGTCGGGCTTGTCGATCGCCACGATGTGCAACTCCACGATCGCCTCCTCGGATGCCCTGCGGACCGACAGACGTCGCCAGTCAGTCTGCCCGGCCGCGCCCCTCGGGGCAACGATCCCGCAGTCGGCGCCGAACGGAAGCTCTACCGCCGAACCTTCGGCGGGCGTCCCGGCACGGAGCATCCCGATCCGACCGTCCGGAGGACTTTTTCCCTCGGACCCGGGCGGGTCGACCGCCGGCACCGCACGCCCACGATGCGGGGCGTGAGGACCAATGCCCCTATGCCGGTCGTCCGGGGCGGCGCATGATCGGCTCGACGCGAACGGAGGGAGCGGCCGTGACGACGAGCAGCGACGCGGTGATCCGCAAGACGGCCGGCGAACTGCGGGTCCCGCCGAACCTGTCGGACTACGAGACCACCTGCGCTCGATTCACGTGGGAGCAGGTGGCGGCGCAGATGCCGGGCCCGCCGGGCGGCGGATGCAACATCGCCTGGTCGGCGGTCGACCGGCACGCCGACGGCCCGCTGCGGGACCGGCCGGCGCTCCGGTTCCTCGCACCGGGGGACGCAACCGGCCGCATCGAGGTCACGGAGTTGTCGTACCACGACCTCGCCGACCGGGTCCGCCGCTTCACCCGCGTCCTGCGCGACCTCGGGATCGGCAAGGGCGACCGGCTGTTCGTGTTCGCCGACCGGATCCCCGAGCTGTACATCGCTGTCCTCGGCGCCCTGCGCAACGGCACGGTCGTCACCCCGCTGTTCTCGGCCTTCGGTCCCGAACCGCTGGTCACCCGCCTCGAACTCGGCTCCGCGCAGGTCTTGGTGACCACGGAGGCGCTGTACCACCGGCGCGTCGCCGCGGTGCGCGACCGGGTGCCGACCCTCGAACACGTGCTGCTCGTCGGCGACGGCGGCGCCCCCACCGACGTGCCGGGCACGCTCGACCTGAGGGCACTGCTCGAGGCCGCCGAACCGGCCGCCGACCTCACCCCCACGACCGCCGACGACCCGTCGTTGCTGCACTTCACGAGCGGCACCACCGGCACCCCGAAGGGGGCGCTGCACGTGCACGGGGCCGTCGTGACGCACTACGCCACCGGCCGGTACGCCCTCGACCTGCACCCCGACGACATCTACTGGTGTACCGCCGATCCGGGGTGGGTGACGGGCACGTCGTACGGCATCGTCGCGCCGCTGCTGCACGGCGTCACCTCGATCGTCGACGAGGCGGAGTTCGACGCCGAACGGTGGTACCGGATCCTGCAGGACCAGCAGATCAGCGTCTGGTACACCGCCCCCACCGCCGTCCGGATGCTCATGCGCGCCGGACCCGAGGTGGCGAGGCGCTACCGGTTCCCGAACCTGCGGTTCGTCGCCAGTGTCGGCGAGCCGCTGGCCCCGGACGCCGTGTGGTGGGGTACCGAGGTGCTGGGACTCCCCATCCACGACAACTGGTGGCAGACCGAGACCGGCGGCATCATGATCGCCAATACACCGGCGTTCGACATCAAGCCCGGCTCTATGGGCCGTCCGCTGCCCGGGGTCGACGCCCGGATCGTCCGCCGCGACGAGGACGGCACCGTGCACGAGGTCACCGAGCCCGACACCGAAGGGGAACTGGCGCTGCGGGCCGGCTGGCCCTCGATGTTCCGCGGCTATCTGAACCAGGACCAGCGGTACCGCAAGTGCTTCGCCGACGATCTGTACCTCACCGGGGACCTCGCGCGCCGCGACGCCGACGGATACTTCTGGTTCGTCGGCCGCGCCGACGACGTCATCAAATCCGCCGGGCATCTCATCGGACCGTTCGAGGTCGAGAGCGCGCTCGCCGCGCACCCGGCCGTCCTCGAAGCCGCCGTGATCGGTGTGCCCGACGACATCCTCGGCGAGAAGGTCAAGGCGTTCGTCGTCCTCGAACGCGGCGTGGCACCGGACGACGCGTTGCGCCGCAAGCTGATCGGGCATGCCCGCGTCAAGCTCGGTGCGGCCGTCGCCCCGAAGGAACTCACCTTCGTCGACTCGCTGCCGCACACCCGCAGCGGCAAGACGCTGCGCCGGTTGCTCAAAGCCCGCGAACTCGGCCTCGCCGAAGGCGACACCTCGACGCTCGAGACCCCGGAGGTGGCCGGATGACCAGCGACCGGATCGGCGCTCACGCCGCCGGATTCCCCTACGACCGCGAGTTCGCGCTCGGGCTGCTGGCCGACATGCTGCGCATCCGGCGGATGGAGGAGAAGGCCGCCGAACTCTACGGCGCCGGCAAGATCCGCGGATTCCTGCACCTGTACGTGGGGGAGGAGGCCGTGGCAGTCGGGGCCCTGCACGCACTCGATCGCGGCGACACCGTCGTCGGTACCTACCGTGAACACGGGCACGCCCTCATCCACGGGTTGTCCATGAACGCGATCATGGCCGAGATGTTCGGCAAGCAGGAAGGCTGCTCCCGCGGTCGCGGCGGTTCGATGCACCTGTTCGACGCCGCCACCCGCTTCTACGGCGGCAACGCGATCGTCGGTGGCGGCCTGCCGCTGGCGGTGGGCCTGGCGCTGGCCGACAAGATGCAGTCGGCCCCGAGGGTCACCGCCTGCTTCTTCGGCGAGGGAGCGATGGCCGAGGGCGCGTTCCACGAAGCGCTCAACCTCGCGGCCCTGTGGCAGCTGCCGGTCCTGTTCTGCTGCGAGAACAACCTGTACGCCATGGGCACCGCCCTGGCCCGGTCCGAATCGCAGACCGACCTGTGCGCCAAGGCCGCCGCGTTCGGTGTCCCCACCCTCCGGACGGACGGGATGGACGTGCTCGCCGTCCACGAGACGACCCGGGCCGGGGTCTCCCACGTCCGCAGTACCGGCGGACCGATGTTCGTCGAGTTCCAGACCTACCGATTCCGCGCCCATTCGATGTTCGATCCCGAACTCTACCGGGACAAGGCCGAGGTCGAACGCTGGAAGGAACGCGGCCCCATCCACACGTTCTCGGCGCGGCTGAAGGCGCTGAATCTGCTGACCGAGGAACAGTTCCTGCACCTCGACGCGCAGGCCACGGCCGAGGTCGACGCCGCCGTCGCCTTCGCCGAGGCCGGCACCTGGGAGCCGGAGTCCGACCTCCTGCGCGATGTGACCACACCGGCCGGGGAGGCGCCGTGAAACTCAGCTATCGCGAAGCCCTGCGCGCCGCCCTGCACGACGCGCTCAGCACCGATCCGCGAGTGTTCCTGATGGGGGAGGACATCGGGCGGTACGGCGGCACGTACGCCGTGACCAAGGGCCTGCTCGACGAGTTCGGACCCGAACGCATCCGGGACACCCCACTGTCGGAACTGGGGTTCGTCGGCGCGGGCATCGGGGCGGCCCTCGGCGGGATGCGCCCCGTCGTCGAGATCATGACCGTCAACTTCAGCCTGCTCGCCCTCGATCAGATCGTGAACACCGCCGCCGCGCTGCGCCACATGTCGGGCGGCCAGTTCTCCGTGCCGATCGTGATCCGCATGGCCACCGGGGCCGGACGGCAACTGGCCGCGCAGCACTCGCACAGCCTCGAGGCGTGGTACGCACACATCCCCGGCATCCGGGTCCTGGCCCCGGCAACCGTGCAGGACGCCCGCGGAATGCTCGCCCCCGCCCTGGCGGATCCGGACCCGGTCGTCGTGTTCGAGCACGCCCTGCTCTACAACACCACCGCCGACGTCGACCCCGACGAACCGGTCGACATCGACCGCGCGCGGGTGCTCCGGCCCGGCGGCGACGTGACCCTCGTCGCCTACGGCGGCACCGTCGGCAAGGCCCTCGCCGCCGCGGAAACGCTCGCGGGCAGCGGCATCGAGGCCGAGGTCGTCGACCTGCGGGTGCTGCGTCCGCTCGACACCGCCACCGTCGTGGACTCCGTCCGCCGCACCCATCGGGTGGTGGTCGTCGACGAAGGCTGGCGCAGCGTCGGCCTCGCCGCCGAAGTGACCACCCGGATCGTCGAGGAGGCGTTCTACGACCTGGACGCGCCCGTGGCCCGGGTGTGCAGCGAAGAGGTGCCGGTGCCCTACGCCCGGCACCTGGAACAGGCGGCGATCCCGCAACCGGAGAAGATCGTCGCCGCCGTGCTGGCGTTGACGGGCGAGAACTGAGGAGGCGACGTGTTCGAGTTCACCCTGCCGTCCCTCGGCGCCGACATGGACGAGGGCACCCTGACCGAATGGCGCGTCGCACCCGGTGACACGGTCGAGCGGGGCCAGGTGATCGCCTCGGTGGACACCGCGAAGGCGGAGGTCGAGGTCGAGATCTGGCGGGACGGGGTCGTCCACCGGCTGCTCGCGCAGCCGGGCGTGACCCTGCCGATCGGCGCGGCGATGGCCACGATGCTCGAACTCGGGGAGGACGCTCCGCCCGTCGACGGGATCCCGGCGTCCGAGGCCCCGGCTGCGACACCCGTCCCCGCACCGGCTGTGGCGGCCCCCGTTCCCGCGCCCGCCGGTGCGGCCCCCGCCACCCGGCCCGCGCCGGCCGCGCGGCGGCGGATCTCGCCGGCCGCCCGCCGGCAGGCCCGGGCGCTGGGCGTCGACCTCGACACCGTGACCGGCACCGGGCCCTGGCAGTCGGTGACGATCGAGGACGTCGATCGGGCGGCGGCCGCCCGTACCGCGGTCGCATCCGCCGCCCCGGCGCCCCCGCCCGCCGCGGCTCCGGCGAAGACCCCCGTCGACAAGGCCGCCGAGATGCGCCGCGCCGTCGCATCCGCGATGGGACGGTCCAAGCGGGAGATCCCGCACTACTACCTCTCGGAGCAGATTCCGCTCACACGCGCCCTCGACTGGCTCACCGACTACAACGCGCAACGGCCGGTCACCGAGCGCGTCCTGCTTGCGGCGCTGCTGATCAAGGCGGTCGCGCTGGCCACCCGGCGCTGTCCGGAGATGAGCGGATTCTGGACCGACGACGAGTTCCACCCGGCCCCGGCCACACACGTGGGGGTGGCGGTCTCCCTGCGCCAGGGTGGGCTGATCGCCCCGGCGATCCACGACGTCGCCGACCTCGCCCTGCCCGAACTCATGGCGGCTCTCGCCGACCTCGTCAAGCGCGCCCGGGCCGGATCGTTGCGCAGCTCGGAGATGTCCGACCCCACCGTCACCGTGACCAACCTCGGGGAGGAGAGCGTGGAGTCGGTGTACGGGGTGATCTACCCGCCGCAGGTCGCGCTGGTCGGTTTCGGCAAGCCGACACGGCGCCCGTGGGTCGACGGCGACACCGTGCGGCCCGTATCGGCGGTCACCGCGACCCTGGCCGCCGACCATCGGGTCAGCGACGGCCGGCGCGGCGCCCTGTTCCTGACCGAGATCGCCGAACTGCTCCAGCACCCCGAACGACTGTGAGGTGAGATCGTGACCACCGACGAGACCGCTACCGGCGAACCCGCCGACCTCCGCGCCGCCGTCGTCGCCGCGATCGCCGACGTCGCCCCCGAGATCGAGGATCTCGAACTGGCGGGGGACCGGCCGCTGCGCCAACAGGTCGACCTCGACTCGATGGACTGGCTGAACGTGCTGATCGGCCTGCGATCGTCGCTCGGAGTGGACATCCCCGAGGCGGACTACGCGCACCTGAGCACGCTCGACGGTCTCGTCGACTATCTGGCGCAGCGCCTCGGCCAGTGAACCCCCCGGATCGGGTCCCCGACCGCCCGGCCGGGTGCATGCTGGGGAGTGCAACGACCGACGAGGATGCAGTCGTGGACGGGGACATGGCCGGGAACAACCCTCTGTGTGGGCGAGTCGGAGAGATCGCCGTGGCGCTGCGGAGGCTGTCCGACTCGCTCGACGAGGGCGACGAGCTGCCCGAACTCCTGCGGCGGCTCGTCGGCAACGTCGTGAAGATCGTGCCCGACGCCGGGAGCGCAGGGGTGACGGTGGTACGGGACGGTCGGCTCGAGACCGAGGTCTGCAGCAATCCGCTGGTCTACGAACTCGACCACGCGCAGTTCCTCGCCGGTGCAGGGCTGTGCCTCGACGCGGCGCGGAGCGGCCGGGTGGTCCGCGCGGACCGCGCGGAGACGCGGCGACGCTGGCCGGAATTCGCGGAGCGCGCGGAACAGTTCGGGACGGCGAGCTCACTGGCCGCCCCCTGCGGATCGACGAGGAGACAGCCGGCTCGTTCAACCTCTACAGCGAGCACGACCACGGATTCGACTCGCTGGACGAGACGCTGGTGGAGGTGTTCACGACGGCTGTGGAAACCGCGCTGCGGCAGGCCCGACGCGGTGCCCGCGCCCGGGCGGAGATCGCGCAACTCGGTCGCGCCCTGCGGTCGCGTCCGACGATCGACCGCGCGGTCGGGATCGTCATGGCCGCTCGCGGACTGACCGCCGAGGAGGCCTTCGCCGTGCTGGTGCGGCAGTCGCAGCACGAGAACGTCAAGCTGCGCGACATCGCGGCCCGCCTCGTCGCCCGGCCCGTCCCCACCGGTCGGCCCCCACGCCCGGGGCCGTGACCGGGCGGGGCCCACCCGGTGAGGTGCGGCCCGCCGCCGATTCGGGAAAAACCCCGAAAGCGAGGTTTCGCCGGTGTGCCCGGAGGTATCACTCCGACAGCCGCAGCCGATCCGGCTCCGGTCACGTGTTCGAACGAAAGGAGCCGGCCATGGCCGAGCACGCAGGACGAACTATGACCCGGACACCGGTGCAGACAGCCGCCCTCGCTGTCGGCGTGGTGTTCCTCCTCGTCGGCATTCTCGGGTTCATTCCCGGAATCACGACCAACTACGACACCATGACGTTCGCCGGACACGAGTCCGAGGCCCTCCTGCTCGGGATCTTCGAAGTCTCGATCCTCCACAACATCGTGCATCTGCTCTTCGGCGTGGCGGGCGTCGCGATGGCCCGCACGGTGGGTGCCGCCCGGTCCTACCTCATCGGCGGCGGCATCATCTACCTGGTGCTGTGGCTCTACGGCCTGATCATCGACAAGGACAGCTCGGCCAACTTCGTGCCGGTCAACTCCGCCGACGACTGGCTGCACTTCGTTCTCGGGGTGGGCATGATCGCCCTCGGCTACCTCCTCACCCGCCGGACCACGACGCACCGCGCCGTGCCCGGTACCCGCTGACCGTCACCCCTCGACCGCCGGTCCTCGCCGCTCGCGGCGAGGACCGGCCGCGTTTCGCACCACCCCGCCGACGGACACGCGGCGATCGGCCTCGACCGCGGCGCGCCTGCCGAGCGGCGTTCACCTCCGCGGCCCGCTCCGGCGACGCTGGACCACCACGTAGACGACCACTCCGACCAGAATGAGAATTCCCAGAATTTCCATGACCGTCGGATACCCGCCGTGCCCGAGGTGAAGCAGCACGGTCCGGAGCCGCAGCGAAACTCGTGGCGAGGACCGCGCGGTCGGTCGCGTCGCAGTGGTCGACCGCCGAATCGGCGTCGCGCACCCGGAACGGGGGCCACAATCGTCCGCATGGATCGCGCGATGGCGCGGCAGACGGGAGTGGCGACCGATGGAGTGGGGAAATGTACTCGTCGACAGCGCCTGGTGGACGCTGAAGGCGTATGTGATCACAGCGGTGGTGTTCGTCGTCGTGGTGGCGCTGCTCGCACGGGCAACCCACTGGGGGCGGCAGTGGTGGCGCATCGCGCAGCCCTACTTCGATCCCCGCCGTGGCCTCGGCCCGCTCGGACTCGTGGCCCTGGTTCTGCTGTTCACCGTCTTCGCGGTGCGGGTCAACGTGCTGTTCTCGTACTGGTACAACGACTTCTACACCGCGATCCAGAATCTCGACGAGGCGGCGTTCTGGCGGTTCATGCGGGTGTTCGCCGTGCTCGCCACCATCCACGTGGCGCGCAGCCTCGTCGCGTACCTGCTCGGCCAGACCCTCGACATCCACTGGCGCACCCACCTGAACAACCGGCTCGTCGACACCTGGCTCGACACCGGCGCGTTCTACCGGGACCGGTTCGTCGATCCGCCCGTGGACAACCCCGATCAGCGCATCCAGGTCGACGTCACCGATTTCGTCACCACCACCCGCATCCTGTCGATGGGAGCGGTCACCGCGGTGCTGTCCATCGTCAGCTTCACCGGCATCCTGTGGGACCTGTCGGGCCCGATCACCGTCTTCGGCACCGAGATCCCCCGTGCCATGGTGTTCCTGGTCTATCTCTACGTGCTGGTCACCACCGCGGTGGCGTTCTGGATCGGCCGGCCGCTGATCCGCCTGAACTTCCTCAACGAGAAGCTCGGCGCCACCTACCGCTACGCCCTGGTCCGCGTCCGCGAGTACGGCGAGAACATCGCCTTCTACCGTGGGGAGGGTGTCGAGCGGGGTGGCCTGCTGAGCCGATTCGCCGCGGTGATCCGCAACTGGTGGCGGATCGTGTTCCGGATCCTGAAGTTCGACGGCTTCAACCTGACCGTCAACCAGATCGCGGTGATCTTCCCGTTCCTCATCCAGGGGCCGCGACTGTTCGCCGGACAGATCACCCTCGGCGACGTGATGCAGACCGGCAACGCCTTCGGCCAGGTCCACGAATCGCTGTCCTTCTTCCGCGAGTCCTACGACGACTTCGCCGCGTTCCGGGCCACCACCATCCGGCTCAACGGATTGCTCGACGCCACCGAGCAGGCGGCGAAGCTGCCCGTCCTCGTCGCGACCGAGCAGGGCGACACACTCGACATGCACGGTCTCGACGTCCGGACCCCGTCCGGCCGTCCCCTCGTGACCGGCCTCGACATCGACATCCCGCCCGGCGAGGCCCTGCTCGTGCGCGGCGCTTCCGGCAGCGGCAAGACGACGTTGCTGCGCTCCCTCGCCGGGCTCTGGCCGTACGCACACGGCCGGATCGCGCGTCCGATCGGCGACGCGCTGTTCCTGTCCCAGGATCCCTACGTGCCGCTCGGGACGCTGCGCGAAGCCCTGTCCTACCCTCGTCCGCCGATGCCCGACGACGCGCAACTCGGCGAGGTGCTCGACCGCGTGCACCTCGGGCACCTGACCGAACGTCTCGACGACGACACCGACTGGGCGCGCGTGCTCTCGCCCGGGGAGCAGCAGCGCCTCGGCTTCGCACGAGTCCTGCTGGCCCGGCCGCGCACGGTGTTCCTCGACGAGGCCACCGGCGCCGTGGACGAAGGGCTCGAACACGCGCTCTATCGCACCCTCCGCGAGGCCCTGCCGGACAGCGTCATCGTCAGCGTCGGGCACCGCAGCACCCTCGACACGTTCCACGACCGGGTCCTCGAACTGCAGGGGGAGGGACGCTGGACGGTCACCGAGAGCGTCCGCTGAGACCCGGCCGCCCGGCGAATCTGCCCGACTCGGGTCCACACCGCGCGGCGACCGAACTACGCTGAAGGATCGGTGACCTCGATGCCGGCGACGGCCGACGGGAACGGCCGGCAGTGGCACCGGTGCCCGGTCCCGGGCCGGAATGCGCGTGCGCCAGCCGAGGAGGACACCATGCACCACGGAACTTCCCGCCGGCGGCGCCCGCATCGGTCGGTCACCACCCTGATGTCCCTTCCCGGATCCGCGCTGCGGGGCGGCGTCCGGGTCGCGGCCGCCGGTGCCGGCGTCGCCCTCGACGCCGCCGTCGTCGGCGCCGCCACGGCGGCAGGCGTCGGGACGGCGTTGCTCCGTGCCCCCGTCGCCGCGGTCGCCGCGCCGGCCCCCGCGGCGATCCTCCATCTCGTCGCCGACGTCGCCCGGGAAGCGGGCAGCGGACGCCCCGCCCGGCGCTGCGCGGCGAACGGTGCCCGAACCTGGATCGAAGTCCGGGGCCTCGACGGCCCGGACGGCGCGGCGTTCGGCGACCGGGTCCTCGCCGCGATCCGGGCCACCCCGGGCGTGGCCACGGCCGAACTGCACCGCCCCTGGTGCCGCCTCGTGGTGTCCACGGACCCGGACGGACCTACGGACCGCGCCCTGCGGCGCATCGTCGAGCGCGTCGAAACCGACTGTGTTGCAACCGAACACTGTGTCCCAACCGAGGACTCCGCCGCCACCGAACACCCCGCCGCCCCGCCCGGGCTGCCCGGCGACGACGTCCTGCTCGTCCGGCGGGGCGTGTCCGCGGCCGCCGCCGTCACCGGGCTGGTACTGACCGCGACGGGACGCCGTCTGCGCCTGCCGCGCCTGCCCGGCGCCGCAGCCGCCCCGGTGCTCGTGTCGGACTATCACCCCCGCATCCGCGCCCTCGTCGAATCCGCACTGGGGACCGGCAGGGCGGACCTGCTGCTGGCCGCCGGGACCACCGTGCTGCACACCCTGACCCTCGCACCGGCGTCGGCCGCCGTCGAAGCCGTCACCCGGACCGTCCTCGTGGGCGAGACACTGGCGATGCGGCGCGCCTGGCGCGACTTCGAACCGGAACTCGCCGCCCACGCGGCCGTGGCCCACTGCCCACATCGTCCGGCCCGTCCCACCGAACCGGCGGCCGGAGTGGTCGAGCGCTACACCGACCGCGCCGGCTGGGCCGGACTCGCCGGCGCGGCAGCGGCCGGGATGCTGACCGGCAAACCCGCCACCGCCGGCACCGCGGCGCTCGTCGCCGTCCCCAAGGCCACCCGCACCGCGCGGGAATCCTTCGCCGCCACCCTCGCCCGCGGGCTCGCCGCCCGCGGAGTGCTGACTCTGCGCCCGGACGTGCTGCGCCGTCTCGACCAGGTCGACGCGCTCGTCGTCGACCCCCGCGCCCTGTACACCTCCGCCCTCACGGTGACGCGACTGAACGGCGTCCCCGACCGCGACCGCAGCGCGGTGTGGGACCGGGCTCGGGCGGCGGTCGACCGTGGCATCCTGACCGCCGGCCGGCACCCCGTCTCCGCCGTGCCGGACGCGCCCGGGCACCTTCCCGCCGACGCACAGGTACTGATCGGACCGGTCCACGACCGCTACGCCTCCGCCGTGCTCGCCGCCGCCCGACGCGCGGGGATCGCCGTGGTCTCCGCGGAGGACGAGGCGATGGGATCACTGCGGAACGGCTTCGACCGTCTCGAACCCGTCGCCGAGTCGATGGACACGACCCTGTTCGACGTCGTCGACAAGCTGCAACGCGGCGGCTGCACCGTCGCGGTCCTCACCGTCGAGGCAGCGCAGGCTCTCGGCCTGGCCGACGTGGGCCTCGGTGTCCTCCGCGACGGGCACCGCCCACCCTGGTCGGCGGACGTGATGATTCGCGATCTGACCGGCGCGTGGCGGATCCTGCACGCGCTCCCGGCCGCGCGGACCGCAAGCCGGCGCGGCGTGGAGATCGCCCGCGACGCGTCCGCCCTCGGGACGTTGCTCATGGTGCCCGGCGTGCCCGGCAGCGGTCCGGAGTCGGTCACCGCCGGCGCCGCGGCCGGGTTGTGGGCCGGAACGTCGGCGGCCCGCGCCGCGCTGGCCGCGCCGCTGCCGCAACCACGTTCGGCCCACGACTGGCATGCCCTTCCGGTGGACGAGGTCTGCGCGCTCCTCCCCGCACCGGGCGACCTGCTCACGCCCGCAGCGGACTCCGGGTGGCGAGCGCGGACCCGGATGCGCGTGGTGCGGGGCGTCCGGCGGGTCGGTGTCCGTCCGCTCGGATCCGCGGCCGACTTCACCCGGGCCGTGCGCACCGAACTGGCGGACCCGCTGACGCCGGTCCTCGCCACGGGCTCCGCGGCGAGCGCGGTGCTCGGATCGCCGCTCGATGCCGTACTCGTCGGATCCGTACTGCTGCTCAACGCCGCGCTTTCGGCCGCCCAGCGTCTGCGCGCCGAACGTCTTCTGAAAAGGCTTCTGGCGGTGCAAGACCCACCTGCCCGCCGCGTCGCCGGCCCGCGCGGGGACCGGCGGTACGTCGGGGTCCCCGCGGCCGGGCTGCGCCCCGGACACGTCGTCGAGGTCCGTCCGGGCGAGGTCGTGCCCGCGGACGGGCGCATCGTCCACGCCGACGGGGTCGAGGTCGACGAGTCGGCCCTGACCGGGGAGTCGCTTCCGGTCGCCAAGCAGAGTGAATCGACGCCGGGGGCGCCGCTGGCCGAACGCGCCTGCATGCTCTACGCGGGCACCACCGTGCTCACCGGCACCGCGGTGACGATCGTGACGGCGGTGGGAGGGGCTACCGAGGCCCGTCGCGCCACCGCGATGGCGCCCGCACAGGTCCGGGAAGTGGGGCTGCAGGCACGCCTGAGCACCCTCACCCGCCGCGCGCTGCCCGTCAGCCTCGGCGGCGGCGTACTCGTTGCCGCACTGGGGTTGCTGCGCGGCACCGGAATCCGCGCGGCAGTGACCAGCGGTGTGGCGGTCACCGTTGCGGCCGTGCCGGAAGGGCTGACCCTCGTAGCCACCCTCGCTCAGGTCGCATCCGCCCGCCGGCTCACCAAGCGCTCGACCCTCGTGCGCGCACCCCGCTCGATCGAGGCCCTCAGCCGTGTCGACGTCGTCTGCTTCGACAAGACGGGCACACTCAGCGAGAACCGTCTGCGAGTCGTCACGGTCGAAGCCGCCCCCGGCTTCACCCGGCAGGACGTGCTGGCCTACGCCGCCCGCACCGGCATCCCGGCGAACGGGGGAGCGCCCGAGCACGCCACCGACGTCGCGATCGTCGAGTCCGCGCATGCCGCCGCCGTCGCGGACCGGGCCGCCGAACGGACCGCCCACCTGCCGTTCCGGTCCGGCCGGGCCTACGCTGCCGCGATCGCCGGAAACCACCTGGCGGTCAAGGGCGCCCCGGAGACGATGCTCGGTGCCTACGGTGACGACAGCCCCGAACTCCGGGAGCGGGTGCACGCCCTGGCCGCCGAGGGCCTACGGGTGATCGCGGTGGGGCAGCGTGACCTGAACCACTCCGAAACCGATTGGGCGACGGACGATCCCGATGCCCTCGCGGAACTGTGCGGGAACGGGCTGCGGCACGTCGGGCTGATCGGATTGTCCGACACACCACGGGCCGACGCGGCCGGATTGCTGCCCGCGCTGCTCGAGCAGGGCGTCGCCGTCCGGCTCGTCACCGGCGACCACCCGGTGACCGCCGTCGCGATCGCCGCCGAACTGGGCCTGCCCGTCGGCACGGATCAGGTACTCAGTGGTGCGGAATGGGACGGGCTCTCGCACACCGAACGAAAGCACGCCGTGGAGCAGTGCCTCGTCTTCGCGCGGATGTCCCCCGAGCACAAGGTGCAGATCGTGCAAACCCTCGAACACGCCGGACACGTGTGCGCCATGGTCGGCGACGGCGCCAACGACGCCGCCGCGATCCGCGCCGCGAGCGTCGGAATCGGCGTGGCTTCCCACGGCAGCGACCCCGCGCGCGGCGCGGCCGACGTCGTGCTGCTCGAGGGGCGCGTCGCGGGTCTGCTCGACGCGCTCGACGAGGGCCGCGTGCTGTGGCAGCGGGTCCAGGCCGCCGTGGCGGTCCTGCTCGGCGGCAACGCGGGTGAGGTCGCGTTCGCGCTACTCGGCAGCCTGGTCACCGGCCGCTCCCCGCTCAATGCCCGGCAGCTGCTGCTGGTGAACATGCTCACCGACGCGCTCCCGGCAGCGGCCCTGGCCGTCAGTACCCCCCGCATCGACGGCTCCGGTCCCGCGCCGCGGCCCGACGAGTCCGCGCTCCTGCACACCGTGGCCGTCCGCGGCGCCACTACCGCGGCCGCGGCCACCGCGGCCTGGGCCATGGCACGGATGACGGGCTCGAACGCGCGTGCATCGACGGTGGCGCTCGTCGCGCTCGTGGGCGCTCAGCTCGGGCAGACCCTGCTCGACTCGCGCAGCCCCCTCGTCGTCGGCACCGTCCTCGGCTCGCTCGCCGTGATGGCCGCACTGATCAGCACGCCGGGGGTGAGCGGACTGCTGGGCTGCGTGCCGATCGGCCCGGTGGGGTGGACCCAGGCACTCGGGTGCGCGGGAGCAGCCACCGTGCTCGCCGCCGTCGCCTCGACCGCCGCGCAACGGCTACCGGCGATCGGCGCGGTGGTGACGTCGGTGCTTGCGCCGCGAGAACCCGGAGACGCTTCCGAGACCCCGGCAGCCACGGACCCTCGGGTCGCGCCGGCAGGGGGAGAGAAGTAGTCGCGAGGCCGGCCGACGCGCTCGCCGTGCGTACCACGCGGGGCGCCGAGTTCACCGCCGGACCCCCGGGCCGTCCATCCGTCGACCTACATGTTCGCCCGCCGGCCTGGTACACCGTCGACACCCGACCCGGCCGGACCCCACGCCGAGGGGAGTCCGTGCATGGATCTCGAGGCGCGCTGATCGATGCTCGGTGGCCACACCGTGCCCTGGGCACCCCGTCCACACCGTGCCCTGGGCACCCCGTCCACACAGTGCCCTGGGCACCCGGCCCACACAGTGCCCTGGGCACCCCGTCCACACAGCGCCCTGGGCACCCGGCGACATGCCGATGAGGTCGACGCCGCTCGATCCGGCCCGTGGGCAATGGCCTCGAACACAAAGGGCCGGCACTGAGATGTGCCGCACATGATTTCCTATCAACCATTGAGAGTTCCGTAGCGACGCCGCATCCGAGCCGGTGATGCTTCTTGTCGCTCCGCGGGCACTGTTCCCCGGTGCCCGGCATCCCTCGAACGCAAGGAGATTCGCGTGGAACTCGATCTGCGCCACCGTATCGCCACCGGCCCCATGAGTCGGTTCCAGTGGACAGCGGTCGCACTGTGTGTAGCGCTGAACGTGCTCGACGGTTTCGACGTCCTCGTCATGGCCTTCACCTCCCAATCCGTCTCGCAGGAGTGGGGCATCTCAGGATCGGTCCTGGGTCTGCTGCTCAGTGCGGGCTTGTTCGGAATGGCGATCGGTTCGATCGCCCTCGCGCCGTGGGCGGATCGTGTGGGTCGCCGGACCATGATCCTCGTCTGCCTGACTCTGTCGTCCACCGGCATGCTGATCTCGGCGGTGAGCCAGAACGCCGGCCAACTCGGCGCGCTGCGCGTGCTCACCGGTATCGGCATCGGTGGAATCCTGGCCAGCAGCAATGTCATCTCCAGTGAGTTCGCGTCGAATCGCTTTCGCGGCCTGGCCGTGACCCTCAACTCCACCGGCTACGCGGTCGGGGCGACACTCGGGGGCGTGGTGGCCGTGGTCCTGCAGAGTTCGTCCGGTTGGCGTTCGGTATTCCTCTTCGGCGGTGTGTGCACCGCGGCCCTGATCCCGCTCGTCTGGTTCCGGCTGCCGGAGTCCCTCGACTTCCTGTTCGCCCGCCGCCCGGCGAACGCACTTGAGCGCATCAATTCGTTCGCAGTCCGCGCGGGCCACTCGCCGGTGAGCGCGCTGCCCCCGGCCCCTGCCACTGCCGATGCCCGGAAGCGCGGTGTCGGACCGACCGCCCTGCTCGTCCCGGGACAGCGTCGGAACACCCTGTTGATCTGGGGTGCCTTCTTCCTGACGATGTTCGGTTTCTACTTCGTGACGAGTTGGACGCCGAAGCTGCTGGTGGAGGCCGGGATGTCCGCGACGCAGGGGATCACCGGCGGTGTGCTGCTCAATCTGGGCGGCATCTTCGGCACCGCCCTCCTCGGCGTGCTGACAGTCCGGTTCCGCCTCGGACGCGTCCTGGTCGGATACCTGGTCGCGTCGGCGATCCTGCTCGCCGTATTCGTGCCTGCCATGGGGACCGTCGCGGTGGGCTTCGTCCTCGGTGCAGCGATCGGCGTCGTCGTGAACGGCTGCATCGGCGGGCTCTACGCGCTGACCCCGGCCGTGTACTCGCCTTCCCTGCGCGCTACCGGCATGGGCTGGGGCATCGGCGTCGGACGCATCGGCGCGATCATGTCACCGATCGTCGCGGGTGGGTTCCTCGACGCCGGATGGACCGCGACCCAGCTGTACCTGCTTGTCGCCGTCGCTTTCCTGGGTGCAGGGGTGGTGGTCTCCGTTGTTCGTGTCACGGCGCGAAGCGGCGTGACTACCGTCGAGGGTGAACTCACCATCGTGTGAGTCCGGGCGGCCGTGGAGAGGAGTGGGCGTGGCGCGAGTTCCCACGGGAGAGTCTGTGCTTGCCCGCGCGGCACGCGTCATCGAGGCGTTCGGCATCGACGATTCCACGCTGACGGTCTCCGAGATCGCCCGGCGCGCAGGCCTGCACGTCGCCACCGCCTCCCGGCTGATCGAGGAACTCGTCCGGTGCGGATGGCTCGAACGTGACGGTCGTCGAGTGCGGGTCGGGGTGCGCCTGTGGGAGGTGGCTTCACGGTCGTCACCCACGGTGAGCCTGCGGGAGGCGGCGCGTCCGTTCATGGAGGACCTGCACGCGGTGGTCGACCAGCACACCCAGCTGGCGGTCCGGGAGGGCACCGAGGTGCTGTTCCTGGAACGACTCACCGCGCGCGGGGCAGCCGTCAACTTCACGCGCGTCGCCGGTCGGCTACCACTGCACGCCTCCTCGTCCGGGCTCGTGCTGCTCGCGCACAGTCCGGTCGAGGTGCAGGACGAGGTGATGAACGCGCCGATGCGCGCCTTCACCGAGCACACCATCCACACCCCCCGGGATCTGCGTGCTGCGCTGGCGCAGATCCGCAGACAGGGATACGCGCTCTGCGCGGGCCACCTCCACCCCGACACCACCGGCGTGGCGGTCCCCGTCCGCGGGGCGTCCGAGGAGGTCGTCGCCGCACTGGGGTTGATCGTGCCGAACGACCCCTCCGCTTACGCGCAGATCCCGGCACTGCAGGCCGCCGCTCGAGGCATATCCCGAGTGATCTCCCACCCGACGCCGCCGAGCCGGTAACCCGCCGCACACATTTTCTCTCAATGATCGAGAAACGTCTGGTGTGAACTTCACGGTCCGGACCATCCTCGATCCGACGACGAGACAGAGGAGTTTGTCGTGTCCGATCACATTGCCGCCACGGAGTCGGCTGTGCGAGTCATTGCGAAAGAGTCTGCGGCACAGGGTGTTACTGCCCTGACGCTCGCCCATCCCGACGGTAGGCGCCTGCCGGACTGGGCGCCGGGTGCGCACATCGACCTGATGCTGCCCAACGGACTCACCCGCCAGTACTCGCTGTGCGGCGACCGCTGGGACGCCCACACCTACCGCGTCGCCGTGCTACGCGAGCCGCACGGCCGCGGGGGGTCGGTGTACATCCACGATCACCTGGCCGTCGGCGATCTCGTCGGTATCGGCGGTCCCCGCAACAATTTCCGGATGGTGCCCTCGTCGCGGTACCTGTTCCTCGCCGGCGGCATCGGCATCACCCCACTGCTGCCGATGATCCGGCAAGCAGACTCGATCGCCGCCGACTGGCACCTCCTCTACGGCGGCCGTACCCGTGACACGATGGCATTCGGCGACGAACTCGCGCGGTACGGCGAGCGGGTCTCCCTCGTCCCCCAGGACCAGAAGGGTCGACTCGACCTCGACGTCGCCACCGAAGCCGCGGCGGCCGGCGCGAAGGTGTACGCGTGCGGTCCGGTACCGCTGCTCGATGCGCTCACGACCCGCGCCACGTCCTGGCCGAAGGGCGCGTTGCGGCTCGAACGCTTCGTCCCTCGGGAGCAGCCGGCCCCGGTCCGCAACAGCCCCTTCGACATCGAACTGGCCAGGTCGGGCCGCACGATCTCCGTCACGCCGCAGCAGAGCGTGCTCGACGCGCTGCGGGCAGCCGGTGTGGGCGTGCTCTCGTCGTGTCGCGAAGGCACCTGCGGAACTTGTGAGACCACGGTCCTGGCCGGAGAGCCCGACCACCGCGACTCCGTACTCGACGACGGCGAACGAGCGGCCGTGGACTGCATGCTCGTCTGCGTTTCGCGATCGTGCTCCGACCGCCTGGTACTCGACCTCTGACCACCTCACCAAGGGATCTCGCCATGACAACTCTCGCACCGACCGGAACACCGATCAGCGACGCCGACCCGTTCGACCTCGATGTTCTCGACAACCCCCTACCGTTCCAGGAGGAACTTCGCGAGGCCGGGCCCGTCGTCCGCCTCGACCGTCTCGGCGTGTTCGGCATGGGTCGTTACGAGCAGGTGCACGCCGCCCTCACCGACTGGCAGTCGTTCCAGTCCGCCGCGGGTGTCGGACTGAGCAACTTCCGTTACGAGAAGCCCTGGCGGCCACCGAGCCTGCTGCTCGAGGCGGACCCGCCGCACCACGACGCCCCCCGTGCGCTCCTCACCCGCATCCTCGGTCCCCGCGCGCTGCGCACGCTCCGGAACGCCTGGATCGACGACGCCGAGGATCTGGTCGACGAGGTCCTGACCCGAGGAACCGAACTCGATGCCGTCACCGACCTGGCCGCGGCGTTTCCGCTGCGGGTGTTCCCGGACGCCGTCGGTATACCCGACGCCGGGCGGGAGAATCTGCTGCCGTACGGGGACCACACCTTCAATGCCTTCGGCCCCGCCAACAGCCTGGTCGACCGGGGTATCTCGCGGATCCGAGATCTGTCGGCCTGGGTCAACGCCCAGTGCGTGCGCGACGTCCTGACCGAGGGCGGTTTCGGAGCGCAGATCTGGGCCGCGGCGGATCGCGGTGACATCACCCACGACCAGGCACCCCTGATTGTTCGGTCGCTCCTCACCGCAGGGGTCGACACGACCGTCAACGGGCTGGCTGCCGTACTGTACGCGTTCGCTACCCACCCCGAGCAATGGCGAGCGGTGCGGGCGAATCCGTCGCTGGCGCGGACCGCGTTCGACGAGGCGGTGCGCTGGGAGTCGCCCGTGCAGACCTTCTTCCGCACCGCCACCCGCGACATTGAGATCGGCGGCACCGTCATCCCCGACGGCCACAAGGTTCTGCTGTTCCTCGGCGCGGCCAACCGTGACCCCCGACGCTGGGAGCGGCCCGCCGCGTTCGACCTCGCGCGCGACCCGTCCGGTCACGTCGGGTTCGGGATGGGCATCCACCAGTGTGTCGGCCAGCACGTCGCGCGTCTCGAATCGGAGGCGCTACTCACGGCGCTGGCCACACGGGTCGAGTCGATCGAGGTCGACGGTCCGGTGCACCGGCACCTGAACAACACCCTCCGCTCGTGGCGGTCGGTGCCGATCCGCGTCCGACTCGCGTGAGCGACGAGGCACAGAGACACCGTGCCCCGCGAGTTCGATCGGCCCACCACCGACACCCGGCGGCTCACCGAGTGCACCCTTCGGGTTCGGCCTGACACGCCGAGCCGGGCGGTTGTCACCGACGCCGCCGGTGTCAGTTGTCACCGACGCCGCCGGTGTCAGTTGTCACCGACGTCGCCGGCGTCAGTTGTCACCGACGCCGCCGGCGTCAGTTGTCACCGACGCCGCCGGTGTCAGTTGTCACCGACGCCGCCGGTGTCAGTTGTCACCGACGCCGCCGGTGTCAGTTGTCACCGACGCCGCCGGCGTCAGTTGTCACCGACGCCGCCGGCGTCAGTTGTCACCGACGCCGCCGGCGTCAGTCGTCGACGACGACCACCACACCGGCGCGCATCAGCACGGCGTACAGCTCGCACAGCGGGGGAGTGAGCAGCCGGACCACGGCGCCGACCACCGCATCCGGGCCCACTGCGACCATCGGGTTCGACATGCCTCGACCGTAGGGACGCCGGATGAACCGAAGTTGACGAACGAGGAAAGAACGGTCGACGAATCGTCCGCGCGGGGGACCTCGCCGGACGACGGCGCGGACACGGAGACGACGTCCGCGGCGACGACTCGCCTCGTCACGGGGTGCACACGAGGGTGAATCCGGCGCCGATGCCGCCCCGGGCGTCGAGGTCCTCGACGATCCGGTCGGCCCGCTGGTAGACCGCGAAGCGCACATCGTCGGGGCGGTAGCCGACGGCGAGGCCGAGCCACTCGCCGGTGTCGGTGCGGACCAGTGGACCACCGGAGTCGCCCTGTTGCATCACGAGCCACGAATTGAGCGAGTTCGGGTTCACCAGCACGTCCCGGGTGCCGGCGACGTCCAGGGCGTCGACGAGGGGCAACGGCCCGCATGCGATCCCGGTCGTGTGCCCGGCCGCGCAGTGCCGGCCGATGTCCTGGTCACCGTCCGGCAGCGAGCCGATCGACTCGAGCGCCACGACCTCGCCGTCGGCGTCCGGGGCCGACGTGTTCGACCCGCGCACCCTGGTCTCGTCGAGCAGGATCACCGCGTAGTCCGGCACCGCGTCGGTCGGCACCCCGAGGGGGTCCACCGAGCCGGGGCTGTAGACGGACGTCTCGGTGCCGATCGGTCCGTGGCCCTGCTCGCCGACCTTCCACACCTCGCCGGCGCCGTTCTGCCAGCAGTGTCCGGCGGTGACGGCGACGAGGCGGCCCTCCCGGTCGTGACCGACCGCGCCGACCGAGCACCAACCCGGCGCGGGATCGGCGCTGGTGAAGGTGATTCCGTCGCCGGGGCGCAGCACGATCCGCTCGTCCGGTACGTGCGCGGCCGCACCCGGCGCCGGGGCGAGCAGCACGGCCGCACACGCCGTCACGAGGAGCAGGGCGCGTCTCATGCCTTCTCCCATCTCCATTCGTGGACCGCGAGATCGGGGGGGGGCGGTGGGGATTGCGGCCACGGACGCTTCACCGAAGTCGGCACGTTACCAGCGTTTCCGCGGGGAGGCGCCCCGGGTTTCGTGTTCGCGTCGCCGGCGCTGCGGGCGCACCGCGAGTCGGAGGCCGGCGGTGTCCCCATTCCGGCCGGAGGCCGGCAGTGTGGCGGTGCCCCCGGTGAGACTCGAACTCACACTGGACGGGTTTTGAATCCGTTTCCTCTGCCAATTGGGATACGGGGGCGTCGTGCGCAGACCACTGTAGAAGATCGGTGACGGCCGTCGGCCACCGGTACCCTTCTAACGTTCCACCCCCTCCACGGGGGCCGCCCGAGCGACAGGAGATGGCCGACGATGACAGCCGCCCCGCACGAGAATCCCGCTCAGCCGCGGCGCGTCGTAGTAGCCGAGGACGAGGCGCTGATCAGGCTCGATCTGGTGGAGATGCTCCGCGAGGAAGGCTACGAGGTGGTCGGCGAGGCCGGCGACGGGCAGCGGGCGGTCGAACTGGCGGAGCAGCTGAAGCCGGACCTGGTCATCATGGACGTGAAGATGCCCCGGCGCGACGGCATCGACGCCGCCTCGGAGATCGCCGCCCGGCGCATCGCACCTGTGGTCATTCTCACGGCGTTCAGTCAGCGTGAGCTCGTCGAACGCGCCCGCGACGCCGGCGCCATGGCGTATCTCGTCAAACCGTTCTCGAAGACCGATCTCGTTCCGGCGATCGAGGTGGCAGCGAGCCGGTTCGCGGAGATCCGTGAACTCGAGCGCGAGGTGGCGGGGCTGACCGAGCGGTTCGAGACCCGCAAACTCGTCGACCGTGCCAAGGGTCTGCTCATGGACAAGCACGCGATGACCGAGCCCGAGGCGTTCCGCTGGATCCAGCGGGCGGCGATGGACCGGCGCACCACGATGAAGCACGTCGCGGAGGTGGTCATCGAGACGCTGGGCGGCGCCGCGGCGGGATGACGGAGCTTCCCGTTACGCCGGTGTCAATTCTTCGATAACGGTCGCGTCACAAGGATTTCGCCCGGGTTCGCGGAACGCGTGGGGCGGATAGGTTTCTGGCCACGTCCCGGTGACGTATCCGGAGACGGTGTGCATGCCGACCGAAGGAGAGTTGGATGGCCAGACGGACCTTCGTCCGCGCCGCTGCGGTGTTCGGAGCAGCGTCTCTCGCCCTTGCGGGGTGTAGCTCGGACAGCGACGATTCCGCCACGGGCGGTTCCGGTGACAGCGCAGCGTCGGCGACGACCGTGACCACCGACTGCGAACCCGCGCAGGCGACCGCCGGGGCCACCCCGGTGACGACACCGCTCAAGATCGGCACCCTGCTACCCGAGACCGGCAGCCTCGCCTTCCTCGGGCCGCCCGAGGTGGCGGCGGTGCGACTCGCGGTGGACGACGTGAACGCCGCCGGCGGTGTGCTGAACCAGCCGGTGGAACTGATCACCGGCGACTCGGGCGACACCACGACCGACACGGCGAATTCCACGGTGGACCGGGAGCTCGCGGCGGGAACCCAGGTGATCGTGGGCGCGGCCTCGTCGTCGGTGTCGTTGAAGGTGATCGACAAGATCACCGGCGCCGGGGTGGTGATGTTCTCGCCGGCGAACACCTCCGACCAGTTCGTGTGTTACCCCGACAAGGGGCTGTACTTCCGCACCGCCCCCACCGATGTGCTGCAGGCCCAGGCGCTGGCGCAGCTGATCTCGGACGACGGTGCCCAGCGGGTGTCGATCATCGCGCTCAACGACCCGTACGGCACCGGCCTGGCCACCAACACCCAGAACAACCTCGTCGAGGCCGGCGTGCCGGAGGATCAGATCCAGAAGATCATCTACGACCCCAACGCGCAGTCCTTCAACGCCGAGGTCGACCAGATCAAGAACTTCGGGCCCGACGCCGTGGCGCTCATCGGGTTCGAGGAGTCCGCGAAGATTCTCACCCGCATGCACGAGGTGGGCATCGGGCCGGCCGACGGGATGCTCGTCTACGGCGTGGACGGAAACATGGGCAATGCCCTCGGTGAGGCCGTCGCGCCGGGACTGCTGGACACGATGCGTGGCACCACGCCGCTCACGGACGTCGGACCGGACTTCCAGAATCGGCTCCGGGCCGTCGATCCCGCGCTGATCGACTTCAACTATTCCGGCGAGTCCTACGACGCCGTGGTGATCTCGGCGCTCGCGGCGGAACAGGCCGGTTCCACCGCCGGTGTGGACATCGCCGCGAACATCAACGACGTCACCCAGGGCGGCACGACGTGTACCAGCTACCAGCAGTGCGTCGATCTGCTGCGCGGGGGCCAGGACATCGACTACGACGGTGTCACCGGCCGACTCGAGTTCACCGACGCCGGCGAGCCGGGGATCGGATCGTACGGGCACCTGGTGTTCGGGCCGGACAACACGCTCACCACGGAGGACTACATCGTGGTCGGTGAGTGACGACGACTCGGTGGGCGGGCCGGGAACCGGATCGGTTCCCGGCCCGCCCAGCGTCAGTTGTGCTTCTGCTCCCTGCTGCCGGCGAGCGTCCCGAGGTACAACTCGACGACCTTCGGGTCGTGCATGAGGTTCGGTCCGGTGTCGGTGTAGGCGTTGCGGCCCTGGTCGAGCACGTAGCCGCGGTCGCAGATCTGCAGGCACCGGCGGGCGTTCTGTTCCACCATGATGATCGACACCCCCGCGGCGTTGATCTTCTTGCAGCGGATGAACACCTCGTCCTGGAACATCGGCGACAAGCCCGCCGACGGTTCGTCGAGCAGCAGCACGGACGGATCCATCATCAGCGCCCGGCCCATCGCCACCATCTGCCGCTCACCGCCGGACAGGGTCGCGGCCTTGACCTTGCGACGCTCACCGAGGAGCGGGAACAACTCCGCGACGAACGCGAACCTTTGGTCGAATTGCTTGGGCCGCAGGTAGATTCCCATCTCGAGGTTCTCCTCGATGGTCAGTGACGGGAACACGTTGCGGGTCTGCGGCACGTAGCCGAGCCCCTTGCGCACCAGGACGTGCGCGGGAGCGGCGGTGATGTCGTCGCCACGCAGCGTCACCGTGCCGCGTCGCACGGGGATCAGCCCGAACAGCGCCTTGAGCAGGGTCGACTTGCCGGCACCGTTGGGTCCGATGATGCCGACGATCTCGCCGTCGCGGAGGAAGAAGTTGCAGCCGCGCAGGATGTCGACGCCGGGGAAGTACCCGGCGACGATGTCGTCGGCGCGCACCAGTGCCCCCTCGGCGAGGCGGGCGTGTTCCTCGGCGGTGGCCGCGCGCTCGGCTGCGGTCGTCTGCGCCGGTTCGGGGGGCGGCATCTCGCTCACGGCTTCTCCTGCGTCGGAGGCTCGGTACCGGGCTCGGGCCGTCCGGTCCCGTCGGGCAGGTCGGCGAGGACGGTGGCGTCCGGCTCGGACAGGTCGCCACCGGTCTCGAGGGTCTGGGCCTCGGCCTCCTCCATCGCCACGGCGAGCGCGGCCGTGGCGCCGACGGGGTTGCCCTCGTCGTCGAACTCGAGCACCTGGTCGTGGTGGCTGCCCAGGTAGGCGTCGACGACGGCCGGATTCGAGGACAGCTGGTCCGGCGGAGCCTCGGCGATCACCGATCCCTGCGCCATCACCACCACCCAGTCGGAGATGTCACGGATGACGTCCATGTCGTGCTCGACGAACACGACGGTCGTGCCGTCGTCGCGCAGGGTTTTGATGTGCCCGAGGAGTGTCTGCGTCAGCGCGGGATTGACCCCGGCCATCGGCTCGTCGAGCATGACCACCGCCGGTTCGGTCATCAGGGCCCGGGCCATCTCGAGGAGCTTGCGCTGCCCACCGGACAGGGAACCGGCCAGGTCGTCGGCCTTCGCGTCGAGGGCGAACCGCGCCAGCATCTCGCGGGCACGTTCGGTGACGGCACGTTCCTGCCGGTGCCACGTCCACGGCAGCAACGCTGCGAGCATCCGTTCCCCCCGCTGGCCCGTCGCACCGAGCCGCACGTTGTCGAGCACGGTCATCTTCGACAGCGCCTTGGTGAGCTGGAACGTCCGCACGATCCCGCGGCGCGCGAGCTGGTGCGGGTGCAGACGTCCGAGCGACGTCCCGTCCATGCTCCAGGTCCCCGTGTCGGGTCGGTCGAAGCCGGTGAGCAGGTTGAACAGCGTGGTCTTGCCGGCGCCGTTCGGCCCGATCAGGCCGGTGATGCAGCCGCGCTGGATCTCGAGGTGCGCCACGTCGACCGCCCGGAGACCGCCGAAGGTTCGGGAGAGCGCGTCCACCACGAGGACCGGATCCGGTTTGGCCGCGCCGGGCTCGCAGGCCACGGTGTCGAACAGGGCGGAACGCTGTGCCGCGGGCAGGGGCGCGTCAGGCATCGAGCTGCACCTCCCGCTTGTTGCCGAGGATGCCTTGGGGCCGGAACACCATCATGACGGCGATGAGCACGCCGAGGAGGATGTAGCGCATCGCGCCGACCTGCTGCTCGGACAGGGCCAGCAGCGGGTCCGGACCCGAGATGGCCTGGCGCAGCAGGGCATCGGGAATGGTGAGCAGGAACCAGAACAGCATCGCGCCGAGGACGGGACCGAACACGGTGGCGGCGCCCCCGAGGATCAGGGCGCCGAAGGCGAAGAACGTCTGCGCGGTGGAGTAGAAGTCGGGGTTGATCGACTTGGTCTGCAGCGCGTTGAAGATGCCGCCGAGCCCGCCGATCATGCCGCCGAGCACCAGCGCCTGCATCTTGTACACGAAGACGTTCTTGCCGAGCGATCGGGCGGCGTCCTCGTCCTCGCGGACGGCCTTGAGCACTCGCCCCCACGGGCTGTGGCTGAGCAGGTACACCAGCCCGCACAGCGCCAGCACCAGGGTCCAGCCCACGACCATCGCCCACAGGTCGTCGCCGTAGAACCGCATCCCGAGCAGCGAGTACTGCCGCCCGGGGTCGAACGGGCTGAGCTCGGTGAACGGTCCGGCGAATCCGAACAGCCCGTTGGTCGAGCCGGTCACCGGATCCGATGCGGTGGAGCGGAACACCAGCCGCAGGATCTCGGAGGCGGCGATGGTGACGATGGCGAGGTAGTCGGCCCGCAGCCGCAGGGTGGGGATGCCCAGCACCACGGCCAGCAGGGCCGAGGCGGCCAGCCCCACGAGGATGCCGAGCCACAGCGGCTGGTCGTAGGTCACGGTCATGATCCCGACGCCGTACCCGCCGAGCAGGGCGAATCCGATCTGGCCGAAGTTGAGCAGTCCGGCGTACCCGAAGTGCAGGTTCAGCCCGATGGCCAGCAGCGCGTAGAAGATCGCCGACGGCCCGATCAACTGGGCGAAGGAAACCTGGAGAACGGCAACGAGATCCACGGCGCTCACCCCACCCTGGCCCGGCTGCCGAGAATGCCCTGCGGACGGACGACGAGGACGACGATCAACACGAGCAGGCCACCGATGTACTTCAGGTCGGGGTTGATGATCAGCGTCGACAACTGCACGAGCAGGCCGACGATCACGCAGCCCAGCAGCGCCCCGTACGCGGTGCCCAGCCCGCCGAGGGTGATCCCGGCGAACATCAGCAGCAGCAGCTTGAAGCCCATCTCCCACTGGACGCGGCCGCCGAGCTCGGACAAACCGAACAACACCCCGCCGAGGGCCGCGAGTCCGCCGCCGAGTCCCCACACGAACCGGACGACGCGTTCGACGTCGATGCCCGAGGCCGCCGCCAGATCCCGGTTGTCGGCCACCGCGCGCATGGCCTTGCCGATGCGGGTGCGCTGGACGAGCAGGGCGACCCCGACGAGCACGGCGAGGCTGACGACGATGCACGCCAGGTTCACCGGGGTGATCGCGATCGGGCCCCATTCCAGCTGGCGCTGGCCCTGGTAGTCGGCGAACGGCTCGGCCCGGTCGGAGAACAGCGCGAGGATCAGGTAGCGCAGCGAGATCGCGAGGCCGATCGACACGACGAGCTGGGCGATCAGGCCGGTGCGCCGCCGCCGCAGGGGCGCCCAGATCAGCCCGTTGTTGAGCAGGCCGATGGCGATGCCCACCGCGATGGCGAGCAGCGTCGCGGGGATCAACTGGATGCCCAGGCTCACGTTGAAGATCCACGCGGCCACCGCGCCGAGGGTCACGAGTTCCCCGTGCGCGAAGTTCGTCAGGCCGGTGGTTCCGAAGATCAGACTCAACCCGACCCCGGCGATCGCGATCACCAGGCCGAACCGGAGTCCGTCGACGACGGTGCGGATCACCGTCTCCCACCCGGAGGTGCCGAACCCGGAACGCGACTCGCCGAACGAGAAGATGACCGTGTTCGCCCGCCCGGCGACGACGTCGCGCTGGACGGTGGCCCGCACGCTGACCTCGTCGGGGAGGGACTGCTCGTCCACCTCGAACGTGTAGGTGCCGGGGGGCACGGTCAGCTCCCACCGGCCGTCGGCCGCCGAGGTCGCTTCGGCGACCTCGGCGCCCGTGGTGTCGCGGGCCCGGACCGTGACCCCGCCGAGGCGCTGCCCGGCGTTGTTGAGGCTGCCGCTGACCCGCACCCCCTCGCTCGGCTGCGGAGCGGTGGTGACCGGTGCCGGCGGGGGCGTGGGCTCCTGCGCGACCGCGGTCCCGATCCCGGCTCCGAGACCGGCGAGCGCGAGCAGCAGCAGCAGGAGTGTCGGGGCGAGCCGAGGGACCGGCCATCGCTCCCGGAGCGGCACGAATGGGGCCACGCAGGTCCTCCGGATCACGTCGGGGTCGTCGTGCGCGCCGCCGGGGCACCGGCGTCGTGGAACCGGACTTTAGCGGCTGCAACAGCGTTCCACGGCGCTCTGCGATTTCCGCCGCGTATCTGTTCTGTTTCGCCGCGCCGCGCCGCGCACACGGTCGCGGTGGGTCCGGGTTGTCCGAGCCGGTCCCTAGACTGAGGAACCGTGACTCGCGCATCGACCTCCTCCGCACCCGCCGCCTCCGGCGGCGACCGACCGACCCTGTTGCTGCTCGACGGGCATTCCCTGGCGTTCCGCGCGTACTACGCCCTGCCGGCGGAGAACTTCAAGACCCACAGCGGCCAGACCACCAACGCGGTGTACGGGTTCACCTCCATGCTCATCAACCTGCTGCGCGACGAGCAACCCACCCACGTCGCCGCCGCGTTCGACGTCAACCGCGACACGTTCCGGGCGACGGCGTACCCCGAGTACAAGGCCAACCGCAGCTCCGCGCCGGACGAGTTCCGCGGTCAGATCGACATCACCAAGGACGTGCTCGGGGCCCTGGGTATCCCGGTGATGGCCGAGGCCGGTTTCGAGGCCGACGACATCATCGCCACCCTGGCCACGCAGGCCGCGGCCCAGGGATATCGGGTGCTCGTCGTCACCGGCGACCGGGACTCCCTGCAGCTGGTCACCGACGACGTCACCGTCCTGTACCCCCGGCGCGGAGTGTCGGACCTGACGCGGTTCACGCCGGCGGCGGTGGAGGAGAAGTACGGGCTGACCCCGCAGCAGTACCCGGACTTCGCGGCGCTGCGCGGGGATCCGAGCGACAACCTGCCGTCGATCCCGGGCGTGGGGGAGAAGACCGCCGCCAAGTGGATCCGCGAGTTCGGGAGCCTCACCGACCTCGTCGACCGCGTCGACGAGGTCCGCGGGAAGACCGGCGACGCTCTGCGGGCGCACCTGTCGAGCGTGCTGCTCAACCGTCAGCTCACCGAGATGGTGCGGGACATGACCCTGCCCTACACCCCCGACCAGCTGGCGCTGGCTCCCTGGGACCGCGACCGCATCCACCGGTTGTTCGACGACCTCGAGTTCAAGGTGCTGCGCGACCGGCTGTTCGCGACGCTCAGCTCGGTCGAACCCGAGGCCGAGGAGGGCTTCGAGGTGCGCGGCGGCGTGCTCGAGCCGGGCGCGCTCACCGGGTGGCTGGCCGAGCATGCCGGGCCGGGTGCGCGGCACGGGATCACCGTGCTCGGGTCCTGTGTTCCGTACGGCGGTGACGCCACAGCCGTGGCGATCGCCGCGGCCGACGGGGAGGGGGCGTACGTGGACACCACGACCCTCACGCCCGAGGACGAGACGGCGCTGACCGGCTGGCTGGCCGACGCGACGGTGCCCAAGGCGCTGCACGAGGCGAAGGGCGCCCTGCACGCACTGCGCGGCCGCGGCTGGACGTTGGCCGGGGTCACCAGCGACACCGCCCTCGCGGCCTACCTGGTGCGTCCCGGTCAGCGCAGCTTCAATCTCGACGACCTGTCCCTGCGCTACCTCAAGCGGGAACTGCGGGTCGAGGAGTCGGGAGAGCAGCAGCTCTCGCTGCTCGACGACGCCGATGCCGCGGACGCGAAGGCCGCCGAGTCGGCGATTCTGCAGGCCCGGGCGGTGGTGGACCTCGCCGCGGCCCTGGCCACCGAACTCGAAGAGATCGAGTCCACCGCCCTGCTGACCGACATGGAACTGCCCCTGCTGGGGGTCCTCGCCGACCTCGAGACAACCGGCATCGCAGTCGAGGCCGAACGGCTGGAGGACCTGCAGTCCGGCTTCGTCGCGGACGTCGCCGCCGCCGCGTCGGCCGCCTACGACGTGATCGGCAAACAGATCAACCTCGGCTCACCGAAGCAGCTGCAGGTGGTGCTGTTCGACGAGCTGGACATGCCGAAGACGAAGAAGACCAAGACCGGCTACACCACTGACGCCGAGGCACTGCAGAACCTGTTCGAGCAGACCGGGCACCCGTTCCTCGAGCATCTGCTCGCCCACCGGGAAGCGATGAAGATGAAGACCACGGTCGACGGTCTGATCAAATCCATCGCCGACGACGGCCGCATCCACACCACCTTCAACCAGACCGTGGCGGCCACCGGCCGGCTCTCCTCGACCGAGCCGAATCTGCAGAACATCCCGGTGCGCACGGAGGCGGGCCGGCACATCCGCGACGCGTTCGTCGTCGGCCCCGGCTACGACCTGCTGCTCACCGCGGACTACAGCCAGATCGAGATGCGGATCATGGCCCACCTCTCCGGGGACGAGGGGCTGATCGAGGCCTTCAACACCGGCGAGGACCTGCACAGTTTCGTCGGCTCCCGGGCCTTCGGGGTGCCGATCGAGGAGGTCACCCCCGAACTGCGGCGGCGGGTCAAGGCGATGTCGTACGGCTTGGCGTACGGGCTCAGCGCGTACGGGTTGGCGCAGCAGCTGAAGATCTCCACCGACGAGGCCCGCGAACAGATGGAGGCGTACTTCAACCGCTTCGGCGGCGTGCGCGACTACCTGCACGCCGTCGTCGAACAGGCCCGCAAGGACGGCTACACCTCCACCCTCTACGGCCGCCGCCGCTACCTGCCGGACCTGAACAGCGACAACCGGCAGCGCCGCGAGGTCGCCGAACGCGCCGCGCTCAACGCCCCGATCCAGGGCACCGCCGCCGACATCATCAAGGTCGCGATGATCGACGTGCAGACGGCGCTGCGCGAGGCCGGACTGCGTTCGCGCATGCTCCTGCAGGTGCACGACGAGCTGGTGCTCGAGGTGACCGCCGACGAGCGCGAACGGGTGCAGCAGCTGGTGCGGGACAAGATGGCCTCGGTCATCGAACTGTCCGTCCCGCTGGACGTCTCGGTCGGGTCCGGACGCAGCTGGGACGCCGCCGCGCACTGACCGCCCGGCGCGGGCAGGCGCACTCCCGGTCGCGCCGGGAGTGCGCCGGAGCCGGTGCTAGCCCTGCTTCTGGTTCTGTTCGGCGATCTGCCGGCGTACCTCGTCCATGTCGAGGGCCTTGACCTGGGTCACGAGATCCTCGAGCGCGGCCGGCGGCAGGGCCCCGGCCTGGTTGAACACGAGGATGCCTTCCCGGAACGCCATGATCGTGGGGATGGACCGGATGTTCGCCGCCGCCGCGATGCCCTGTTCGGCTTCGGTGTCGACCTTGGCGTGCACGACGTCCGGGTGCTTCTCCGAGGACGACTCGAACGTGGGGGCGAAGGAGCGGCACGGCCCGCACCACGACGCCCAGAAGTCGACGAGGACCACGTCGTTACCGGTGATGATGTCGTCGAAGTTCTGCTGGGTGAGAGTCTGGGTGGCCACAGGGATCCTTTCGGTCGGGTACTGATCGCGTCAACGTCCCGTCGCGACCGTTTCTTCCCGCGGGTACCCGCTCCGGCCGGGGATACCCACCTCGCCGACACCGCGGCGGGCCCCGACCTCGGGGCGGATCATCGCCCGAGGCCGGACCCGGCGCGGAACGTGCGACGGTAGGTGTGCGGCGTGGTGCGGCGCAGACGCAGGAAGTGCTGCCGCAGGACCGCGGCGGTCCCGAACCCGACGCGGTCGGCGACCGCGTCGACGGGCAGGTCCGTGCTCTCGAGCAACCGCTGGGCGGCGAAGACCCGCTGATCGCGCAACCAGCGGGCGGGCGTCGTCCCGGTCTCGGCCAGGAACCGCCGCGCGAAGGTCCGCGGGGACATGTGTGCCTTCGCGGCGAGCGCCGCCACGGGCAGATCCTCGTCGAGGTGCTCGGTCATCCAGTCGAGCAGCGGCGCGAGGGTTTCGGCGGGTGCCGTCGGCAGCGGCATGGCGACGTACTGGGCCTGCCCGCCGTCGCGGTGCGGCGGGACCACCATCCGGCGCGCGATGCCGTTGGCCACGTCGGAACCCTGCTCCCTGCGCACGATGTGCAGGCACAGGTCGATGCCGGCGGCGGTGCCGGCGCTGGTGAACACCGGGTCGTCGTCGACGTAGAGCACGTCCGGATCGACCTTCGCGGACGGGAAGCGTGCGGCCAGCTGCGCCGCGTGGCGCCAGTGGGTGGTGCAGCGGCGATCGTCGAGCAGCCCGGCCGCACCCAGGACGAAGGCACCCGTGCACAGGCTCGCGACCCGCGCGCCGCGATCGACCGCGGCGCGCAGCTTCGCGAACAGTGGCTCCAGATCGGCGATCTCGCCGCCGGCGCCGCACACGAACGACTCGTCGCGGTCGGCGATCCCGGTGCCGCCGGCGGGAATCACGATCAGATCCGCGTCGTCGAGGCGATCGAGGTCGTAGGGGACGTCGATCGTGTACCCGAATCGGGTGGTGACCGGGTGGGGACTGCCCGCGACGAGGCTGAAGTCGTACACGGGCAACCCGTCGTCGGAGCGGTCGAACCCGAACACCTCACAGGCGACACCGAGTTCGAAGACCTCGGTGCGGGGGAGTAGCGGCACGACCACCGTCGTCAGCATGTCACCCAGTCTGCCATCGGATTGGCCGGAAAACGACGCTACATGTCGTTCCTGCCGCTGTCGGCAGGTGCGCCCGCGGACGAGGCTGAGACCATGACCGTCCTCCTGCTCGTCCTCGTCGTGTTCGTGGTGCTCGACGCCCTGGCGCTGACCGGCCGGACGCCCGACACCCACCGTGAGGAGACCCAGTTCGGCGACTACCGCGTCTGATCCGGGACCGGCCCGCGGCGGCGCGGCGTCACACCACCCGCCACTCGCGCCGCGCCTCGCCGTCCCACCGCCGGATGCCCGCCGACACGCCCGTCAGCTCCCGGGTGCCCGCACGGGTCGCCGTGAGCGCCGAGCCGAGCCGGCCCGGCGGCACTCGACGGGCCAGGGTCACGTGCGGGGTCCACTCGCCGGGCCGGATGTGCGGGGGAACACCCGGACAGCCGTCGATCAGCTCGAACACCACCCGCTGCAGCTCGAGCAGTTCGGCCGTGGGCACCACCAGCCGCGCCACCGTCGCGGTACGCGAGCCGAACAGCACCATCCCCCCGAGCCGCACCGGCAACGGCTCGCCCGTGATCCGCTCCCGCATCGCCCCTTCCACCCCCGGCGGGATCGATGCGGCGACCGCGAGCGTGATGTGCGGGCGGTTCGACTCGGACCGGTTGCGGGCCTGACTGACCAGCCCCACGTCCAGCAAGCGCGCCCATTCCTCGCGGACGGCCTGATCCAGGCGGTCGTCGAGGAGCAGTTCCACCGACTGCACCATGGTAGGTAATGATTGCCCCATGACCGACGCCGTCGCAATCCCCGCCCCGCACCGCATCGGACTGCTCGAGGGAGACGGGATCGGTCACGAGATCGTCCCGGCCGCCCGGCGGGTGGTCGACGCCGCCGTCGCCGCCTCGCACGGCCCGCAGATCGACTGGGTGCCGCTGCCGCTCGGCGCCGATGCGATCGCCACCCACGGCACCCCCACCCCCGAGTCCACCCTCGACGCCCTCGCCGGCCTGGGCTCGTGGATCCTCGGACCGCACGACAGCGCGGCCTATCCCGACCCGTTCCGGGCCCAGCTCACGCCGGGCGGACAGATTCGCAAGCGGTTCGGCCTCTACGCCAACATCCGTCCCGCCCGCGCCCTGCCCGGCGTCCGCGCCGTGTCACCGCACATGGACCTCGTCATCGTGCGGGAGAACACCGAAGGGCTCTACGCCGACCGCAACATGGCCGTCGGCAGCGGCGAATTCATGCCCACCCCCGACGTCGCGCTCGCCGTCGGCGTCGTCACCCGGGCCGCCTCCGAACGCATCGCCCACACCGCCTTCCGGCTCGCCGCCCGTCGTCGCCACCGCCTCACCATCGTGCACAAGGCCAACGTGCTGTCCCTGACCACCGGCCTGTTCCGGGACGTGTGCCGAGAGGTCGGCGCCCGGTATCCGTCGGTCACGGTGGACGACGAGCACGTCGACGCCATGGCCGCCCACCTCGTCCGCCACGGCGGCGACTACGACGTCGTCGTGACCGAGAACATGTTCGGCGACATCCTCTCCGACCTCGCGGGCGAGCTGTCCGGCTCGCTCGGCACCGCGGCGTCGATCAACGCTTCCGACACCCAGGCCATGGCGCAGGCCGCCCACGGGGCGGCCCCCGACATCGCCGGCCGCAACCGCGCCAATCCCACGGCCCTCATCCTGTCCGCCGCGATGCTCCTCGACCGGCTCGGCACCGTCCACGACCTGCCCGAGTTCGTCGCCGCCGCCCGCCGGATCGAGCACGCCGTCGAGGCGACCGTCGAGGCCGGCGTGGCCACCGCCGATCTCGGGGGACTCGCCTCCACCGCGGAATTCACCGAGACCGTCGTCGCCCGCACGCTGCGTCGCTGAGCTCGCAGCTCGAGTCGTCGCCGAGCTCGCAGCTCGAGTCGTCGCTGAGCTCGCGGCTCGAGTCGTGGCCGAGTTCGCAGCTGTTGACCTCGAGTCGGCTCGAGGTTCTAGCGTGGCCGCCATGACCACCGAGATCCTGCGCATCGACAAGTTCGCCGTTCCCGCGGCCGCACGGGAGACCTTCCTCGCCGCGGTCCACGAGACCCACCGCGACCTGCGCACCCAGCCCGGCTTCCGCGGCGACGACGTCGTCGAACTGTGCTCCGGGCCGAGCGAATACAACATCGTCACCGTGGTGCGCTGGGCGGATCCCACGGCGCTGCACGAGGCCCGGACGGTCCTGCAGAAACGCCACGCCCGCCGGGGGTTCGACCCGGCCGCGTTCCGCCTCGAGCTCGGTGTCGTCGCGGACGTCGGCAACTACGTACCGGTCGACCCCGGTACCCGATAGGCAGGTACGACCGGCGCCGCCGGGTCTGTTCGGAGCGGATTCCGCAATACGGGCCCGCCGATGGATACTGTGCGGTTGTGGACGAACCAGCATCTCCCGGACCGACCGGCCGTCGACGCCTCATGGCGGGCCTGCTCGGTGCGCTGCTGACGGCCGCGGTCCTGTCCGGCTGCGTCGTCAACACCGAGTCGACCGTGCCGCCCGGTGACCGGGTCGGCGCCGATCGGGTCGATGCGGTCGCCGACCAGCTCCCGGCGACCGTCGCGGCGACCGGCGAACTGAAGGTGGGCGTCAACGTGCCCTACGCCCCGAACGAGTTCAAGGACGACGACGGCCGTATCGTCGGTTTCGCCGTCGAACTCGTCGAGGCCCTCGGCGACGTTCTCGGCGTGCGCCCGGTGTTCAACGAATCCGACTTCGACCGCATCATCCCCGCCGTCCAGGCGGGCACGTTCGACATGGGCTCGTCGTCGTTCACCGACACGAAGGAACGCGAGCAGTCCGTCGACTTCGTCACCTACTACAGCGCCGGGGTGCAGTGGGCGCAGCGCGTCGGTGACGACGTCGACCCCGACAACGCGTGCGGGCTGCGCGTCGCGGTGCAGACCACCACCTACGAGGACATCGACGAGGTGCCCGCCAAGAGCGAAGCCTGCGTCGCCGCGGGCAAACCCCCGATCGACAAGGTCAAGTACGACAGCCAGGACGAGGCCACCAACGCCCTCATCCTCGGCCGCGTCGACGCGCTCTCGGCCGACTCGCCGATCACTGCGTACGCGATCGCCCGCAGCGACGGCCGGCTCGAAACCGCCGGACCCGTGTTCGACGCCGCTCCCTACGGTTTCGTCGTCGCGAAGGGCTCGCCTCTCGGACCGGTTCTGCAACAGGCGATGCAGCACCTCATCGACTCCGGCGTCTACGCGCAGATCGCGCAGCGGTGGGGCATGGAAGAAGGAACCATCGACACCGCGCAGATCAACGCGGCGACGAGCTGACCGAAAGGGGTGCGATGAGCGACCGTCCGACCTCCCTCACCGGACCGGAACCGCAGACCGAACCGGAAACCATCGAGGCCGTGCCGCTGCGACGGCCGGGCCGTTGGATCGCCGGCATCGTCGTCGCCGTGCTGCTGGCGCTGTTCCTCTACGGCGCCGCCACCAACGAGGCCTACCGCTGGGACGTGTACGCGCAGTATCTGTTCGACCGGCGCATCACCGAGGCGGCCTGGAAGACCGTGCAGCTGACCGTGCTGGCGATGCTGCTCGCCGTCCTGCTCGGCGTGCTCCTCGCGGTCATGCGCCTGTCCCCGAACCCGGTGCTCAAGACCGTCTCGTGGGTGTACCTGTGGATCTTTCGCGGCACCCCCGTCTACGTGCAGTTGGTGTTCTGGGGCCTGTTCCCCTCGATCTACAAACAACTCGACCTCGGCATCCCGTTCGTGCACCAGTTCGTGCACATCGACCTGCAGGGCATCAACGCCGCCTTCCTGTTCGCCGTGATCGGACTCGGCCTCAACGAGGCCGCCTACATGGCCGAGATCGTGCGCGCCGGGATCGGCTCGGTCCCCGAGGGCCAGACGGAAGCCTCGGTGGCGCTCGGCATGTCGTGGTCGCAGACCATCCGCCGGACGATCCTGCCGCAGGCGATGCGGGTGATCATCCCGCCGACGGGCAACGAACTCATCAGCATGCTCAAGACCACCTCCCTGGTCGCGGCGGTGCCGTACAGCCTCGAGCTCTACGGCCGTGCCCGCGACATCTCCGGCGCCAACTTCCAGCCCATTCCGCTGCTGCTCGTCGCCGCCACCTGGTACCTGGCCATCACCAGCCTGCTCATGGTGGGCCAGTACTTCCTCGAACGGCACTACTCGAAGGGCCTGAGCCGCCAGCTCACGACGCGGCAGTTGCAGGCCCTCGCCGACGCGCAGGGCAAGCCCGTGCCCGTCGAGCCCGGCGCCGCGCAGGCACCCGACATCCCCGGAGGAGAACGTCGATGACGCCCATGGTCCAGGCCGACCGGGTCTACAAGAGCTACGGCGCCCTGCGGGTGCTCAACGGCATGTCCCTCGAGGTGCCCGACGGCACCGTCGCCTGCCTGATCGGACCCTCCGGATCCGGCAAGTCCACCTTCCTGCGCTGCATCAACCACCTCGAGAACATCGACGCCGGCCGCCTGCACGTCGACGGCCACTTCGTCGGCTACGCCGAACGCGGGGGCAAGCTCTACGAGCTGAGCCCGCGCGCGGCGGCCAAGCAGCGCCGCGAGATCGGCATGGTCTTCCAGCACTTCAACCTGTTCCCGCACCGCACGGCCCTCGAGAACGTCGTCGAGGCGCCCGTGCTGGTGAAGAAGATGCGTCGCCCCGACGCCGTCGCACTGGCCCGGGACCTGCTCGACAAGGTCGGGCTCGCGGCCAAAGCCGACGCCTACCCGGCTCAGCTCTCCGGCGGCCAGCAGCAACGCGTGGCCATCGCCCGCGCCCTGGCCATGGAACCGAAGCTCATGCTCTTCGACGAGCCCACCTCCGCCCTGGACCCCGAGCTCGTCGGCGAGGTGCTGGCGGTCATGCGGGACCTCGCCGCCGGCGGGATGACGATGATGGTGGTCACCCACGAGATGGGCTTCGCCCGCGAGGTCGCCGACCAACTGGTGTTCATGGACGGCGGCGTGGTCGTCGAAGCCGGCCCGCCGCAGGAGTTGCTGCGCAATCCGCAGCACGAACGGACGAAGTCGTTCCTGTCGAAGCTGCTCTAGCGTCCGGGCCCGCTCAGCGGCCGCCGTCGGGTTCTCCGCAGTGCGCGGCGATCACGGCGCGCGCCGCACGCTCGAGCGCCACAGCGGCGTCCCAGCTGTCCCCGGACGGCAGGATCGGCTCGCTGACGACCAGGTGGACCGCCCCGCGGTGGATGATCCGGCCGTGCTCGGGCCACATCATCGCGCGGGTGCCGGTGATCGCGACCGGGACCACCGGAAGACCCGCCCGCGCCGCGATCACGAACGCGCCCAGGCGGAAGGACCGCAGCCCGGGGACCTCCGAGAGTGCGCCCTCGGGGAAGACCACCAGGCGCCCCCCGGTGCGGGCCACCTCGACCAGCCGGTCCGCGTCGGCCACGCTCTGTTCGCGTTCGGTGCGCTCGACGAACCGCGTCCCGAGCCGCCGCAGGAGGAACCCGATGAACGGTTTGCGCTCGAAGACCTCTCCGGCGACGAACGTGTAGCTGCCCGGCAGGACCGCCGACATCGCGATGGCGTCCAGGAAGCTGGCGTGGTTGGCGACCACCACACAGTCCGGCAACCGCTCGAGATGCTCGGTGCCATCCGCGGTCACCGGGGTGCGAGTCAGGCGCGCGAGGGCCCGTGCGGCCCGGCCCGCGGCCGCGCGGCGCGCCGGAAGGCGAGGCAGCACCGCCACGGCGACCAGGGTCGGCAGGCCGACCACGACGACCGTCGACCAGCACCACAGGGCGAACGCCCCGGTCCGGACCAGGTGTGCCGCGCGCCGCAGGCTCGGGACCGCGCCGCGGACGGCGAACCGGGTCAGTTGCCACCACACCGGCCGGGGACGGGCCCGCATATCGCCCTGTTCGTAGCGTTCCCGGGTGGCCGACCGGCGGATCTTGCCGCTCGAGGTCTTGCGCACCGTTCCGGGCGGGGCGAGCACGATGTCGTCCGGTGGGGTCTCGAGCAGGTCCACCGCGGCCCCGACGATGCGTTCCCGGAGCCGGTCGAGGACGGCCGCTTCGGTCTCGCGTGTCTCGGCCAGAACGACCAGGCGCTCGGTGCCGCCCGTCTGCGCGGTGGTCGCGAACACCGCCACGCAGCCCTTCCGGATGCCGGGGATCTCGCCCACCGCCCGCTCGAGTTCCTCCGGGTGCAGGTTGCGGCCCGCCCGGATGACGAGGTCCTTGACGCGACCGGTGACGTAGAGTTCGCCGCCGTCGAGATAGCCGAGATCGCCGGTGTCGAGCCACCCGTGCCGCGACAGTGCCCGGGTAGCCTGCGGATTGCGGTAGTACCCGGCGGTGGCCGAGGGGCCGCGGAACTCGATCCGGCCCTCGCGCCGGTCGCCCAGCACGTTCGAAGCCGAGTCGACCACCCGGATCCGGTGCCCCGGGAGCGGGCGGCCGCAGGCGACGAACCGCAACGGGTTCGGATCCTCGTCGCCGGCGGGCACCGCGCGGCCCGTCCGCAGGAAACGCTCGCGGTCGACTCGGTCGATCACCGGGCCCCGCCCGACTGGCGGGAAGGTCAGTCCGACGCATGCCTCCGCCAGCCCGTAGACCGGGGCCACGGTCTCGCAGCGGAGCCCGTAGGCGGCGAAGCGCTCGCAGAACCGGAGCACCGTCTCCGCATTCACGGCTTCGGCACCGTCGAACAGCATGCGCAGCGAGCCGAGATCGAGCCCGGCGACATCGGCGTCGGCGATTCTGCGCAGGCACAACTCGTAGGCGAAGTTCGGCGCCGCCGACAGGGTCCCGTGCTGGGTGTGGATCGCCCACAACCACCGCTCCGGCCGGCCGAGGAATTCCAGCGGCGACATCACCGCCACCGGCACCGCGAAGTACAGGCCCGACAACCACGCGCCGATCAACCCCATGTCGTGGTAGAGGGGCAGCCAGCTGACGAACACGTCGGAGGGGGAGACCTCGGCGGCCGTGCCCATCGCCCGGATGTCGGCGAGCAGATTCGCATGGGTGAGGGTCACGCCCTTGGGATCACCCGTGCTGCCGGAGGTGTACTGCAGCAGGGCGATGTCGCCGGCGGCGCGGGCGGCGCCGGCGGCCTCCCCGTACCCGGCCAGTTCACCCGGGGTCACGACGTGGCGCACCGTCTGCACCTGGCCGGCCGTCAACCGGGCCAGGCCCGCGGCCTCCGCGTCGGTGACCAGCACACGGACCCGGGCATTGTCGAGGATGCGCACCTGGCGACGGAGGTGGTCGGCGAGCTGGGACGGACGTGCCGGCGGGTAGACCGGGACGGGGACACCGCCGGCCAGGAGCACGCCGGTGAACGTCGTGAAGTAGTCCCGGCCCGTGGGCAGCATCAGACCGACCGCGTCCCCGGGGCGCAGATCGCGGGCGAGCAGTGCGGCGGACACGGTGCCGGCCGCCGAGTACAGCTCGCCGTAGCCGATCTCGCTCCGGTGTCCCTCGGTGAGGATGCGCAGGTGGACACGATCCGGATGGGTGCGGGCGTGCCAGGAGAGCGCCTCGGTGAGGGTGGCGGTCGCCTCCGGGGTCCGTTCGGCGGGTGCCGGCGCGGCCCGCCGCGCGGGCACCGGACCGCGGCGCTCCCGCGCGGGTGCGCGGTGCACCGCCTGCAGGAGCTGACGCGGGGTGCTCACGGTGCCGAGCGCCTCGCGGGGCAGGCGCACCGCGAAGGCCTCTTCGACACGGGAGAACAGTTCGGTGACCGCGAGACTGTCGAGGCCGAGATCACGATCGAAGACGCTGTCGAGGCGCGTGCCGGCGGCGCGGTCGATCGTGTACCGCTCGGCCACCAGATCGCGGACCACCGACAGCAGCAGGGCATCGTCCTGCCCCGAGATCGTAGGCTCGCTCACTGTCGTCTCGCTGCCTGTGGGAGGGACCGGTCGTCCTGCTGCCCAACATAGGCGCGAGTGCGGGCGACGAGAAGGGCCGAAGGCCCCCGGCCGGCCAGTTCACCCCGGTCCGGTGCCCGTTCGGTGCCGGCGGACCCGGAGAAGCCGGAACGGCTCGGCGAGCAGGAGCACGGCGGCCGCGAGATAGAACGCCACCGCGAGCTGCGGCAGGAACGCCGCCAGCACGGTCGAGGCGGCCATGAGTACCGCCGCCGACCACCGCTCGCGGGCCAGCGTCGGCAGTTCGGCGCGGCCCGCCTCGTCGGTCAGGTCGGCGGCGCGCACGGCGTAGACGACCAGCACGTTGCTCATCAGGATCGCCAGGGTCAGGTTCAGGCCGAACGCCACCGTCGCCGGTCGTCGCGCCGCGTCGGCCAGGTGGGTCGCCATCAGGCTGGTGGTGAACGGCAGGAAGGAGACGAACAGCAGCAGCAACAGGTTCAGGCGCAGGAAGACCGCGTCGGCCGCCCGCAGCACGCGGGTGAGGTTGATGTGCTCGACCCACACCCCACCGATGAAGGCGAAGCTGACCAGGTATCCCAGAAACGAAGGCCATTCGGCACGCAGGTCCTCGAGCAGCCGGGTTGCCGATTCGGGTACGTCGAGTTCGAGGACGAGCAAGGTGATGACGATCGCGAACACTCCGTCGGAGAACGCGTCGAGCCGCGTGGTGGGCAGCAACCGGCCGCCGCGTCGCGGGGTGTCGTGGCGCGGGCGCGGCGCGCCGGAATCGTCCTCGGCGGGCGTCACCCCACGACCATGACACAGGCGGGTTCGGCGCAGTGGACGATCGGGGGGCGCCGGTGTTCGCGGTCGGATCAGCCCGGCTTGCGGCTGCAGAAGATGGCGGTGCCGGGAAACAGTTCCCCCCGCAGCGGGCTCCACTGGCCCCACTCGCGGTCGAGCCCCTCCGGCCATTCGGGTTCGACGATGTCGCGGATCTCGAGGCCGGCCGCGACGAGTTCGCGCACCCGGTCCCCGATGGTGCGGTGATGCTCGACGTAGGTGGGAACCCCGGTCGCGTCGACCTCCACGTACGGGGTGCGATCGAAGTACGGCAGCATCGCGGTCAGCCCCCGCTCACCCGGATCGTCCGGGAAGATCCAGCGGATCGGATGGTTGACCGCGAACACCCAGACCCCGCCCGGGCGCAGCACCCGCGCGACCTCCCGCATGACCCGTGCCGAGTCGGCGACGAACGGCACCGCCCCGAACGCCGAGCACACGATGTCGAAGCTCTCGTCCGCGAAGGGCAGATCCTCCGCACCGGCCTGCACGAGCGGCACCCGCGGTCCGCCGCGGTCCATCGCGGCCTGCCCGCGCGCGAGCATCCCCATCGAGATGTCCAGCCCCACCGCCCGGGCGCCCCGGCCGGCGAGCCAGCGGGCGCACGGCGCCGAACCGCAACCCACCTCGAGGACGTCCCTGCCGGACACGTCGCCGAGCAGGTGCACATCGTCCTCGTGCAGTCCCTCCGGGCACCACACGAACTCGCCGTCCGCCGAGTCCACACCGAGGAACTCGCCGTGGGTGCGGTGGTAGTCCGCGGCGTCGGCGTCCCACCAGGTGCGGCTCGCACGTTCGCTGTCCCTCGTGCCGAGGCGGGCCCGACCTGCGCGGGTCGTTCCCAGGACGGACTGGGCGTGGGCGTGACGGTCGTCGGACATGTCGTTCAGGGTAGAGCCGCCGGACGGGCGACACCGGCCCGGGTTTGCCCAGCTAGCACCGGGACGCGTAGCCTGAGGGTCGCGAGTGTCCGCCCGTGGCCCGACAGGATCCGGCGCGGTCGCCCGCGGCGGGGTGTGCGCGGCGTTCGCGCGGCGCGCGGTCCGCTCGTCCGACCGAACTTCATCAACCGACTACCAACCCGTCCGGAGCAACTCAACACATGCCCTCCACCACCGTCACCTCGCCGCAGGTAGCCGTCAACGACATCGGCTCCGCCGAGGATTTCCTCGCCGCCATCGACGCCACGATCAAGTACTTCAACGATGGCGACATCGTGGAAGGCACCATCGTCAAGGTTGATCGCGACGAGGTGCTGCTCGACATCGGTTACAAGACCGAAGGCGTCATTCCGTCCCGTGAGCTCTCCATCAAGCACGACGTCGACCCCAACGAGGTCGTCTCCGTCGGCGACGAGGTCGAGGCCCTGGTTCTCACCAAGGAGGACAAGGAAGGCCGCCTGATCCTGTCGAAGAAGCGTGCGCAGTACGAGCGCGCGTGGGGCACGATCGAGGAGCTCAAGGAGAAGGACGAGGCCGTCAAGGGCACCGTCATCGAGGTCGTCAAGGGCGGCCTGATCCTCGACATCGGCCTGCGTGGCTTCCTGCCCGCCTCGCTCGTCGAGATGCGTCGCGTCCGCGATCTGCAGCCGTACGTCGGCAAGGAGATCGAGGCCAAGATCATCGAGCTCGACAAGAACCGCAACAATGTGGTCCTGTCGCGTCGCGCCTGGCTCGAGCAGACCCAGTCCGAGGTCCGCAGCGAGTTCCTGCACCAGCTCCAGAAGGGCCAGGTCCGCAAGGGCGTCGTGTCCTCCATCGTCAACTTCGGCGCGTTCGTCGATCTGGGCGGGGTGGACGGCCTGGTGCACGTCTCCGAGCTGTCCTGGAAGCACATCGACCACCCGTCCGAGGTTGTCGAGGTCGGCAACGAGGTCACCGTCGAGGTTCTCGACGTCGATCTGGACCGGGAGCGGGTGTCGCTCTCGCTCAAGGCCACCCAGGAAGACCCGTGGCGTCAGTTCGCCCGGACCCACGCGATCGGCCAGATCGTCCCCGGCAAGGTCACCAAGCTGGTTCCGTTCGGCGCGTTCGTGCGTGTCGAGGAGGGCATCGAGGGCCTGGTGCACATCTCCGAGCTGGCCGAGCGCCACGTGGAGGTTCCGGACCAGGTCGTGGCCGTCGGCGACGACGCGATGGTCAAGGTCATCGACATCGACCTCGAGCGTCGCCGCATCTCGCTGTCGCTGAAGCAGGCGAACGAGGACTACAACGCCGAGTTCGACCCGTCGAAGTACGGCATGGCCGACAGCTACGACGAGCAGGGCAACTACATCTTCCCCGAGGGCTTCGACCCCGAGACCAACGAGTGGCTCGAGGGCTTCGAGAAGCAGCGCGAGGAGTGGGAGTCCCGCTACGCGGAGGCCGAGCGTCGCCACAAGATGCACACCGCTCAGATCGAGAAGATGGCTGCGGACGAGGCCGCCGAGGCCGCCGCGGGTGTCTCCGGCAGCAACTACTCGTCCGAGACGGGTGCGGAGACCGGCGTCGCCGAGTCGACCGGCGGTTCGCTGGCCAGCGACGCGCAGCTCGCCGCGCTGCGCGAGAAGCTGTCCGGCAACGCCTGACACGTTCGATCGAGGGGCCCCGCACCGATCCGGTGCGGGGCCCCTCGCGTGTGCCGCCCGGAATGGGCGGACGGAAGGGCGGCGGGCACCGGCGCCGGACACCACTGTGGCCCCGCTCCACGAGGAGCGGGGCCACAGTGGTGTCCGGCGCGCCGACCGGGGCCGGAACTGGTCAGCTCACCGCCGGGGTGGTGGCCCACTGGGCCGGCAGCTCGGCGGCGCGTTTGCGTATCGCCGCCTGGCTGTGGCGGGCGTTGCTGAGCAGCATGGTGAACCAGTTTCGCCGGTATTCGGCGAGCGCGGCGGCCACCTCGGGGATGAGGATGCAGTGAACACCGTTCTCCATGCCGAGACGATGCCGACCGGGCAGCTGAGGGGAGGATCGCATGCGGTGCCTTCTCGAGTGGGGCGGGTAACGACGGTGGTCGGACGCTCGGTCCGACGATATCCGACGCGCCGATGATACTGGGGCAGGTGAGACCGGTGCGATCGGCGTGTTGCCGCCGAAACCGCAGGTCGCGACCTCTCTGTGACCCTGCTGTGACTGCAGTGTGACGACCGGCCGGTGTCCCGCCGCCGGGCCGGTGATGCGACACTGGTCGGCGTGCTGAGACTCGGACTGACCGGAGGTATCGGGGCGGGCAAATCCACCGTCTCCCACGAACTCGTCGCGCTGGGGGCGGTGCTCGTCGACGCGGACACCATCGCCCGCGAAGTCGTCGCGCCGGGCACCGAGGGCCTGGCCGAACTCGCTGCGGCGTTCGGCGAGGACATCCTGCTGCCGGACGGATCCCTGAACCGGCCCGCCTTGGCCGCCAAGGCTTTTGCCAGCGACGAGGCACGGGCGGTGCTCAACGCGATCACCCACCCCCGGGTAGGGGCACGCACCGCCGAGCTGGTCGCCGCCGCCCCGGCCGACGCCGTCGTCGTGCAGGACATCCCGTTGCTCGTCGAGGGAGGCATGGCGCCCGCGTTCCACCTCGTCGCCGTGGTGCACACCGACGCCGACGAGCGGCTGCGCCGTCTGGTCGAACTACGCGCGATGCCCGAGGACGATGCGCGTGCCCGCATCGCCGCCCAGGCCACCGACGAACAGCGCCGTGCCGCAGCGGATGTCTGGTTGGACAACAACGGCGAGCGCGACGTCCTCGCCGCGGCCGTGCGCAGGCTGTGGACCGAGCGGCTCGTGCCGTTCGAGGCGAACCTGCGCGGCCGCGTCCCCGTGCGGCCGGCGCCGGTGCTCGTCGATCCGAACCCGGACTGGCACCGGCAGGCGCAACGGCTGATCGCCCGGCTCGCGCTCGCCGCCGGGGGCCGCGCGCTGCGGATCGACCACATCGGTTCGACTGCCGTGCCCGGTCTGGCCGCAGTCGACGTCCTCGACCTGCAGATCACCGTGCCGGACCTCGCCGCGGCGGAGGCGCTCGACGACGCCCTGGCCGGGGCCGGCTTTCCCCGCATCGCCCACGTCGACCACGACGAGCCGCAGCCGTCGTACGGTGCCGGCGGCGAAACCGATCCGGCGGTGTGGGGCATGCGACTGCACGGCAGTGCCGACCCGGGCCGGCCCGCGTACGTGCACCTGCGGGTGCAGGGCTGGCCGGGCCAGCAGTTCGCGCTGCTGCTGCGGGACTGGCTGCGCGCGGACTCCGACGCGGCCACCGAGTACGCCGAGATCAAGCGGGCCGCGGCCCGCGACGCGGCGGCCCGCCACGACCCCGCCGAGGCTGCTGCGGTCTACGCCGAGGAGAAGGCGCCCTGGTTCGACGGCGCCTCCACGCGTGCCCGGGAATGGGCCGAGCAGACCGGATGGTCGGCCTGACGCGCGGGCCGGGGACGGCTGAGCGGCGGCTCAGCGCCAGCTGATCGGCATGGCCAGCGCGGCCAGCCACGCGTCGAGGTCGTGGCCGTGCGTGGCGATGCCGTCGACCGCCCGCAACGCTCGTTGCACCGCGCGCTCGGCGGTCCCGGGATCGAGCAGACCCGCCGCCGCGGCGGCGAGCAACTCGTCGACGTCCTCGACGGCGGTGTCGTGTCCGGTGCGCACCACGAGGTCGAGGTAGTGATCACGCGAATGCCACACGTCCCCTTCGCGCCAGAACTCGCCGATGTCGACGTACCGGTCCTGGTCGCGCTCGAAGCCGGGCCGGAAGTGGAAGATCGAGGCACGTAGGCCCAGCTCCGGCAGCAGCCACGACTCGAGATACCCGAACTGCGGGTGGTCGGCGGGCCGTGCCATGTACAGACCCCACTGCTCGACGCGATACACCTCCACCTTCCGCACGAAGCCCTTCGGGTCGACGTTGGTATGCGCGGCCACGTCGAAGGTCTCGACCTTGACGTGGTGGAGCTTCGCCTCGGACATGACCTGAACGTTACTGTGGTCCGACCCGGCGAACCCGACGGTGCCGGACCTACCGGCCCGTCGGCCCGGCCGGCGTCGGCCCGGCCGGCACCGCCGTCGTCGTCTCGTGCCCGTTGTCCTGCACGAGCGCGGAGGCCGGCAGCCGCCACAGCGCGCCGGCCTGGACGTAGTCGCCGGCGGACCCCGCGAAGTTCACCACCGTGACGACGAAGACGGTGAGAACGACGTCGACGGGCACGGTGAACAGCAGGGCCACCAGGACCGCGCCCCACAGCGCCACGGGAGCGAGCGTGACGGTCACGGCCGCGTTCCGCGTGAGCCAGGCGTCGCTGCCCGTCGTCAGGAAGGGGAACCGCACCGCGTACGTCGGACGCACACCGGAGAGGATCCGGGAGACCAGGCCGTGGGTCAGTTCGTGCACCGCCAGGTAGCCGAGACACGCCACGACGGTGACGACGATCGTCGGCGCCGTGCCCCAGCCGCTCCGCAGCGGCAGGTCCAGGAGTACCGCCGCGCCGAAGAGGACGGCGACGGTGAGAACGAGGACGGTCCGCACGGCCGCGACCGCCCGCGTGTCGTTCTTCAGGTCCAGCCGGGTGTGGACCCGGTAGTCCGGTGGCGGCGCCACCGCGGGCTTCGGATCGTTGCGAGCGTTCACGGGTACCCCCTGGAGGTCGCGGTCTCCCGGACGGACTGTCCGACGAGAGCCGGCGGTGGACGGCGGTCCGGTCCGACCGATCATGCCCGGCGGACGACTCCGTGTCCCGGCGGACGACTCCGTGTCCCGGCGGCCACGCACCGGGTCCCCGCCGCCGATCGGCATTGTCGGTGCCGCCGCCTACCCTGGTTCCCATGGCGTTCGCAAGCGAGCATCCCGTTGTCGCCCACTCCGAGTTCCGCCCGGTGGGGGAGATCGAACGAACCGAGGGCCGGTTCGAGGTGGTCAGCGACCACCAACCCGCCGGGGACCAGCCGGCCGCGATCGACGAACTCACGCGCCGCCTGCAGGCGGGGGAGAAGGACGTGGTGCTGCTCGGCGCCACCGGCACCGGCAAGTCGGCCACCACCGCGTGGCTGATCGAGCGGGTGCAGCGCCCCACCCTGGTGATGGCCCCGAACAAGACCCTCGCCGCCCAGCTCGCCAATGAGCTACGGGAGATGTTGCCGCACAACGCCGTCGAGTACTTCGTCTCGTACTACGACTACTACCAGCCCGAGGCGTACATCGCGCAGACCGACACCTACATCGAGAAGGACTCCTCGATAAACGACGACGTGGAACGGCTGCGGCACTCGGCGACCTCGGCGCTGCTCTCCCGCCGTGACGTCGTGGTGGTCGCGTCGGTGTCGTGCATCTACGGCCTGGGCACGCCGCAGTCGTACCTGGACCGCTCGATCGCACTCGAGGTCGGGGTGGAGGTGCCCCGGGACGCCCTGCTGCGCCTGCTGGTGGACGTGCAGTACACCCGCAACGACATGGCGTTCACCCGCGGCTCGTTCCGAGTCAAGGGCGACACCGTCGACATCATCCCCGCCTACGAGGAGCTCGCCGTGCGCATCGAGTTCTTCGGCGACGAGATCGATGCCCTCTACTACCTGCATCCCCTGACGGGGGACGTGGTGCGCAAGGTGGACTCGCTGCGGATCTTCCCGGCCACCCACTACGTCGCGGGACCGGAACGGATGGAACGGGCCGTGACGGGCATCGAGGCCGAACTCGAGGACCGGCTCGCCGACCTCGAGAACCGCGGCAAACTGCTCGAGGCGCAGCGCTTGCGCATGCGCACCCAGTACGACCTGGAGATGATCCGGCAGGTCGGGTTCTGCTCCGGCATCGAGAACTACTCGAGGCATATCGACGGCCGGCCGGCCGGTTCCGCGCCGGCGACCTTGATCGACTACTTCCCGGAGGACTTCCTGCTGGTCATCGACGAGTCCCACGTCACCGTCCCGCAGATCGGCGCCATGTACGAAGGGGACATGTCGCGCAAGCGCAACCTGGTCGAGTTCGGGTTCCGGCTACCCTCGGCCGTCGACAACCGCCCGTTGACCTGGGAGGAGTTCGCCGCACGCATCGGCCAGACCGTGTACCTCTCGGCCACCCCCGGTCCCTACGAACTCGGGCAGGCCGGCGGTGAATTCGTCGAACAGGTCATCCGCCCGACCGGGCTGGTGGACCCGAAGGTCGTGGTCAAGCCCACCAAGGGCCAGATCGACGACCTGGTGCACGAGATCCGCGAACGCGCCGAGCGAGACGAGCGGGTGCTCGTGACCACCCTGACCAAGAAGATGTCCGAGGATCTCACCGACTACCTGCTCGAGCTCGGCATCAGGGTGCGCTACCTGCACTCGGACATCGACACCCTCCGGCGGGTCGAGCTGCTCCGGCAGCTGCGGCTCGGCGAGTACGACGTCCTCGTCGGTATCAACCTCCTCCGCGAGGGCCTCGACCTGCCGGAGGTCTCGCTCGTGGCGATACTCGACGCCGACAAGGAAGGGTTCCTGCGGTCGACGACCAGCCTCATCCAGACCATCGGCCGCGCGGCGCGCAACGTCTCCGGCGAGGTCCACATGTACGCCGACAAGGTCACCGACTCGATGGCGCGCGCCATCGAGGAGACCGAGCGTCGCCGCGAGAAGCAGATCGCCTACAACCTCGAGCACGGCATCGACCCGCAGCCGCTGCGCAAGAAGATCGCCGACATCCTCGACCAGGTCTACGAGGAGGCCGACGACACCGTGGAGGTCGGCGGCTCGGGCCGCAACGCCTCCCGCGGCCGCCGCGCGCCGGGGGAATCCGGTCGGGCCGTGAGCGCCGGCGTCTACGAGGGCCGCGACGTGAAGTCCATGCCCCGCGCCGAACTGGCCGACCTGGTGCAGGAACTGACCGACCAGATGATGAACGCCGCCCGCGAGCTGCAGTTCGAGCTGGCCGGAAGGTTGCGCGACGAGATCGCCGACCTGAAGAAGGAACTGCGCGGGATGGATGCCGCGGGTCTCGCGTAGCGTCTGCGGCATGGACCCACAGTCTGCCGGCCGCACCGCCCGTGCCCTCGAACTGATCCACTCCGTCGGGTACTTCGCCCCCGAGGTCGACGTCGCCCTCGGCGACACCGGCCTCGAAGGCGGCCGGATGCGGTACTTCGCGGCGCGTTCCGCCGCGCTCGGGGCCGTCGGCGCCGGCGTCGTGACCGCCACCTTCTACAACTTCAGTCCCCGCCTGGTCGCGTCCGCGATCCCGCGCGCCTGGCAGCTGGCCACTCCCGACGCCGTCGTCGCCGCCCGGTTGCGCGGCATCGACGAGGCACTGGCCCGGATCCTCGGTGCCGAGGTGCTCGACTCCCCGGAGATGCACGAGGCGGCGGAACTCGCGGCGAGCGCCGCCCGGGCCGTCCCCGGGCCGGAGGGCCGGCCGCTGTACGCCGGGCATGCCGACCTGCCGTGGCCGGACGCCCCGCACCTGGTTCTGTGGCACGCGCTGACCCTGCTGCGCGAGTACCGCGGTGACGGGCACGTCGCCGCCTTGCAGACCGCCGGACTCACCGGCATCGAAGCCCTCGTCACCCACACCGCCGCAGGTATCGGGTTCAGCGAGGACTTCGCCCGCGCGCGCCGCGGTTGGAGCGCGGAGGAGTGGACTGCCGCGGCGACGGCGCTGCGTGCCCGCGGACTGCTCGACCGCGCCGGTGAGCTCACCGACGAGGGTTTCGAGGTCCGCGAACTCGTCGAGGACCTGACCGACGACCTCGCGGCGGCGCCGTGGGCGGCGCTGGGCGAGAGCAAGGCCGATCGACTGATCGAGCTCGCGCTGCCGTGGCGGGACGCCCTCGTGGAGTCCGGCGTGTTCCCCGCGCAGATGTTCGGCCCGCGTTACGGTGACGCACGGTAACGTCAACGGCGGTCAGTGGCGTCGAGCGCACGCCGGCAGGTCTGTGGGATCCACCCCAAAGGCTGCCGGACCCGTCCGATCGGCCGTTACTGTCTACGCAGCAGTCGGAGGGGGGACGCATCGACGGTCGCCCGCCGGCCAGACCCGACCAACTTCATGGAGGATTGCATGAGCGCCTACCGGACCGTAGTCGTCGGCACCGACGGTTCCGAGTCGTCGTACCGGGCCGTCGAGAAGGCGGCAGCTCTCGCCGGTGACGCCGAGGCCCGCCTCGTCATCGCGTGCGCCTACTACCCGGTGGATCCGAAGGACAGCGCCCGCGCCGCCGACGTGCTCGGGGACGACGCCTACCAGGTGACCGGATCGGCGCCCACGTACGACATCCTGCGCACCGCCCGGGAGAAGGCACACGCGGCCGGCGCCCAGAACGTTCTGGAACGGGCCGTCGTCGGGGCGCCCGTCGACTCGCTCCTCGAACTGGTCGCGGAAGTGGAAGCGGACCTGCTCGTGGTGGGCAACCGGGGCCTGAACACCCTCACCGGCCGGTTGCTCGGGTCCGTCCCGTCCGACCTCGCCCGCAAGTCCACCTCGGACGTGCTCATCGTGCACACCGTGCGCTGACCCCCGGGGTCAGCAGTACGTCTCGCGGGCGGCACCCACGTAGAACCGGGCGGCATCGTCGCCCTGCAACGCCGCCCGCGAGACGGACGCCGCGAAGGCCGCGACCGGCCGGACCGAACCGAGGACCTGGTCTTCCGGCAGTCCGGCAGCCAGCTGTGCACACGTCCCGCGGACCAGCGCCACGAGCGTCTCGTCGGGCACGCCGGCGGCCAGCCCCACCTCGGCCAGGGCCTGTTTGAACCGCAGGGCCGGCCCGTCCAGCGCCGCTGCCTCGACCGGAGCGGCCGCCATCGGGACCGTCACCGGGACGGAGGGACCGGAGTCGTCGGACGCCGAGGTCCCCGCGCATCCCACCGCCGCGGCGAGGAGCCCGGACCCTGCCAGGAGCCGTGTCCAGTGCCTCCGTGTCCGATCCCTCCGTGTCCGATCCCTCCGTGTCCGATCCCTCCGTGTCCGATCCCTCCGTGTCCGATCCCTTCGTGTCTGATCCCTTCGAGGCCACGCCTTCCTCACCGCCCCGCCTCCCGTTCCGACCGGCCGCACGTTCGCCCGCAACATACCGCCTGCCGGGACGGGGCGGACGTCGACACGGCACATCGACGACCCCTCACGACCGGGCCGGCGTCGCCAGTGCCGTCAGCGACTCGGGCAGCTCCCCGGTGTGCAGCACTCCGAGCCGCTGGGTGGCGCGGGTGAGCGCCACGTACAGGTCGTTGAGCCCGCGAGGCGACTCCGCCACGATGGCGGCCGGCTCCACCAGCAGCACCGAGTCGAACTCCAGGCCCTTGACCTCCCTCACCGTGGACACCCGCACCGAATCCGACCGCAGGTGATCCCATTGCGCCGCCAGCTCGTGCGGCGCGATCACCGCGGTCAGACCCGGCCCGTCGTCGTCCGCGAGGGCGCTGCACACGGCCTCGAGCAGGTCGTCCTCGACGACGTGCCGGGCCCACGGCGCGAATCCCGACTCGCGCACCGAGCGGGGCGGCACCTGATGCGGGTCGATCTCGGCGAGCACCGCGTGGGCGATCTCCATGATCTCCGCGGGCGTGCGGTAGTTGACGGTCAGCTCGGCCTTCTTCCACCGATTGGCCACGTACGGCTCGAGGATCCGCTGCCAGGACGAGCACCCGGCCGGATCTCCGGTCTGGGCGGTGTCCCCGACCAGGGTCATCCAGCGGTTCGGAATGCGCCGCATCAGCATCCGCCAGGCCATCGCGGACAACTCCTGCGCCTCGTCGACGATCACGTGCCCGTACGTCCAGGTGCGGTCCCCGGCGGCGCGCTCGGCCGTGGTCTCGTGGCTCGACCGGCCCTGCCGCTGCGCGAGCTGGTCGGCGTCGATCAGGTCGTACGCCATCAGGATCTCCGGGTCCAGGTCGTCCTCGAGATCCTGCGGCGCCGACCCGGTCAGGATGTCCAGGGCGCCCTGCGCGTCGGCGATCTGCCTGCGCCACTGCCGCGCGGCCCGCTCGCGTTCGGCGGCATCGTCGACCCCGAGCAGTTCGGCGAGTTCGTCGAGCAGGGGTGCGTCCGCGGCGCTGAACACGCGCGTCGCGGTCGGGCGCAGCAGCAGCTCGCGCTGGTTCTCGTCGAGTTCCGGTGCCGCCGACGCGAGCCGTTCCCGCGAGGCGAACAGCTCGGCGAGCACCTGTTGCGGGCTCAGCTGCGGCCACAGCGAGTCGATCGCCGCCACGATGTCCCGGTCCGACCGCATCTCGGTACGGATGTCGTCGATGTCCTCGCGGCTCAACAGATTCGCCCCGCCGACCGGATCGGCACCGATGATCGACGCGAGCTGGTCGGCGAGGGCGTCCACCACCGCGGCGACGAAGATCGGACGGGCCAGGTTGTGCGGCCGCCGCGACGACCGGGCCCGTCCGCGGGCCCGGGTGACCGTCTTCCGGTCGAGCGTCAGCCGGTAGGTGTCGAAGACGAGGGGGATCGGCGTCGCCGGAACCTCCTGACGATCCCGCACCGCCTTCTTCAGCACCTCGACCATGTCGAGGGAGCCCTTGACGGTGCCCGCCTCGAGCGAGTCCTCCACGGTCGCACGCACCCCGGGGTACAGGTCACCGATCGTCGACAGCAGCACGCCGGTCTCACCGAGGGAGGGCAGCACCTGCCCGATGTAGTCCAGGAATGTCGAGTTCGGTCCGACGATGAGCACACCGCTCTTCGCGAGCTGCCGACGGTAGGTGTACAGCAGAAACGCCGCCCGGTGCAGGGCGACGGCGGTCTTCCCGGTGCCGGGACCCCCCTGCACGACGAGCACGCTCTTGTGCTCGGACCGGATGATCGCATCCTGCTCGGCCTGGATCGTCGCGACGATGTCCTGCATCTGCCCCGTGCGCGCGGCGTTCAGCGCGGCCAGCAGTGCCGACTCGCCGGCGACACCGCCCGCCGAGACGGTCGCGTCGTGCGCCTGGGCCGCGTCGAGATCGAGGTACTCGTCGTTGAGGGCGGTGATCGCCCGGCGGCGTGACCGGATGTGCCGGCGCCGTGTCACTCCCTCCGGCGCCGCCGGCGTCGCCAGGTAGAACGGCCGCGCCAACGGCGCCCGCCAGTCCAGCAGCAGCGGCTCGTAGTCGTTCGTCTCGTCGAGGATGCCGAGGCGGCCGACGTACCGCACCTCCGTCGCGTCGCCGTCCTCGTCGTCGCGGACGTCGATGCGGCCGAAGCACAGTCCGTGCTCGGCCGCGTCGTACTTCGCGATGTCCTCGGTGTACAGCTGCGTGAAGGACTCCCGCTCACTGCGGGCCTGGGGGGTGCCGCCGGTGTCGAGCAGGACACGGCTCAGGCGGGTCTGCGCGTAGGCCCGCATGGAGTCGAGGTGGCCGTACAGCATCGACAGGTAGACCTGCTCACGCTCATGGTCGGGGTGGGACAGGCCATCGGCCGGCAAGGGGTCTCCTCGGGGTCGGACGGGGCGACGGGTGCGCCGCGACGAAGTGCCCAAGAAGTCTAGTGCCGGTCCCGCACCCGCGCAGAATCACCGGGTGCGGGACCGAACCGTGCGGTCAGCGCTGCAGCTGCAGGCGGGCGCGGGTGAGGGCCTCTTCGGCGCGGTGCCGGGCCTGCTGGGCCCGCAGCAGGGACCGTTCCTCCGCCGTCAGCGCCCGCTCCCGGGCGACCTTGGCCAGCTCGGGGCCGCGTTCACGGGCCGTGCCCCACAGCAGCGCGCTGCGTTCGCGGGCGACCTCGGCGAGTTCGGGGCCGCGTTCCTTGGCGACGTCGAGCAGGCCGGTGCCGCGTTCGCGGGCGACCTCGGCGAGTTCGGGGCCGCGTTCCTTGGCGACGTCGAGCAGGCCGGTGCCGCGTTCGCGGGCGACCTCGGCGAGTTCGGGGCCGCGCTCGCGGGCGACGTCGAGCAGGTGCGTGCCGCGTTCGCGGGCCACCTCGGCGAGTTCCGGGCCGCGCTCGCGGGCGACGTCGAGCAGGTGGCTTCCGCGTTCGCGGGCGGTGCCGGCCCTGTCCGAGGCCTCCTCCGACAGGGTCCGCACCCGTTCGGCCACCTTGTGCAGGCTCTCGGTCACCGCCTCGCCCGCGGCGTCGTCCTGATGGGGCAGGACGCCGGCGACGGCCTCCTGGGCGCGTCGTGCGGCCCGCCGTCCGCGCCACCCCAGCGACGGCTTGCCCTCGGTGTCCACCGCGGTGATGATCAGTCCGCCGAGCAGGCTCACGTTCTTGAGGAACTGGGTGCGCTGGATGGCGCGGGCCTCCGCGTCCTCGACGTTCCAGAAGTCGTGGCCCGCCACCGTCGTCGGGACGAGCGTGGTGGCCAGTGCGAGCGCCGCCAGCCGCGGGGCCTTGCCCACCGCGAGCAGCGCACCCGCCCCGATCTGCACGGCGGCGTTGATCCGCACGAGCGTCTCGGGATCGTTCGTGATCTTCTCGCTCACCGTGTCCGGGAGCTTCCCCGTCACCGTGTCGGGCAGCATGCCCACCGCCCGGTCGAGTCCCGGCTGCGCGGCCGCCGCCTTGGTGGACGAGTCTCTCAGCGCGTCGATGCCTCCGGCGACGAAGACCGACGCAAGCATGGGGCGGGCGATTCTGCGGACAATCATGTGCTTCCTCCCGTGATCGGTGGCGGTTCCACCTTCGCACGCATACCCCGCCGCCCGGCGGGATATGCGCGTCCGGCCGGGATCACGCCCGCCGGCTCGGGTGTGCGCCGCAGGTGGCACGATGTCGGTGTGCACGGTGGGGGCGAGGAGACGAGGAGCGGCGACGTCGGTGTGGCCGGGGTGCGGGTAAAGCGGACCCCGACCTCGCTCGGGGTCGCGGCCACGCTACCGGTTCCGGTCGCGGCGCTGTTCGAGGTGATCCGGAATCCGTTGCGGCACAGTGAGATCGATGGTTCGGGGACGTTGATCGTCCCCGCGGGGCAGCCCCGGATCACCGCCGTCGGGCAGCACTTCGTCGCGCAGGTGCACTTTCCCGGGGGCACGGCGTATCCGGTGGTCAATCACGTGGTGGCGTTCGAACCCGGCAGGTTGCTCGCCTGGCTGCCCGCCAACCCGGACACCCCGCCGCTCGGCATCCGATGGGAATGGACCTTCGCCGAGGCGGCCGGGGGGACCGCCGTGCGACAGACCTGCGACTGGTCCGCGGTGACCGACACCGCGTACCTGCGCCGGGTGCGGCTCCCGCGGGTCTCGGCCGAGCAGATGTCCGCGAGCCTCGCCCGACTCGAGCGCGCCGCGCGTTCCTGACCTGCTCCGCATGCCCGGTGCTCGCGCCCCCGGTGCGGCGGTGCCCCGACGTGTCGCATGTCACGCGCGCCCCGGTATTGCTGATTGCTAAACTGCGCAAGTACACGCACCGCTCGTCTTGCGGTGGCTCGGACGACGGGAACGGTGATGGTCGCGCAGGCACGTCAGCCCCTCTACCGGATGAAGGCGGACTTCTTCAAGACGCTCGGGCATCCGGCCCGCATCCGGGTCCTCGAGTTGCTCAGCGAGCGCGACCACGCGGTCTCCGAGATGCTGCCCGAGGTGGGGATCGAACCCGCGAACCTGTCCCAGCAGCTGGCGATCCTCCGGCGTGCGGGGCTGGTCACTGCGCGCCGGGAAGGGCTGTCGGTGACCTACGCCCTGACGTCGCCGCGGGTCGCGGAACTGCTGGGCGTCGCCCGCGCCATCCTCACCGGTGTGGTCGCCGGACAGGCAGAACTGCTCGAGGACGATGTTGCCGAACCGGCGGGGGTCCGGGCCCGCGGCTGAGCCGGCCGCTCACCCGGGGCGCCACGCGCGCATTGATTGCAGACTTTATTAAGTTCTTAGTTGTTGTTTGTGGTGGAGGCACGATGTCGATGTCGACGGAGCAGCACGATGCGGAGACCGGGCGCACCGGAGAAGAGGCGACGGGAGCCGGCCCCGTCGTGGCTCGCGCCGCACGGTCGGTCGCCGCGCTGATGCCACGCTGGGGTGAGTGGAAACCGGCCCTGCGTTCGCCCCGCGCCGATCTGACCGCGGGGCTCGTCGTCGCCCTCGTCGCCCTGCCCCTCGCGCTCGGCTTCGGCATCAGCTCCGGACTGGGGGCCGCGGCGGGGCTCGCGACCGCCGTCGTCGCGGGTGCGGTCGCCGCCGTGTTCGGCGGCTCCCGCTTCCAGGTGTCGGGCCCGACCGGCGCGATGACCGTCGTCCTGGTGCCGATCTTCCACGAGCACGGCGCCTCCGGCGTCCTCGCGGTGGGACTCGTCGCCGGCGTCGTTCTCGTGGTTCTCGCCTTCGCCGGCATCGGCCGGGCGGTGCGCTTCATGCCCGCCCCGGTGATCGAGGGCTTCACCGCCGGGATCGCCGTCGTCATCGCCCTGCAGCAGGTCCCGGCCGCGCTCGGCATCGCCCACGCCGAGGGGGAGAAGGTGTGGCAGAGCGCGTTCGACGCCGTCCGACAGTTCGCCGACCGGCCGTCCCTCCTGCCCGCAGCCGTGGCGGTGCTCGTCGCGACGGCCATCCTGATCGGGGGCCGGTACCTGCCGAAGCTGCCGTTCTCGCTCGTCGCGGTGGTGCTGGCCACCGTCGTCGCACAGCTGTTCCATCTGGACGTCACGCGGATCGGGGCCATCCCGTCCGGCTTCGGTGCCCCCAGCCTCGGATTCCTCGACCTCGGCGAGCTGACGTCGCTCCTCGCGCCGGCGCTCGCGGTGGCCGCGCTCGCGGCCCTCGAATCCCTGCTGTCCGCGACCGCCGCGGATTCGATGAGCGTCGGCACCCGGCACGACCCGGACCGAGAGCTGTTCGGGCAGGGCCTGGCCAACATCGCCGCCCCCCTGTTCGGCGGCGTTCCGGCCACGGGCGCGATCGCACGCACGGCCGTCAACGTCCGGTCGGGGGCGCGGTCCCGGCTGTCCGCCCTCACCCACGCCGTCATCCTCGCCGGCATCGTCTACCTCGCCTCGCCGCTCGTCGCGCAGATCCCGCTCGCCGCCCTCGCCGGGGTTCTGCTCGCCACCACCGTGCGCATGGTCGAAACCGCCTCGATCGTCGCGATCACGCGGGCCAGCCGCGCGGATGCGATCGTCATGACGGTGACGTTCCTGGTCACCGTCGCCCTCGACCTCGTGACGGCGGTGGCGATCGGTGTCGGGTTCGCTGCGGTTCTCGCGCTGCGGGCGGTCGCGAGGTCCGCCCGGATCGAGCAGGTTCCCCTCGACGAGGACGGGGATCACGCCGACGAGGAACACGAGTTGCTGCGCGAGCACATCGTCGCGTACCGGATCGACGGCGCCCTGTTCTTCGCCGCGGCCCACCGGTTCCTGCTCGAGCTCGCCGATGTCGCGGACGTCAAGGTCGTGATCCTGCGCATGTCCCGCGTGACGGCCATCGACGCCACCGGTGCGATCGTCCTCAAGGACGCCATCACCAAGCTCGAGCACCGGCACATCACGGTGCTGATCTCCGGGGCCAGGCCCGAACATCTGCGGCCGTTGTCCGCCCTGGGGGTGTTCACCACCAAGGACAGCGAGGAGCGGCACGTCTTCGCGACCACACCCCGGGCCATCGCGTACGCCCGCATGCTGGTGCTGCCGGAACACCGGTACGCCCCGGCCGTCGCCGGTGCCGAAGGGCCGAGGCCGGGACCGTTCGAGGCCACTCCGCGCGGGTAGAATCGGCCTCGTGACCGGCCCTCGCCGCAACCTGGTTCTCCTCACCCGGTAACACCAGGTGAGCGCGGGGACCGGTCGCCTGCCGACGGTGGTGCCCGGCGTACGCCCGGCCCGGGTCGGGTGCGCCCCGGCTCGCCTCCCGGGACCGACCGGCTCCGGCCAGTAGCATCTTCCCCCGTGACCGACGCGACCGCGAGTGCCAGCCGCCCTGCCGCCCTGCGCGTCCTCGTCTACAGCGACGACGCCGACACGCGCGAGCAGGTCACCCGCGCGCTGGGCCGGCGACCCGATCCCGAGCTCCCCGAACTCGACTTCGTCGAGGTGGCGACCGCGCCGATGGTGATCCGGCGCATGGACGCCGGCGGTATCGACCTCGCGATCCTGGACGGTGAGGCAGCCCCCGCCGGCGGGATGGGGATCGCCAAGCAGCTCAAGGACGAACTCGAACAGTGCCCGCCCGTCGTCGTGCTGACCGGCCGCCCGGACGACGCGTGGCTCGCCGACTGGTCCCGGGCCGAGGCCGCGGTGCCGCGGCCACTCGACCCGTTCCGCCTCGCCGAGACGGTCGTCGCGCTGCTGCGCGGCCGCAGCACCACCTGACGGCGCCGCGGGACGCCCGCCCCGGCGGGCCGCGCGAGTGGGCCGGTCCGCGAACGGTCGGGCGAAACGGAGAAATCGCGCCGCGTGGTATCCGCCTCGGGGAGACACCCCGCCGGTAGGCTGAGCCGTACATCACAATGATGCGGTTGAAGTGACCCACGGCACCGACACCGCCTCGTGATCGTTCGGCCCCAGCGGCCGAGAGGTCGGCAAGGGCAACGGAGTCGGCGCGGGTGGCCGGCTCGCACGGAGAGGAGCCAGGCGCCGTGAACGTCTACATCCCCATCCTCGTGCTCGGCGGGATCGCGGTCGCGTTCGCCGTGTTCTCCGTCGTCGTGTCCTCGGTGATCGGCCCGAGCCGCTACAACCGGGCCAAGCTCGAAGCCTACGAATGCGGGATCGACCCGACCCCGCAGCCGCCGGGCGGCGGCAGGTTCCCGGTGAAGTACTACCTGACGGCCATGCTGTTCATCATCTTCGACATCGAGATCGTGTTCCTCTACCCGTGGGCCGTCCACCTCGACGCCCTGGGGGTCTTCGGGCTGGCCGCGATGGCGCTGTTCGTGTTCAACGTCGCAGTGGCCTACGTCTACGAGTGGCGGCGGGGTGGTCTCGGCTGGGACTGACCGCGGCAGGTATTGGGTGCGACAGGGAATGGGATTGTGCCGTAATGGATTCGAACACCGACCGAAAGTGATAAGAGTCGGACATGGGTCTCGAGGAGAAGTTGCCGAGCGGCTTTCTGCTGAGCACGGTGGAGAGCTTCGCCGGTTTCGCACGCAAGGGTTCGCTGTGGCCCGCGACCTTCGGGCTCGCGTGCTGCGCGATCGAGATGATGACCACCGTGTCGCCGCGGTTCGACATCGCACGGTTCGGAATGGAGGCGTTCCGGGCCTCGCCGCGACAAGCCGACCTCATGATCGTCGCCGGCCGGGTCAGCCAGAAGATGGCCCCGGTGCTGCGGCAGGTCTACGACCAGATGGTCGAACCGAAATGGGTGCTGGCCATGGGGGTGTGCGCCTCCTCGGGCGGCATGTTCAACAACTACGCCATCGTGCAGGGCGTCGACCACATCGTCCCGGTCGACATCTACCTCCCCGGCTGCCCGCCCCGACCGGAGATGCTGCTGCACGCCGTCCTGATGCTGCACGAGAAGATCCAGCAGATGCCGCTCGGCGTGGACCGGGAGAAGGCCGTGCAGGCCGCCGAGGAGGCGGCCCTGGCTGCCGGCCGGCCCGTGCTGCCCACTCCCCGGGGGGCGGCCCGATGACCCCTCCCTCGGACGACGAACGGTCCTCGCTGCCGGTGGACCGGGCCGCCACCACCGGACCCGAGGGAACGCTGCCGGCGCAGCCCGCCGGTGACGCCGAGGTGATCGGCGTCCGTCAGGGCATGTTCGGCGTGCGCGGCAGCGGTGACACCTCCGGCTACGGGCGGCTCGTACGCCCGGTGACCCTGCCCGCCGGCACCCCGCGCCCGTACGGCGGCTACTTCGACGACGTCGCCGACGCCCTGCGCGACGCCGTCGCCGCATCGGGGACGGCGTTCGAGGACGCGATCGAGAAGGTCGTCGTCCACCGCGGTGAGCTGACCTTCCACGTCCGGCGGGAGCACCTCCCCGAGGTGGCCCGGCGCCTGCGCGACGACCCGGACCTGCGCTTCGAACTGTGCCTCGGCGTCGACGGGGTGCACTACCCGCAGGACACCGGCCGCGAACTGCACGCCGTGTACCCGCTGATGTCGATCACCCACAACCGCCGCATCCGGCTCGAGGTGTCGGCCCCGGATGCCGATCCCCACATCCCGTCGCTGTACGAGGTGTATCCGACCAACGACTGGCACGAGCGCGAGACCTACGACTTCTTCGGGATCGTGTTCGACGGGCACCCGTCGCTGACCCGCATCGAGATGCCCGACGACTGGTCGGGGCATCCTCAGCGCAAGGACTATCCGCTCGGCGGCATCCCCGTCGAGTACCACGGAGCGGAGATCCCGCCGCCCGACGAGCGGAGGGCGTACACATGACCGACCTGACCGAAGGACCGGTCCACACCGTCGTCGGCGAGGACTGGGACAGCATCGTCGAGGCCGCCCGCGCCGCGGCCGCCGACCGCGGCGACGAACGCATCGTGGTCAACATGGGACCGCAGCATCCGTCGACCCACGGAGTGTTGCGGCTCGTGCTCGAGATCGAAGGCGAGACCGTCACCGAGGCGCGCTGCGGAATCGGCTACCTGCACACCGGCATCGAGAAGAACCTCGAATACCGCACCTGGACCCAGGGCGTCACGTTCGTCACCCGGATGGACTACCTGTCCCCGTTCTTCAACGAGACCGCCTACTGTCTCGGCGTCGAGCAGCTGCTCGACATCACCGAGGCGATCCCCGAACGAGCCACCGTCGTGCGGGTGCTGCTCATGGAACTCAACCGGATCTCCTCGCACCTGGTCGCCCTCGCCACCGGCGGCATGGAACTCGGTGCGATGACCGCCATGTTCCTCGGTTTCCGCGAGCGCGAACTGATCCTCGACGTGTTCGAGACCATCACCGGTCTGCGCATGAACCACGCCTACATCCGGCCCGGCGGACTCGCGCAGGACCTGCCGGACGGCGCGGTCGAGAAGATCCGCGACCTGCTCGCGCTGCTGCCGCGGCGACTGCGGGACATGGAGAACCTGCTCAACGAGAACCACATCTGGAAGGCCCGCACCCAGGGGATCGGCTACCTCGACCTGACCGGGTGCATGGCCCTCGGCATCACCGGACCCGTGCTGCGCTCGACCGGCCTGCCGCACGACCTGCGCAAGGCACAACCGTACTGCGGCTACGACACCTACGAGTTCGAGGTGTGCACCGACACCGGCTGCGACGCCTACGGCCGCTACCTGATCCGGATCGACGAGATGAAGGAGTCGATCAAGATCGTCGAACAGTGCCTCGACCGGCTGCGTCCCGGTCCGGTGATGGTGGAGGACAAGAAGATCGCGTGGCCGGCCGACCTGTCGCTCGCCGCGGACGGTCTCGGCAACTCCCCGGAGCACATCCGCAAGATCATGGGCAACTCGATGGAGGGCCTGATCCACCATTTCAAGCTCGTCACCGAGGGCTTCCGCGTCCCACCCGGCCAGGTGTACACCGCCGTCGAATCCCCCCGCGGGGAACTGGGGGTGCACATGGTCAGCGACGGCGGCACCCGGCCCTACCGGGTGCACTTCCGGGATCCGTCCTTCACGAACCTGCAAGCGGTGTCCGCGATGTGCGAGGGCGGCATGGTCGCCGACGTCATCGCCGCGGTCGCCAGCATCGATCCCGTGATGGGGGGAGTGGACCGGTGACGCAGCAACCGCGAGTAGCGATCGACCCGGACCCGGCCACGGGGCCGGTGCTCATCCCGTTCGGCGTCCGCCCCGACGAACCGTCCCGGCTGGCGCGGCCCGGCGCCCGCGAACACTACCCCCCGGACGTCCGTGCCCGCCTCGAGGCCGACGCCGACGAGATCGTCGGTCGCTATCCCCAGCCGCGCTCGGCCCTGCTGCCGCTGCTGCACCTGGTGCAGTCCGAGGACGGCTACCTCACCCCCGCGGGTGTCGAGTTCTGCGCCGGCCGGCTCGGACTGACCGGAGCCGAGGTCGGGGCGGTCGCCACGTTCTACTCCATGTACCGGCGCGAACCCACCGGCGACTACCTCGTCGGTGTCTGCACCAACACCCTGTGCGCGATCATGGGCGGCGACGAGATCCTCGAAGCGCTGGAACACCACCTCGGGCAGCGTCCCGCGGCCGGCACCGCCTCGGACCCGGGCTCGGACACCACGCCGGACTCGCGCGGCGAGAGCGCCGGCTCCGTCACCCTCGAACGCCTCGAGTGCAACGCGGCCTGCGACTTCGCGCCCGTCGTGATGGTCAACTGGGAGTTCTTCGACCACCAGACCCCGGACTCGGCGCGTGCGCTCGTCGACGACCTGCGCGCCGGCCGGCCCGTCACCCCCACCCGGGGCGCGCCGCTGTGCACCTTCCGGCAGACCGCCCGCATCCTCGCCGGGTTTCCGGACGAGCGGCCCGGCGCCGTGGCGGCGGGCGGCAGCGCAGGAGCGGCATCGCTCGCCGGTCTGCGCATCGCCCGGGAACGGGGCATGCGGGCGCCGGAACCGGACCACCCCTCCGGCCCGTACCCGGCCGCCGGTCCCCGATCCGAGGGAGGCTGACGTGACGCTGACCCCTGTCCTGAGCCGCTACTGGGACGAACCCGAATCCTGGACCCTCGACACCTACCTCCGCCACGACGGCTACGAGGGCCTGCGCACGGCGCTGCGCATGCACCCCGACGAGGTGATCGGCACCGTCAAGGAGGCGGGGCTGCGCGGCCGCGGCGGCGCCGGGTTCGCCACCGGGGTCAAGTGGAGTTTCATCCCCCAGGGCGACGGCAAACCCCACTACCTGGTGGTCAACGCCGACGAATCCGAACCGGGCACCTGCAAGGACATGCCCCTGCTGCTGGCCACCCCGCACGCCCTCGTGGAGGGTGCGGTCATCGCCGCATACGCCATCCGCGCCGCGCACGCCTTCGTCTACGTCCGCGGCGAGGTGGTGCCGGTGCTGCGCCGGCTGCAGGCCGCCGTCGCCGAGGCCTACGCCGCCGGCTTCCTCGGCCGCGACATCCTCGGCAGCGGCTACGACCTCGACCTCGTCGTCCACGCCGGCGCCGGGGCCTACATCTGCGGGGAGGAGACCGCGCTCCTGGACTCCCTCGAGGGCCGGCGCGGCCAACCCCGCCTCCGACCCCCGTTCCCCGCCGTCGCGGGGCTGTACGCACGCCCGACCGTCGTCAACAACGTCGAGTCGATCGCGAGCGTGCCGTCGATCCTGCACCACGGGATCGAATGGTTCCGCTCCATGGGAACCGAGAAGTCCCCGGGCTTCACGCTCTACTCCCTGTCCGGTCACGTGGCGACCCCCGGCCAGTACGAGGCGCCCCTGGGCATCACCCTGCGGGAGCTGCTCGACTACGCGGGCGGTGTCCGGGCCGGGCACCGGCTGAAGTTCTGGACCCCCGGCGGCTCGTCGACGCCGCTGTTCACCGACGAGCACCTCGACGTCCCCCTCGACTACGAGGGTGTCGCCGCCGCCGGATCCATGCTGGGCACCAAGGCACTGCAGATCTTCGACGACACCACCTGCGTAGTGCGCGCGGTGCTGCGCTGGAGCGAGTTCTACGCGCACGAGTCCTGCGGCAAGTGCACCCCCTGCCGCGAAGGCACCTACTGGCTCGTGCAGATCCTGCGACGGCTCGAGCGCGGCGACGGAACCGCAACGGACCTGGACACCCTGCTCGACCTCTCCGACAACATCCTCGGCAGGTCGTTCTGCGCACTCGGCGACGGGGCGACCAGCCCCGTCACCTCCTCGATCCGGTACTTCCGCGACGAGTACCTGGCGCACTTCGAGCAGGGCGGCTGCCCGTTCGACCCGCACCTGTCCACCGTCATGGCCGGGGCCGGCGCGAACCGACCGCACGACGGAGGTGCCCGATGAGCGTCCACACCAACCGCGACACCACCGGCCTGCCGCCCGCACCGGACCTGGTCACCGTCGTCGTCGACGGCGTCGAGATCGGCGTCCCGAAAGGCACCCTCGTCATCCGCGCCGCGGAACTGCTCGGCGTCCAGATTCCCCGCTTCTGCGACCACCCGCTGCTCGAACCCGTCGGTGCCTGCCGCCAGTGCCTCGTCGACGTGGAAGGCCAACGCAAACCCGTCGCCTCCTGCACGACCCCGGTAACGGACGGCATGGTCGTGCACACGCAGCTGACCTCCCCGGTGGCGGACAAGGCGCAGAAGGGCGTGATGGAGCTGCTGCTGATCAACCATCCGCTGGACTGCCCGGTCTGCGACAAGGGCGGCGAATGCCCCCTGCAGAACCAGGCCATGTCGAACGGGCGTGCCGAGTCCCGGTTCACCGAGACCAAACGCACGTTCCCCAAACCGATCTCGCTCTCCGCGCAGATCCTCCTGGACCGCGAGCGATGCGTACTCTGCGCCCGGTGCACGCGGTTCTCCCAGCAGATCGCCGGCGACCCCTTCATCGAACTGATGGAACGGGGTGCCCTGCAGCAGGTCGGCATCTACGAGAAGGAACCGTTCGACTCGTACTTCTCCGGCAACACCGTGCAGATCTGCCCGGTCGGCGCACTCACCGGAGCGGCCTACCGGTTCCGCGCCCGGCCCTTCGACCTCGTGTCGAGCCCGAGCGTGTGCGAACACTGCGCCAGCGGCTGCGCCCAACGCACCGACCACCGGCGCGGCACGGTGCTGCGCCGGCTGGCCGGCGACGACCCGCAGGTCAACGAGGAGTGGAACTGCGACAAGGGCCGATGGGCCTTCACCTACGCCACCCAGCCCGACCGTCTCACCACCCCGCTGGTGCGGGGCGACGACGGCACGCTCACGCCCGCCTCGTGGCGTGACGCCCTGCGCGTCGCCGCCCGTGGCCTGACCGCCGCGCGCGGCCGTACCGGGGTGCTCGTCGGCGGCCGCGTCACCGTCGAGGACGCGTACGCCTACAGCAAGTTCGCCCGGCTCGGCCTCGACACCAACGACATCGATTTCCGGTCGCGGCCGCATTCCGCGGAGGAGGCACAGTTCCTCGCCGCCCGCGTCGCCGGGCGCTGGCCCGGCGCCGGAGCCGTGACGTACGACGACCTCGACAACGCCCCCGCCGTCCTGCTCGTCGGATTCGAACCCGAAGACGAGTCGCCGATCGTGTTCCTGAGACTGCGCAGAGCGGTCCGCAAGGGAGGACTGGCGGTGTCCGCGATCGCACCGTTCGCGAGCCGCGGCCTGACGAAACTGCGCGGACGGCTCCTGCGGGCCGTCCCCGGCACCGAGCCGGACCTGCTCGACACGCTCCGCCTCGGCGCCCGACCCGGCGACCGCGATGTCACCGAGACGGCCGAACTCCTGACCCGACCCGGGGCGGTCGTCCTGGTGGGGGAGCGGACGGCGGCAATCCCGGGCGCCTTGACGGCCGCCGGCCGGCTCGCCGACCACACCGGCGCGCGGCTCGCGTGGATCCCGCGACGGGCCGGGGAACGCGGTGCGCTCGAGGCCGGGGCCCTGCCGGGACTTCTGCCCGGTGCCCGCCCGGTCACCGACGCCGAGGCCCGGCGCCAGGTTGCCGCCGCATGGGGCGTGCCGGACCTGCCGTCCTACGTCGGCCGGGACACCGGACAGATCCTCGCCGGCGCTGCAACCGGCACCCTCGGGGCCCTGGTGATCGGCGGGGTCGACGTCGACGATCTGCCGGATCCGCACGCCGCCGTCGCCGCGGTCGACGCCGCCGGCTTCGTCGTCAGCCTCGAACTGCGGCGCAGCGCGCTCACCGACCGAGCCGACGTCGTCTTCCCCGTCGCCCCCGCCGTGGAGAAACCCGGAACGTTCCTCGATTGGGAGGGCCGGGAGCGCCCCTTCGCCGCCGCACTGCGCAATACCGGCGCCCTGCCCGATCAGCGGGTGCTCGGCGCGATCGCCGACGAGATGGGGGTCCGCCTCGGGCTCGCCGACGCCGCGGCCGCCGTCGACGAGCTCGTCGCGCTGGGGTCCTGGGACGGCGAAGCCGCCGGGTCACCGGACGTCGCGCCGCGCGGCACGCCGGCGCCCGGCACCGGTGAGGCGGTGCTCGCCGGATGGCGGATGCTTCTCGACCGCGGACGGATGCAGGACGGTGAACCGCATCTCGCCGGGACCGCCCGGCGGCCGGTCGCGCGCCTGTCCGTCGCCACCGCCGCCGAGATCTCGGCGGACGACGGGGACCCGGTGACCGTCGCGACGGACCGCGGCTCGGTCACGCTGCCGCTGGTGGTCACCGACATGCCGGACCGGGTCGTGTGGCTGCCCCTCAACTCGCCGGGGTCCGCGGTGCATCGGCAGCTGGCCGCGTCCGTGGGCGACATCGTCCGGATCGGCCGGGCGGAGCGCTCGTCGCAGGGGGTGGCCGATGAGTGACGTCACGCTGTTCGGCGCTGCGACGGTACCGGGGCCGGGGGTCCTGTCGGCGCAGTCCGGGTACCCCGATCCGGCCGCGTTCGGTCAGGATCCGTGGTGGCTGGTCGTCGGCAAGGCGGTGGCCGTCTTCGTCTTCCTGGTGTTGACGGTGCTCGTCGCCATCCTCGTGGAACGAAAGATATTGGCGCGCATGCAGATGCGCGTCGGACCGAATCGGGTGGGCCCGCGGGGGTTGCTGCAGAGCCTCGCCGACGGCGTCAAACTCGCCCTGAAGGAGGGCATCGTTCCCGCGGGCGTGGACAAACCCATCTACGTCCTCGCGCCGATCATCGCGACGGTGCCGGCGTTCATGGCGTTCGCCGTCATCCCGCTCGGACCGGTGGTCTCCGTCTTCGGCCAGCGCACCCCGCTGCAACTGACCGACCTTCCGGTGGCCGTGCTGTACATCCTCGCTGCGACGTCCATCGGCGTCTACGGCATCGTGCTCGCCGGCTGGGCATCCGGGTCCACCTATCCGCTGCTGGGCGGTCTGCGCTCGACGGCGCAGGTGATCTCGTACGAGATCGCCATGGCGCTCTCGTTCGCGGCCGTCTTCCTGCTGTCGGGCACGCTGTCCACCTCCGGCATCGTCGCCGCCCAGGACGGCACCTGGTACGTCTTCCTGCTCCTGCCCTCGTTCCTCATCTACGTCACGTCCATGGTCGGCGAGACGAACCGGGCACCGTTCGACCTGCCCGAGGCCGAGGGCGAACTCGTCGGCGGCTTCCACACGGAGTACTCGTCGCTGAAGTTCGCGATGTTCATGCTCGCCGAGTACGTCAACATGGTGACGGTCTCGGCGCTGGCCACCACCCTGTTCCTCGGCGGCTGGCGCGCACCGTGGCCGCTGAACATGTGGGAGGGCGCGAACTCCGGCTGGGTGCCGCTGCTGTGGTTCGTCCTCAAGGTGTGGGGATTTTTGTTCCTGTTCGTATGGCTGCGCGGCACGCTGCCGCGGCTGCGCTACGACCAGTTCATGAATCTCGGCTGGAAGGTGCTCATCCCGGTGGCGCTCGGCTGGATCATGGTCGTCGCCGTGATCCGCGTCCTGCGCACGGAGGGCCTGGACCGGTGGCAGATCGTCCTCGCCGCGACCGGCGTGGTCGTCGCCCTGGCAGTGCCGTCGCTGCTGTGGAACCGCATGAGCTCCGGTCGCGTCCGGCCCACCGGCACCCCCGGCGGCCCGGCGGTCACTGCCGAAACCGAGCAACCGTTCGACCCGATGGCCGGCGGCTTCCCCGTCCCGCCGTTACCCGGCCAGACGCTGCCACCGCGGCGTCGGCGCACCCCCGTCACCGCAGCCGCCGAGAGCGGGCGCCGTGGCGATCCGACCACCGAGGAGAATCGCGATGCCTGACTTCCTCGATCCCATCGCCGGATTCGGCGTCACCTTCCGGGCGATGTTCGACAAGGCCCAGACCGAGCGATACCCCGAGCAGAAGGAACCGACCGCACCGCGCTACCACGGCCGCCACCAGCTCAACCGCCACCCCGACGGGCTCGAGAAGTGCATCGGGTGCGAGCTGTGTGCCTGGGCGTGCCCCGCCGACGCCATCTACGTCGAGGGCGCGGACAACACCGACGACGGGCGATACTCGCCGGGGGAGCGCTACGGACGCGTCTACCAGATCAACTACCTGCGCTGCATCGGATGCGGTCTGTGCATCGAGGCCTGCCCGACGCGGGCGTTGACCATGACCAACGAGTACGAGATGGCCGACGACAACCGGACCGACCTGATCTACGACAAGACCAGGCTGCTCGCCCCGCTCGGGCCCGGCATGGTGGCACCACCCCACGACATGTACCCGGGCACGACCGACGAGGACTACTACCTCGGCGCGGTGACCGAGGCCGCGCCCGGCACCACCACGGCCGCTGCCGGGCAGGGGGAGGACGCCGTCGCACCCGACCGGGAACCGACGCAGCCGCGAGGCGGTCGCGATGTGGCGTGACCGGCGGAGAGGGGAGTGGTCTCGATGGACCCGATGACGCCGGCCCTGCTGACGGCCGAAGCCGTCACCCGCACCTCCACCGGCGAGGCCGTGCTGTTCTGGATCCTCGGAACGCTCGCGGTGCTCGGCGCACTCGGCGTCGTCGCCGCGTCCAAGGCCGTCTATTCGGCGATGTTCCTCGCGGTCACCATGATCATCCTCGCGGTGTTCTACATCGCCCAGGATGCGCTGTTCCTCGGAGTCGTGCAGATCGTGGTCTACACGGGGGCGGTGATGATGCTGTTCCTGTTCGTGGTCATGCTCGTCGGCGTCGACTCCTCCGACTCGCTCGTCGAGACGCTGCGCGGCCAGCGGGTCGCCGCGATCGCGGCCGGCCTCGGATTCGGCCTGCTGCTCGTCGGCGGTCTCGGCAACGCCGCCGTCTCCGAGTTCGCCGGCCTCGACGCAGCGAACGCCGCCGGCAACATCACCGGCCTGGCCGAGCTGATCTTCGTGCGGTACGTCTGGGCGTTCGAACTCACCGGCGCCCTGCTGATCACGGCCACGATCGGCGCCATGGTCCTCGCTCACCGGGAACGATTCGGGCTGCGCAAGACCCAGCGGGAATTGTCGCAGGAACGCTTCCGCGCCGGTGGTCGCGCCACCCCGTTGCCGAGTCCCGGTGTCTATGCCCGGCACAACGCCGTCGACGTGCCGGCCCGGCTGCCCGACGGGTCGTACTCGGACCTGTCGGTCAGCGAAGTGCTCCGGCAGCGCGCCGTGACCGTCGACGACGCCGGACCGCGCGAGAGCGACGCACCGCGCGGCGGGTCGTCGGGTGAGGAGGAATCGCGGTGAACCCCGAGAACTACCTGTACCTGTCCGCCCTGTTGTTCACCATCGGCGCGGCCGGCGTCCTGCTGCGCCGCAACGCGATCGTCGTGTTCATGTGCATCGAGTTGATGCTCAACGCCGCGAACCTGGCGTTCGTCACGTTCGCGCGTATGCACGGCAATCTCGACGGCCAGGTCATCGCGTTCTTCACGATGGTCGTCGCCGCCGCCGAGGTCGTCGTCGGCCTCGCGATCATCATGACCATCTTCCGTTCCCGCCGTTCGGTTTCCGTCGACGACGCCAACCTCCTGAAGTACTGACGCCCCCGGACGACACCCGTCCGCCCACGCACGAGGAGGAGACTGTGCCCGAGACGACCGTGCCCGAGACGACAACCGGCGCCCCGACGGGTGGACCGGCATGAACGGGATCTCGTCGACGGTCTGGCTGCTGCCCGCGCTGCCGCTGTTCGGCGCGGTCGTACTGCTGCTGACCGGCCGGCGCAGCGACACGTGGGGACACCTGCTCGGCTGCGCGACGGCACTGGCCTCGTTCGCGCTCGGCATCGCCCTCTTCGTCGACATGCTCGGCCGCGACACCGCCGACCGCGCCGTGAACCAGGACCTTTTCGAGTGGGTGCCGGTCGCGGGACTGCAGATCGACTTCGGTCTCCAGCTCGACCAGCTGTCGATGTGCTTCGTGCTGCTGATCACCGGCGTCGGCTCGCTCATCCACGTCTACTCCGTCGGGTACATGGCGCACGGCCCCGACCCCTCCGGTCGCTCCGCTGGTTCCGCTGCGGGGGCGTCGGGTCGCTCCGCTGGTTCCGCTGCGGGGGCGTCGGGTCGCTCCGCAGGCTCCGCTGCGGGGGCGTCGGGTCGCTCCGCAGGCTCCGCTCCCGGACGCCGGTTGTTCTTCGCCTACCTCAACCTCTTCCTCGCGGCGATGTTGCTGCTCGTCCTCGCCGACAACTACTTCGGTCTGTACGTGGGCTGGGAAGGCGTCGGTCTCGCCTCGTACCTGCTGATCGGGTTCTGGCAGTACAAACCGTCCGCCGCGACGGCCGCGAAGAAGGCGTTCGTCGTCAACCGTGTCGGCGACATGGGTCTGGCCGTCGCCATGATGATCATGTTCGCGACGTTCGGGTCCGTGACGTTCGACGACGTCTTCGCCGGCGCCGACGGAGCGAGCGACGGCGTGCTCACCGCACTCGGCCTCGTGCTGCTGCTCGCCGCATGCGGCAAGTCCGCCCAGGTGCCCCTGCAGTCCTGGCTCGGTGACGCGATGGAGGGCCCGACACCGGTGTCGGCACTGATCCACGCCGCCACCATGGTCACCGCGGGCGTCTACCTCATCGTCCGGTCCGACGTGCTCTTCGACCTCGCCCCCACCGCGCAACTCGCCGTGGTGATCGTGGGCACGGTGACCCTGCTGTTCGGAGCTGTCATCGGGTGCGCCAAGGACGACATCAAGAAGGCACTCGCCGCCTCGACCATGAGCCAGATCGGCTACATGGTCCTCGCCGCGGGCCTCGGTCCCGCCGGATATGCCTTCGCGATCATGCACCTGCTCACCCACGGCTTCTTCAAGGCCGGCCTGTTCCTCGGGGCCGGATCGGTGATGCACGGGATGAACGACGAGGTGAACATGCGGCACTACGGCGGCCTGCGCACCGTCATGCCGATCACGTTCGTCACCTTCGGTCTCGGCTACCTCGCGATCATCGGCATTCCGCCGTTCGCCGGGTTCTTCTCCAAGGACAAGATCATCGAGGTGGCGTTCGGCGCCGGCGGTGCGGAAGGGATCGTCCTCGGCACGGCAGCCCTGCTCGGGGCCGGCCTCACCGCGTTCTACATGACGCGGGTGATGTTGATGACCTTCTTCGGCAGACGTCGCTGGGCCGCCGACGTCCACCCCCACGAGGCGCCCGCCGTGATGACGGCGCCCATGGTCCTGCTCGCCCTCGGCTCGGTCGGCGCCGGTGCCGCCCTCACTCTTGGCGGGGCGCTGCAGAACTGGCTCGAACCGGTGGTGGGGGCCACGGAGATCGAACACCTGCTCCCGGTGTGGGTGATCACCGCCCTCACCCTCGCCGTCGTGCTCGCCGGTGTCGCGGTGGCCTACCGGCAGTACGCCCGGCGCGAGATCCCCGACGCCGCCCCCGCCGACGTGTCGGCGTTCACCGTCGCCGCCCGCAGGGATCTCTACGGCGACGCCGTCAACGAGGCGGTGTTCATGCGGCCCGGACGGTCCCTGACCACGACCCTGGTGACCGTCGACGACAAGGCCGTCGACGGGGCGGTCGACGGGATCTCCGCCACGGTCGGCGCCCTCTCCGCCCGGATGCGGCACCTGCAGACCGGGTTCGTGCGGTCCTACGGCTTGTCCATGTTGGTAGGCGCGGCCGTCGTGGTCGCGGCGATGATGCTGGGGAGGCTGTAGTGGGCAACTTTCCCTGGTTGACGACCCTGTGGGTGGTGCCGCTCGTCGGCGCCGTCGTCGTCCTGGCGATTCCCGCCCGGATGCGGAGCCTCGCCAAGGGCGCCGCGCTGGCGGTCGCGGCCGTGGTGCTCGTGGTGGCGTGCGTGCTGGCGATCGGATTCGACCCGGCGGGCGAGCAGTACCAGTTCGTCGAATCGCACCCGTGGATCCCGGCCCTGGGCACCCGCTACACGCTGGGCGTGGACGGCATCGCGCTCGTGCTGGTGCTGCTCACCGCGGTGCTGCTTCCGCTGCTGATGCTGGCCGGTTGGAACGACACGACACCGGCCGAGCCCACCGGCACCGCCCGCCCCTCCACGCCGCGGCGAACCACACACCTGTACATGGCGCTGATGCTCTCGGTCGAGGCGATGGTGATGGTCTCGTTCACCGCGCTCGACGTGTTGCTGTTCTACATCTTCTTCGAGGCGATGCTCATCCCGATGTACTTCCTCATCGGGGGCTTCGGGGATCGGCTCGGAGATCGAGGCCGGCGCTCCCGCGCGGCGGTGAAGTTCCTGCTCTACAACCTGTTCGGTGGGCTGATCATGCTGGCGGCGGTGATCGGGCTGTACGTGGTCACCGCCCGGCAGGGCGCCGGCACGTTCGACTTCCGGGAGATCGTCGCCGCCGTCACCGACGGCGGTCTCGGTGCCGACACCGTGGTGCTCCACGCCCTGTTCCTCGGTTTCATGTTCGCGTTCGCCGTGAAGGCGCCGCTGTGGCCGTTCCACACCTGGCTGCCCGGCGCCGCGGTGCAGGCCACCCCCGCCGGGGCGGTGCTGATGATGGCCGTGGTCGACAAGGTCGGCACGTTCGGCATGCTGCGCTACTGCCTGCAGTTGTTCCCCGAGTCGTCGGTGTACTTCGCGCCCGTGATCGTCACGCTCGCGGTGATCGGCATCGTCTACGGCGCGGCGGTCGCCATCGGTCAGACGGATGTGATGCGTCTGATCGCCTACACCTCGATCTCGCACTTCGGGTTCATCATCCTCGGCATCTTCGCGATGACCAGCCAGGGCCAGGCCGGCTCGACGCTGTACATGGTCAACCACGGCATCTCCACCGCCGCGCTGTTCCTGATCGCCGGGTTCCTCGTCTCCCGGCGCGGATCCCGCGCGATCGCCGCGTACGGCGGCGTCCGCAAGGTCGCCCCCGTCCTGGCCGGGACGTTCCTCGTCGCGGGACTGGCGACCCTGTCCCTGCCGGGCCTGGCACCGTTCGTCAGCGAATTCCTGGTGCTGGTCGGCACCTATCCGCGCTACCAGGTCGCCGCCGTGGTCGCGGTGCTCGCGCTCGTCCTGTCGGCGATCTACGTGTTGTGGCTCTACCAGCGCATGATGACCGGACCGGTCACCGGCGGCAACGAGCACGTGCGCGACCTGGTGCCCCGCGAACTCGCCGTCGTGGTGCCGCTCATCGCGTTGCTCCTCGTCCTGGGCGTCTACCCCAAGCCGGCCCTCGACGTGATCACCCCCGCGGTCGACCAGGTCCTGGTCACCGTCGACCGGCCCGATCCGGAGCCCGCCGCCCCGCCCGAGCCCGTCGCGGGCGGGACCGGCACCGACACCCACGGAGGGACGCACAGGTGACTCCCTTGAACGGAACCCTCGTTCTCGCTCAGGCGATTCCGGCTCCCGACCTCCGCTACGGCCCGCTCTCTCCCATGCTGATCGTGTTCGGGGTGGCCGTTGCCGCGGTGCTCGTCGAGGCGTTCGTTCCCCGCCGCGGCCGGTACGCGAGCCACCTGCTGCTCGCGCTCGGTGGTCTCGGCGCCGCGTTCGTGGCCGTCGTCGTCCTCGCCGCGGGCCTGGACTTCGCCGCCGGCGCCGCACCCGGGTACAGCGCCGCGGTCGACGCCGTCGCGGTCGACGGACCCACCCTGTTCCTGCAGGGCACCATCCTGCTCGTCTCGATCCTCGCAGTGCTGCTCGTCGCCGAACGCGGCATCGAGCCGAATGCCCGCGGTGCCACGCCGGAGGGGCCGGGCGCGGCGGTGGCGACCGGGCGCGGCGGGGCCGACGCGTTCGCCCCGCAGGCGTCCGTGGTGCCGGGCAGCGTCGCCGAGCGCGAGGCCGCCGCGCAGGGGATGTCCCAGACCGAGGTGTTCCCGCTGGTGCTGTTCGCCGTCGGGGGGATGCTGCTGTTCCCGGCGTCGAACGACCTGCTCACCATGTTCATCGCGCTCGAGGTCCTGTCGCTGCCGCTGTACCTGCTGTGCGGCCTGGCCCGTCGGCAGCGCCTGCTCTCCCAGGAAGCGGCCCTGAAGTACTTCCTGCTCGGCGCCTTCTCCTCGGCCTTCTTCCTGTTCGGGGTGGCGCTGCTGTACGGCTACGCGGGCACCGTGCGCCTGGCAGGTATCGCCGACGCCGTCGCCGTCCGCGCGGACGGCGACGCGCTGGTGGTGATCGGTGCGGCGATGCTCGCGGTGGGTCTGCTGTTCAAGATCGGCGCGGTGCCGTTCCATTCCTGGGTCCCCGACGTCTATCAGGGGGCCCCCACGCCGATCACCGCCTTCATGGCGGCGGCCACCAAGATCGCGGCGTTCGGCGCGATGCTACGCGTGTTCTACGTGGCGCTGCCCGGACTGCGAGACGACTGGCGTCCCCTGCTGTGGGGCGTGGCGATCCTGACGATGGTGGCGGGCTCGGTGCTGGCCGTGACGCAGAACGACGTCAAACGGATGCTGGCCTACTCGTCGGTCGCCCACGCCGGTTTCATCCTCACCGGTCTGATCGCCGCCGACCGGGCCGGGCTGGCGTCGACGATGTTCTACCTGTTCGCGTACGGCTTCAGCACTCTCGGTGCGTTCGCCGTCGTGACCCTGGTCCGCGACGACCTCGGGGAGGCGACCCACCTGTCCCGCTGGGCGGGCCTCGGGCGGCGCTCGCCGCTCGTCGGCGCGGTGTTCGCCCTGTTCCTGCTCGCGTTCGCCGGCATCCCGCTCACCAGCGGGTTCGTCAGCAAGTTCGCCGTCTTCGGGGCGGCGGCGGGCGGCGGCGCCGTTCCGCTCGTGATCGTCGGCGTGGTCAGCAGCGCCGTCGCGGCGTACTTCTACGTGCGCGTCATCGTGCTGATGTTCTTCGATGAACCGGACCGCGACGCCCCCGCGGTCGTGGCGCCCAGCGCCCTGACGACCGTCACGATCGCCGCCGGGGCGGTGGTGACCGTGGCGCTCGGCGTCTTCCCGCAGCCGTTGCTCGAGCTGGTGGACCGGGTCGCGGTGTTCCTCGGTTGACGGTTCCGTGACGAGCGCGGGGATCCGGGCGGACGAGGACGCAGCCGCCGAACACGAACGCGGCCGCCCGCGCCGAAACCGCCGCCGCCCGCGCCCAAGTCGACGCTGCCCGCGAACACGCCGACGAACTGCGCACCGAACTACGCGGACTCCGTTCCACAACCTCGGGTCCGAGCGAGTCGCGATGACCCCGGAGGGGTGCACTCCTGTCCCCGTGCCGGCACCCGGCGAGCGGTCGACTCGGGTGGGGGCCGTCTTCGCGCGGGGGCCGGGCAGGGGATGTGGCCGGGTGGGTGCTCGGTGAGACCGCCCCAGCCGGTGCCACGCCCGCGGTGTATGTCGGGCAGTTGCCGGCGCCGGGGTCGTAGCTTCGGTTACCCCGGGCTCCCGGTGCGGGAGTCGGTCCCGTCGCTGTTTGCCCTGACATGGTTGTCTAGAGCGTCGCTCCCTGGAACCGGGTCGCGAATGCACTGTCAGCAGTCCATCACGGCTGTTCCGTGCCGGGATCGGACAAACCGGTCCGCACGCGAGGGGGATACCGCGATGACCGACGGATACGACGCGATCACGATCGGATCGGGTTTGGGCGGGTTGACGGCCGCAGCGTTGTACGCCAGGGCAGGACATCGGGTCCTGGTTCTCGAACGCAACGACGATTTCGGCGGGGCGGCCACGACCTACCGGCACGGGGCCCTCACCATCGAAGGATCGCTGCACCAGACGTCCGGATTCTCGTTTCCGGAGTGTTCTGCGGGCGGGTCGGCGCCGGAACCGGCCCCGGCGGGGCCGAGCCGGGCGATCGTTGCATCGACTCGCCGGGAGGGATTAGGTTCGAGGTGAGCGGCGGCCGCGGGAACGGCCCGAAGGAGGCACGCGATGACGGCTTCCCGGGAACCTGAGTCGGACGCCTGGGCCGCAGTCCATGCGGGGAGGTCGGGGCTGGTGTGGTCGCAGCAGACAGTCGCGAGCGTGGGGGAGTCGATCACCTCGCTGGCCAAGGACACCCTGCCCGGCTCGGTCGGGGCCGGCATCACGCTGCTCGCCGCGGACGGCGCCGAGGCTCTTCGTGTGGGTCAAGACCGCGGACGAGATCCTCGCGAACCTCGCCCGCTACTGCACCCGAATCAATGAAACAATCAACGACTCAGGACACCAGTCGGGAGTTCGAAACCCTCCGCGTCCACCAGGGAGTGGCGGTGAAAGACGTAGCGGATCCCGGTTCTTCGCGGCCGGAGACGAGCTGCTCTCCCCCGTAGTGTTACCCGACCGGTTCGATGTCGGGCAGTCTCCATGTCTTGTCGAACCACGGTTCCAGCGGACCGTAGAGCCGGACTATCGCGAACCAGCTCTTGCCGGGCAGGGTCTGGATCCAGTTGCGGCTGCCCTCGGGCCGTTCGGGACCGAAGTGGACGTCGACTGAGCCGTCCTCGTTCGAGATCATGTCGCGGTCGCTGGCAACGGTGGGCCATTCCTGGTCGGTCTGCAGCATCGACCGGGTCTGGGTGTCGTAGACGACGATCGACCAGAAGGTGTTGACCGGCACGTTCGGCGGGACGTGCAGCCGGTAGGACCTGCCGCCGTCGAAGGGCGCGTCGGTGGCGTCGACGAACGCCGTGACATACTGCGATCCGGCGCCGACCATCTCCGTCAGGTACGCCGGACTCGATCCGCTCCCTATGAAGCCGAGCGCGGCGGCGGTGTCGAGCATCGCGGCGCCATTGTCCTGGAACTGGTAACCGGCGAAGAGGAAGACCCGCCAGGCGCCGTCCGGGTAGTAGCGTGCCTCGGGCTGGCGGACCCGGTAGAGGAGCGCGCGGGCGGTCGCGTCGCCGACCGCGGCTGCCTCGGTCAGGATTGCCCGCACCCGCTCGTCGGGGTCGAACGGTTTGCCGTGCTGGATGCCGACGGCGGCGAACATCCCCAGCGTGACCGGGTCGGATGACTCCGGCAGCTCGGACTGCACCACCTCGTTGAGCAGCTCCCAGTACTGGTAGTCGGCGGCCGGGATGGTGACCCACGGCTCGAAGGAGACGTTCACGAATCGCATCGGCGGCGGGTCGTCGGCCTGAGCCAGCGGGTAAGCCCGGGTCTTCGCCTTGATCATGTCGGCGGCCGGATGCGGGTCGCCATGCTCGTCGCGGAAACCGCGCGAGACGAGGCCCATCCCGTAGCTACGGGACCGCACCACGAAGTAGCCGTCCGGGACCTCGCCATCGTACCCGGGCGGCAGGAACAGGTACTTGCCACCCTGGCCCTTGTCGGGTCCGGTCGCGCCGATGTCGACGACCCAGCGCCCCCACGAGTCGTCGATCAGGCCGTACACGTCGGGCGGGGCGTCCAGGACGACGGGTCCGTCGTGGAGGTCGATCCACATGTAGAAGTACACAACGGTCGTGTGCATCGCCGGTCCGACGGTGCACGGGTGGCACAGGTCCTCCCAGAGCGCCACCGTGGTGTTCGCCGGGCCCCAGCGCAGCAGCCCCCGGCGCCACGCCGCCCAAGACACCGGATGCTGCGCCAGCAGGTACGCCTACACCGCCCGCTGGAAGTCCAGGTTGTCGAACAGTGTCCGGGTCGTCTCGTCGTCCGGGACTCCGTCGAAGAACCGCAGCGTGCCCAACCGGGTGCGGACCTCGTCCGGCATCTCGATGCCGGGCGGAATCGGGGTGCTGTTCGCAGGTGAGGTCATCGCGTCCTCCTGTGTCGATAGCCCTTGCCGAGATTCTCCGCCGCCGACCCGACGGCTCGCGCCACCTACTCAGGATGCGCCGTCTCAGCCTTCACTGTCTGCCGGATCGGCGAGGAGGAACGGGCGGCCAGATGTTCATGTCGTCTCCGGGGGCGGGCGGACCTGCCAGTCGACCGTCTGTCCCACCGCCTGCGCGTACCGTTCGAGGGTGGACAGGCGCGGATCGAGATCGCCGCGCTCGAGTCGGGCCACCGCCGACTGGGAGGTGCCCATCCGGGCCGCGACCAGGGTCTGGCTCAGTCCCTGCCGTCGCCGGGCCGCCGCCAGCTCGTCCACCAGCGCTCGCCGCCTATCGGAGAGACGGTCCACACCCGGGAACGACGTTCGACGAGGCGACGTCGAGATATCGGCAATGCTATCTCGGCAATGCGCTACCGGACAGCGCCGTCGCCACGCCCCTTGACACGGGCGGCGCCCGGAACGATCCTCGACCCATTCCGAGACGGTCCCGCGTCCCGGGTCGACACGGAGCGCGCCATGACAATGCCTCGAATTCCGGATACGCGACGGTCGTACCTGCGGGTGCGGGACGTCGATCTGTACTGCGAGGACACCGGCGGTGAGGGCGAGCCCATCCTGTTCCTGCACGGGTTCTTCTTCGACGGGCGAATGTACGAGGCGCAGATCGCGGCGCTGCGGGATCGGTACCGCTGCCTCACCCTCGACTTCCGGGGACAGGGCCGATCCGGGCACGCCCGGACCGGATTCCAGCTCGAGCAGCTCACCGCCGACGTGCTCACCGTGATCCGGCGGCTCGACCTCGCACCCGCGCATCTGGTGGGGCTGTCGATGGGGGGCTTCGTCGGCATGCGCATCGGCGCGCGGGAACCGGACCTGTTGCGCTCGCTGACCCTGCTCAACACCGGCGCGACGCCGCATCCGCCCGTGAGGTACCCGCTGCACCTTGCCCTCACGGCCGTGGCCGGCTTCTCGGGCCGTCGCCGGCCCTCGTGCTGCGCGGCATCGAGAAGGAACTCTACGGCGAACCGTTCCGCACCGACCCCGGCCGGGAGGCCGAGCGTGAGGTGTGGCGCAGGCGGTGGGCGACGGCCGACCGGTCGTCACTGGCGAACACGATGCTCGGCATGATGGTCCGCCCCGACATCCGGGACGAGCTGCCCGCGGTGAGCGTGCCGACGCTGATCGTCGCGGGACAACTGGATGTCGAGATGCCGCCGCGTCTCGCCCGCGAGATGCACGCGCTGATCCCGGGCTCGCGACTGGTGGAACTCGACGGGGTGGGCCACAGTTCGACGCTGGAGGACCCGGCCCGGGTCACCGGGATCCTGGAGAGCTTCCTCGCCGAGATCGGCTGACCGAGGGACCTCTCCCCCCGGATGCGGTCGTGGCCGCCGGTCCGTCCCGCACCCGGGCGACGGCGCCGTCACGACCTGCGCCCCTAGATCGGACGGAACCCCGCCCCGGCCCCGCCCCGCGCATCGGCGTCGCCGACGACGGCCGTCATGCTCGTGCCGACCTCCGGACCGAGGCAGGCAACGGTGAGATAGCCGTTCACCATGCCGACGAGCGTGGTTCCGACCACCACCGGGCCTCCCGAGTCGCCGAGGTCGACGCACGTCTGCGTCCAGGTCTGCCCCGAACCGAACACATCGCCGTAGGCCACCCCGCAGGTCTGCCCCGTGGTGCGGCCCTGCTTGCAGACGATGTCCGGGAACTGCGCCGGACCCCCGATCCCCGTGATCGTCGTGTTTCCCACCCGATTCACGGGAACCACCTTCGCCGGCTCGAACACGATCACCGCGTAGTCCAAGTCCGCATCGGTGTAGGCGATCGTGCCGACCACACCGGCGTCCGGATCCGCCTCCGAGGCAACCGTGGAACCGGCGTTTCCGCAGTGTCCCGCCGTGAATCCGACCAGCCGGCCCCCGGAATCGGGACCGATCGTGGTGAGGGTGCAGTAGTTCCGGCCGTCCATGACGATGCCGGAGCCGCCGCCGAGGACGGCCGGATCGGCGGCCGCTGCAACACCGGTGCCGGCGAGCAGCGACGCGCCGACGGCGAGAACGAGGATGCCGAGTCTCATGGCGGGTGTCTCCCGAAGGTCGAGCGAACGAGCCGGACACGCGCAGGAACGGGAGGGTCGCGCGTACGATCCACCGCCCTCGGGCGCTGTTTCTCGATCATCCGCCGCACCGGGTGCTGTTCGCAGCGTTTTCCGGGACGGGAGAGTGCGGCGTGAGTCGACCCGGGAAGGGGAACGACCGCTCCCGGTCCCGGTCGGCCGGCCTTCCGCGGCGGCTCAGGGAATCGTCCGTGCCGCCGGGGCGTCGACCTCGAACCTTGCCGGCCGGACGAGGAACCGCTCATCGACCCAGTCCGGTTTCCGCGCCTCCCGCAGGCGCGCATCGGCTTCGGCGTACTTCGGAGCGGTCACCAGCCCGCCGACCCGGGGATTCCTTTGAACGGGCCGACGACCGAGCTGGTGATCCAGCCGCCGTAGAAACCGCCCGGTTGCGGGACCACCTCCTCGCCGTCGACGGTGCACCGGTCGACCTGGGCGGCCATCACCGCGACCGCCCCGGCGAGCGCCCGGAAGGCGGGGGAGGGATCGCGGTAGGTCCACGCCGCTTTCGGCGCGACCCGCGAGGCGGTCACCAGGTCGTAGTAGCTCGCCCTGCCCTTCCACTCGCACCACGACGAGCCCGGCGTCTCCCGCAGCACCCCGTCGGCGAAGGCTTCGGCGGGAAGGTAGTAGGTCGGCGGATGGCTGGTCTCCAGTACCCGCCAGGCGCGCGTGGTCGACGCGATGGTCCGGCCGCCCAGTTCCACGGTGATCGAGCCGGTGAAGGTCTCGAGGCGGGGCGGTCGGGGGTAGTCCCAGACCGACTCCTGCCCCGCAGCAGGTTCGACGGGTTCCGGCCGGGTTGTCACGGCGACCTCCTCGTGGTCACCTCCCCAGGGTACGAGGACGACCGAGGCGCCGGGGCTGCCGGGCGGGTGCCGGGCAACCGAGATGCCCCTGCGTTCGTGGGCGGCGAGCCAGGACCGCAGCACTGCGCGGCTCGCCGGTTCCGAGCCGTCGGGGCCGACGCGACCGGTCGATCCGTCCTCGGCCGTGTCGGTGTCCTCCGTTCCGGAGGGTGTCGGTGTCCTCCGTTCCGGAGGGTGTCGGTGTCCTCCGTTCCGGAGGGTGTCGGTGTCCTCCGTTCCGGAGGGTGTCGGTGTCCTCCGTTCCGGAGGGTGTCGGGGGACCGGTCAGAACAGTCGCCGCATGATCTTCAGCGCAGCCTGGGTGTAGGGCGGGTAGTTCATCGCCGGATCCGGGCGGAACGGTTTGGCGAGCACCGCCTTGCGGTGGCTGAGCGCCTCGAAACCGTAGCGTCCGTGGTATGCCCCCATTCCGCTGGCACCCACGCCACCGAACGGCAGTTGTGGCGCGAGGACGTGCATGCCGACGTGGTTGATCACCACGGCACCCGCGCTGATTTGCTGCGTGATCTTCCTCTGGGTGCTCAGCGACTTGGAGAACACGTACGCTGCAAGGGGTTTGGGGCGGGCACCGACGAAGTCGAGGGCTGCGTCGACCGAGTCGACGGTGAGAATCGGCAGGATGGGCCCGAAGACCTCGTCCGTCATGACCGCGTCGTCGGGTGCCGGATCGACGATCACGGTCGGTTCGACGGTGAGAGAGTCACGATCGCACCTGCCGCCGGTGACGATGCGCCCGGTCGTGGACTCCAGATACGCCTCGAGCCGATCGAAGTGACGCTGGTTGACTACCCGCATCCCCGGCTGCGGTTCCTCGCTGCGGAACAGGGCGATCGTGTCGACGATCGTGTCGACGAGCGCGTCGCGGACGGACCGCTCGACCAGTACGTAGTCGGGCGCGATGCAGCTCTGTCCGGAATTGAGGAGTTTGACCCAGGCGATACGCCGCGCGGTGACCTCGAGATCGGCGTCCTCGGCGACGACGACGGGAGACTTGCCACCGAGCTCGAGGATCACCGGCGTGAGCTGCGGGGCGGCGGCGGCCATGATCTTGCGGCCCACCTCGGTGCCGCCGGTGTACAGGGCGGGATCGAAACCCTGCGCGAGCAGACTCTGGGTGAGCTCGGCATCGCCTTCGGCGACCACGACGGCCTCCGGGTCGAGGTGGTGCGGAATCAGCCGGGCGAGCAGAGCGGACGTGGCGGGGGCCAGTTCCGACGGTTTGATCACGGCACAATTCCCGGCGGCCACTGCCGCGACGAGCGGACCGAGCGTCAGATACACCGGGTAGTTCCACGGTGCGATGATCAGGACCACTCCCATCGGCTCGTACTGTACCCAGCCGAGTGCGGGAAACTGGTTGAGCGACAAGGGCTTCGGTCGAGGAAGCATCCAGCGCCGGACCCGCTTGCGGGCGTAGGCGGCTTCGGCCCGGGTGGAAGCGAGGTCGGCGAGCCAGGCTTCGACCGCGTTTCGGCCCAGGTCCTCCTGTAGGGCGACCGCAATCTCGGCCTCGCGCTCGTCGGCGAGTTTCTCGATGCCGCGGAGCTGGCGGATGCGCCATTCGGCATCGCGCGTGCGTCCGGTCGCGTAGGCCTTCCGCAGCCGGGCCAGCAGTTCTGCCGATGTGTCGGTATCTGTGCCGGTCACGGGGTCCTCCAGGCGAAAGTCGAGGGTTGATGTGCGGTGGGCTTGTCGCGGCGGAACGGCGGAACGGCGGACGGCGACACGGGCGGCCGGGGCGAGGTCGACGACGACAGAACCTCGGGTGCGGGCCGTCGCGATGCGCCGGCGCAAGCAGCACCCGGGCGGCGGCCCGAGCCCGCGGCGGCGGGTGGCACCGAGTCGGGCGGTGCCGCGCCGACGCTCGGTGCCCTGACATCCGGCTCGGTGCCCTGACATCCGGCTCGGTGCCCTGACATCCGGAGCGATGCCCATCGCCACAGTCTAGGACCGCTGGTGCCCTGCGGATACGTGTCGGTCGGCCCACGTCGGTGCGCGGCAAGAGCCCGACGAACAACTCGATCGGAAGGCCGCGGAGGTCCCCGAGCGCTCCGGACGGTATTCGTCCGAGGCGCGCCCACAGTCGTCTCGCACGCCGCACCGGTCACACTCGCACGAGCAGATCGCTGTGTCCGGGTGGGGGGCGGCGGATACCATCGAGTTCTCGGCGCAGGCACGACGGCTCTCGGATTGGAGCTCGATTATGGCCGATGATGCGAAGCTCCTCGACTATCTGAAACGGGTGACCGCAGAGCTCTATCAGGCCCGGGAGAAGCTTCGCGAGGTCGAAGGGGTGAGCCGCGAGCCGATCGCCGTCGTCGGGATGGGGTGCCGGTTCCCCGGCGGGGTCCGCTCCCCACAGGACCTGTGGCACCTGGTGGAATCCGGTACGGAGACCGTCGCCGCATTCCCCGCGGACCGCGGTTGGGAAGCGGCGGATCTCTACGATCCGACGGGCCGGCAGGCCGGCCGGACGTACACGGTGCACGGCAGCTTTCTCGACGATGCGGCGGGTTTCGACCCGGAGGTCTTCGGCATCTCGCCTCGCGAAGCACTGGCGATGGACCCGCAGCAGCGACTCCTGCTCGAGACGAGCTGGGAGACCTTCGAGCACGCCGGCATCGATCCGCGATCCGTGCACGGCAGGCAGATCGGCGTCTTCACCGGTCTGTCCGGGATCGACTACTCGGCACGGGCGGGCGGCGCCCCGCCCGAGGAACTCGCGGGCTACTTCATCACCGGCACCGCGATGAGCGTCGCCTCCGGTCGTGTCGCCTACAGCTTCGGACTGAACGGACCCGCGATCACCGTCGACACGGCGTGCTCGTCGTCCCTGGTGTCCGTCCACCTCGCCATGCAGGCGCTGCGCCACGGCGAGTGCGAACTCGCCCTCGCCGGCGGGGCGACCGTCATGTCGACGCCCGCGGTGTTCGTCGAGTTCAGCCGGCAGCGTGGACTGGCCCGAGACGGGCGCTGCAAGGCATTCGCCGCCGCGGCCGACGGCACGGCGTGGGGCGAAGGCGTCGCGATCCTCGCGCTGGAACGCCTGTCCGACGCCCAGCGCAACGACCACCGGATCCTCGCCGTCGTCCGCGGCAGCGCGGTGAACCAGGACGGCGCCAGCAACGGCCTGACCGCCCCGAACAAGCAGGCCCAGGAACGGGTGATCCGGCAGGCCCTGGCCGACGCCGGACTCGGCCCGGCCGACGTCGACGCGGTCGAAGCCCACGGCACCGGCACCACGCTGGGCGATCCCATCGAGGCGTCCGCCCTGCTGGCCGGCTACGGCCGCGATCGGCCCCCCGACCGGCCGTTGTGGCTCGGTTCGGTGAAGTCGAACCTCGGGCACACCCAGGCCGCCGCCGGAGTGGCCGGCGTGATCAAGATGATCATGGCGATGCGTCACGGTGTGCTGCCGAAGACGCTGCACGTCGACCGTCCCACCCCCCACGTCGACTGGACCGCCGGATCGGTGTCCCTGCTCACCGAGAACCGGGAATGGCCGGCGACCGACCGGCCCCGCCGCGCGGCGGTCTCCTCGTTCGGCATCAGCGGCACGAACGCCCACGTCGTGCTGGAACAACCGGCCCCACCGCCGGACGCCGCGCCCCCCGAGGGGACCGACGGCTCGGACGACGTCGTGGCCTGGTTCGTGTCGGGCCACACCGAACCGGCGTTGCGCGCGCAGGCGCACCGGCTGCGGGACCACGTCGCCGGCCACCCCGAGCTGACCCCCGCGCAGGTGGCCGGCCCGCTGCTGACCTCCCGCGCGACCTTCCACCACCGCGCCGCCGTGCTCGGCGCCGACCCGCGCGCCCTGCTGTCCGGTCTCGACGCGCTCGGCCGAGGCGCCCCCGACCCCGGTGTGATCACCGGCGTCGCGGTCGAGGCGGGCGACCGGCCGGTGTTCGTCTTTCCCGGGCAGGGCGCGCAGTGGGTCGGCATGGCCACCGCACTGCTGGAATCCTCCCCGCTGTTCGCCGACAGCCTGCGCGAGTGCGCCGACGCCCTCGCCCCGCACACCGAGTTCGCGCTGCTCGACGTGCTCCGCGACCGCGATCCGTCCGCCCTGGACCGGGCCGACGTCGTGCAACCGGCGCTGTTCGCGGTGATGGTCGGGCTTGCGCGGCTGTGGCAGGCACACGGCGTCGAACCGGCGGCCGTGGTCGGACACTCGCAGGGCGAGATCGCCGCCGCCCACGTCGCCGGCGCGCTGACCCTGCCCGACGCGGCGCTCGCCGTCGCGGCCCGCAGCCGCGTGATCACGGAATCGGCCCGCCGCGGCGGTGGCATGGCGTCGGTGGGTCTGCCGGCGGACGCCGTGCGGCAGCAGATCGAACCCTGGGCCGGGACCGTCGAGGTGGCGGCGATCAACGGTCCGGCCGCGACGGTCGTGTCCGGCCCTGGCGACGCCCTCGAGGTGCTGGTCGCGCGGTGGCAGGCCGACGGTGTCCAGGCCCGGCGCATCACCGTGGACTACGCCTCCCACTGCGCGGACGTCTCGGTGCTGCGCCGGCCCATTCTCGACGCTCTCGCCCCGATCACCCCGCAGCGTTCGCGGATCCCGTTCTACTCGACGGTGACCGGGGACGTGATGGACGGCACCGCACTCGACGCCGACTACTGGTACCGGAACCTGCGCCGACCGGTGCGCTTCGAAGACGCGACGAGGTCCCTGGCCCGCGACGGGTACCGGCTGTTCGTCGAGTCGGGCAGCCATCCGGTCCTGACCGTGCCGCTGCAGGAGACCCTGGACGCGGCCGGCGTCGCGGGTCGCGCCCTCGGCACCCTCCGCCGCGACCGGGCGGGCCTGCGTCAGTTCACCGCCGCCCTCGCCGAGGCACACGTGTCCGGGGCGCACATCGAGTGGGGCCGGGTCGGGTGGGCTCGCCGCGCCGGTCACCGGCAATGGGTGGACCTGCCCACGTATGCCTTCCAGCATCGCCGCTACTGGCTGGACGGGGGCGCGCCCCGACGTGATGCCGCAGCCGGCATGGACGCCGGGGACCACCCGATGCTCGCCGCCTCGGTCGAGCTCGGCGACGGTCGCGGCGCCGTGTTCACCGGCGTGCTGTCGCCGCACCGACTGCCGTGGCTGAACGAGCACGCCGTGGACGGCACGGTCGTGCTGCCCGGCACGGCGTTCGTCGAACTCGCCCTGCACGCCGGGCACCGCGCCGGCTGCAGCCGTCTCGCGGAACTCACCCTCGAGACACCCGCGGCGATTCCCACCGGTGGGGAGCTCGCGGTGCAGGTCGCCGTCCTCACCGCCGACGACGCCGGGCACCGCACGGTGTCGGTGCACTCCCGTCCGGCGGACGCCGCGGCGCAGACCCCGTGGACCCGGCACGCCGTCGGCACCCTCACGGCGGCGGTACACACCGCGCCCGTTCCGATCCGGCCGTGGCCCCCGGCCGATGCGACGCCGATCGACGTGAGCGGCCTGTACGACGCGCTCGACGAGACCGGATACGGGTACGGGCCGACGTTCCGGGGCCTGCGCGCGGCGTGGCGCCGCGGTGACGACCTGTACGGGGAGGTGCGCCTCGGGGGAGAGGACCCCGCCGCGACGGTCGCCGGGTACGGGATCCATCCGGCGGTGTTCGACGCGGCACTGCACCTGATCGCGTTCGCCGCCGCCGCGGCCGGCGCCCGCGACCTGCGGCTGCCGTTCGCCTGGGACGACGTGCAGCTGCACGCCGTCGGCGCCGTCGCCCTGCGCGTGCACATCGCCCCGGCCGGACCCGAACGGTACCGGGTGGCCGCGTACGACACCGCCGGCCATCGCGTGCTGACCGCGCAGTCGCTGGCGCTGCGGCCGTTCGCCGGTCCGCGCACCCCGGCCGCCGCGACCGGCACCGGCCTCTACCGCGTGGAGTGGATCCCGGTCGACGCCGGCGCCGCGCCGACGGCGGATCTCACCCCGCTCGGGGAGGCGCTCACCGGCGGCGATCCCGCCGGCCGCACCCTGCTGCTGGCCGGGGAACCGGGCGACGAACCCGACGTGCCGACGCGCGCGCACGCCGCCGCGGAGGCGGCGTTGCGGGCGGTACAGGCGTGGCTCGCCGACGACCGTCTCGCCGAGACCCGACTGCTGGTGACGACGCGGCGCGCCGTGACGGTCGCCGACGACGAACCGATCGACGTCTGCGCCGCGCCCGTGTGGGGGCTGATCGGTGCGGTGCAGAACGAACACCCGGACCGGATCACCCTGGTGGACCTGGACCGGCCGCCCGGTGACCTTCCCGATCCCGGTGTGCTGTCCGCGGCCCTGGCCTGCAACGAACCACAACTGGCGGTCCGCGCCGGGACACTCCTCGCGCCCATGCTCGCGCCGGCGGCGCCCACCACCGATGCGCCGCACGGGGATCCGGTGCCGTTCGGCCCCGACGGCACCGTCGTCGTCACCGGCGGCACCGGCACCATCGGCCGGCTCGTCGCCCGTCACCTCGTGCGGCGGTACGGGGTGCGCCGGCTCGTGCTGACCGGCCGACACACGGTCCGCGCCGAGCGGGCAGCGGAACTCCGCGCCGAGTTCGCCGACGCGGGCGCCGAGATCCGCGCCGTGGCCTGCGACGTGGCCGATCGAGCCGCGGTGGCGGCCTTGCTCGATGCGGTCCCCGACCTGTCGGGTGTCGTCCACGCCGCCGGGGTGCTCGACGACGCCACCGCCGCCACCTTGACTCCGGACCAGCTGCACGCCGTCCTGCGCCCCAAGGTGGACGGTGCCTGGCATCTGCACGAGCTCACGCGCGATCGCGGTCTCGCGGCGTTCGTGCTGTTCTCCTCCGCGGCGGGTGTGCTCGGCGGCGCCGGCCAGGCGAACTACGCGGCGGCCAACGTCTTCCTCGACGCGCTCGCGCAGCACCGCCGCGCCGAGGGGCTACCGGGACTGTCCCTGGCCTGGGGGCTGTGGGACCGACCCAGCGGGATGACCGCCCATCTGAATGCGGCCGATCTGGATCGGTTGCAGCGCACCGGCATAGACACCCTCACCCCGGAGGCCGGGCTGGCCCTGTTCGATGCGGCACTCGCCGCGAACCGTGCGTTGACGGTGCCGATACGGCTCTCCACGCCCTCCCGCAGGCCCGACGGCGAGGCCCTTCCCCCGATCCTGCGCCGAGTGCTCGGCCCGTCCCGCCGGCGCGCCGCGGCCGCCCCGTCGGCCCCCGGCCTCGCCGACGAGCTGCGCGCGCTCGACCCCGCCGAGCGGCACGCCCGGGTCCTCGACATCGTCACCACGCACGTTGCGGCGGTGCTCGGCCACGACGGGAAGGAGGCCATCGATCCGGAGCGTGCCTTCAAGCACCTCGGCTTCGACTCGCTCACCGCGGTGCAGCTACGCAACCAGCTGACGACGGCCACCGGGGTGCGGCTGGCCGCGACGGTGGTGTTCGACCACCCCACCGCGGACGCGCTCGCCCGCGAGATCGCGGCCCGGCTGCTCGGCCCCGAGGACGACCCGCACCCGGCCCCCGCGGCGCGCCGGCACCGCGACGACGACCCGATCGCGATCGTGGGAATGGCCTGCCGATACCCCAGTGGGGTCTCCTGCCCGGACGAGCTGTGGCGCCTCGTCCGCGACGGCCGCGACGCCGTGGGCGCGTACCCCGACAACCGCGGCTGGAACCTCGACGAGGTGTACGACCCGGATCCCGAGCGCAGCGGCACGACCTACATGCGGGCCGGCGGCTTCCTCCACGACGCCGACCGGTTCGACGCCGCGTTCTTCGGGATCAGCCCCCGCGAGGCCGTCGCGATGGACCCGCAACACCGACTGCTACTCGAAAGCGCCTGGGAAGCACTGGAACACGCGCGAATCCCGCCGAACTCACCCGGTCTCACCGACACCGGCGTGTACGTCGGAATGATGGGCGGCGACTACGGATTCCACCTCATGACCCGGCGACACACCGACGCCGAGGGCTACCTCATGACGGGCACCAGCAACAGCGTCGCCTCCGGCCGGATCGCCTACTCGCTCGGCTTCACCGGTCCCGCGGTCACCGTCGACACCGCGTGTTCGTCGTCGTTGGTGGCGCTGCACCTCGCGGCACGGGCACTGCGCGACGGCGAATGCACCCTCGCGCTGGCCGGCGGGGCGACGGTGATGGCGACCCCCGGCGTGCTGATCGAGTTCAGCCGCCAACGCGGACTCGCCCCGGACGGGCGGTGCAAACCGTTCTCCGATCGAGCGGACGGCACCGGGCTCAGCGAGGGCGCGGGCATGGTCGTGCTCGAGCGGCTGAGCGACGCCCAGCGCCACGGCCACCGGGTGCTGGCCCTGATCCGCGGCTCCGCGGTCAACCAGGACGGCGCCTCCAACGGCCTCACCGCCCCGAACGGTCCGTCGCAGGAACGGGTGATCCGGCAGGCGCTGGCCGACGCCGCCCTCGACCCCGCCGACATCGACGCGGTGGAGGCCCACGGCACCGGCACGACACTCGGCGACCCGATCGAAGCCCAAGCGGTGCTCGCCACCTACGGGCAACAACGCGACGGCCGGCCGCTGTGGCTGGGATCGGTCAAGTCGAACATCGGCCACTCCCAGGCGGCGGCCGGGGTGGCCGGCGTGATCAAGATGGTGATGGCGATGCGGCACGGAGTGCTGCCACCGAGCCTGCACAGCGACGCCCCGACCCGGCACGTCGACTGGACCGCCGGCGAGGTCGCCCTGCTCGCCGACCCGGTCGCGTGGCCGCAGACCGGACGACCCCGCCGCGCCGGCGTCTCCTCGTTCGGCATCAGCGGCACCAACGCCCACCTGATCCTCGAGCAGCCCCCCGACGTCGCCGCCCCACCGGCCCCGCCCCGGCCGGCGTCGCCCCTGGTGTGGGTGCTCTCCGCCAAGACCGACGAGGCGCTGCGCGCGCAGGCCGCCCGGCTGACCGACCTCCTCGACACGCAGTCCCCGCCCGACCCCGCCGACCTCGCCTACTCGCTGGCCACCACCCGGTCCGGCTTCACGCACCGCGCCGCCGTCACCGGCGAGACGCTCGCCGACCTGCGCGACGGCCTGACCCGCCTCGCCGAGGCACGCGCAGGCGCCGAGGGACGCGCAGGCGGCAACGCCGTCACCGGGACGAGCACCCGCGGGAAGACGGCGTTCATGTTCACCGGCCAGGGCGCGCAGCGGATCGGAATGGGCCGCGGCCTCTACGACACCTACCCGGTGTTCGCCCGCGCCCTGGACGAGACCTGCGCCGCGCTCGACGAACACGTCGACACCCCGATCCGGCAGGTGCTCCGGGGCGACGCGGACGACGCCGCCGCGAAACTCGACCGCACCGAGTACACCCAGCCGGCCCTGTTCGCCGTCGAGGTCGCCCTCTACCGACTACTGCGGGAATGGGGCCTCACACCCGACTACCTGATCGGGCATTCGATCGGAGAACTCGCCGCGGCCCACGTCGCGGGCGTGTTCAGCCTGCCCGACGCCGCCGCCCTGGTGGCCGCGCGCGGACGACTGATGCAGGCCACCGCCCCCGGGGCGATGATCGCCGTCCGGGCACGCCCGGAGGACATCCGGTCGCGGATCGACGGCCGAGTCGACCTCGCCGCGGTCAACGGCGCCGAATCCGTGGTGCTCGCGGGGGCCGCGGCCGACGTGCACACCGTCGCCGCCGAACTGTCCACCGCAGGGATCCCGGTCACCCCGCTGCGGGTCGAACGCGCATTCCACTCGGCGCTGATGGACCCCGTCCTCGACGAGTTCACCACCGTCGTGTCGAGCACGGCGGCGCAGCCGCCGACGATCCCCGTCGTCTCCACCCTCACCGGGCGCGTCGCCACGGCCGAGGAACTGACGTCACCGCAGTACTGGCGCCGGCACCTCCGCGACGCCGTGCGCTTCCACGACGGCATGCGCACCCTCGCCGAACTCGGCGTCACCCGCTGCGTCGAGATCGGACCCGGCGCGGGCCTGGCCGCCCACGCCGCCGAGGTCGTCGCGCACCCGATCGCCGCGCTGCCCGGGCGCGGGGACGACGCCCGGGGGTTCGTCGAGGCGGTCGCCGCCGCGTCCGTGCAGGGCCTGACGATCGACTGGGATCGGGTGCTGCCCGGCCGCCCGGTGGACCTGCCCACGTACGCCTTCCGGCGCCGCTCCTTCTGGCCGTCGGCGCCCGCACGCACCAGCGGTGATCCGACGGAGCTGGGGTTGAGCCCCGCGGAGCATCCGCTGCTCGGCGCGGCCGTGACCCTCGACGACGACACCACCGTGTTCACCGGAGCGCTGTCCCGGCACCGGGATTCGTCGCTCGCGGCGCCGCAGCCCGACGACGGCGCTCCACCGACCGACGCTCCGCAGACGCTGATACCAGCCGTCCTGGTCGAGCTGACCCTGCACGCCGCCCACCACGTCGGGTGCGAGCGCATCGCCACTCTCACGCTGCACCACCCCCTGGTCCTCCCGGCCGCGGGGCTGCTGCCGATCCGGGTGCTCGTGTCGCCCGCCGGCGACGACGGCGCGCGCACCGTCACCGTCTCGTCGAACATCGGACCGGCCGACGGCCCCTGGGTGCGGAACGCGTCGGCGACCGTCGACGACGTGCCCGCAGCGCCACCGGACCGGCTCCCGGGCGACACCGCGACCGAGGTGCGCCTCGACGACGACCTCGACCCGAGCGGCTTCGGCATCCATCCGCACCTGCTGCAGGCGGCGCTCGACCCCGTCCTCGGCCCGGACGACTGGCCGCTGACCTGGTCGGGAACCCGGCTCCACCGCACCGGTGCGCGGGCGGTGTCGGTGCGGTTCGGGACGGGCGAGGACGGGCGGCATCGCGTCGTCGCCGCCGATGCCGACGGCGCGCCGGTGCTGACCGTCGAAGCGCTGCACGTGACACCCCGGGCGGACGACGGGCACGGCGCGGGCCCGTCCGGCGCGCGGCGACTGCACCGGCTGGCCTGGACCCGAATCGACGACGTCCCGTCCGCGCCGCCGCCCGGGCCGCTGGTCGTGCTCGGCGACGCGGATCTGGGCTCGAGCTTCCCGCGCTGTCCCGACGCGGCGGCGCTGCGCACCGCGAGGGCAGCCGCTCCCGACGACGGGCGGCCCTGGACGGTGCTGGTGGGATGCGGCACCGACGGCGACCCGGGGCCGGAGGCGACCCACCGCCTGTGCGCCCGGACGCTGCGACTGCTGCAGGACTGGCTCGACGACGCCGAGTTCGCCGACAGCGTGCTGGTGGTCGTCACCCGCAACGCGGCGGCCACCGACGAGGAGGCCGACGGGCACGACGTCGACCTCGCGGCTGCGGCCGTGTGGGGTCTGGTGGGCTCCGCGCAGAACGAGAACCCGGGGCGGTTCGTGCTGCTCGACCTCGACCGCGAGACGGACGTGGACGTGGCGATCACGTCGGCCGTGGCCAGCGGGGAACCGCAGGTCGCGGTCCGGGGCCGGGCGGTGCTCGTGCCCCGACTGCGACGCCTACCGGCCGTGCAGCGGTCCGCTCCGCTGTTCGATCCTCGCGGCACCGTGCTCGTCACCGGCGGCACCGGCACGCTGGGAACGTCGGTGGCGCGCCACCTCGTCAGCGCACACGGGGCGCGGCACCTGGTGCTGACGAGCCGGCGCGGACCCGACGCCGAGGGAAGTGACCGGCTGTGCCGCGAACTGCGCGGTGCGGGCGCCGAGGTGACCGTCGTCGCCTGCGACACCGCCGACGAGGCGGCACTGGCGGGGCTGTTGGCCCGGATCCCCGCCGAGCACCCCCTGACCGCGGTGATCCACGCGGCCGGTGTCCTCGACGACGCCACGCTCACCTCGCTCACTCCCGACCGGCTCGACGCGGTGCTGCGGCCGAAAGTGGACGCGGCCTGGCACCTGCACCGGCTGACCGCCCGGGTCCACGCCTTCGTGCTGTTCTCGTCGCTCTCCGGGGTCCTCGGCGCGCCCGGGCAGGCGAACTACGCGGCGGCGAACCGGTTCCTCGACGCCCTCGCCCAGCACCGGCGAGCCCAGGGCCTGCCCGCGGTGTCGATCGCGTGGGGAATGTGGGCACCGCCGAGCGCCATGACCGGCAGGCTCGACGCGGGGGATCTCGCCCGGGCCCGCCGCAGCGGTCTGGTTGCGATGAGCGAGGCCGACGCCCTGGACCTGTTCGACAGTGCCGTCGCCGGCGACGCCCCCGCGGTGGTGGGGGCCCGGCTCGAGCACCCCGATCCGGCCGGGCCGTCCGTTCCCGCCCCGCTGCGCGGACTCGTGCGGCAGTCGCGGCCCCGCGCGGCGGGATCGGGGTCGGCCGTGTCCGGACCGAACGGATCCGGGCCGTCCGAGTGGGCGCAGCGGCTCACCGAGCGGCCGGTGCCGGAACAGCGGCACCTCGTGCTGGAGCTGGTGCGAGCCGGCGCTGCCGCAGTCCTGGGCCACGATGCGTCGGACTCGGTCGATCCCGACCAGGCGTTCAAGGAACTCGGCTTCGACTCGCTCGCCGCGGTCGCCCTGCGCAACCATCTCGGTGCCGCGACCGGTCTGCGGTTGCCGCCGACGGTGGTGTTCGATCATCCCAGTCCCCGGGCCGTCGCCGAGTTCCTGCGCGCCGAGCTGGTCCCGGATCCGGTGTCGGTGGCCGTCGCCGGGATCGACCGCCTGCGGGCGGCCGTCGCCGAACTCGGCGCCGACGACGAGGCACGCGCGGCGGTCGCGCGGCGGCTCGAAGCCCTGCTGGCCGACCTCGAGGGAGCCGAGGGGAGCCGCGCCGACACGGTCGGCAGGATTCACGCCGCGACCGGTGACGAGATCCTCGACATAATCGACCGGGGTCTGTGAGCCGGCGAGCGGTCTCCGAGTGACCGCGGAGGAGGTGGTCTGCGCAACGAACGCCGGCCCCTCCGGTCACGGAGGGGCCACCGTCGCAGCTGCGCGAGTGCGCTGCCGCAGGACGGCGACCTGCCGCAGCTCACCGGGTCACCAGCCCCGTTCGCGCCACTCCCCGAGATGGGGACGTTCCGCGCCGAGCGTGGTGTCCTTGCCGTGGCCGGGGTAGATCACCGTGTCGTCACCGAAGCGGCCGAACAACCTATCGGGAGATCGTCGAGCGCCGCGCTCGCGAGAACCGCATCGACTTCGCCGAGGGTCTGGCCGTCGCACTGACCCCGATCGCGATGTTCGAGGTCGTCATGCAGAAAGCGTTCGAGCACCTCGTGGACGAAGGCACCACCGTGAGCGTGGAGACGGGGCTGCGGGCCGCGGAGAAGCTTTACACCGTCTCGCGAGAAACCTCCACCGGCCCCGATGTCGCCGACATGATGATTCAGCTCCAGCCGATCACCGCTGCGGTGAAGGCGATCGTGCCGCGGGAGATGTGGGGGCAGATTCTGCGGAAGCTGGACGAGTTGGTCGACACCGAGGGATAGGCGGCAATCCTGCCTCCGGACCGGCTTGACGCAGGGAGTCACGCCGCCCTTGCCATTCAGGCACGTCTACCCGGGTGTAACTGTCTGATCAGTCGGACGATACGACGATGGAAGGAGGAGCACGAATGTCGCACTCTCCACCACCGGGCTGGTATCCCGACTCCCGCGACGCGACGCTGATGCGGTATTGGGACGGCCGACAATGGACGGCCACCAGTCGATCCGAGCATGGAGAGACCTCCAGCGGAGCGCTTCCGACCACCTCCTCCTCCCGCGTCAGGCGGGAACCCTGGAGCCCGCGCCAGTCACTCCTGGTGGCCGCCGGCATCACCGCCGTCCTGGCGGTGGTGACGATCGTCGGGGCGAACACCGACGGTGACTCCGGCTCCTCGAACCCGGCGGTCACAGCCACGCCCTCCGCCATTACGGACGCCGCGGCACCGGTTCCTCCCTTGGCTCAGGAGGCTGCGAACGGTATCGGCATACCTCATCGTGGTGGGGACCTGGAGTTCGTCGTGTCCTCCTGGGACGGCGCAATTGCTTCATTGACGGTTACGAACGTCGGCACAAGTCCCCAAAGTTTCTCCTACGCCGATCAAGACGTTTTCGACACCGAAGGACGCCGTTTCGCGGCGTCGGTGAAGGTGACTTCCGATCTGGTATTGGCTGCGCTGAATCCAGGGGAGTCGGTCTCGGGAGATCTGAAGTTCGAGCTCAGTGGCGCGACCGCGGAGCGTCTCGAACTGCACGAGTCGATGTTCTCCGACGGGGTCTCCGTCCCGCTTCGATGAGCGATGCGGGGATTCGGAGTACACGCCGCGACGCGCTGGACGATCGGATCAGAATCCGCTCGGTGCGCCAGGAGCCCCGGGTATCACAGTCTCGGGAATCCGCCATTCCCAACTGATGTCCTTGCCGAGCATGTCCAGATAGATGCTCTTGGTACCCACCGGGACGTCGAACGCGTAGGTGCCTCGATAGGTCGAGGCGGGAGCGAACGGCTCCGCGAAGGCGTCATCGTTCAGCTCGTCGCAGTTGAGCGCCGCGGTGCTGATCAGGCTGGGAAGGACGACTCCGTCGGGTCCGACGCCGCGCCAGTTCCCGGCCCTCAGGCTGCGATCGGCCATCTGCTTCACGCTGCGATTACCCGCACCGGTGACCGCCTGCGAGTAGTTCACCGACGTCACCGCTTCGACATCGACGAAGAGGTACTGCCCGTTCGGGGTGATCTGCCAGAAGCCCGTGCACTCCGGGTTCACTCGAGGGTTGCTCAGGATGAAGGTGAAGGCGGGTTCGCCGCTCACGTTGTCGTTGAGCCCGGCTGGTTCGCCGAAGTTCTTCTCGATGCGGCCCTGGGCGTTGCGCGGCGGCCCTGCAGTCGTCGAGCGCGGCGATGCGGTGTCTGCACTACCGGCCGCGGTGGTGGTGTCCGCGTCGCCGCCCGCTGTGCAGGCGGTTAGGAGGACGGCAGATGCGAGCACGCCCACGATCCGAATCTTCACGTGTGTGACCTCCTGTCTGGCGCGGACCGGAGCGAAGACCGATCTGCGGATCTCGCCGGGATTGTCGCAGCCGCCGGTGATCGGACCGTGGAGCGACACGTACCAGACGAGCGGGGCATAAGAGTCGAACAAGTCCGTCACATCACTACAGGACCGTACGGGCGGTGTGATACCGCGATCACCGCGGAATCCCACTGCTCGGTCATGCCGAGGGAGATGACCAGATGCGAGGGCGGCGCACCAACTGACGCGACGAGGAAACTCTGGGTGGCTGTGTTCGACCAGGCTCGGCGGGTACTGCTGAAGCTGCCGGGGTGTCAGCACGGGCCAGCTGTCGCCTCCGCGATCCTGACCGCTGGAGCTTCCGATCGTATGGCCGTGTACGACCGGCGGGCGGTGGCGGCACTCGGCGCGCTCGGGTACGTCGACGTGGACGCCCGGTAAAGCCGGTTCATGACGGTCGTGTGCGAATTGGCGGAGCGGGTGAACAGCACCAAGGGGACGGGGTGGTGCCCGCGCGATGTGGACAAGGCCCTGTTCATGCTCGGCGGACAGGAGATCAAGAACGTGGATGAGAGGGACTGACTGTGGCGGGTCATGACGTTGTAGACACCGGCACACGGAGGGGTTGAGCGAAGCGGACGCGTCTTCCGCTCCAGGATGAGAAGTACCACCAGCGCATCCGCCGACAGGACGAAGCGACCGCGGCGCACCGTAACGCCGCGCTGTCCGTCGAGGGACGCCGCCGTCATGTGCAGCGCTGCCAGGCACGCCCGAGCTCCCATGTCGCCGTCGAGATGGGCATCTCCCACGCCTGCGCCAGCAGATGGGTGCACCGCCACCGTCAGTTCGGCGAGCCGGTCTGCTCGACCGTCCCAGCGTGCCGCACCACCAACCCACCGCCACCCCAGCCGAGGTGCTTGAGGTGCTCCGTGAGCATATCGGGGAGGTCATGTCCTTCACTGAGGAGCCCGAGGCCGAGGAATACCAGGTCAGCATCGGAAAGTGGGACGCCTCATTCCGACCGCTGGACGCTCGAGTACCGCCCTTCGCAACCCTCCTCCCGATAGCCCATCCGTTTGCAGCCTGGACGTTTACGGCGTTGGCGCGACGGCCCAGGGACCACTCCTAGGAATGGTCCTGTAACGGCGGGAGTCACTTGGTGATAGTCCTAGCGAACCACTTGGTCTGCTCAAACTCGAGGGCAGGCCTCCACTGAACGGACGAAGGCATGACCCAGCCGCCCCCATACCCCCATCCCGACCAGCCACCTACAGGGGCGCAACAGCCGTACGGGACGGCACCGCAAGGCTATGGATACCCTCAACAGCCTTACGGCTATCCCGGTCAGCCTGGAACTGTGCCAGGTTACGGAGCCTTCCAGGCCCCGCCCCCGCAACCGGGGATGCGGAAGAAGCCGAAATGGCCTTGGGCTGTGCTGGCATTCCTTGTGGTTTTCATCCTCAGCGTCCAGGCGTGCAGTGGAGGTGACTCCACCCCGAGCTCCAGTCGATCCTCAGGCATGGATAGCGGCGCGACGACCACACAGCCGGAGGACCCCGCCAAGCTCGATCCGGCCTCCTATCAGGAAATCTCGGAGCGGGACTTCGCTCTCCTGGTAAAAGACCCGGATGCATTTGCGGGACGGAGGATCGTCGTCTACGGCCGAGTGACCCAGTTCGACTCAGCCACCGGCACCGACCGCTTCCGAGCCGACACCGCAGCCGTCCTGCAGGACAGCCCGTACGACTACGACCAGAACACCGCCATTGAGGCCGACGACCCCGCCCTGGTGGCCAACGTGGTCGAGGACGACATCGTCAAGATGTACGTCGAGGTGGACGGGTCGTACTCCTACGACACCCAGATCGGGGGCCGCACCACCGTGCCGAAGTTCACCGTAAACATAATTGAGCTCTCACCGACCGGCCCAGCCTCCACACCGCGCACGACCACCCCCGTTCCCCCCTCGACGGTCAGCGCACCCCGCACGGCGGCACAACTACCAACTGTTCCCGGTACCGACGCGCAGGGATTCATCGGTGTTCCGGGGGGACGCTGCAACTCCACCAACCCGGCGGTACTCATCGGTCGTACCCCGCAGTCGCTGGTGGTCATCTGCGAGACCGGGGTCGGTCGGCTGTACTACAAGGGTGTACGGCTCAGCGACGGTGCCCCTATCGAGATCGATGATCCGGTCCGCACCGAACTCGGGTACGTCGTGACGAACGAAGGCGTGCAGTACTGGATCGACCGGGACGCGCTCATCATCACTCAAGCAGGTGCCCAACTGGCCGAGGAGCCGATGCTGCAGTACTGGGCACGCTGAAGGCAAAGACGCGGTAGCCGCTCGAATTTCGAGCGACGAAACGGGAATTTGGCGGCCACTGCCGGCGCAGCAGTGACTCGCAATGCCGCAGATGCACGCCCGAACCGCACCCGACTTTCACCAGCTACTGCGGTCGCGTGCCTCCGCAGAGCGCGTCACCTTCCGCACCCATGCGTTAACGCCATTCCCGGTCGCTGCAGTTGCCTTCGAGGTACCTCGACTCGGCCCCTCGGTCGTAGCATTCCTGGGAAAACCTCACCGAACCGTCGCTCCACCGGGCGCTCCCCGGGCGTCCCGAAGAGACATTCGACCACGTACGGCCGCATGTGAAGCACCGACCGACCGAGGACGACTGCTGGAAGGAGTTCTGGACGCGCCTCGCCAACGTCTGGATGACTTTCCCACCGAGTGTGTGATGGAATGCCTCGCCGAAGCGACAACCACGGACCAAAGCCGTCGGCGAATGACCGAATGCTCACTGGGCCTAATTGAACTGCGAGCGAGCGATGTTCCTCTACTCGCCACCCATTTGGAACTCGAAGGCTTGGCGGACCAACCCGATGATGTAGCCCAGGTCGGAGTTCTCGTCGAGGGCGACCTCGGTTGGGCCGTTGCCCCAGTGCCCCTTGTCGCTGACGTCCCACGCGAGACCCCGCTCGTCGTGGAGTGCCTCCAGTGGGATGTTGAGAGTCAGTCTCATTCGCGCCTTCTGGGGAACGACGTCAACAAAGTTGGTCTCGGCCTTGAAGGCGATGTAGAGCTTCAGGAACTGCCGGGTGATTCCTGGGTCCAGAGCCAAGACTTCTGCACTGAACTTCTCGAACAGCGCTCGGCGTGGCTGTGGCAGCAGGTGGGGGTGGTCCTCTATGGAGAAGTCCGATTCCACTCGTTTCTCTCCGAGCTCCCTGAGAAGTTCGGGCGGCAAGTGCGGCATCGTCCAGATCTGCAGGGCATCGTCGGCCAACCGCGCGGCTCGCTTCTGGATCTGGTCGGCATTCCACGTGTCGAGTTGCCCCAGGCCCTTGTTCAGTCGGAGAGGACTGTCCTTGAATCCTCCTTCGATGTCGCGCTTATTCGTGAACGGGTGGTCGGAGTACTCGGAGTTGTAGCCGGTGAGCGTCAGGTTTCCGAGGGTGTGCAGGTACTTCACCTGCACGTCCTGCCAGTCGTCGCCGAGAGCCGCTTGCCACTCGGGTGAGAGGTTCTCGTTCTGCGGCATGATGTGCTCGATCGTGTAGTCCTCGACCGTCACATACTCCTTGCGACCGTGGTTCTCCAACTTCCGAAGGAAGTACGAACGCCGGCGGAAGTTGTACAGGTCGTTGGACGTCAAGCTGGAGCGGAACTCGCTGTCGGTCGGGAACCTGCGATAGCTCTTGAGACCAAGGAAATGTGCCTTGACGCTGTCGAGGTAGCGGTCCTTGCGCACCGCCGAGCTGAAGCCGGCGAAGGTCTTGTTCAGCGAGTTGGTCGGGATCCGGCAGACCGCTCGCCGGAAGATGTAGGAGATCACGAGGTCGACGACCTGCAGCACGTCGTCTCGCGACAGGGTAGCGAGCTCGTAGTCGGTGTAAACCTCCAGCAGGAACGGGTAGACGACGTCGGCCTTGATCTGGTCCAAGTCCTTGAACGCCCGTCGCAGCTTCGGGTCCTTCTCCTTACCCAATGCCATCGCGCAGTACCGCCGGGCGTACTGACGCAGCTCGATGACGAGCGATTCGATGGTCTCGTCCGCGTCGGTGAACGCCGCGGCGTGATCCTTGAACGCGTCGTAGATGTCGTCCAAGCGCGGAATATCGCCCGTCTTAACGGTCAGGTAGTGACGGACGAACTGGTCGAACTGGCTCTCCTCCGCGCCAGCGAACTCGAGCTCCATCGGACGCCAGTACGCCGCGTAGAGCTTCTCCTGCTGCTTGGGTGGCAGGTCCATCAGAACGTAGTTCCGGATCAGATCGGCCTGCGAGAGCTTCTTGCCGGTGGAATTCATGGCCTCGAAGACCAGTTGCGGGTTGTCCACACCGCGCTCAAGCTTCACGTCGACGACGACGAGTTTGTCGAGACCACGGCACACCACGGACAGGTCCAGGTTGGGATCGTCCAGCTTCTGCCTGAGGTAGGCGTAGTTGTCGATCACACGAGTGACCGAGTCGCTGGCGGGCTCTGCTCCCTGGAGGATCGCGATCAAGGCCTGTTTGTCGCTCTGGGACAGGATCAGCTTGAACTGGCGTTCGCCGTCCTCGTCGTCGTTGAGCAGGTAGCGATTCCGGATCTTCCGCGGCGAAAAGCCATCCCAAGGCTCCTGCTGATCCTTCGGCAACTTCTCCAACCGTTCAGCCAGCGCGGCAAGAATTAGAGTCACCGTCGTCACCCGCTGCTGTCCATCGATGATCAGGTCGGGCTCGGCAGAGGTGTTGGTGGCCTGGTCCTTCGCGACGTACACGATCGACCCCGTGAAGTGTGAGCCGAGCTTGGGCATCGACCCGGCCCGGATGATGTCGTTCCACAGCTGGGCACACTCCGCCTCCTGCCAGGAGTAGAGCCGCTGGTAGATCGGCACGATGAACTGGTTGCTGGCCTTCAGCAAGGTGAGCAGGTGCGAGTCGACAGCCTTCACTGGTCCCCTCCGATACGTCGCGTGACGTCAATCTATCGACTACGCCACAGGCAAGAGGGCTCGACATGCGGTCGCGTTCGTGCCCCGATCACTGCTTCCCGAGCGTCATCACCCTCTTTGTCACCTGCCTGGAGGTGACGGCGTGTCTCGGTAATGAACGGACTAGTGGCTCGTCAGCCAACCTTGACCGGATAGTGCGGGTATTCGGTCCACGTTCGGATCGGGGAGTCGGGAGCGAAGCTGGTCTTCGGTTCGGCGGGGGTGTTTCGCCAGCGCATGTAGGCGGCGATCGCAGCGTTCTGTTCGGTGTGACTGCGATGATCGGTGCCGCCCAATGCGAAATACCGCAATGCCGCGAACTCGGACTCGATCCAGTTCAGCCACGACCCGTACGTCGGCAGAAACACCAACTCGACGTCGTTGTCCGCCGCCCACGCCCGCACTGCTCCTTCGGCGAACCGGCCTGCCTCGGCCGCGACTGCCAGCGCCGCCGTTTCCCGGCGGGCGATCTCGTCCTCACACAGGGCTTAGAGGAATTCAATTACGTGACGGACGAACCCCTCAACCTGGGAATTACATGACCGCTGACACCAGGCGGCAAACGATGCTGGACGCCCGGCAGGACACCCAGGACGTCGCGGACATGATGCTTCAGGTTCAGAAGATCACCGATGCGGTGCGCTCGACCGTCCCTCGATCGATGTGGACGGAGATCCTCCGCAAGCTTGAGGGCTGACGCGGTGCTGCATTGGCACGGCGCAAGTCGGTGTGGGACTCGAGTCAGTGGTGCGCGCGCAGTACCGACCGCTTGCGGTCAGCGAGAGCGAAGAACGACCTGTTCAGGTACTGATGACGTCGCGCCAGTGCTTGTACACGTCCGTACGTTCGGAACTCGGATTGCCCCAGAAGGCTGACCCCACCTCGCCGGTCGACTGGGAAACGACGAGCGCAGCCAGCGAGGGCTCGCGGCGGCGTCTGCAGTCTTCGGACAACAGGTCGAGTACGCGCCCCAGCCCGTTCGTTGCATGAGGCAGTTCCAAGGCCTTGATGAGGGCCGAATGGTTGATAGTGCCACCGGACAAGGCGATGCCGATCAGCAAGGGGCGTAGTTCCGTCAAAGTGACTACGTCGAGGTCGGTGACCGTCAGCGTTCGTCCCTTCGGCGTGATCTTCTCACCGAGCTGTAGGTGGAGGCCCATATCGCGATCATTCCCGACCCGAAGCGCTGACGCCAGCCAACGAAAGCCCATGGCCGCGTAGTCTTTCGACATGGCTGCAACCGGAAGCCAACAGGACATCGCCACCGCGCTCGTCGCGGCCCACGCGCAGTACCCCAGCCTTGAGGGCGGTAGCTTCTACGACGAGGTGCTGCTTGAGGTCCGGGCCCGGGCCGAACGGGACGGGTCGATCGGCAAGGCCGACATCGGCGCGTTGCTGCTGTGGAAGCGGCTGAACCTGAGCACCGTTTGGACCTGCGATCTGAACGAGTGGCCGGACCGGAAGGTGCGAGCGGTCACCGCCGAGGCGTTCGAGCTCGCCAGGAACACCGACCGAAGCGTTCCCGAGGCCGCGGGAGCGGCGCGGTCGGCGTTGCTCAAGCTGCCGGGGTGTCAGCGCGGTGCGGCGGTGGCCTCTACCTTGCTGACCGCCGGCGCACCGGACCGGATGGCCGTCTACGACCGCCGAGCGGTGACCGCAGTACAAATTCTCGGGTTTGCCGATCCGCAGGGGTACTACAGTCGGTTCATGACCACCGTGTGCGCCCTCGCCGAAGCGGTGAACGGTGCGACAGGTCGACAGTGGCTCGCGCGGGATGTGGATATGGCATTGTTCATGATCGGTTGATGCGGCTCATCCGGATGACGCAACGATGAGCATCTGCTCAACGTCGTGGTTGTCTGCGCAGGATCCCGCCCATGTGTGGTGGACGGGGCGTAGTGCACTGAGACGGACGTCGGTCATGATTGAGCGGACTGGTCTAGCCCGACTGGACAAACGGCGAAGGAGCCTCGAATGGGTCGTAAGTTCACTCGGAGATTCGACCCGGATGGACCCCGTGACCCCGAAGCCGAGCTGAGCGATTACGACCACTGGACGGAATCGCCCATCATCGATCCGCTCATCGCCGACTCGTCCCCTTCATGGACGGTCGATCCACATATCGCCGACCTGAACGCTACGGAGGCAGAACGGGGCCGCGAGGCAGTCGCGGCACGCGGTCACAAGCGACCTGCGCACTTGCGGCGCGCCAGGCCTGGATCGGTTCTGATCGTGCCCGGCGGTGTGAGGCACGAGGTATATCACGTCAATATGGCATGCGCCGTTCTGGAAGCCGATCTTCGCCTGGCCCAGACATGCGGGCAGAGTGCCCGAGTCGAAGCGGTAACGCTCGCTGCCGCTCGTCGTAGGGGGATCGCTTGCGTGATGTGTCTGCCCGAGGTGGCGAAGTCCCGCGGTGATTACGCGAAGATGAAGCGATGCGTTGTCTCGACCGAGTCCCATGCACGGGAAGGGATGCTCTTGCATTGGCGACGTGACCAGCACCGCGGTTGGCATGGACTCGTCATCTATGAGGAGGGCGGCGGGTGGGCGTGTGAACTCGTGCCTGTGGACGACTTGCAAGAGGTGTCGTCGCGGGCGGAGGACCCCAAGGTGGATGGTACGGGTGCGGCTCGGACGGCCGGGATCGACTCTGGGAACGACTTGCAGGACGCCTTCGAGCTCCAGTTGGCCGCTGGCCTGACCCCGCCGGACCTTGAGCGCGCCCACCGTTGGCGCGAACAGGCGGTCACGGGCGACGTAGACGCCATGCGTCGTCTCGGTCTCCTGCTCGTCGACCGGCTCGATCCACCAGATCTTGAGGGAGCGCGCACGTGGTGGGAGCGCGCCGCCGACGCGGGAGATCTCGACGCCATGCACAACCTCGCCTTTTTGCTGGCGGTCCGGATGGATCCCCCGGATCTCGCCGGTGCGTGCCACTGGTGGGAGCAGGCTGCTGAAGCCGGGGACACCGAGGCGATGGTCAATCTCGCCGCTCTGCTCGCCGAGCGTGTCGATCCACCGGATCTCCAACGGGCTCGTTATTGGTGGGAGCAGGCCGCGTCCGCCGGCGACACCGCCGCCATGGTCCAGCTCGGGTACCTGCTCGAGGAGCAGTCGGATCCTGCTGACATCGAGAAAGCACGCCGTTGGTACGAACAGGCGGCCAACGAAGGCAACGTCGCCGCGATGTTCTCTCTCGGCTACCTGCTCGTCTACCGGGAGGATCCGCCGGACGTGGCCGGAGCGCGTCACTGGCTCGAACGCGCCGCCAACGCAGGCGACATCTGGGCGATGGGCCGCCTAGGGGGCCTACTTGCCGAACGGCTGGATCCGCCGGACCTGAAGAACGCTCGCCAGTGGTTGAGTCGGGCTGCGGCCGCGGGGGACGTCGCGGCGATGGTTCGGTTGGCGTACCTGCTCGCCGACCGGATCGACCCTCCTGAACTCGAGGGTGCTCACTATTGGTACAAGAAGGCGGCTGTTGCCGGTCATCCGATGGCTATGCGCCGTCTCGGCCTGTTTCTTGCTTATCAGCTGAACCCGCCGGACCGGGAGGGTGCCCGCCATTGGCTCGAACGAGCCGCTGCGGCCGGCGACACCGATGCGATGGTCGATCTCGGGAACCTGCTCGCCGATGATTCAGATCTGCCGGATCTTGAAGGTGCTCGCCATTGGTACGAGCGAGCGGCCGAGGCAGGCGACCCCGAAGCCATGTTCAACCTTGGGTGTCTGCTCGCGATCCGGTCGGATCCACCAGATCTGAAGCGGGCTCGGTGCTGGTGGGAGCAGGCAGTCAAGTCCGGCAATGTGGACGCCATGGTCAACCTCGGCGTCATCCTCGCCTACCGGCAGGAACCTCCGGACCTCGAACGTGCATGCCTCTGGTGGCGCGAAGCGGCCGAAGCCGGCCACACCACTGCGATGGTCAACCTCGCCGACGCGCTCGCCGACTCTTTGGATCCGCCGGACCTCGAAGGCGCGGCTCACTGGTATGGGCAGGCTGCTGCCGCCGGCGATCCAGCAGGCGAAGCCAGACTTGCAGTTCTGCCTTCCCGTACGGACTCCGCCGACCAGGACATCGCGAACTAGCGCGATCGAGCCGCCTACGAGCCTACCGCTGTCGTAGACATCGGAGTTACGACGACGAGCTCGTCGACCACCTCCGGGACACGTCGCGCATGGACGACGTCTACCGGGCCGAGAAACTGGTCCTCCTCAGCCGCCACCACACACACCGCATCGCGGCCGCCACCCACAGCAGTCCCTGGAACGTTCAGTTGGCCGAGGTGTCCGCATTGGTCAACGACGGGTCCTCGTTTGGCTTGTGCGACGTCAACAGCAACCAGGACTCGGTAACACCGGACATCACGAGCCATACACATAGCGCGCCAACCCATCCCCGCCCAGCGGAGCCGTGGAAGCTCGCAGTCAGCAATCCGCTGGTCATGCCGGCCAGCCGACGAAGGACAGTCCTGACTTCACGCTTCGCGCCAATCGATGGCCTCGGCTTTGTCGGCGGGGCTAGGCCGTCGTGCCCAATCAGCTGTCATGCTGTCGGCAATCAGGACCGCATGGTCTCCGTCTCGGCTACGGCGGCCTCATCGCGGCGTGTTGCTGCGGCAGCACGGACCTTGGTGGCGGTGGTCCGAAGCGGCTCGTTGAGCGCGTCGTACATGGCTGTCAATGCGTTGACGGCCCAGGTCGCGGCTTCGTCTCGCAATTGGTCGTCGTTCAGGTCAATCGGATGGTAGAGCGCAATGCGTGAGGCCCGCTTGTCCTCGAGCCGCTCCCATGAGAACGGCCCATGTCCGACTTTGCTCTCCCAGGTCGTCTGCTCATCTGCGAACCGGCCGAACAATTGCTTGTTGAGCTCTCGGTCGCCCATGTCGATGTAGGCCTCGAGTCGGAGTCGTCCGTCTGCTGCAACCGCGATGCCCCACGATCCGAAGGGGCCGAAGGCGAAGCTGAGCCAGTTGTAGCGGCTGCGTGCGGGCACGCGGATTGCGGGACGTCCGGCGTTGACTTCCGTGAGAACCTGCGCGAAGAAGTCTTGCCGTGCCGCGTTGACCGAGCTGACGGTCTGACCTTCGGCCGTGCTGGTGCTCTTGACCGACTTCTGCCAGTCGTTCGGTCGCGAGACCACCTGGAATACCGGGGCGCGAGGACCCGTGTCGCTGATCTGCACGACGCCGACCTCTACACCGAAGAACCCGAGCGAGCTGTCGGTGTGTTCGTTGAGCCAGTCCAATGCGCTTCGATGATCTTCGCGGAATCGTGCGGCGATCCAGACGACGGCCGCGGCGTCGAGGCCGGCGGCGTACACCAGGCTCTGTCCCAAGTGTCCGTGATCGGTTCGTTCGAGCTGGTTCTCAACAATGATGGTGCGGCCGGTATCGTCCTCGGCCTGGATGTCGAGCCAGAATTCGCCGACTGCGACCTGTGTCGCCACGACCGTCAGCGGCATCTCGAGTTCTTCGGCCAGCACATCGATGTTCTCGGCGAGCCAGGGTGTGAAGTCGCCGGCTTCCGAAGTCCAGACACTGCGCGGGTCCGCGACGCGGCGCAGCCTTCCAAGGTTCTTCCCGTCCAGCTCCATGGTGGTGATTATGCGAGCGGTTCCAGCCCCCTGGTGGGTGGATTGCTCAACTGCGTATGAGTCGTCCGCAGGAGCCCTTCGGCCAGCCGCCGACCGTCCGTCGCAATCGGCTTCCGGTGGTAACGAGTAGCGCATGCTCATCGACACCTGGGATATACGCCGGACCCCGCAGTGTCTACGCAACGCTCCCTGTCGTTCGGGGTAACTTCATCCGAACCGACCGACCGAGGAGACCCGCAACCACCATGGCGAAGACCAATGCCGACCTGATCTGGAGCATCGCGAACCTGCTCCGCGGGCCGTATCAGCCGAATCAGTACGGCGACGTGATCCTGCCGTTCACGATCCTGCGGCGGCTGGACTGCATCCTCGAGCCGACCAAGGACGAAGTCCTCGCCGAGTACAAGAAGGTCCAGGGGCTCAAGATCGACCCCGGCGTGGTGCTGAAGAGCAAGTTCAAGCTGCCGTTCTACAACATCTCCCGGTGGACGTTCGCCTCCCTGGTTTCCGACCCGGAGGGGGTGGCCGACAACCTGATCGATTACATCGAGCGGTTCTCCCCGAATGTGCGGGACGTGTTCGAGGGCTTCCGGATGCCCGATCTGGTCGCCGATCTGCAGAAGTCGGATCGGCTGTATCTGATCGTCAAAGAGTTCGCGGCGGTCGATCTGCACCCGAAGGTCGTTTCCGGGCACGACATGGGTTACATCTTCGAAGAGCTCATCCGAAAGTTCGCCGAGTCGAACAACGCGCAGGCCGGTGATCACTTCACGCCGCGCGAGGTGATCGCCCTGATGGTCGACATCCTTTTCCACACTGCCGACGACGCACTGACCAAGCCCGGCACCGTGCGCACCATCTACGACCCCGCAGCCGGCACCGGCGGGATGCTCTCGACCGCCTACGACCACCTGATCGAGATGAACCACAGCGCCCGCCCGGTGCTGTACGGGCAGGAAATCAACAAGCGCTCCTACGCGATGTGCAAGTCCGACATGATCATCAAAGGGCAGGACGTCGACAACATCTACCTCGGCGACACCCTCACCGACGACGGCCACTCAGGACGGCACTTCGACTTCCTGCTGTCCAATCCGCCGTTCGGCGTCGAGTGGAAGACCCAGCAGAAGGCAGTGACCGACGAGTACGAGCAGCGCGGCTTCGCCGGACGCTTCGGCCCTGGCCTGCCCCGCGTCTCCGACGGATCGCTGCTGTTCCTGCTGCACCTGATCTCGAAGATGCAGCCGGTGAAGAAGGGCGAGGGCGGCAGCCGCCTGGCGATCGTCCTCAACGGCTCGCCGCTGTTCACCGGAGGTGCCGGGTCGGGGGAGTCGAACATCCGGCAGTGGATCATCGAGAACGACCTGCTGGACGCGATCATCGCGCTGCCGGTCGACATGTTCTACAACACCGGCATCTCCACCTACATCTGGATTCTCGACAACAACAAGCCCGAGCAGCGTCGCGGCAAGGTCCAGTTGATCAACGCCGTCGAGATGTTCGGCAAGATGCGCAAGTCTCTTGGCTCGAAGCGCAAGTATCTGCGGCCCGAGGACATCGAGCGCATCTGCAAGCTTTACGACCGGTATCGCAACGAGAAGGGCACCGACACCCACCCCGCCCATTCGAAGGTCTTCCGCGGCGAGGAGTTCGGCTACGCCACGATCGTCGTCGAACGCCCCCTCTAACTGCGATTCGAGCCGACCGACGAGAAGATCGAGGAAGTTCTCGCCCAGAGGAGCATAGCCAAGCTCAAGGACGGCGAGCAGGCCGCGATCCGCAAGGCACTCGAGACCCTCGTCGGCTGGAAGTGGACGAGTCGCGATGCCTTCGTCGACGAACTCAAGGCAGCTCTTCGCGACGCCGGGATCAGCCGACCCGGCGCTCCGCTGGTGAAGACAATCTGGTCAACCATCGGCGGGCACGACCCCGAGGCCGACATCGTCACCAACTCCAAGGGCGAACCCGAACCCAACCCGGCGCTGCGCGACACCGAGAACGTGCCGCTGACCGAGGACATGGAAGAGTACTTCGCCCGCGAGGTGCTGCCACATGTGCCGGACGCATGGATCGACTACGACAAGACCAAGATCGGCTACGAGATTCCCTTCACCCGGCACTTCTACCAATACGTTCCGCCCCGGCCGCTCGAGGAGATTCAGCAGGACCTGCGGGTCCTCGTCACCGAGATTCAGACCATGCTCGCGGAGGTTGGCGCGTGAGTTGGGCGCAATATCCGGAGTATAAAGAGTCCGGGACTCTTGTGCTTGACAAAGTTCCGAGAGGATGGACAGTCACGCGACTGTCCCGGGTGCTGGCAGGAATTAAAGACGGAACTCATGGAACCTTTGCTCGGGTTGCGGACGGCGTACCACTGCTGAGCGCGAAGAATGTTCACGATTATGGACTGCAAATCGGTGCCGAAGAGAGTCTGATATCTCGCGAGGACTATCTGGAGATCACGCGGGTTGGTTACCCAAAGCGTGGAGATGTCTTGCTTACAATAGTGGGAACGATCGGCCGAACTTGCGTTTTCGATAGTGACACTCCTCTTGCATTCCAGCGAAGTGTCTGCTTCCTGCGTCCCAATCGTCACTGCAATCCAGCCTTTCTTTCATATGTAGTAAGGAGTTCTCCTTTTCAAAATCAATTGAATCTCGCGGCGAAGACCGCGGCGCAATCCGGCGTATACATGGGCGACGTTGCAGCCTGCCTGCTTGCACTTCCTTCGAGGGACGAGCAGGGCGTGATCTGTAGCTTCCTCGATCGCGAGACCGCGAAGATCGATGCGCTGATCGGCAAGCAGCAACAGCTCATCGCCACCTTGCGTGAGGACCGCACCGCCACGATCACCGATGCTGTCACCAAGGGGCTGAATCCTCATGCGGATAGGAAGGACTCTCGAATCGAGTCGTTAGGAATGGTCCCGCAACACTGGACTGTCACGCCGCTAAAGCACGTTCTGAGAAAAGAGCCGGGAGCGATAAAGGCGGGCCCATTCGGTAGTGACCTAACTGCATCCGAGATGGCCGGAGACTTTGCAAAGGTGTATAACCAGCGGGCCGTCCTAGATGAAGACCCACTGGCCGGGCCTGAATGGGTTACGGAATTCAAGTATCAAGAACTGGGGGCGTTCAGGGTTTCCCCGGGGGATGTGCTGGTGACGACACGTGGTTCGATCGGGCGGGCATTCGAAGTGCCGAGTGACGCGCCAAAGGGAGTTTTACACCCATGTGTAATTCGTGTCCGCGCCGACCAGGCGCGCCTCTCGAACGAATTCTTTCTGATACTCCTGAACGAAACCCCTACTCTACGCGCTCAGTTCTCTCTCCTGAGCAATGCGACCACAATCGACGTCATCTATTCGGGCACGCTCGCATCGTGTATAGTGCCTGTCCCTCCCAAATCTGAGCAGCAGCAAATCGTTGCCTATGTCCGCGAGCAACGAAGCAAGATTGATTCACTTATTTCGAAGGCGACTGAGATGGTCAGGACACTTCAGGAATTTCGGTCTGCTCTGATAACGGACGCTGTGACAGGCAAGATAGACGTGCGCGAGGTGAACTGACGTGGCACAGCATCACGAGTCAGTCTTCGAGATCGAACTGTGCGAGTACCTGGCCGCGCACGGCTGGCTGTACTCGCCGACCGACGCCGGTTACGACCGGGACCTCGCGTTGTTCCCGGAGGACGTGTTCGGATGGCTGGCCGACACGCAACCGCAGCAACTCGTGAAGCGTGTCAAGCCGGACCTGACCGGTAAGGCGCTGGAGAGGGCCCGGCAGGGGGTGTTGGCCACCTTGGCGAAGGCGCTCGATGCCGACCCGAAGGCGAATGGCGGTACCTTGTCGGTGCTGCGGCGCGGGTTCAAGGACCTCAACGCCCAGTTCTCGATGTGCCAGTTCCGTCCGAACACCTCGCTCAATGCCACCACGGCGAAGCGGTATGAGGCGGTGCGGCTGCGGGTGATGCGGCAGGTGCGCTACTCGACCCGCCACCACAACAGCATCGACCTGGTGTTCTTCGTCAACGGCATCCCGGTCGCCACCGCGGAGCTCAAGACCGACTTCACCCAGAACATCACCGACGCGGTGCTGCAGTACAAGCACGACCGGCCGCCGAAGGGCGAGCCGCTGCTGACGTTCGGTTCCCGCGCCCTGGTGCACTTCGCCGTGTCGAACAGCGAAGTGCAGATGACCACCAAGCTCGCCGGCAAGGACACGGTGTTCCTGCCGTTCAACCGCGGCAACCACGGGCACGCCGGGAACCCGGCGAACCCGGACGGGTCACCGACGGCGTACCTGTGGGAGACGATCCTGCAGCGCGACACTTGGCTCGACATCCTCGGGCGGTTCCTGCACCTGCAGATCACCGAGAAGGTCGACCCGGTATCGGGGAAGAAGACCCGTAGGCAGACCATGCTGTTCCCGCGGTTCCATCAGTGGGAGGCAGTCACCCGGTTGATCGACGCGGCCCGTACCGAGGGGCCGGGATATCGCTACCTGATCCAGCATTCCGCGGGGTCCGGGAAGACCAACTCGATCTCGTGGCTGGCGCACCGGCTGTCGGTGCTACACGACGACACCAACGCGCCGGTGTTCGATTCGGTCCTTGTCATCACCGACCGCAACGTGCTCGACGCACAACTGCAGGAAGCGATCCGGCAGATCGACCGCACCCCCGGCGTGGTCGCGCACATCGACGGCCTCGGCGGGGCGAAGTCGCAGCTGCTCGCCGACGCGCTCGCGGGTGGGACGAAGATCATCATCGTCACCATCCAGACCTTCCCCTACGCGCTCGAGCTGATCCGTAACCAGGCCAAGCTCAAGGGGAAGAACTTCGCGGTCATCGCCGACGAGGCTCACTCGTCTCAGGCCGGTGAAGCCTCCAAGCGCCTGAAATCGGCCCTGACGGCCACGGAGCTTGACGAACTCGCCGACGGTGGCACTGTGGATGCCGAGGATGTCCTGGCGGCGGAGATGACCGCACGAGCCCAGGCGAAGAACCTGTCGTTCTTCGCCTTCACCGCCACCCCGAAGAACAAGACCCTCGAGTTGTTCGGGCGGAGGGGGCCCGATGGGAAGCCGCAACCGTTCCACCTGTACTCGATGCAGCAGGCAATCGAGGAAGGCTTCATCCTCGACGTGCTCAAGAACTACACCCCGTACAAGACGGCGTTCCGGCTCACCCACAACGGCCGCTCCTACGAGTCGGAGACCACCGCGACCGCGGGCACCGTCGCCGTGACCGGCAGCGCCGACGGCGAGCTGGTCGACAAGCAGGGAGCGATCAAGTCGGTGATGAACTGGGTCAAGCTGCACCCGACGAACATCTCCCAGAAGGTTGGCATCATCGTCGAGCACTTCCGCAGCAACGTCGCCCGGCGGCTCGACGGCCGGGCCAAGGCCATGGTGGTCACCTCGTCGCGGAAGGCCGCGGTGCGGTACAAGAAGGCGTTCGACGCCTACGTCGCCGACCGCGGCTACACCGATGTCGCCGCATTGGTGGCGTTCTCCGGCGAGGTCACCGACCTCGACTCGGGCGTCGAGAAGGCCACCGAGACGACGATGAACCCCGGTCTGAAGGGCCGAGAGCTGCGCGATGCGTTCGCCACCGACGAGTACCAGGTGATGCTCGTGGCCAACAAGTTCCAGACCGGGTTCGATCAGCCGCTGTTGGTGGCGATGTACGTCGACAAGAAGCTGTCCGGCGTCGCGGCGGTGCAGACCCTCTCGCGGCTCAATCGCACCGCGCCCGGCAAGGACCAGACGTTCGTGCTGGACTTCGCCAACGCCGCCGAGGAGATCGTCGAGGCGTTCGAGCCGTACTACGAGGCGACCACCCTCGCCGATGTCACGGACCCGAACATCGTGCACACCACGATGGCCAAGCTCGACGCCGCGGGCATCTACCTCGAAGCCGAGGTCGACGGGTTGGTCCGTGACTACCTCGCGGACAAGGGGAACAACGCGCTGACCAAGTGGATCACCCCGGCGCGGGACCGGTTCCGCGACCGCGAACGCACCGCGATCGACTCCGGGGACGCCGTCGTGCTCGACGAGCTCGAGATGTTCCGCAAGGACGTCGGCACTTTCCTGCGTCAGTACGACTTCCTGTCCCAGATCGTCGACTACGAGGACACTTCGCTCGAGAAGCTGTCCATCTACCTGCGCCACCTCGCACCGCAGATCACCCGCGAGCAGCTCAATCACGAGATCGACCTGTCGACCGTGGACTTCGACTACATCTCCCAGCAGGAGCAGGCCACCACCGACGGCAAGCTCACCGGCGGAGTCGCCCTCGAATCAGCCAAGGAAGCCGGTACCGGGACCGTGCGCGATCCGGAGATGGTGGCCCTCGACGAGGTCATCGCGAAGATCAACGACCTGTTCGCCGGCGATCACCCCGACTCGAGCGTCCGCAACGTCGTCACCCACATCCGGGATCGGCTTGAAGAATCCGAGACGCTGCAGCAGCAGGCGCAGAACAACTCCATGCAGCAGTTCTCGGCGAGCCCGGACCTGCACAGCGAGTTCCTGGCCGCGGTGATCGGCGCGATGGAATCCTCGGCGGACCTGTCCGCGCAGATTCTCAACAACCAGGACCTGTCGCAGAAGCTGCTGGGGACGCTGCTACCGACGATCTACAGACGGCTGAATGTGGCCTAAGGCGCTCCGCGTCGACAAGGCTGATGATCTTTCGGAATGGGGAGACGTTGATCAAAAACTCAGATATCCGCCGCGGTGGTGAGCCGACTCTCCACGATGTAGTAAGCACGCTCGGCGGAGATCAGCTGGCGCAGCAGCTACGGACCCTGTTCGGTCTCGATGAACGACTTCAACCGATCTGCACGGTCAACTTTCTGCGCTATATCGACGCGACGCGATCGCCACGTGTCGCCGCACTGCCGCCGGAAGGCACCTGAGTTGCACCAGTTTAGTGTGCCAACCCTGATCGACGATTCGAGATTTCGAGGGAATCGAGGATGCTCGCGGCGTCGGCGGTGAGTGGATCGAGGGCGGTGTGCTCGTGGCCGGCGATCGAGAT